>WNGK01003644.1_pt1 | contig 20634 bp, 18 predicted proteins | sample 5400601 | NCBI WGS metagenome assembly WNGK01 (sample SAMN13153376, study PRJNA577476) | soil metagenome | isolation source: 60 cm soil or saprolite under Garry oak tree replicate 1 | place: USA:California | collected 2016-06-15
AGTTCCTTGATCGCCTTCAGGTTACGGATGAACATCCGGTTCGCCCGGTCGGAGAGCGGCTGGAGCTGCTCGCCCAGCCGCCGCACCATCGGCGACTCCGCCCCTGAACGGGACGCTATAAAAGGGGGTCGCGTGGTCCACGGGGGATGCCCCCTGCTCCACCCACCGCATTGCCGGCACGCGACTAAGACGGCAGGGGACGTCGCCAGGCGCGGCGGGTTTCGTTCGCGAGAAGCACGATGGCCGCCACGATCACGCCGACACCGAGGAGCCAGGTGAGGCGGCCGAGGAACTCGGCGGCGCCGAGCAGGTGGAGCTGGGCGAGCAGGTAGTTCCAGTCGTGGGTGACGCCCTCGCCGCCCAGGAGCGGTAGCGCCTGCTTCTTCGCGTCCGCCATGTAGACCGCCACGTCCGTGATGCTCTCGCCCGTCCAGAAGAGGGCCACCGCGAACGAGGCGGGCTGGCCCTGGCGAAGAAACGTCACCGCGCAGACGGCGGGCAAGGTGACCTGGAGTGCCGAGCCCGCCAGGATATAAAGAAAACGCGGGAGGAAGAACGCGAAGGTGTGTCCGGCCTCGTGGACGACGAGATCGATGCCGTGGATGAATCGCAGGGCCCCGCTCGCCGCATCGAAGTCGAGGCCGCGCGCGAGGATTTGCCAGGCCAGGACGACCATCACGAGCAGCCCCGCGGCGCGACCTAGCGCGGGCGCGGGTGGCACTATGCTCGGAGCTAGCTTCCTGCCTTCGTCGCGGCCACCGCGCCCGGCGCGGGATGACCATTGCCATCGGTGGCGCAGGCCGCGGCCGCGCCCTCGCGATGGATGGAGAGATCCGTGATGCTCGGATGCTCGCCGCACACGGGGCACTTCGGATCGCGGCGGAGCCTGACCTCACGCACGCGCATGCCGAGGGCGTCGTAGGTCATCAGCCGGCCGATCAAGGGCTCGCCGATCCCGAGCAGGAGCTTGATGGCTTCCGTCGCCTGCACCACCCCGATCACGCCTGGGAGCACGCCCAGGACCCCAGCCTCGCTTCAGCTGGGGACGAGGCCCGCGGGTGGCGGCGTCGGGTAGAGGCAGCGATAGCATGGACCCTGGTTGGGAGCGAACACCGTGGCCATGCCCTCGAACTGGAAGATGGAGCCGTGGACATTGGTCTTGCCCGCCAGGTAGCAGGCGTCGTTGACGAGATAGCGCGTATCGAAATTGTCCGACCCATCCACGACGAGGTCGTAGTCCTTGATGATGTCCATCACGTTGTCCACGTCGATGCGCATGGGCAGCTTGATGATCTTGGCGTCCGGATTCAGCGCCTGCAGGGTCTCCGCGCCGGAGTCGACCTTCGGCCGTCCGACGCTGGCCGTGGTGTGGACGATCTGACGTTGAAGGTTGGAGACGTCCACGACGTCGCCGTCCATCAGCCCCAGGGTGCCGACGCCGGCGGCCGCCAGATAGAGCGCCGTGGGCGAGCCCAGCCCGCCCGCCCCGATGAGCAGGACCTTGGAGCGGAGGAGCTTGCGCTGGCCCTTCTCGCCCACCTGGGGCAGGAGGAAGTGGCGGCTGTAGCGCTGGATCTGCTCGGAGGTCAGCGGCGTGTCCTTGACCACGGGCAGGCCGGACTGCGCCCACCGCTGAAAGCCGCCCTGAAGGTTGATCACGTTCTTGTAGCCGAGATCGTGAAGCGCCTTGGCAGCCAACATGGAGCGCAGGCCCGTCTGGCAGTAGAGAACCAGCGGCGTCGAGGGATCGCTGGCCACGGAGCCGATGCGGAACTCGAGGAAGCCGCGGCTGATATTGTTGGCCGCCTCGATGGAGCCGTCGCGGTACTCGTCGGGATCGCGCACGTCGATGACGACGACGGGCTCGCCGGCGTCGAGGCGCTTCTTGAGCTCGGCCGGCGGCTGTTCGGGGATGATCTGTCGCGCTTCCGCCAGCATTTCCTTCAGCGTCTTCATGTCAGCACTCCTTGGGCCGGTTCTCTCTTTCGAATTGCGGTTTTCATATTACCAGCATTCCCGACCGGAGCAACGGACAAGGTCTGGTTGCTGTCTAAGTCGGGACAAGACTGCTATAATTGGCCGCGAAATGAAAGGGTTAATCCTCTCAGGTGGGCGCGGAACCCGGCTCCGGCCCATCACCTTCACCTCGGCCAAGCAGCTCGTTCCGGTGGCCAACAAGCCTATCCTCTTCTATGGGATAGAGGCGCTCCAGGCGTCGGGCATCCGCGAGATCGGCATCGTGGTCGGCGACACGCATCAGGAGATCCGGGACGCCGTCGGCGACGGCAAGCGATTCGGCGTCTCCGTCACCTATATCCAGCAGGACGCCCCCCTCGGGCTCGCCCACGCGGTCCTCGTCTCGGAGCACTTCCTGGGCTCTGACCCATTCTGCATGTACCTCGGCGACAACCTGATTCGCGAGAAGCTCGCGCCCCTCGTCACGCGCTTCCGCGAGGAGAAGCCCCAGAGCCAGATTCTCCTGGCCCGCGTGCCCGACCCGACCCAGTTCGGGGTGGCCGAGCTCAAGGACGGCAAGGTGGTGCGCCTCACCGAGAAGCCGAAGGTGCCGCCCTCCGACCTCGCCCTCGTCGGCGTCTACATGTTCGACGCCACGGTGTTCCAGGCGGTCAAGGCGATCAAGCCGTCGGCACGAGGGGAGCTCGAGATCACGGATGCCATCCAGTGGCTCATCGACAAGGGTCACACGGTGCGTCCGCACGTGATCGACGGATGGTGGAAGGACACGGGCAAGCTCGAGGACATGCTCGAGGCCAACCGGATCATCCTCGACACCCTCGTGCCGAGGACGGATGGAACCATCGAGCGCTCCGACATCACGGGCAAGGTCGTCATCGAGGCGGGGGCGCGCGTGGTCGCGAGCAGCGTCCGGGGGCCTGCCATCATCGGCAAGGGCGCCCAGATCGAGAACGCCTATGTCGGGCCCTTCACCTCGATCGGCGACGGCGTGATCGTGCGGGGCAGCGAGGTCGAGCACTCGATCATCCTCGAGGGCGCCAGCATCTCGGACATCGGCGGCCGCATCGAGTCGAGCCTGGTCGGGCGCAATGTCTCGATCTACCGCAGCCAGCACAAGCCGCGCTCCTTCAACTTCATGCTCGGCGACCGCAGCGAGGTCGGCCTCATCTGATGCGTCTCAACGACGACGCCCAGCGCGCCTTCTCGGTCCAGGACTACCGCGCGCAGCCCGCCATCCAGGGCGTGGAGATCGTGGACCTCAAGCGCTTCGGTGACGACGGCGGCTCTTTCATCGAGCTGGGGCGGCTCGAGAAGGGGGGCGTGCACGCGGCCTTCCCCGGCTTCGAGTGCAAGCAGATCAACTACAGCGAGATGGATCCCGGCGTGATCAAGGCCTTCCACGTCCACCGGCGCCAGACGGACGTGTGGTTCGTGCCGCCCGGGGACAAGATGCTGCTCGTGCTCGTGGACGTGCGCGCGGGCTCGCCCACCGAGAAGGTCGTGCGCCGGCTCGTCCTGGGCGAGGGCGCGGCGCGACTCGTCCGCATCCCGCCCGGGGTCGCCCATGGGGTGAAGAACCTGGCCGCCTCGCGCGGCCGCATCGTCTACTTCGTGGATACCCACTTCGATCCTGTCCCCGAGGCCTGCGACGAGGGACGGTTGCCCTGGGATCACGCGGGCCCAGATGTCTGGGACGTCGCCAAGAGCTGAGCCCGCCACGTGAAGATCCTCGTCACCGGAGGCGCGGGCTTCATCGGCTCCAATTTCGTGCGTCATGTTCTGACCGCGCATCCCGACGATGCCGTGATCAACTTCGACAAGCTGACCTACGCGGGCAACCTGGAGAACCTCCGCGACGTCGAGACGGACCCGCGCTACCGCTTCGTCCGGGGTGACATCGGCGACCGTGCCCAGGTGCTCGAGGCGATGGAGGGCGTGGACGCGGTCGTTCACTTCGCCGCGGAGACGCACGTGGATCGCTCGAATGCGGGGGCCGCGGAGTTCCTGAGCACCAACGTCACGGGCACCTTCACCCTGCTCGAAGCCGCGCGCGAGCTCAAGGTGGCGCGCTTCGTGGCCATCGGGACGGACGAGGTCTACGGCAGCATCGCCAAGGGCGCCGCGCGCGAGCTCGATCCGCTCAACCCGTCCAACCCGTACTCCGCCTCCAAGGCCGCCGCCGATCTCCTGGCCCGCGCGTACTGGACCACGCATCGCCTGCCCGTCATCGTCACCCGCAGCAGCAACAACTTCGGCCCCTACCAGTACCCGGAAAAGGTCATTCCGCTTTTCATCACCAATGCCATCGAGGACAAGCCCCTTCCTCTCTACGGTGACGGCAAGAATGTCCGCGACTGGCTCTACGTGCTGGACAACTGCGCGGCCATCGACCTCGTGCTCCGCAAGGGCAAGGAGGGCGAGATCTACAATATCGGCGGCAGCCACGAGGTCGAGAACATCGTGCTGACTCGACAGGTGCTCCACCTCGTGGGCAAGCCGGAGACGTTGATCACGCCGGTGGTGGACCGTCCAGGGCATGATCGCCGCTATGCGCTCGATTCCGGAAAGGCTCATGGGCTGGGCTGGAAGCCTACCCATACCTTTCCCAAGGCCCTGGAGGCGACGGTGAGCTGGTACAAGGAGCATGAAGCCTGGTGGAAGCCGATCAAGTCCGGAGCCTTCCGCGCGTACTACGAGAAGCAGTACCAGTCGAGATAGCCATGGGCCGACACTTGATCGCCGGGCTCATGGTGTTGGCAATGCTTCCCTCCGTGCTCGATGCCGCGCCCCAGGGCGCAGCCCCCAAGCCGGATCCCAAGGAGATCTCCGCGCTCCCGAGCTATGTGCGCCGGGTGGCCCCGGCCATGGTCGGCCTTCGCGTCCAGGTGCCGGCCGACCGGCCTTCCGCGGCAACCCTCGGTGTCGAGCGGGGGGGTAGCGGCGTCATCTTCGATCAGGCCGGCTATGTCCTCACCGTCAGCTACGTGGTGCTGGACGCCGCGCGAATCGACGTGACGCTGCGCGACGGGCGCAAGGTGCCGGGCAAGCTTCACGCCCTCGATCTGGAGTCCGGGCTCGGGGTGGTCAGGCTCGAGGGGCCGGGGCCTTGGCCCGCAGCCGCCCTCGGGGATTCGAGCAAGGTCTCCGCGGGCGATCTCACGGGCACTATCGGGATCGATGAGGACGGCGACCTCGTGGTCGCCCAGAGCCGGGTCCAGGCCATCCGCCCATTCGCGGCTTCCTGGGAGTACATGCTCGACCGCGCGTTTCTCGTGGCGCCGCACAACCCCGCCTTCGGGGGCGCCGCCCTCGTGGATCAGGTGGGCGCCGTCATCGGCATCACCTCACTCCGGCTGGGACAGTCTCCCGTCGTCAACCTCGCCATTCCCGTCGAGAAGTTCCTCGCCGGCAAAGACGAGCTGCTCGCCAAGGGCCGCGTGGAGAGCCGTCCGCCGCGGCCGTGGCTGGGCCTCTACACGCAGGAGCGCGCGGGGGGCGGGGTCGTGGTCGCCGGCGTCTCCCCAGCCGGCCCCGCCCGGAGCGCCGGCTTCCGGCCGGGCGACATCATCGTCCGCATCAACGGCGAGCAGATCTCGACCCAGGAGGAGTTCTACCGGCGTCTCTGGTCAGGGGGGATAGGCCAGGAAGTCCAGCTCGTCGTCCTCCGCGATCAGCGCTTCGAGGCCATCACGGTGCGCCCCGTGGATCGCTACCGCATCTACCGCATCAGCGACCCCTAGAGAGTCCCTGCGTGCGCGGCGTGGACACCTATCAGGGGCGCGGGCTCATCGCCGACCCCATCCACCAGTACATCCTCTACACGCGCCCGGATGGCGTCCCCGGGGAGACGACCGAGCAGGACCTGATCGACTCCCCCTGGATGCAGCGCCTCCGCCGCGTGCCGCAGCTCCAGTCGGCGCGCTGGGTCTTTCCCGCCGCCGAGCACAGCCGATTCCAGCATTCCCTCGGCGCCATGCACCTGGCGGGTCGCTTCGCCCAGCAGCTTCACCCCTCGCTCAAGGCGGAGTTTCCCGATGCGCCGTCGGCCGCTCTCATCGAAGAGCTGCTGCGGATGTCGGGTCTCCTGCACGACATCGGCCACGGTCCCTTCGGGCACTTCTTCGACGACAATTTTCTCGTGGATTTCGACCTCACCCACGAGAAGCTCGGCCAGCGCATCATCACCGAGCAGCTCGGTGATCTGATCCGCGGTCAGCGCCGTAGCCCGTCCGGCCCCTTCGAGCCCGGAGAGAACATTGACCCGGAGTGGATCTGCTATCTCATGGGCAAGAGCTACACGAAACCGGAGTCCGCCCATCCCCGCTGGCTGGCCCACCTCAAGCCGCTCCTCTCGGGGATCTACACCGCGGACAACATGGACTATGTCCTGCGCGATTCCTACATGTGCGGGGTGGCCGTGGGGCCCATCGACATCGAGCGCATCATCTACTACTCCTTCTTCAGCGACAAAGGGCTCACCCTCGACCGCGGCGGCATCCAGGCCTTCATCATGTTCCTGAACGCCCGCTTCTACATGTACACGAACGTCTACTACCACCGGACCACGCGCGGCATCGACCTGCACCTGAAGGAGATCTTCCGTGACACCATCCGGCTGATCTTTCCCCACGATCTCCGGAAGGACATCCACCCGTACCTCCAGTTGACGGAGTGGACGCTCCTCGAGGAAGTGGCGCGCTGGGAGGACGCCGACGATCCCGAGCGCAAGGCCCTGGGCCAGGAGTGGCGGCACATCCTGGACCGGCGGCTCAAGTGGCGCATGTCGCACGAGGTGGTGCTCGACATCTTCGAGCCGCGCCGAGGCCTGGGGTTCATGCAGGCCGAGGAGGTCGAGCGTCGGGTGCGCGAGCTTCTGCCCTCGGCCCTCAAGGACTTCCCGTTCAAGATCGACATGGCGCAGCAGGATCCGCGCCCCCTCAACCCCATCGGCATGCAGGACCGCCAGATCTACGTCTACGATTCGGCGTCCAAGGACGTCTCGCCCGAGCCGCTCAAGGAGCTGCTGAAGTACCTTCCGGGGAAGGTGGCCCAGTGCCGGATCTTCGCTCAGACCCACGAGCACGACCAACTCCTGGCCCGGGCCCTCAACCAGGCCCTGGGCGAGGAGCGACCCGCCCACCCGACCAACCTCTAATGACTCTCGTGAAATAGACTGATGATCGTCATCGGGTACGATGCCATGCTGAGGCATGGCCAAAACACGCCAGGGACGCCGGGATGTGGCCGCGTTGGAAGCGCGCCGCTTCGAGGCCGCGCGGCTGTTTGCGCGGGGCACCGGGCAAGCGGCCGTCATGCGGGCGCTGGGAGTGAGTCGGCAGACCGCGCATCAGTGGTATCACCGGTGGCGCCGCGGGGGCCGGCAGGGATTGAAAGCGGTGGGCCGGCTGGGCCGGAAGCCGCGGCTCGACCGACGCCAGCTGGGCCGGGTGGAGACGGCCCTGCTCCAGGGGCCGCGGCGGCACGGCTTCGCCACCGAACTCTGGACGCTGCCGCGCGTGGCGATGATTATCGCCCGGCTGACCGGGGTCCACTATCATCCGGGCCACGTGTGGTACCTCTTGCGCGGGCTGCAGTGGTCGCTGCAACGGCCCGCGCGGCGTGCGCGCGAGCGGGACGAGGCGGCGATTCGGCAGTGGGTCCGACGCCGCTGGCCCGCGGTAAAAAAAACGCCCGCCGCCAGCGGGCCTGGCTCGTCTTCGAGGACGAAAGCGGCGTCTCGCAACAGCCCGTCGTCCGGCGCACCTGGGCCCCGCGCGGGCAGACCCCCGTCCTGACCCATACCCGGGCCAGCTGGCGGCGCCTCTCGGTGGCCGGGGCGTTGGCCTTCCGCTGGGACGCGCGGCGCACGCGGTTCTACTTCCAGACACGCCCGGGGAGTTACACCGACGTGGCCCTGATCGCCTTCGTGCGGCAGCTCAAGCGTCACTTTCGGGGGCGGCGCGTGTGGCTCCTCTGGGACGGGCTGGGCGCCCACAAGAGCCGGGCCATGCGAGCGTACCTGGGCCGACAGCGCGCCTGGCTGACGGTCGAACCTCTGCCCGGGTACGCGCCGGAACTGAACCCGGTCGAACAGGTGTGGGGCAACGTCAAAGGTGGGGAACTGGCCAACGTCTGTGCCGCCGATCTCGCAGCGCTGCGTCACCCGGCCCACCGAGGCTTTGCGCGCGTCCGGCGGCAGCCGCACCTCGCCTTCGCCTTTCTCCGCCACGCCGGCTTGACGCTCTGACATGATCATCAGCCTATTTAACGAGAGTCATTAGTAGAAGGGACAGCACGATGGAAAGCTTTCGCGGCGTCGACTATTACGGCATCGAGGCCTTGCTCACGGAGGAGCAGCGGATGGTGCGGGACGCCGTCCGCGATTGGGTGGAGAAGGAGTTCATGCCCGTCGTGGCCGCGCATCATCGAGAGGGCACGTTCCCACTGGAGGTCGCCAAGCCCCTCGGCGAGATGGGCGTCTTCGGGGCCACCCTCAAGGGCTATGGCTGCGCGGGGCTCGACAACGTCGCCTACGGGCTCATCATGCAGGAGCTCGAGCGCGGAGACTCCGGCCTCCGCTCCTTCGCCTCCGTCCAGAGCGGGCTCGTCATGTACCCGATCCATGCCTACGGCTCGGAGGCGCAGAAGGAGAAGTGGCTGCCCAGGCTCCAGTCCGGCGAGAGCCTCGGCTGCTTCGGCCTGACCGAGCCCGACCACGGGTCCGACCCGGGCTCCATGGCCACCCGCGCGCTCAAGAAGGGCAACGAGTACGTGCTCAACGGCACCAAGCTCTGGATCACCAACGGCTCGGTGGCCGAGGTCGCGGTGGTGTGGGCCAAGGGAGACGACGGCGAGATCGGTGGCTATCTCGTGGAGCGCGGGACTCCGGGCTTCTCCACGCTCGACATCCACGGCAAGTTCTCGATGCGCGCGTCGATCACCTCGGAGCTCGCCTTCGCGGACTGCCAGATCCCCCTCGAGAACAAGCTCCCCGGAGTCAAGGGCCTCAAGGGCCCGCTCGGCTGTCTCTCCCAGGCCCGCTACGGCATCGCGTGGGGCGCCATCGGCGGGGCCATGGCCTGCTATGACTGGGCGCTGCGCTATGCGCAGCAGCGCATCCAGTTCGGCAAGCCCATCGCTTCCTTCCAGCTCGTCCAGCAAAAGCTGGTCTGGATGATCACGGAGATCACCAAGGCGCAGCTCCTGTGTCTCCGGCTCGGTCAGCTCAAGGACGAGGGCAAGGCGCGGGCGCAGCAGATCTCCATGGCCAAGATGAACAATGTCCAGATGGCCCTCGACACCGCCCGCATGGCCCGCGACATCCTGGGCGCCGCGGGCATCGTGGACGAGCACCCCGTCATCCGCCACATGATGAACCTCGAGACGGTCAATACCTACGAGGGCACCCACGACATCCACACGCTGATCATCGGCCGTGACATCACGGGACTGGACGCCTTCGGTATCTGAGCCCGGCTCCGCGGTGGCGGCGATGGCCGGCATGAGCGCGAGGTGCTTGGTGTAGCATAGGGTTCCATGACTCCCGACCCGACCGCTCAGGCTGTGGCGTTGCCGCGCGCTGCCGTCGCTGCTGCCTCCGTTTCCGATCGCGCGCGCCCGAATTACAAGCTGCTGGGGCTCCTCGCCCTCGGCCATCTCGTCATCGACACCAATCAGGGGTCGCTGCCCGCACTCCTGCCGTATCTGAAGTCGGCGCTGGGGCTGACCTACGCGGCCACAGGCGTCATCGTGCTCATGGCGAACGTGGCCTCGTCTCTGATCCAGCCCCTCTTCGGCTTCCTCGCCGACAAGACGGCGAGGCGCTGGCTCCTGCCCCTGTCCGTCTTCCTCTCCGCCCTCGGCATCTCGCTCATCGGTGTGGCCCCGAGCTACTACGCCGTGCTCGCCCTCGTGATGCTGGGCGGCTTCGGCGTGGCCGCCTATCACCCCGAAGGTTATCGGACGGCGACGCAGGTGGCGGGCGAGCGCAAGGCCACCGGCGTGTCGATCTTCTCGACGGGGGGGAACATCGGGGTCGCCCTCGGCCCACCCCTGATCACGGCGCTGGTGACCACGCTGGGTCTCGCGGGCAGTCTGGGCCTGCTCGTCCCGGGGCTCCTCGTGGCGGGGCTTCTCATGACGGTGCTGCCCGGTCTCTCGCGGCCGCTACCCGCGCTCACAAACCGCGCCACCCTGGCCCCCCAAACCATGGTCGGAGCAATGTCGCTGCTCATCCTCGTGATCGCGGTCCGCTCCTGGACCCAGATCGGCTTCAGCACGTACGTCCCCTTCTACTACCTCGAAGTGCTGAAGGGCGACCCGCGGATGGTCGGCACGCTCCTCGCCGTGTTTCTCGGCGCGGGCGCCGCGGGCACGCTGATCGCCGGACCCATCTCGGACCGCATCGGCCACCGGCGCTACATGGTCGGCGTCTTCTTCCTCGCCACGCCGCTCGCCGTGGGCTTCATGCTCGCCAGCGGCATCTGGAGCTTCATCCTGCTCGGCGCCCTCGGCGTCGTGCTCGTCTCGACCTTCACGGTGTCGGTCGTGCTGGGCCAGGCCTACATGCCGCGCAACGTGGGAATGGCCTCCGGGCTCATCGTGGGTTTCGCCATCGGGGCGGGCGGCATCGGCGCCACCGCCCTCGGCTGGATCGCCGACCACTGGGGACTGTCATCCGCCCTCTGGATCTCCGCGCTCACGCCCGTGCTCGGCTGTCTCCTCGCCCTCACCCTGCCCGAGCCGCGCGCGCGTTGAGGAGATCACACGCGTGACCATCCTCCACCATTTTCAGGACGGCGAGCAGGTCCTGCTCATCGACCAGCGGGGCAAGCGCTACCTTCTCCTCCTGAGAAAGGGCGAGACCTTTCATTGCGACCGGGGCTGGATCCACCACGAGACCATCATCGGCCAGCCCGACGGCGCCTGGGTGCGGACCTCCAAGGGCACGCGCTGTCTCGCCATCCGGCCCACGCTCGCCGAGTACGTGCTCGACATGCCCCGGGGCGCCCAGGTCATCTATCCGAAGGACCTGGCCATGGTCCTATTCTGGGCCGACATCTTTCCCGGCGCGCGCGTGCTCGAGGCGGGCATGGGCTCGGGCGCCCTGACCCTGGCCCTGCTGCGCGCGGTGGGGCCGGAAGGCAAGGTCATCACGTACGAGCAGCGGGAAGATTTCGCGCGGCGGGCGCTCGCCAATATCCAGACGCGCATGGGTGAGGTGACCAACCTGGCCGTGCGCCTGCGGCCCGTGGAAGAAGGGCTCGGAGAGGAGGAACCGGTGGACCGCGCGGTCTTCGATCTGCCCGAGCCCTGGCATCTCGTCGAGCCCGTCACGCGCAGCCTGCGCTCGGGAGGAATCTTCCTCTCGTACCTGCCTACCATCGTGCAATCCCATCAGCTCTCCGAGGCGCTGCGGCGACATCCGGGCTACGCGCTCGTGGAGACGTTCGAGACTCTCATGCGGCCGTGGAACATCGACGGGCTGTCTGTCCGCCCCTTTCATCGGATGGTCGCCCACACCGGGTTCATCACGGTGGCACGCCGGGTCGTGCCGGAAGAGGGCGTGACCGTACGCCCCATCGAGAGCAACCAGAGCTACTGAGCGGTGCTCGAGCGCTGCTTCGACCTGTCCCGTCATGGCGCCACCGTGGGCGCCGAGGTGCGCGGCGGCCTCACCACCTTCATGGTGATGGCCTACATCATCTTCGTGAATCCGGCCATCCTGGGATTCGCGGGTATTCCCGCACTGCAGGGGCAGGGGCCGGGCTTTGCCGCGACGCAGGCCGCGACCTGCCTCGTGGCCGGCGTGATGACCATCCTGATGGGGCTCGTCGCCAACTATCCGCTCGCCCTCGCCTCGGGCATGGGGCTCAATGCCGCCGTGGCCTTCCAGCTCGTGGCGGGCTTGAAGCTGCCGTGGCCGGCGGCCATGGGCGTCATCGTGCTGGAAGGCGTCGTCATCACCGGCTTAGTGCTGACGGGACTTCGCGAAGCGATCATGCATGCCATTCCCGCCTCGCTCAAGCGGGCCATCGGCGTCGGCATCGGGCTCTTCATTCTCTTCATCGGTCTGAATGCCGCGGGCATCGTCAAGCCGGGCCCGCCCGGCGTGCCCGTGACCTTGGGAGAGCTGACGGCGGCGCCCGTGGCGGTGGCCCTCTTCGGGCTCCTGCTCATGGTCTGGTTCCAGTCGCGGGGCATGGCGAGCGGGCTCTTGCTCGGCATCGCCCTCACCACCCTCCTCGCCATGATCGTCAACGCGTGGACGGACGGGCGCGCCTTTCCCTTGCCGGGGCAGGCCGTGATCCCGAAGAGCCTCGTGGCCTGGCCCGACCTGTCGAGTCTCGGCGCGGGGCTCGACTTCACGGTCTTCGTCAGAGTGGGCGCGATCACCGCCGTGGTCACCATCTTCTCCATCATGCTCTCCGACTTCTTCGACACCATGGGCACGGTCGTGGGGATCGGCACGGAGGCAGGATGGCTGGACGCCGACGGGCGGCTGCCCCGCCTGAACCGTGTGCTGCTCGTAGATTCGCTCGCGGCGGTGGCGGGCGGAGCGGCCGGCGCGTCCTCGGCGACGACCTATGTCGAGTCCGCGGCCGGCGTGGCCGCGGGAGCGAAGACAGGCCTCGCCTCGGTGGTCACGGGCCTCTGCTTCCTCGCCGCGCTCTTTCTCGCACCGGTCGCGGGGGTTGTTCCCGCCCAGGCGACCGCGCCCGCCCTCATCCTGGTGGGATTTCTCATGATGAGACTCGTGCGCGACATTCCGTTCGGCGACCTCGAGGAAGGCTTCCCCGCGCTCCTCATCGTGACGCTCATGCCCTTCACGTACTCGATCACGGACGGCATCGGCGCGGGGTTCGTCGCCTACTGCGTCATCAAGCTCCTCCGCGGCAAGGGGGCGGAGGTGCATGCCATGATGTATGGGACGGCCGTTGCCTTCGCGATCTACTTCGCCATGCCCGCCGTGCGAGCGCTCCTGCGCGCCTGAGGGCGCCCGCGGCTGTGTGGTAGGCTAGGTAGTCCGCGGCCGTCGCGGGTGAAACTTCCAAGGAGGCCGATTCGTTGATCACCGCCATGCGTGAGTACTTCCGGGGGATGAAGCTCATCCTTCTGATCGTGGGCGTGGCCTTCGTCGCCACGAGCCTCGTCTTCTACGGCTCCACCTCGCTCCGCGGGGAGAGCGGCAGGGCCTCCACACAGGTGGCGAGCGTCAATGGCGAGGAGATCCCGCCCGCGCGCTTCCAGCGCGTGCTGCGGAACTACCTGGAGTATTACCGGCGGACGTACCAGCAGAACCTCACCCCCGAGATGGCCGAGCGTGTGGGGCTGACGCAGCAGGTGATCAACGAGCTGATCCAGGAGTCCCTCATCCTTCAGCAGGCCAAGCGCGAAGGCATCACGGTCAGCGACGAGGAGCTGCGCCTGCGCATCCAGGCCATTCCCGCCTTCCAGGAGGATGGACGCTTCTCGCTCGATCGGTACAAGCTCGTCCTCAAGGAGAATCGGATGGACCCCAACGATTTCGAGAGCGAGGTCCGCCGGGACATGCTGCGCCAGCGCATGGAGGCGCTCGTCAAGGACGGCATCAAGGTCTCGGACGCCGAGGTCGAGCAGGCCTACGGAATCCGCTATGAGCGGGTGCGTGCGGAATGGGCGTACGTCGAGGCGGCGCCGCTCATGGCCCAGGTGACGGTGAGCGACGCGGACGCGGAGGCGTTCCTCAAGACCCACGAGGCGCGCTTCAGCCGGCCCGAGCGGCGGAAGGTCCAGTACGCCCTCCTCGCCCCCAAGGCGTTCGCGCAGGTCGTGTCCGATCAGGACGCCGAGACCTACTACAAGGAGCACGGAGCGGAGTTCGAGCGGCCGAAGCGGCTCAAGACGGCGCACATCCTCGTGCGGGTCCCCCCTACGGGGGGCAGCGAGGCCGAGAACAAGTCCAGGGCCAAGATTGCGGAGGCCATCCGGCGCGTGAAGGCAGGCGAGGATTTCGGCAAGCTCGCCAAGGAGATCTCCGAGGACACGGCCACGGCGGGGCAGGGCGGCGAGCTGGGATTCGTCGGCAAGGGTGAGATGGTGCCGCAGTTCGAGGAAGGGGTCTTCGCCCTCAAGAAGGGAGAGGTCTCGCCCCAGCCCGTGCGGACGCCATTCGGGTACCACGCCATCAAGGTCCTGGACGTTCAGGACGCGGGGGTGCAGCCCTTTCGTGAAGTCGCGCCCAAGATCAAGGAGAAGCTCGGGGCCGAGCGGAGCGAGCGAGCGGCTCAGGCCAAGGCCGACGAGGCGCGGCCCGCCCTCGCGGCGGGGAAAGATTTCGCGGCCGGCGCGAAGCAGCTCGGCCTCGAGGTGAAAGAGACGACCATCGCGCGCGGCGATGGGCTCGAGGGAATCGGGCGCGATCCCGGACTCGAAGACGCGCTCTTCGGTCTGGCCGTGGGCGGCGTCACCCCGCCGATCAAGACGGCGGTGGGCATCATGATCGCCAAGGTCACCGAGCAGTTCGCCGCGGGGGTGCCGCCCTTCGCCGAAGTCAAGGACCGTGTGGTGGAGTCGATCAAGCGCGAGCGCGCCCAGGCCGCCGCCGAGGAGCGCGCCAAGGCCCTCGGGGCTTCCGTGGGCGCGGGTGATCTTCTCGCCGCGGCGAGGCGCGACAAGCTGCCGGGAGGCGAGACGCCGCTCTTCTCGCGAGCGGAGCCGCCCAAGGAGCGCGAGGCGCTGCCCGGCGCGGTGCTGCTGGCTGCCTTGCAGACGCCCGCGGGCAAGGTGAGCGAGCCCGTGAAGACGGCCACGGGAGTCTATATCGTGCAGACCCTCGAGCGGAGAGCCGCCGATCCGCAAGGTTTCGACAAGTCCCGTGATCAGCTGCGGACGCAGGTTCTCGAGCAGAAGCGCGCGTTCGCCTGGGAACGCTGGGTCAAGGCCCTCTACGCGGGAGCCAAGATCAAGGTCCAGGGCGAGACCGTCGGCGTCAACTGAGATATGTCGCCGATGCGCGCGGACCTGGGATAAGCCGATGTCGATCCTGCGCACGCCCATGACTCGCGAGGGTCACACACGCCTCCGGGAAGAGCTCGAGCGACTGAAGCGCGTGGAGCGGCCCGCCATCATCAAGGCCATCGCCGAGGCGCGGGCCCACGGCGATCTCTCGGAGAACGCCGAGTATCATGCCGCCCGGGAGAAGCAGTCTTTCACCGAGGCGCGGATCAATGAGCTGGAGGGTAAGCTGGGCGCCGCCGAGGTCATCGAGCCGCCCACCTCGGGTGATCGCGTCACCTTCGGCTCGACGGTCAGGCTCGAGGATGAGACCGGGAAAGAAAGCCGGTATCAGATCGTCGGCTCGGACGAGACCGATCCGGCGCGTGGCCGCATTTCCATCATGGCCCCCCTCGCGCGCACGCTGATCGGCAAGAAGGTGGGCGACACGGTGATCGCGCAGCTTCCGGGGGGCAAGAAGACCTTCGAGATCCTCGAAGCGAACTTCCCGTTCGACGGGAGGCCCTAGCAGTCTCAGCTACCGGAGGGCGTCCCGCAGCTCTCTCGTCAGCGCTTCCACGGTGCCGCGCGTGCCGCCCTGCAGCTTGTTCTTCCACTCCGCCTCGGTCTCGAAGCGCCGGTCACGGAGCCGCTCGCCCCAGGGCTTGACCGCCTCGCGAATCGCGTTGTGGTCGAAGGCGTCACGCTTCAGCTCGCGCGCGCGGGCCATCACGTCAGGGGCCACCCGGATGAAGGCGCGGAGAGCCGCGCCCGTCTTGATCGAGTACTTGCGCCCCGCCCACGCCGTGGGGAAGACGGCCGACACCGCCTTCATGTAGTTCAGGAAGAAGCGCTTGGCGTTCTGGCGCAGCTCGTTCATGCGCGCGCCGCCGCCGATCTTCTCGACCGTCTCCAGGAAGTCCACGATCTCCTCGGCGAGGGGCGCCTGGGAGACGCGCCCGCGCCCGGTGCCGAGCATCTTGATCTCACCGTGAAGCGGCGAGGTCTCATCCTCGTTGAGGGAGCGGATCACGTCGTGGGCGAGGGCCTGGTTCGGATCAGGGTACAGCTTGCGTCCGGCCAGGCTCACGATGTGCGAGGGATTGAGCCGCGTGTGCTTGGCATTGATGGTGACGAAGAGCTCGACGATCTGACGCGCGTCGAGCCGGTCGAAGAGCACGGCAGGCACCTCGATGCCGAGGTTCTCTCCCGCCTGGGTGACCGCGTGGAGGGCGAGGAGCCGGTGCTGGCCATCGAGCACCCGGAGCACGCCATGCTCCTCGGGGATTTGCAGGAGACCCAGGTCGTGCTGGCTCGCCATCGGCGTGAAGGTGAAGCGCTTCTCGGAGGTGATGATGACCGCGCCCGGGATGGCGGGCAGGGTGCCCGCGTCCTTGCAGTCGCGGTAGTAGCTGACCAGCTCGTCGATCTTGCGGCGGATGACCGGACGCTGGTAGGCAGCCTCGCTCTCGCCGATCCGCTTCTCGAGGGCCTCCCAGTTGACCCGTGAGCGGTTTCCCCGCTTGGCCTTGGTGGGAGGAGCGGCCGCGCCCGCGTAGCCCAGGACCTCGAACTTGACCAGGCGATCGATATCCTTGGCCGAGAAGGAGGCCTGAAAGAATTCCACACCGAATTGCTTCACACGGTGTGCGGGAACGGTGATCATGACAGTAACTGGCCCAGAAATACTCGGGTGGAGCCCTAGTAGAGTAATAAATGGATAAACCCCTGTCAATATGTGCTTTTTTGAAGACTGCCCTGCCGGGATGGCACCCCATATCATGTGTCTTTGAACAGATCTATCCACCACATGTGGGTAAGCTGGGGACGAATGATCCAAGTAGCTGAAAACGTGATGATATAGGTAAATATAACGGTGGAGAACCGGCAAATGCCGGATTTTCCGGCCGAAAACGTCAAGACGCCACAGCGGACCGCTAGCCGACAGGCCCCTTCCTCAAGAAGTCGAAGTCGCAGCCGTGGTCGGCCTGGAGCACGTGGTCCATGTAGAGGCGTCGATATCCGCGGCTCGGAGCTCGCGCGGTCGTCGAAGTGGCGCGGCGCTTGGCCAGCACCGCCTCGTCCACGATCGAGCCGGCGATCTTTCACACTCAACCTGATGCGATCCCCGGTCCTGGCCAGGGCGAGCGGGCCGCCCACCGCGGCCTCGGGCGTGACGTGAAGCACGATGGTGCCGAAGGCCGTCCCGCTCATCCGCGCATCCGAGATGCGCACCATGTCCTTGACGCCGGCGCGCCCCAGCTTCTGCGGGATGGGGAGATAGCCCGCCTCGGGCATGCCGGGCGCGCCCTTCGGCCCCGCGTGCTTCAGGACGAGGATGCTCTCCGGCGTCACAGGTAGCGCGGGATCGTCGACGCGCGCGGCGAGATCTTCGAGCGAGTCGAAGACCACGGCGCTCGCCTCCGTCTCGAACAGGCGCGCGTCCGCGGCGGAGCGCTTCAGGATCGCACCGCCCGGCGCCAGGGAGCCGAAGAGGGCGACGAGCCCGCCCACGGGCAGGATAGGCTCGCTGCGAGGCCGGATCACTGCGTGGTCGACGTAGCGTGGGGTCGCATCCAGCCGGTCGCCCAGCGTCTCGCCGGTGACGGTGAGGCAGCCCAGGTGGAGCTGGGGGCGCAGCTCGGCAAGCACGGCGCCGAGCCCGCCCGCATTGAAGAAATCCTCCATGTAGAAATCGCCGGAAGGCTTGAGGTCGACGAGAACGGGCGTCTCGTCGGAGATGGTGTTGAGGCGCTCGAGCGAGATGGGCACGCCCACGCGGCCCGCGATGGCCGTGAGGTGGATGATGGCGTTGGTCGAGCCGCCGATGGCGAGGAGCACGCGCAGGGCATTCTCGATGGCCTCGGCCGTAAGCACGCGATCAGGCGTGATCCGTGATTCCGCGAGCCGCACCGCCGCCTCGCCGGTCGCCTCGCCCGCGCGCAGCCGGTCGGCGTGGACGGCGGGAATGGCCGCGGTGCCGGGCAGCGTCATGCCGAGCGTCTCGGCCACGCAGGCCATGGTGCTGGCCGTGCCCATGACGGCGCAGGTGCCCGACGTGGTCGCGAGCCGGCTCTCCACGCCGTCGATCTCGTCCTTCGAGATTCCGCCCGCTCGATAGCGCGCCCAGAAGCGCCGACAGTCGGTGCAGGCGCCGAGCCGCTCGTTCTGCCAGCGGCCCGTCATCATGGGTCCCGCCACGAGCTGGATGGCGGGAACGCCGGCGGAGGCCGCTCCCATGAGCTGGGCCGGCACCGTCTTGTCGCAGCCGCCGACGAGCACGACGGCGTCCATGGGCTGGGCGCGCACCATCTCTTCCACGTCCATGGACATGAGGTTGCGATACATCATGCTCGTCGGGTCGAGGAAGACCTCGCCGAGCGAGATGGTGGGGAAGGTGATGGGCAGCCCGCCCGCCGCGAGCACCCCGCGCTTGACGGACTCGATGAGCTCGGGAAGCTGCCGATGGCAGTTGTTGAAGCCCGAGCCCGAATCGGCGATCCCCACGATGGACTTGGCGAGGCTCGCCGACGAGTAGCCCATGGAGCGAGCGAAGGAGCGCCGGAGATAGAGCGCGAAGTCCCGGTCGCCGTAGTTGGTCAGCCCGCGCGCGAGTCCGTGGTCCATGTGTCGCTCCGCGCTCGTCGAGGCCGGGATCAGGCCTGGGGCGGGACGAGGCGCGCGGTCAGGTCGCGGATGTCCTTGAGGCGGTCCACGCCGTCGACGATCTCCACGATCTCGCGGGCGCGGGCCTCGCCCAGAGGGGCGCCCGCGAGCGAGTGGAACTTGGCCACCACCTCGTCGGAGGCGATCGGGTTGGCCGCGTCGCCACGGACGACATTGGTGCGGCGCGAGAGCACGCGTCCGTCCGCGAGGGTGATGCGCACCTCGGCTGTGGGATAGTCGGCCCGCTTGAGCGTCATCTCGGGATCGGCGGCGACCTCCACGCGTGCGGCCAGGTCACGGATGCGCGGATCGGCCAGGCGCGACTCCTCGAAGGCGGCGACATCCGTGCGCCCGAGCACGAGGGCGGCGGCCGCGGCGTACGGTATGGAGAACTTGGCGCCGAGCATGCTCGCGGGCGCGGCCTCGGTCATGCGCAGGCCGAAAGGGATGGAGGTGATGCGCACCCGCGTCACCTGCTCGGCCGTGAGCTTGGCCTCGGCGCGCATCGCCATGATGGCGTCCAGCGCCGGGTGGTTCATGCGGCAGCAGGCGTGGAGCTTGAAGTAGTTCAGCTCGATGCGGTAGTCCTCGCCGAGCCCACGCACCGTCTCCTCGGGATCGAAGCGATCGGCCAGGATGGTGCCGTAGACGTCAGACGGCGCGTCCTCGAGAGCAGTGAACCCGGCGCGCAGCAGGTCCACGGCCAGGATGCCCTCGAGCCCCGAGCGCCCCGGATAGGCGTTCCTGATGGTGGCGCCCTCGAGGGCGGGCGTCCACGTGTTGGCCGGACTCATCGACGCCGAGAGATTGATGACGCGCCTCATGTCGTCCGAGGCGAGATCGTTCAAGCGCGCCACGGCCGTCGCGGTGCTGATGGTGCCCCAGGTGCCGTGGGAGTGGACGTTGGGACGGGCCTGCGTGGCCCCGCCGATACGCGAGCCGATCTCGTAGCCCGCGATGACGCTCTCGAGGAGCCGGCCGCCGTCCGCGCCCAGCTCCTCGGCGACGGCGAGCGCTCCGGGAATCACGTGGATCGCCGGATGGCCCCCGCCCAGTCGATTGCCCTCGTCCATCTCGAGGGCCACCCCGGCCGCGGCATTGGTGAACGTGGCGAGGAGCGAATCGGTCTTGAGGCCATGGCCGAGCAGGCTCGAGCTGCCGTGAGGGGCGCGGCGGGCGGCCATCCTGGCCAGGCGGACGTTCTCGGGCAGCGCGCTCCCGGCGACGATGGCGCCGATCGTGTCGAGGAGCACGAGCTTGGACGCCTTGACGGTCGAGGCAGGAAGATCGGCCAGGCGAATGCCGCAGGCGAAGCCGGCCAGCCGCGCGAGATAGTCCATCAACGCACCGAGCCTCCGAGGGGGGCGATGGGGCCGCCGCGCGCGAGGAACTGGCCATAGCCCGGCTTCTGCTCGAGCGTGCCCTGGTTGAGCACGACCTGGCCGCGCAGCAGCGTCATCCAGGCCTTGCCACGCGCCGGCCAGCCTTCATACGGCGTGAAGCCCGCGATGCCGAGATGCTGCTTCTGCTCGATGGTCCAGGCGGGCGCGGGATCCCAGATGGTCAGGTCCGCATCCGCGCCCACGCGGATCACACCTTTACGCGGGTACAGGCCAAAGATGCGCGCGGGGTTCTCGGCCATCACACGCGCCATCCACGTCACGGGCAGGGCGCGGTTGACCACGCCCTCGCTCCACATGAGCGAGGTCAGCGTCTCGAGCGAGGGCGCGCCGAAGGGAATGGGCTTGCCCTCGGCGTCCACGAAGATGTTCTTCCGCCCGGGCTCCTTCGCCGCGGGCACGCGGGGAGAATGATCGCTCGCCACCGTCGAGACGAAGCCCTGCTCGGTGCCCGCCCACAGCGCGCTCTGGTTGAGACCGTCCGCCGAGCGGAGAGGCGGACCGATCTTGGCGAAGGGCCCGAGGCGCTCCATCTCCTTCTCGTTCAGCAGGAGGTACTGCGGGCAGGTCTCGGCCCAGACGCGCTGGCCTTCGCTCTGCGCGCGCTTGATGCGCT
>WNGK01005898.1_pt1 | contig 20634 bp, 16 predicted proteins | sample 5400601 | NCBI WGS metagenome assembly WNGK01 (sample SAMN13153376, study PRJNA577476) | soil metagenome | isolation source: 60 cm soil or saprolite under Garry oak tree replicate 1 | place: USA:California | collected 2016-06-15
CCATACTTCGCTAGGGTTTTAAATTTGAACATTGAGTGCCAAATAGACAAGAACAAGCTGAATAATTCTCATGAGATTAATGATAAGGGAATAAACAAATGGCGGTTAGCAAGGATACCGTCAACAAAATGACTCGTGGTTAAAGATGATCGTCAACTTTGTGCGCGAGTTCTATGCGAAGTGCAACCGCACGGTGGTTCATACTTCGAGTATGCCTCTTTTGCTCTCCACGCGGCAATGACAAAGTGATATGAACGGTTGCATGACGGGGGCGACATTCGCGATTGCAGTTGCTCTTCTTTGCAGCTCGGCAGCGGCAGAACAGCCGACTGTCACATTTGTGTCTCCTTGCGAGGGCCAGGGCTCTCACGGTAAAAATCGTTCAATAACCGGGTGGATCATCAATTTCCCATGGCGTTTTAGCGCTATGTCGTTCAGTGTATTTTGACTAGTAAAGTAAATGGCTGACATCAGTGACTTAGTGAACATCGCCCGAGGACAGATCGGCACCCAAGAGGACGAGAAGCATCAGAATAAAGGCTCCTCAATTGAGAAATACCAACAATGCACCGATCTGAGCGGCCAGGGTTGGCCTTGGTGTGCAGCGTTTGTGGACTGGTGCGTGCAGCAATTCGCAAACGAAGCCGGAACCAACATTACAAATGTCCCTCGGACTGCGGCCGCTTTTGGTTTGATTAAATGGGGCAACGACAATCACTATCAAGTGTTTAATCCTCCGACTAACCCTAAGGACATCAAGCCCGCGCCAGGAGACATCGTCGTGTATGAGTTCTCCCATACGGGCATCGTTTCCCGCAATGGCGACGCTAAGTACACTTTCTATGCTATTGAAGGAAACACGAATCCGGGCGGCGCACGTGACGGCTATGAAGTCGCTGAACGTGGCCGCAACTACAGCTCTGTGAGGAAGTTTATTCGATTGTCAGTCGATGCCGCTTAAGCAATCGCGAATTGCTAAATGCGTCACATTCTAATTCCTGTTGAGGAGTTAGACAGGTTTTTGCGCGAGGGATAGTAGGGCTTCGACGCCGCGCATGTGAGTTGTAACCGGCAACAAAATCGCCAATTTGTCTCGTTGCTCATGCTAAACGCGTTGTCGTATAATGTCGTCGATCTCACTGAGCGTGAACCCGACATATTTGAGAGCGTCGAACAAATCGCGTTGTTGTTTGTCGACAAGCCGAAGCCAATATTCGCTTTCTTGCTCAGGTTCGGCTTGTTCAGCGGTCCATTTCCGGCTTTTCCATACGTTGCGCTGGGGCCTCAGGGAAAATGTGACTATAGCCCGATTCCGGGATGGTGATGCCGCATCGTCTGTCTATGTGATGACCGTAATCGCGTTGAGTTAAATGTTTCATACCCTGGCACTGAGCAACTCCGCATCGCGAACTGCTCTTACTGTCGCTGATCTGTAGCGGAGACGGTAATGTTCGTGTTTCGGCAGGGAAACGAAAACGGAATCATCTGATCTTAAATCAGTTGCTTCACGGCCGCGACGTTTCGTTGAAGGTAACTGACTTTGAATCACCGATTCGAAGACTTGATTTCGTGTCAGAAGGCCGCGCGTGAGACTCCCCAAGTGACGGTCACGCTCGCTAAAGTTGTCGCGAATGCCATAGGACTGGGTCGCGAATTTCGAAGAGGATTATATTCCAACAGTTCCTGAAGAGGGTTTGGTATCTAGTCTTGCAGACGGAGAATCAATTGACCGGTTCGTGTAAGGGGATACTGGACAAGTGGCGTAGAGGCAAATTGTGGCGTACTGAACGTGAGTAAAGTGGAACAACTCTACTAATTGTTCGCCTGCACACGTTGACATCGTGACGGCTCCAGAAGCGCGTTATGAAACCCGCTGAGCTTGCCTGCGTGAAGCTCAGCCGATCTCCGGTTCAATCAGTTGCTGCGGTGGCGCCATTGATCAAGTCACTTATACTGCTTGCCAATGCGGGGTTGTCGATAACAAAGAAGAGTCCGCCCTGCCCATTTTGCTGAGTCGCGCAACCCCCGGGAGTACTTTCTGTTAACGCCCCTTCTTGGTTCATGTCGCCGAAAATCGCATAGTGATGGCTACCGGATTTTGAGACGCCAATCTTCGCATGATTGTGGTCCCCCGAGCTGATACCGCCCGTAAGGCCAAAGGATATTCCGTTCCATTGTCCGCTGGTAGCAATTTCCACCGGTCCAGGTCTGCCCAGAGCGGCATTCCAACAGCCGATCGGCGTGTCGAACGTTGTGCTGTTGATCTTCGACTCAGACCACCACGTTGCCACTCGTAATGGAATGCCTCCGAGTAACGCCGACACCATCTGCCATGGCGGGACGTGCAGGGCAGATGGTTTCGAAATCAACTCCACACCGGTCGAGAGGGTCACGATCGTGGCAACGGTAGTCTCTGACTGAGCGCCGAGGCTCGTGACTAGATCCTGGACGTCCTGAGGCCCACCGTTGCTAACAATCTGCAGCTTCGCTGGGTCGGTAGCGACACTCGCGGTCTGGAGACTCTTCAGTACTTTCACTAGATCACCATGGTTTAGCCGTAGCGCGAAAAAATGCTGACTGAATTTGAGGTTATTGTTGTGGGTGCATCCTAGCGTATTGCCGTCATTTTGACGAGGGAGCGCATAGCTGCCGGCGGCCGGCCATGATGGAGTCGTGACCTGCATCAACAATCCCTCAGCGTCGTCGTTCCATGCGATTATGCCTTTCGAGTGCCCCCACGGTGCATCACAAAATTTCGGACACCCGACAATCGGCGGACTATTGTAGAACTGATCATTCCAAACGACGTAATGAAATGACCCATTATAGACCTGGCCGAACGTAGCTCCGACCGGATCAGCGTCGTTATCGCCCACGCATCCCGCTCCTTGTTGGAGTGCGGGAGATTCACTACTTGCATAGACGAATTGCTGACTTGAGGCTGGGGGATTCGAAGCTGTGTAACTTTGTACCTGACCCCCAAAGGAACACTCTGGTGTCGCGCCCGGACCACAGCTGGGAAACTTCGCGGAATTGAACTTGAAGACGAACCACCAAGTAACCGGATGTCCAGTGGTCAGGAGTGGCATTGGCCCCGTAGCGCCTGTGACCGATATTGGTTCACTGCTACTACGTTTTAGCGATATCGGTTCTGCTTCGGTGACCCACTTGGCACTGACGTAGCCGACTAGTCCATTGGCGAGTTTGACCTTCTTCCACTGGGGCACTGCCTCGAGTACCTCGGCACGATCTCGAGGAGAAAATTTCCCGATTTTGGCGCTCTTAGTCGAGGGTAGCGCGCGGACCACTACGTACGTCACTACCGCGTCGCTAGGCGTAACGGTGGCTGCACGTAATAGTGCCGCCCACATCACGATTACAAAGAATGTGAGGCCCGTCATACGAATAGGTTGCCTGCCGCAGCTCGCGAATGTGTTCATGTTTCTCCTGCTGACGTTTTACGAACTCGTTCGATCGGTTTCAATTGCAAGATGTTGTGAACGCGAAAGTGCCACCAGGTGGACATATCTGCGAATAATGAGGTTCTTATGTAAAAAAGCCAATCTCCTGGACCATGTCGCTGCTCGGTTTTTTGCACTAATTTCCTGAGGAATTCGAAATTTCGATTTAAACGGCACCGCGCCGAACGACGCTGTTACTCACGAAAGCCAGCGTCGCGGGAGTCGGCCTACGGTACCGATCATACATTTTTCTCGATTTACCTAGCGTTGAACACGTCAGATCAAGTTGGGATAAAGTGAGAAAATCAGCCGGGCATTGATGCCATTGAGGCGCTCTACTGGCACAAGCGGCGATCCTATTTCTTTATCCACTCTTTTATCCACCCGTGGAAAATTTTGGGCATTAATTGAGCGAACGTGAGATCATCCGATTGGACGCTATGCCCGCGCATTGATCCACGCTGTTCCATTTCGCGCGACATAAGCTTCAGTCAAACAAACCACTAGTTAATAAAACTATGATGCCAACAATCCACAAACAACCTACAAACCTAACGTCTGTACGTCGATGATCGGTTTAGCACTGACAGTTTATGTCTTTGCCACCTCTGTCAGTCTGGCGCAAAACGATGGCAACGTGTACGCGCCACCGCATCAGTATTGAAGGCTGGATTTATCGTTAGGGCGTCGTTTCACCGGCGGCGGCGAGCAGTTTTGTCCACGTCTCGTCGGCCGGTTCGATAAGTCCGGTCACTTCGAGTGCCGAGCGAGTTTGAAACGCCTGAATGGCCGAGACGGTATGTGACTTGGCTGCCAAATGCGCGATTTTTCCGTCGATTCCTTTAGGATCAAGCGATGGATCGTTGAGCTTTTGCGCGGCGGTTCGCAAGAGGCGCTGCACGGTTGACACGTCTGCGGGTGTGTTATCGGCTCCTTTTTCCCATTGACCCACGCTCCCGTTGATTTTGGAAACGGTGATCGATGGAGGAGAAGGTTGTGGCGGGGGAGGAGGAGGCGCACCTTCCTCCCACGCGGTAATCACGTTAGCGTCAGTATTCACTTGATCCAAGAATTGGGCTACGGCAATAGCAAGGGTGTTTGTCTTGCTTGGATCCGCTCTGCCGTCCGTGAAGTACCGTGAAATACTTTGAATGACATTAGGTCCGCTTCCAACGATGGATTGAATCAAGCTCAAGGTCTGATTGTGTGCCTTGGTGCTTTCGTACTTCGTGATCGTAGTACCCATCTTCCCATAATCTCCAGCGGTCAAATGGATTCCACTTCGTGTCGAGGTTTTACTGATCTGCCAGTAATCATCCATGGTCGCATCTTTCGCCACGGTAGGTATGACTTTCCCATTTCTATCCTTTGAGGGGAGACCGTAGTAATTGCCAGTTTCTTGTACGTTCGATCGCGTCGTGAACTTGCCTCGATAGAATTTGGTAAAGGTCGTTTGTCCACCATGAAATGCGCCAAGTAGAGTTACTTCAAGAATAGCATCGTCCCAATTCTTCGTACCCTGGATGGCCCGGTACTCTTCGGCCGTGTAAATTGCAAGGAAGTTAGTAGCAACGCGCTGAGTGGGGACGCCGGTGTTAGTCTTGGAGTCGTAGTTATTTGTTAATGCCGCAAGTCCGTGAGCGTCACAGGCGCCCAGAAGTTGAATGATCGTCTGATAAAAGTTTTTCAAATCATCTTTATTCTTCTCAGCGACGACAAGCGCAAGATTGTCTAAATACATGTTGTCTGACCAGTCTCCAACTTGTCCACCCGTCCAACCATAGCTACGGCCGCCCTGTGCGCTTTTTGGAAAATTTTCGTGAATGTTGTAATTGTTATCATCGAGTCTGACTGCCACTCCCAGTCCTTGTTCAAGGGCTTGTTGATTTGGCACTTTCCCTGCGCTCGGAGCAAGAGACTCCATCTCCGGGGCAAGGATTTTGTGAATGAATTTATAAAATGTATTTTTGCCGGAGTCAGAAGCGTTCGTAAGGTCAAAGTTGTGTGCGAAGCTGGGCAGCTTAGCCAGCGTAAAGTCATCTGCAGGGACTGATGCGATTAGGACAGCAGTGAAGATTATTACTGAAATCAAAGTTTTATGATTCATAAGCCAGAAGGGTTTCTTGTCTTCAAACATGGTTAAAAAAAGGTTAAGAGTTTCTCCTCTGACCTTCTAGGCCTGCGAAGCTTGCTGGCAGGGGGCTGCGAAAGCTCTGCCCTCGCAACGGGGTACCAGTTCTGAGCAAGGTGTGTGTTAATGGGAAAAGTATCGGCGAAATAATAACAAGCGATAAAACTGAATTTGTTACATTGGTTGAGTGGTTCGATCGACGAAACCGCCGTCAACATGCCGCGTTCGAGCACAATGTTTTGCCGAGTTCCGCCCGCTTGATTGTATAGCAAACAGCCGCAACTAGGCAACCAGGCCGCGAGTTTATCAACCGAGATCGGAAGGAGCAAACTCAAAATTTGTGCCAAAAAAGGGGATGCCGTTGCTAGCGACTCTACAAATTGATTCAAACCTCAATGCTTTTAGGCGATGGAATATAGCGATATCCTATCCGGACCCGCAACGAGAATTAACGCCGCGGCGTTGATCTTGAATTCGCGGAGCGACGTGTCGCAGCCTCTGCCAACAAGCTTCTTAGACAAGTGACACGAAATCAATTCAGCGGTTTCAAGGTAATGCTGCGATAAAGCACAGCGCTCCGAATCAGACGGATTCAAAGTCAGAACCCCGACCCGATTCTATCATTTTAGGTCGCTGATTGGATGAATTTCCCAAGCTTTTGTTGGACGAATATCCACTGGTTTCTTTGGACCGACGTTGTTTGGGTTGCGATGTTCCCCATCCCATAGAAGCGAGCCTGTGATTTGCACTGGGACGGGTGTAACAAACGCGCCGTTTTTGTTTCCGTTGTCCGCAATCAACTGCCTCAGCTTCCGTCGCAAATCCGTAAACGGCGGTTGAGTTGGTCGTGATGGTGGAAGCCCGGATACCTCACTATTCATGAACACGGTCGTCGAAGTTAGCTCAGACGTATCTCCAAGAACAAGGTGAAAATCATTGTCCGCTTGATGTCCAACCCAGTAGAGCCATGCCTTGACGGTCACGTTTCGCGTTTCCAGGTCGATCCGCGGTTCATGATTCTGGTGATTCTTATCCTTTGTTACCAATTCATGATGCATTTGGGTCATTTGCATGTCGGTCGGTAGACTCCCCATAAGCGTATCCACCTGCGTCAGTTTCTCAGTCTTTCTGGTGGCATAAGAGGTTTTCGCCTCAGGGCGAAATGCTCCGTTAAATACATCAGCTTGCGTGGCTACGGGCGCACGCGCTGCTAGAACCGCGCCTCCGCGAGGACTGACCCCATGGAATGTTATTTCACGTTTTTCTGGGCGATCCGAAACTTCTTCAATTTCACCTCGATCCGCCTGCGCAACAAACTCCCTCCATCGGTCTGGTTGCGGGATACCGGTGATCGGCTGCTCTTTTTCAATTCTACGAGTGGCACAATCCGTAAGCCCAAGCACGAGCAACGTCAGACCCGCAATGAAGACAACGGAACGCAAGCTCGTCAGCAATACTCGGAGAGGCTTCATAGTCAATTCGAGTTGACAATAATAGACTTTCTTTGCCAAGATCAATCGCCCCTAACTTCTAAGCACGCGGTGACCCAATGAGTGAAGAAGATCTGATCAAACAAGCGTACGAAGAGTTTATTAAGAACCTGTTCAGGAATTTCTACGACACTTATACGACGTCGAATAGTTCGACCCAAGAGAAAGCGGCAGAGCAAGTCTTTCAAAACGCAGTTAAAGCCGCCCGGAAGGCGCGAGATCGCGCGTTAGCGATCTTGCCTAAATGAAAATCTTCTTCGTCCACGGGATTGGCCACGCTGATCTTGACCAAAATTATTATGTGCAGTGGGAGACTGACGTCACCGCTCAACTCAGATCTTGCAATCTACAGACCGCTCCACAGTACGAAGGGCTCACGTACGATCCGCTTTTCCAACAGTACGATCACGGGCCCGCTACCTACGCCGCGGCATTAGTAGAATTTCTGGGCTCCGCCGCAGTCCATTCGGTTACTGATCCTCTTACCGCTGCTCCGTCAGGCACGCGTGGTTTCTTCGATCTGTTTGATACTCTTAGATGGCAAGCGGGGATGGTGGCGCAACTTGCTGTCGAATCCGCTCTGCGCAAGGCCTTACGTGACAAGTTGGTTGCCGCGCTGAATGAGTTTCAGCCAGACATCTTAGCAGCTCATAGTCTCGGGACGCTTATCACCTATGATTTGTTCCGCAATGACCCGAGAGGAAGGGATATTCTGACAAATGGCGTTTACATCACGTTCGGCTCTCAAATAAACAATCCTTTTGCGCGCAGCCGACTTTTCCCGGGCCAAATTCAAGTTCCGAATGTCCGTTTTTGGTACCATTTGTTTAATCCCCAGGATCCGGTCCTCACAGCACCTATCCAGATCAGCGACCGCAAGTTTTTGCAGGTGCCGACCCCTTCTCCTTCTGGTCATTCGCCGACGGCGACCAATACGGGTCCAGGCTATTTAGATCACCCAAACACGAAAAGTGCCGTCTGGATTGCTTTGGCGCGTCCCCCGAGCGCCCGTGCGTTCGCCCGATCGCTAACGATTTTCAGCCGGGCAACTGAAAAACCAAAACGGCGCGCACTACTCATTGGGATCAATGATTATCCCGATCCGGCGAACCAGCTTGATGGCTGCGTCAATGACACATTCTTGATGAGTTCATTGCTTCAAGAACGCGGATTTGATCCGGAAGACATACGGGTTGTTTTGAACGACCGAGCAACAGCCGACGCGATTCGAGACCGGCTAAACTGGCTGCTGGAAGGTGCCAAGGACGGGATGGAAAGAGTTCTATTTTACAGCGGACATGGAGCGCAGCTCCCCCTCTACAATGCGGTCGGAGAGATAGACCACACAGAAGAGTGTTTGGTACCCTATGACTTCGTGTGGACCAAGGAAACGGCAATTACCGACGACGATTTTTATCATCTTTATGTCGACCTGCCATATGAGGCCCGGTTTATCGCGATTTTCGATTGCTGTCATTCCGGTGGAATGACCCGCGACGGCATGCGCAAGATTCGCGGAATCACTCCGCCAGATGACATACGCCACCGAATGCTTGAGTGGGATGCGCGACACCAAATGTGGCGCGAACGCAAGTTGCCGCCTTTGAACGATGATTTTGGAGGTACTTCAACGGAAAAGCGGGAATTCATGGGGGCCAATCACGCGACGCTACGACTTGGTCGCGCTATGCGATTGAGAAAAGTTGATCGCGCAGATTACGACCGTCTGGTCTCGCGTGGCCGCCCGCCGTATTTGCCAGTGTTGTTAGAAGCTTGCCGGCAAGATCAATTATCGTACGAGTATCGTCATGGCGTTACGTCCTATGGCGCATTCACCTTTTCCTTAGCGAAAGACCTACGTGCACAGCCACGCATTACGTTCGAGAAGATTATCTTGAAGACGACTGCCACGCTTAAAGATCTAGGTTATGACCAGAATCCGCAACTCGTCGGGCCGAAGCCGGTAACATCAAAGACTATTCCCGGATTGGTGGCTCAGCGGCGGAGTCCTCGACGACGAAGACAACGCCGGTAGGTAGTTAAAGGTTCACCGGTAGATTCAAGTTTTAAAGGACGCGCCGGCGTTTTATCTTCACGCATGGCGAACCGCTGATATCATTACGATGTGCGTCCAATACAAGGATTGTTCGCCCGTGATAATCCAGGGCGCTGGTTGGTCAATCACTTTGAATCAGTGAATGCTTGCGCGTTGTCCAAACCTCCCGAGTAAAAGCCACCAAACGCATTCGATTTTACTTGGCTTAAAATCGGTGTGAAACTGCTACAAAATGGACATTACTGATATCCATTACCACCTAGAATTTTACGCGGACGATTCCACTCGAGTCGCTCACTATGAGAACATGGCTGCCCCGATCATGCTGCCCAGAGTAGGCGACCACATTCATTTCCACAACCACGACATCACCCTTAAAATAACCCGTGTTGTCCACGGTTTCGTTGACCACTTCGCCGACGAACCCAGCCGGTTCACCTTAAGCCACGTTGTCAAAGTGTACGGCGACAAAGTTTCCTGAACCTGCACCCCTAGCTTCGACGAGTTTTCGCACGAGTGGATGAGGTGTTGGCCGGGAAAGTTCGCCAGCGTTTCACCGAACCTGAGCTGGGATGCTTAAAACCGACAATTACCAACGTTGTCGCAGGTGGCTCCCTCTGGACCTGATCAGAAATTCCTCTCAAAGTTGGAATATTTTAGATGAAAGCCAGATAAGACGTTGAATTCTTTTTGATTATATGTCTGTTGTTGCCCATGGGGGTAGCCAAACCCGAAACACAAACATCTCCATGGTCTCAATTTCCCGGCTCTCCTAGCGGCACGGCGCGTCATGATGACATCTACTTTATCGACAAGAACACCGGTTGGTCGGTTCGGGCAACTGGATTGATTCACAAGACAACCGATGGCGGAAACACTTGGGCGCTGAAGCTCACCAAAACGGGCACCCATTTTCGTTGCATCGGATTTGCTTCTCCTGCCCGTGGTTTCGCCGGCAATTTAGGTGTCGGCTCGTACGACTCGGCTGTGACCGACAGTAATGTGCTCTATCAAACTTTCGATGGTGGAGACACATGGAAAAATGTGCCCGGATTCGCGGAGGAAGGAATGAAGGGCCTTTGCGCGATGTATATTTTGGATGCAAATCACATTTATGGAGGGGGAAGAGTGCGCGGTCCCGCTTATTTCATTAAGAGCACGGACGGCGGGACGAATTGGACAATTCGTAACCTCACCGCAATGGGCGTTATGAATGGCATCATGGATATCTATTTCAAAGATCCATTGAACGGATTTGTGGTGGGCATGGATCCTAACAAATTTTCTGCCGATTGTTCGCCTCCCTATTATGGCCGACTTGCCAAAACCACCGATGGTGGCGAAACTTGGACGCCAGTAATAACGACAGCTATTTCCTGCGGGTATCTCTGGAAAATGTCCTGGCCGACCCCGCAGATCGGATATGTTTCACTACAGCAGAACGGGTCTTATTCTAACCTTGTTTATTATAAAACCACCGATGGTGGGAACAATTGGGTCCTCAAGGAAATTCCCCTGTCTTCGCTCGGGCTTGCGTCATCCAGTTTTTACTTACAGGGAATTGGATTCGTAGGCCCTGATGAAGGTTGGATCGGCGGTACTGCGGGCATTCCCTATCCTAGTAGCTTTCTTCACACGTTGGATGGTGGCGACACGTGGTCAAAGAGTGGTTACAACAATACCTATCGGATCAATCGAATTCGATTTCTCGATTCTGGTTTTGGCGTTGCTGCTGGCGAACGACTTCATGTGTTTCGCCGCTAATCACGCAATCTCGCGAAAGTTGAGCTGAATCGTCACCAGATCCAGAACTTCAGGCTGCAATTCTTGGGACAGTGGCGGTCGCTTGGCCAACTTTGCAACGCCGTTTTGGATTTATTGGCATCGCTGTAAGGCGGCCTTTATATGGTAGGTGGGGACGGGAGGTGATTCCACCCGTCTCATCGTGATCTAAAACGAGAGACCATTTTGTCGATGTCGGATCGAGCATCGAATCAACGAATTGGGGAGAAGGATGCTTCAGTTCCTTGGCCAGCTCAGGATCGATCTGGATCAATGCGCGGGGTCACGCGAAATGTTGCTCGCACGGGGAGTGAACAGACGAAAGAAGTTCAAAATCGGATGTGCAGCGGGAGAATTCGCTTGGTTATCGATCCCAACGGCTAGTTGAAGGGAAAAATCGAGTGACGTATGATGACCATCATTGTCAAACGGCTCGAGCGGCGCGAGATTGCGAAACCAGAGTAGCTTTGCCTGATCGTTGTTTCCGGACGGCAACATGTTTTTCGCTTTAGGCTGTTCCGCCACACCATGGCAGCTTAAGCAGGATGATATGGGGTTATCTACGGGGCCGTTGCCGCGACCGGCCCATCCAAGAACGTGCGGAGCGGTCGAAGATTGCGACAGGCCCGAGCGATAGGCGACGACGGGCGCAGCACCATTGATCCAAGACTCTTGCGGAACATGCCCTTGCGCTGGGTCGTAATTTGCAGGGGTAAACGTGGGATCGTTTCCCCACATCAGTGTCACAGGGGTGATCTGCCGCCACGGATCCGGCGCGGCGACGCTTTTATCGAATTGGAATGTGCCGAACACCCAACCCCCTTCACTTGAGCGATTGTCCTTTACAGCAACGTCCACTTGGAGCAGGCGCACTTTGTTGTTGCGGATTTGGTTGGCGTCATTAGATCGCTCCGTGTCGGCGATCCATTCAGGCGCGCCATCGAGATATGGCACCTTATCCTTGGTTGCCATTGTAAAAAGTAGCTTGAATGCAACCGTCCCCTCAGGAAATGCAGCTTTGGTCGCGTCAGGATGATTTGGGTCCGCCCATACGCGTCCGATAGTGTAGCCGCCGCCAGCATTATAAAGACCAACGGCGAAATTGCGGAAGGTGTTTGACTGAGTGTCTGCAAGTTCGCGGGTACGCGATAGACGCTCGCCTGTAAGCCCGTGGGTGAACTCGCGCCCGTTAGTTCCAGGATGGAGCCAAGGGGCGTGATACCATTTGCGCGTAGCGTTGTCCTGTCCGCGAAATTCCACTTCAAGATTGCCCTGGTAGCAGTAATCGATAACCGCCTGCATGTAGGCAGCGGGTTGCTGACGAAAGTCTATGGCTTTCCACGGCTGCTCCAATGATGGCGAGGGATCTGTCGTCGGATAATCTTGGCTTAGTTCAAAAACAGGGTCGCCGGCCGCTGAATTCCAACCGGGCGGCGGTGAATAACTGCAATCGGGAAATGCTCCGCCTTTTGCCGAGGTGGCACCAAGGATGACAACGCAGACAAGGTATAATCTTTTCATAACCAAACGAGGGGTCAGGGCTTGGGTTTACGTAAAATATGCTGTCGTCAGCTATTGCGAGTTGACTACGATTTTCACGGCTGACTGTAAAGCACCGAATGTGGAGCAGCCTCGAACAGAGTACTGCCGCATGCTGGCACGAAATTTTTTGCACGCGCGGTCAGCTAATCAAAGCTTTTCCAAAACTACAGCGAGGCGAGCAAGTTCGCACCGTTCGGGCTGCCAAGACCCGTGCACGGATCCCAGCCGGCCTTGGCTTTGTAACCCTCAACTTGGTTCACGCCATTATCGCCTTCGGTTATGTCGCGCAAGGCACCTGCCGAGGAAGTGAGGGCATATAGTTTCGGCGTGATGAAGCCGACGGGTTGGGTGCGTCCTGAATTGAGCACTGCAACCAGGCCCGCCCATAGCGGCGCCACAGCGCTGGTGCCACCGATAACTTGGTTGGAGCCATCCACGCGAACGATGAAGCCGGTCTCACCGTCTGCGTTCCTCCGGTAGCCCAGCCATCTCGGTTGTTCCAAACGGTCTCGGACGTGATCCCGGTCTGATCGCCGATGAGTCGAGTTCCGCCGCATGCGAGAACGTTCGGACTCGATGCGGGAAAATCTACATTCGCGCGGTTTTCGCCAGGGTCTTCGGTATCAGGCGCTCCATGGTCACCTGCGGCGACCGTAACAGTAATCCCCATCGTCGCACCGTCGGAACAAGTGCTATCAAAATCACGCTTGGCTTGATCGGTCCAACCCGCCTCGGCCGCCCCCCAGCTGATCGAGACAACCGATGGATTGCGTACATTGTCGTGGATCGCAGCATTAAGGGCGTTGAGGAATCCTTCGTCGGTATTTGGTGCAAAATAGACCGCGATTTTCGCACCGGGCGCTACTGCACCTGCGACTTCAATGTCGAGCATGACTTCGCCATTTGCATCCTTGGTTGGACCATCCGGTTCGTTGTGCGCGCCGCCTATAGAGACTGCTGTAACCTTTGGTTTTTTGATTCCGAGGCTTTTGAAATAGGCTGTCAGATCTTTTGCACGAAACCCTCCGCCGAGCTCGATAATCGCGATGCATTGGCCGCGACCGTCGAGATTTGACGGGAAGTTGTAAAGCTTCGCGACCTGTGGTGGCGTCATCGGCTTCGCGGCGTCAGCCCGAGGCTTGAGATCTCTTGTCTTCGGACAAATATAAAAGTGCGGCTTAGCCTGCGGCCGATTGTCGAGACCGAAAACGCCCTCGACGATATTGGCTAGGCCCTTCGGCACGCTTATCGTACCGATGCGTCCGCGGAACGTTCGCTTGGTCTTCGCTATTCGATACGCCTTGAATTGTACACCGAAAGCCGCCTGCATGGCCTTCGCCGTGCCGGAGAGCTTCACCGCGCGCTGCGCGATACTAGTCTGCACGACGTCGAGCCCGTGCTCATTGGCGAACTCTTCGACCTTTTCGATATCGGTGGGATTAGCGCCGTAAGCATCGCGGAACTCATCGCGTGTTAGGGGTTTCCCTTCTACCCTCGGTGTTCTCGCACCTGGCTTACGCCGCAAACGGACAGTGACTTGAAGACGCTCGTCCGAGGGAACCTTACCGGCGGGCTTGGCATTTTTTGGTGCGCTTTTGCGACTCGCGGGAAGAGCCACGCGAGCGATTGATTTTGTCTTTTTCATATGAATTAGTGTGATTTTAGTTCTCTTAGTTTAGCTGAGAAATGATAGAAATATTCTGAACACAAGCGCCGAACCGCGCGGTGTTTTTTTCGAACTGTCAATTCTTGGTGGCTGGAGAAAGCCTCTCCAGCAAAGTACCCATCAACGCTGTGCGTTACTGCTCTCATTGCTACTTGAGTTTTGGCAACAGCTAACGACGTTACGTAGCATAAAGGCACGTTTCATAGTTGTCACGAATAAAGCGACGCGGAAGCTTGTTGTGCCATTTCCTGCCCGAAAAGCAATAGTCGCCCTTAATTACTCAGCGCTTGGAGCTGACGTTAACTCGCGCACGCTTAGAATTGACACCGCTCGGGCTTTCGCTCTGCAAATCACTCATAGATGTTCAGTGCATGTCCAAGCCCTTGCGTGCCGCTCGTGCACGAATAGCAGCACTGTCGAGAACAATGGATCCAACGACAACTCACCTAGTTCGCATCGTGGCTAGGATTGCTCTTGCTTTGTACTATCTACACCTTTCATTATCGGAAGTGTTTTATGCCTCCCTCCACCGCGTTACCGCGACCTGAGGGTCACATCTATTTCTCCTACAGTCCGACCTCACCACCGAACTGGGGAATTGCGTCCTCTGACATCCATATATTCGTTTATCCAAACATTCGCGTTGCTCTTGAAGTGCTCTTAGAGGTTGCTAACGCGATCCAAGCACAACAATCGCATCGTGGTCGAGGGTTCCTTACTGGACATCTTCTCTTCAGAGGAAATTCTGACGTTACACAGCGATTACTACCAACCCATTTACGGGGTCCATGGAGTCAGCCACCCCCGCGCGAACGTTTCAGCGTGGCCGATCCGCCGATGGTCATGGTTCATGGCGTGAATCTGCCTTCTGTGTCTTTTGACCCTGGCGGCGCAGACGCGCGGCTCTACTGGGGTGACTGGTTCGAACGCGTCGAGCCGATGCGAACGATCGAAGACTCGATGGCAGAGGTTTCACAGGAGGATATCCAGCGTCGAGATGCCCTTGAACGCGCCGCCGTCGAGCGGGCCTCCCAGCTTCCTGAGGTCGCTTCCCTCGGCCCGTTCCAAAGACGGGCGGCCGTTCGGCATTACAACCGCGTATTGAGTCCCCTACTCGACGTATCCACGAGTCCGGAGGTCGCTGCGTTCTTCGCAACCGGGGGAGCGTCGCGCGCACCCACACCCGGAACGATCGGCATGCTATGGGCCATTGACCTAAGCTTCTTCCAGGATCTCTTTTTGTCGAAAACAACCAGTATACCTGGCGGTGAAAAGATAAATATGACCCAGCAGCGAGATACATGGGGAGTCAATAAGCGGCTATTCGAAGACTACGGTGTTCTGCCAACACGCTTGGAGCTCGCCTTGGTTGAGTTGCCGTTTCCACGTCCCCAGGAGCAACACGCGCGCTTTTTCTCCCTTGCTGAAGAAAGCGGAGTATCCTTACCGGCAAAGACCGAACTTACTTGGTGGTCTATCATCGAGCGACGTGCTTACGGATGCGCCTTCATCCAAGACGGCCGCACTTACGAAAACCCAGATCACAATATCACAGCCGCTTCTCTTTGGCCGGTTAATGATATCGAAGAAAGAATGTCAATCGCGGAGCGGAGCAAAACGACTCTTGCATAATTTGGCGAACCATCAAGAAACGCTCCTTTAAGCGAGTCAGTGCGCGGTATGATCATAATTGCGAAAACTTCATCCGGAGTGTGACTACGGGGACTTCCTTTGGCAAAGATGCGCGGTTTCGGCGAATACGAAGCGTCAAGATGCTCTGCCGAGTTTAAGACTCGTGAATTTAACTAGAATGGGATATTTGTGAGGGTAAATTCTCGATGAGGAAACGAAAGCTGACACTGATTAACGATCAAGTTTCTGATTTTAACAGAAAATTTGAGAGCAAGGCGCGGTTTTTGGTAGATGAAAGCGTCGGCATGGACGCTGTGAGATTGATTCAGGATCGGGGCTGGAATGTCCGTTACGTGGACGATGTCGGCCTATCGGGGCGATCGAATGAAGAAGTTTTGGCATTCGCCTGGGAAGAGCAGCGCATTCTGTTGACCCATGACTTCGAGTTTCTAGATGACAGCAGATTTCCGTTTCAGCGCAATCCTGGGCTAGTTGTCCTCCCAGGAGGAACCGGCAGCACACTCGGATTGGCGGAAGCAATTAATGCCGTGCTAGCGTTGATCGGGCCCTATTCCGAAGCTTATCGAGGCTACAAAATCCGCATCACAGAAGACGGCGTTTGGACGATCAGGCGTTTCAGCACAGAGGAAGGCATTTCTCAAGAAATTCACGTTAAATTCGGCAAGATAAAATGAGGAAGCAACTCACCCCGCTTTTGAGACTTACCGCTGGACATAGCGTGTGGATAACGAATGAAGCCCGCGTAAATCCACAAGGCGGCCATGGCTAGCATCGCCGCGCAGTTGGACCAGCCGCCCCACTGAGCCAACAACGATGGCACAGCCGGCCTTACCGAAGGTTTTCCGCCAGGGTGCGATTGAGTCAGGAGACCCTCGATGTGGTCTTGGTCGTTCGCCACATGCACTGTACAGAGCGCGATTCCGGCACTTGTTACCGCGGTGAGGATCGTTTGGATCAGAAATACAATGGCAATAACCTGTTTTCCGCGGCGAATCGTTTGAAGGTCGGCAGGGCGCGTCAGTATCCAACCGAGTCCGATGACGCTGAAAGTCAGGAAAACGGTGTAGAACTTTATGTAGAGATCCCAACACATCCGCACCGTCACGCCCAGATCCTCATGCCGGCGTTTAAGGATCCATTCCTGGGGAGACTCACTCATTGAAGCTCCGTGATTGAAACTCAATACATTACCTCAGAGCTGCAATAAAGAATATTCGCTTCGGTCGCCCGGTTCTGTGTCACGCCGGCCTTCGCGGGTAGCGTCTTCTTTTCGGCCAAGCCAGGCATCAAAGTCGGCGGCTTGCGATTGGGGGCCGCACAACAGTGGGTTTCACTGATCAATAGAGGTAAAGGTTGGACCCGTTGGGATCCAGGTCCTGATAGACCCTTGGCCCGCCCGATTCTGGCGTGGTGTCAGAGCCATAAGTTGCGCGCAGATTCGTCCGGATGCTGGCAAGCTTGAAATAGCCACTAAAGGTAAACTGGTCCGGCGTATCAAAGGGAATAATCGAGAATTCTTCGGCATGGTCGATGTTGTTTGCTGCAGAGGTGTAGAGATATTTGTGCCCCTGGCCCGTTACGAGCGTGTTGCTGGCGTGGAGAAAGCGGCCGTCAGCCTGACTGGTAACCGACTTTCCCGTTCCAAGATCGTTGAAGCGCCATAGATCCGAATTATCATTATTGTCTGCAAGGGGGCGATGGATAACCTCGAAGCGCAGCGGATTGGGGGTACCCGCCGAAATCACCTCGGCATTGCTGGCATGCAGGCATTCACTGGTGTCATCCTTGAGAATGTACGTCGCGCTGGTGCCGGGAACCCCGGCACAGAGATAACCGGCAGATTCGGCCAGCCGCAATTGCTGCCGCACTGTCGCAATCTGTGATACAGCATTGGGCACACCGAACCCCACGAGTAATGCCTCCATTTGATCGATCATTGGTTTCAGCAATGTCTGTTGGGTCTCGCGGCTGAACACGGTCTCCCGATAAGTCCTAATCTGGTTGATCAATTGCGCAAGGCGTGCGGCATCGTTGCGCACGAGATTCGCGATCAGCCCACGGTTAGCCATCTTGAAATGCCTATTGGGCTGGAAAATCTGGTCAATACCCCACAGGATCATTTTGAACTTGACGTTGTTTACACTGGGTGCCGCGACGGCATTCACGTCATTATAGATATAGGTGTTATTGGTGTTGTTGGAATAGCCATCCCAGTGCTTGAGAAAAAACTCCATCGCATAGACTTTAATGAACTGATCCAGATCCAGCATCTGGTTCGCCCCGGCCAGCCCACTCGCGGCGATATGATTGTCGGCAAACTCCAAATCGGCCTTGTTGTTAAATTTGGAAAGCGACTCCGGCTCCATGAATGGCAACCTCGCGCTAACGAGATCATCCCCATGTTCAAGTTCGTACAAATTTCCGTTCATATTGCCGTTGAAATTGCGCTCGATATAGCGCGGCATGACGGGTTCGGCATTGACAAAGATACCCGGACTGTTGACGCCACTCACCCCTTGGCCAATCAGCGTGCCATTCACAAATACACGGGCAAAATTGCAACGCGAATTGGGCAATCCGGCCATAGCGAGCAATTTGTAGCCCAGCGGCTGCCGAATATAAGACCGATCCTGAATGGTATTGTTGAGCGTCAGGTAGCGTGACCCGATCAGGGCTTCGCTCACGGGAACGTTGGCCTTGCTGAATTTGCCGAAGTCAATGTGCAGGCATGGCTTATCGCTATTGATTGAGCCGCAGAATGATTTCTTTTTAACGCCCACCTGGGTGAAAATGGTCTGCGCGGGAAAGCTCGTTCCAGATATCTCGACCGAAGTTGCCTTTCGCCACGTGTAGCGGCTGCCGCCGGTCCATTGGAAGTTGCACACGCCACCGGCTGGCTGTTCGGTCCGCACCGCATCCCAATCAGTTTGCGGCATCGTAATCTTGACCGTTAGGACATTGCCAATTGCATAAAGGGAATCGAGTGCTTGTTGCTGCTGGACGCTCATCGTCACCTCTCCGTGCGCCGGTCAAAACCTATACGATGGATCTCGCCGAGGACAAGCGGTGTGCCTCGGCTAATGAGCGCACTATGTCGCGATAACGGACGGGATTTAGGGCAGCATCAATCAACCTGGCAACTGCACGCTTTGCGGATATCTCATTCGGTTCTCCGGGTCGTAACGCTGTTTCAGCTGTTGGAGGCGCACATAATTTTCTTCGCCGTAATATTGTTATCTCGGTCGTGGCCCTGGTGACAAGAGAATTCTAAGTATTTCAAACAGGCCCCAGCGCCGCGGTTCCAGCATTGTTTTCGTCTGGCGCTGCCCGAGTAATTTCGCCAGCCAATCCGGAGCTTCCATCTCCAGGTGTCCCTTGAGGATGTCGCGAATGAAACAGCGGAAATCTCCACGGCAATCTGTGCAAAGCCTCTCCATGGTGTATGCGCCGAGCATGCGATAGCTTTCAAATTGCGACTCGGAGAAAAACTGGTCCTCGGTGCTTTCGTGCGGGAAGGTTTCGCTCCTCTTGAAGTATTCGTAGATGTCCCGCGGCTCGTCGCCGTAACAGGCTGGTTTGATGTAAACAATAACGCCATCCGGGGCATCGGCGCCGTCCACCACTGAATAGCGAACGTGCCCGATAGCGCAGTAGTGGCCGGAAGTCTTTAATGTGTCGCTCGCGCTGCGCGGATAAATACTCATGCGATCGAACTCGATCGGGATTCCAAAATCGATGCGAATTTTGCGCGCCGCTTCCCCGAGATCGGCAAAGGAACATTCCGGATCCTCACCGCCATCGCTAATCACGATGTAATGACAGCGACGCAGCACCATCTCATAAAGGCCAAGGTTTTCGAAGTGCCCGCCATCGGAAAGATTAACGTACTTGTAACGGTCGGTGGTATCCCCGATCGCTTCAGAAAACAGTGGCCCTGCGGAATATCTAGGACCCTTTCGGCGCCACGTTTTGGCGCCCGGAGCTCCCGGGTTTCCCAGCCACCATCCCAGGCGCACGTTAAACAGCGTCATCAGAAAACTGACCAGCGGCGAGGAATGATACCCCATATTCGGATTCGCAGCGGCGCCAGAAATGGCGAGCGCAGTACCGAGTGTAATCCCATGGCCATATCCATCGGAGGGCCGGTAACCAACTCGTTTATTCCAGGAGCCGCAGTGCAGCCGACTCATGGTAAACGATTCGGCCTTCCGTTCCTGCCATGCCAACTCCTCGCCATGCACAAGATTGAGCGCACCGTTGATCACATGAAGGGGTTTTTCCGACGACAACTTGTGCAACTCAAAATCATCGTCGGGATCAAACCCGGTAAATAAACTCGGCTTACGCGTTTTCTTGGTGCGCGAAGCGGCGAGGTACGCGCGGATCAATCGGTTGCGATACGTGGCGTGAAGGGAAAATGTGTTCGCATTGATGAAAAAACCCATCACGATCCCGAAAAACAGCGTGATGCCGGTGAGGAAGAAGACAACGAAGGGTCGTTCGCCTTGCCATGTCGCTCCCTCGCCCACAACCCGCCTGGTGATATGTTGAACCCAATGCTGCGAGCCAATCACCAATAAGGCCCAGGAAATTACTACCAACAGGAGCACAAAGAAAACCACCGCCACCACAACCAGAAGCCAGTGGAAGCCCCCTTTTTGGCCAAGCTTGTTGCCTAGCTTGGATCGAAGAGCCAGCAACGCACCGGCGATTCCTGTCACTCCCCCGAACGCACCGAGGAGGGCCTTTGCGGATGGATTCGCCTTTACTTGGCCGATGAAAACCTGGAGCTGGTTTCCCGTCGTCGTCGCCCTGATTGCCTGGGCACCCCAAAGAACCATTACGTTGAACAC
>WNGK01008464.1_pt1 | contig 20630 bp, 16 predicted proteins | sample 5400601 | NCBI WGS metagenome assembly WNGK01 (sample SAMN13153376, study PRJNA577476) | soil metagenome | isolation source: 60 cm soil or saprolite under Garry oak tree replicate 1 | place: USA:California | collected 2016-06-15
CGGACCGGTGACGAGATTGCCATCGACGACTGCCTCCGAGAACTCCACCTTTACAAACGTTCCACCGGCAAGCTCCACCTCAGGCGCACACGCGGGATAACAATTCAGCTTGCGGCCCTTCAGAATTCCGGCGGCGGCAAGCAATTGCGCGCCGTGGCACAGCGCTGCAATCGGCTTGCCGGCTTTGTCAAAGTGGCGCACAATATCCAGCACCTTTTCATTCAAGCGAAGATATTCCGGAGCGCGGCCACCGGGCACCACCAGCGCATCATAGTCAGCCGCCTTGATGTCATCGAAACTCGCGTTCAGCGTAAAGTTGTGACCGCGCTTCTCAGAGTAAGTTTGATCGCCCTCGAAGTCGTGAATCGCCGTACGTACCTGTTCCCCGCTTTTCTTTCCAGGGCAGACCGCATCCACGGTGTGCCCCACCATTTGCAGGGCTTGGAACGGAACCATGATTTCGTAGTCCTCAACAAAATCGCCCGCCAGCAGCAACAGCTTTGCAGATTTCATCTATGCATCTCCAATGAAATGAAGTTTGCCACGTCGGCCCCCCAACACGCCAGACCGACGAACGAACTTGCGGTACTTTCGCGAATCGCCAACACATATCCGATGGCATTTTGCGTATCGTGGATTCACCTTTGCAAAGCGCATCTTTCACGTTCGAGCGTACTTACACTGCCGGGGTCCAAAGGAATAAACTTTCCTTATGGGATCCTCCCGCAATTCGTTAAGCGCCCTGAACTCGCGCATCGCTGCCTGCAACCTCTGTTCGCGACTTCGCGAGCATTGCACCAGCGTGGCCAACATTCGTCGGCGCTCGTATGCCGACTGGGAGTACTGGGGAAAACCCGTCCCGTCCTTCGGCGATCCCTCAGCCCGCGTGCTGGTGCTCGGGCTAGCGCCCGGAGCGCATGGTTCCAACCGCACCGGAAGGCCCTTTACCGGTGACGGATCGGGAGACTTTTTGTACCCCGTTTTGCATGAAGCCGGTTTTGCATCGCACCCGCGCGCCATCTCCCGCGACGATGGAATGACGCTTACAGGCATGTGGATCAACTCAGTTGTTCGCTGCGCCCCACCGGGCAACAAGCCAACTCCAGAGGAACTTCGCAACTGCGCGCCATGGCTCGATGAGGAACTAAAGCTGCTGGGCCATCTGCGCGTTGTCGTTTGTCTGGGCCGCATCGCTTTCGACGGCCTGCTGGCATGGGCAATGCGCTCCGGACTGCTGACCTCACGTGCCGGCTTCGCTTTCGGCCATGGCCGGGAATACACGCTCCCTAATTCTCTCAAGATCATCACCAGCTATCATCCGTCTCTCCAAAACACCAACACCGGCAAGCTCACGCGGCCCATGTTTCTTAAAATATTCGAGAGAGCCCGGATTTTGGCTGACTTACCCTCGCCGGCGTCCGATAGGCTATCCACCCGAGACTGAGAGGAACAGTTGGACGAGTATTCAAAGCAGCTATGGAAGGAACTGTTTCCTTCAGAACGTGAACTCATACCGCCGGAAACAAACGCCGCCGAGCACACAGAGAGCGCTCTGGACCACTACACCTCCCCGGTTCTACTGGAGCGCGCAGCCTACCTCCGCAAGCTTGCCAAGCTGGGAGACGGATCCGCCAGCGAAACATTGCGAGAGTATCCACAGCACAGCATTATGCTCTCTGTTCGCATCCGCAGCGGCATTGCCGAAATGCATGAAGAGTTCGCTGATCTGTTTTTTGTTTTGGATGGGCGGGCCACGCTGGTTACCGGCGGCACAATAACTGATCCCAAATCCGTCGGTCTCGGTGAGATCCGCGGATCTTGCGTGGCCGGCGGCTCCCAGCAGCAGCTCAGAGCCGGCGACGTCGCGCACGTTGCCGCCGGCACGCCGCATCAGATGTTGCTCGCAGGTGACAAGACGCTCACATGCCTGGTCGTAAAAATTCAGCAGAGACCACAGGAGCAGTAGAGGTGCACGTTTCTCTGCAGATGCCAAAACAATTCGTCGATTGGCCACAGCGGTTCCCCAATACCCCCGAATCTCATTCGTCACTCCTTGAAATCCTCGGTTGCGCAGCAGCGGCACACGCCGCTGAAAGCACTCACCTCCACCCGATGACCACAGTCTGAGGCAATTCGATAGGTGACTTTCATCACTGACAACGCAAGGCAATTGGTGCATTATCTATAAGACCACTACTTAAGCAACCCGTACCTTGAATCGTCTGTTCTGGCTTGCGAGCACCGTCACGATAGCGCACTATAATCGATGAAGTCACGTCCATCTGTCGATGAACGAACCAGATTCTCTATATAGCCAAACCACGCAAGTACAATGCGGGATATAACCGAAAAGGATTATTAATGAAGATTGTCACTATAGTTACCCTGCTATTCGGAATTGCGTCCGCCCGCCCGATTCTTCAAGCTCAGACCAATACACCCGGCGTCTTTTACGTCAATTCATTCAATGCGAGCGGAACACATACGGACTACGACATGGCGCGACAAGGTGCGGACGCTTACGCACAAGCAAATCCATGGACCGGAAGTGTCCTCGTTCTTAAGCCGACTGTTAACCAGACCTGCGATGCAGTACCTCTACCGTCACTCGGTACCTCAGGCGGCAGGTTGGGAACAACGTCAATCATAGGTTACGGGTCCAAAACCAGTTCCATCGTTAAAAGTGCCAGCTGTGCCCCCAGTTCTGCAACCCTTAGCCACGCCGATTCTCCGGCGGGTCAGTTAAGCAGCGGAATATATCAGAGCTTCACCGTCGATTCCAACCACATTGATCTCGCTGCATGCGAGATGTATGGGATGAGTCAGACCACGTTCATCGACGTGGCATGCGGCAACGCAGCTGCCGGCGCGGATCACGAACTGGAATTCGGCAATCGGGACGCAAAGTCGGTAGGTTGGATGGACAACATCTATATCTACGGACTTACGACTTTCGATTCCATAGTCGGAGGCAAAGGCGCAGTCCTGTCACCGGTCTTTACCGCAGGTGCCTTAACTTCCGTAACCGTCCTTAATAAGGGAGCTCAAAAGTACACTGCAACCTTCGCTCGTGCACAAATAGTTGGCCCTGATCTCTACACTTGCTCGTCGATTCCGACTCTCCTGCCGACGCTCGATGCAAACTCATTCATTAATGGCGCAAAGATTACCAGCGCCGGCAATTGCACAAGCACCGCACATCTCTATGTTCTTATCCAGGATGGCACACCCGTAACCTACGGCATGAAGTTCTCTAATATGGCTGACTCCCAGGTCTGGAACCTTCAGGCATCCTCCACAACCACTTACGGAGAAGGATGGCTCATGGGATCAAATAACAACCTGATCTACAACGAGCACCCCACTTCTAATCAGCTCGTTCAAATCACCGACAACGGAAACGGAAACAAGCACATCAACCCGGTATTTACCAGTCCCGGTGCGTACGGAGCGGCCATTTACAGTCAAAATGGAACAATCCAGAATGCGGTATTCAGATGGGACAGCAGTTCCTATGTGGGAGCGTCGGGCTATTACCTTGGAAATGATCCTCGAGTCTATCAAGACTGGGCTATTCAGAACAGCACATGTGGCAGTAATACAACTAACTTCATCGCCGTAACAACTGTACAAGGTCCTGTTAATGGCGGCAACCCGCTTCCACCTGGTGTGAAGCCGCAAAACATTCATTTATGTGATGGTTCGAACACCATCGATTGGCCCGTCATAAATCAGTAGGCGGTATCTGAATAGCGACGCAGTGCATCTTGATATTTCACGCTCATGTGCACGGTGTGCCGCTTAATAAGACCGCCTTTCGCGCTAATCTCATTCTTGGCTCTTTAGATATGTACAATCGGGGAGATTAATTTATGAAGCTTTCTATATTTGCTTTCGCCTTTATGGGAACACTCGCGATGGGGCAGACATCATTGCCTTGGGGGCAGGCGTTGAGCGTACCGCTGCTCGCGGCTCAGTCTGGAAATGCCATGTTCTATGTATCTTCTTACTCTTGGAGCGGCACACATACCGACTACGACATGGCCAGGCAGGCTGCGGATGCCTACATTGCCGCGCATCCTGGAACCCCGACTTACCTCGTGTTGAACCCCGCAGTGAACCAGACTTGTGACGCTGTTGCTCTGCCTTCTATCAGCTTGGGAAACGGTCAATCTTCGACCGTCTCGATCATAGGCTATGGATTGAATGTAAGTAGCATCATGAAAAGAGCGGGATGCGCCATCAGGGCCGCTACGTTCAGCCACAACGATTCGCCTGGCAGACCGGTAGTGAACGCGTGGTTCCAGGGCTTCTCCGTAAATGCAAACCATCTCGACCTGGCAGCATGTGAAATGTATGGAATGTCCGCATCTACATTCTTCGATATATCGTGCGGCAACGCCGCGCCCGGAGCAGATCATGAAATGGAAGTGGGCAATCATGATGCGAACTCTGCAGGCTTGATGCACAACATCAACTTCTTCAACATGAAAACATTTGACTCCGTCGGAGTCGGAAAGGGCGCAGTTCTAACTCCGGTCTGGAACAATGGAAGCCTGACAGGAGTTACTGTATCTAACCCTGGAACAAAGAAATACACCCAGCAGTATGTGAGAGGTCAAATCGTAGGACCCGATCTGTCTACGTGCGCGTCCGTTCCGACTCTGACACCGACTGTGTCTAACCTGTCATCGGCCAATTTTGCAAATCTACCCGTCGTGAACTATGGCCTGGTGACCGGCGCGCAGATTACAAATCCCGGCAACTGTTCCAGCACCGCACGGCTTTACATCCTGATTCAAGACGGAGTTCCGGCCACATACGGAATGAAATTCTCTTATCTGACAAGTTCGCACGCCTGGAATCTTGAAGCTACCGGTTCAACCATCTATGGTGAAGCGTGGATGGCTGGCTCCGCTTACAACACGATTATGGGCGAGCATCCATACACGAACCAGACAGTTCAGATTGCAGAATACGGTTCAGCGGATAAGCACTATGGTGCCTTCTTCGATAGTCCAGGCCTGTATGGAGCCGCAATCTATGGGCCATCGGGCGCCTTCACCAATTCGGTGTTTTCGTGGGACAGCACATCGTACAATGCAGCCTCCGGGTACTACCTCGGTGCAGCTACCTACTCCGGTTGGACCGTTCAGAACAGCCAATGTACAAACAGCACGTCGAATTTCGTTTCGATTACAACTGCGCAGGGGCCCATCGCAGGCTCAGGTTCAACGCCCGCCGGCCTGACTCTTAGAGACATCGAAGATTGCGACGGTTCCGTGGCTCTGGATTGGGAAACACAAGTAGTTGCCCAGTAAAATGAGGCTCTAAGACAATGCCTCTTCACCAGTTGTGAAGAGGCATGCTCACGTGGCTCGCCGGCGCACACTTCAAAACACCGCAGAGTATACGCGTGGTTCACCAGTTCCAATTGAGCCATTCCTGAAGTTGAGAGCCCCGCGAGTGATCGATGGATTTCCTCATCATTCCGCCTCTCGCCCGCGCGCGACTTCGCGTTAAACGAATGAACCTCGTGGCAACTCGCGCCATAGAGTAGACGACTCATGTCGCACTAGAGACGACAGTACGTATACCTTAGATGGCATTGCGCGACGTCCAAATTGTTGCTAACATCTAGTTAAGCAGAGACCGTCGTTCAGACGATAATCTGAATCTCGATAAGGAGTGAACGATCCTATTATGAAGGTTTCGTCCTCGCTCTCGAACTAGTTCTAACGCCTCAAGATAGCCCACTTTCAACCCTTCTTGACAGATACTCAACCGTGGAACTCACGCGGTGCGCCTGTACACATCTAGTGCTCCGTACTGAACAGGAGGAACCTCTTGTCTATGCCAGCACCTCGCTCCCGAATAGATGCCGGAAGCATCCATGGCAATAGCGCCTCAACATCGCAAGGCCCACGTAAGGAAGAACGACTTCTGGAAATCACACAGCACGTCAAGCCTTCAATTCAGATCTTGATTGCCGATCGAGATTCAATGAGCAGCGATTTGCTGGCCCATGCCATCACGATGGATCGGAATCGCGAAGCGGCGGCGATTTCATCCGCCAATTTGCTGCAGGAACTCGCCAGTCGCAAGGTGGACGTCGTGGTAATCGGCGCCGATCAACGCTTCCGGTCAGGCGACGGCTTTGATCTCGCTGGCGCTGTGGCACGACATCACCCAAAGACCATGATCGTCATCATTCTGAATGAGTCGACCCCCGATTCGGTGATTCACGCGTTTCGGTCTGGCGCTCGCGGAGTGTTTACCCGGCACCAGCCCATAGGTCAACTTCTCTCTTGCATCGAACACGTATGGAACGGCTTCGTCTGGGCCGGCAGAACGGAAACTGACGTCCTCCTTGAGGCGTTCAAGAGCATCCCCTCCCCCAGAATCCTCAGCGATTCACCTTCACTGACGGCCCGTGAATTGCAGGTAGTCCAATGCGCGGCAACTGGAAAAACAAACAGAGCCATCGCTAATGAATTGGGTCTGAGTGAACATACGATTAAGAATTACATGTTCCGAGCATTCGAAAAACTCGGAGTGACGAGCCGCACCGAATTGCTTTTTCTTCTCACGATGCGCGGAAGTCTAAATCGGAACGCGGGCACAGACCAGAAGACTGAGTTCGAAGGTACTGATAGGACACTTTAGTCTCACGTCGTTAGTACCGTTTCAATGTCCCATCTCGACGTCTTCCCGCAACCATCGCTAACTGCGCCTCAACCGGTCCCAGCCTCGCCGACGGAGTAACATGCCCAAGGTCCTCATATTCAAAGAGACGCTGCTCCCTCCCTCCGAGACTTTCATCCTCGCGCAGATGCACGCCCTCATGACCTTCACTTCCCAATTAGCCGGTCTAGAGCGTACTCGCCCAAGCCTAAAGCTAGACAAGGAACCTCTTGTATTATCTGGGCCCTCTTCCGTTCTTGCTCCGATAAGAGCCAAACTCTATCGCCGAACGGGAATCGCACCCTATTTCCATCGCAAGGCGAATCGACTTCGTCCGGACCTGCTCCACGCTCATTTCGCCAGCGGAGGTCGTTCGGCTCTACCTCTCGCGCGTTCTCTTGGTGTGCCTCTCGTAGTTACACTCCATGGGTCCGACGTAACTACCTCACATCCCAGACGACATGCATATAAGCTTCTCGGCGAACAAGCCTCACTCTTTCTATGTGTCTCTCGATTCATTCGCAATCGCGCGATCGAAGCTGGCTTTCCTGAAGAAAAGCTCTTGGTCCACTACACCGGCGTGGATCGCACCCACTTCTCGCCTGAGCCCACGACAAACAAGTCTGAAAGGGTTCTCTTTGTGGGGCGACTTGTTGAGAAAAAGGGTTGTGAGTACCTGTTGCACGCAATGGACATCGTTCAGAGGACAAGGAAGTCGAGCGAACTGACGATCATCGGAGATGGGCCGTTACGGCCCGCATTGGAGAGTCTCGCTGGAACGTTGGACCTCCGCTGCCGGTTCATGGGAGCGCAACCAATAACGGTGATTCGTGAGGCTCTCCGTGAAGCGCGAGTCTTCTGCCTGCCCAGCGTGACCGCTGTCAATGGGGACAGTGAAGGCCTTCCTACAGTGATTGCTGAAGCCCAGGCAATGGGAATCCCCGTCGTAAGTACATTCCATGCTGGCATTCCAGAGATCGTTATTCATGAGGTGAATGGTTTATTGGCTCCGGAACGCGATTACCGCGCGCTGTCATTCGCTCTTTGTCGCGTCTTGGAGGATGGACAACTCTGGGAGCGCTTCCGTCTCGCAGCACTGCGCCAAATTGACAGGCACTTTAACTTGGAAACACAAACTGCAAAGCTTGAACAGATATATAGTGGGCTACTTCAGACAAAGGCGAGTTAGCCCGCTTATAAGATAGTTTTGCCTTTCTGATAGTGATCCGATTTGGAGGGGAAGGGGTCCACTTTGTTAGCGAGCTTTATAACTCGGGCAAGAAAGAGCGTATTGGTGCGGAATGCAGGCTGGCTTTTCGCTGGTCAAGGGCTCTCATTCCTCGTACAAGCCTTGTATTTCGTCGTCCTCGCACGTTTACTCGGTACCCGCCAATACGGCGTGCTTGCAGGCGCCATTGCGCTGGTGGCGGTCGTCAGCCAATACAGCACCCTCGGATCAGGACTCCTCTTTCTTCGCTATGTTAGTCCGGATCACAGCCGCTTTCGTCTCTATTGGGGAAACATCTTGAGTTCGGTATTTCTCATGGGAGGCGTGATTGTTATAGGCCTCGGGCTGTGTGGCCGATGGTTGCTTGGATCAGAAAGCCTTCCTATTTTGGTACCGCTTGCCGTGAGCGATTGTCTCTTCCAGCAGCTCAATAGCTGCGCAGCTCAGGTGTTTCAAACCTTCGAAAAAATGAAGTTCAGCGCTACCCTGACTCTACTCAGCAATTTGCTGCGATTGATTCTGGCAGTGATAATGCTATTGCATCTCGGATCAGCTTCGGCGCTTCAATGGGCTCTGGCATCTCTGGCTGTATCGTTTCTCGCATCGATCGTCGCATTTGTTACCGTCACACGCTACTTTGGCCTTCCATCTTTCTCCCTATCCCTGTTCTACAGGCGCATCGGGGAAGGCATCGTCTTTGCGATCTCCGGTTCCACCACCGCAGCCTATAACGACATCGATAAGGTTGTACTGTCGCATTACGGCATGAACCAGGCGAACGGCATCTATTCGATGGCCTACCGTGCAGTGAACATCGGCACAATGCCGATCATGTCCGTTGTCGGCGCGGCTTTTCCACGATTCTTTCGGGAAGGCGTCAAGGGGGTGGCCGCCACCTATCCCATGGCGAAGGTGTTGCTCAAAAGAACGGCTATCTTAGGGCTGGGGATCGCCTGCATGATGTTTATCTCCGCACCGCTCATACCACACCTTGTCGGCAGGCCCTATGCAGAGGCAGTCGACGCACTACGATGGCTATGCCTCATTCCGTTCTTTCGGTGCTTTCACCTGAGTGCGGGAGATGCCATCGCGGGCTCAGGCCACCAGAGATACCGCTTGGCCTCTCAGTCCGTAGCGGCCATTGGCAACCTGTTGCTTAATCTCTATCTGGTGCCCCGATATTCTTGGCATGGTGCGGCATGGGCTTCGCTTGCAACCGACGGTGCGCTGGGTATCATGAATTGGCTTGCGCTGGCACAGCTTCGCAGACGAACGGCGCCAGTGTACTGTCAGGCGGCATAGAGAGTCATTCGATCTGAAGTCGATTGCTGGGATGGACAGAAGGTCATTTGTGCCAGTGTCATCTACAAATGTAGATTCTATTTGGTCTGAATAGGTCATTCAATTATCGCCGCCGTCTGCGCCTCTATGTCCGGACTGAACTGTTGAATGACAGCATCATAAATCGACTCCAATTTGTCGGTTTGTGATCGAACATCAAAGTTCCGTCTTACCCACGCCATGCCTTGCTCTCGAGCCTGATGCCAAAAGCCATCATCGGTAAGAAAGCGAAGTAGGTGCGCGGCAAGCTGCTCAACATCTCGCTCTGGTGCTAGCAGTCCGGTTATACCCTCACACATGGTTTCGGGTATGCCTCCATGCCGAAAGCTCACCACTGGCAAACCCATCGCCTGGGCCTCAGAAAAGACGTTCCCAAACGCTTCGCTCATTCCATCCGATAACGTCACGCTCGGTCCGCAAAAGACGCGGGACCGTTCTTGCCACCAACGTATGATTTGTTGAGGCTGCTCGCCTAAAAATTCTGCTTTTACTCCAAGTTCATTATTCAACTTCTCTAATACCGGACGAAATTCGCCATCGCCAATAATGGTCAAGCTGGCTCCGGGAATTCGCGCTTGTACTCTTTGCATCGCACGAATTAGATAATCACAGCCCTTGTATGGAACCAGTCGGCCCACGTAAAGAATGCGCCGAGGGTCCTTCTCTGAGAGAGACACTTCGGGAGTGAAGGCTCTGCAATTCATTCCTGTGTAATGAACACGCAGCTTATCTTCTGGAAATCCCGCGCGCAGTGCCTTGTCTCGAATATATTGCGACACACAGATAAAGAGCGATGCGCGTCGCCAAAGTTCACGGCGGTAGGCGAGGAATGGCAATTGAAACAGGCGACGCCGCAACTCCGAATCCGGCAGCAACTCCGCGCCTCCCCGCAGGTGAAGAACGAGTGGAACGCGAAGGCGCTTGCTCAGGAAAACCGCCGCAGAGGAACCCTCCGCAAAATGCGCATGAAGCAGTTGAGGCTTGATGCGAGCCACTTCAGCATGAAACCGCGGAGCAATCCCCGTCCACCGATAGAGTTCTCGGCGCACTCGTGACGCCCGTGACCGGTCTCTCGTCAGACGAATGGGTTCGGCATCCATGGGAAACTTGCGATCCGGCGGAATAAGTCCCACATACGTCGCCCTATATCTTCGTAACTCATCAACTTGAAGAGGAATAAACGTTTGCGTCGAAGGCAACATTCTCTCGGCAAATACGAGTACTTTGGGCATTGCCAGTCTCCTGCCTGCTGTTGATCATCAAAACTCGAATTCCAGCGGTAGCTATTTTTGAACTTGGATCGCTCTTTGCAGTTGAAGAAGCGGTTGTACCGCCATTGATGCGAGTCCTGGGAGAGTAAACCGAAGCTTTGTGCGGGTTGCGATCTGGCTGAACTGCGTGGCCATTGGTTTAATACTTTGTGGATAAACATGATGCCCACCGAAGAGGCGCCGATGCCGGCGAGAACTTTCCGGATCGGCATGAACCTTGCAGCCGCCTTGCTGATAAACATCACGCAGCCGATGCAGCAAGCGGCTAATATTAGACTTAAGCCCGGAATTCCGTACACACCATCTCGCATGTCATAGAAAAGAGGCATTGAGAGGTGATTCAGATAAACCCCAATTGCTGCTCCCGTGAAGGAGACTGCGATGGAAATTCGACGATCCCACCTGAAACGCGCTGCCAACAATCCCATCAAGAAGAATGGCATTGCGCCCAAAACAACGTTGGCGTTGAGTGGCAAGTTGAACCAAGGCATCAACTGCGCATTACAGTAACTCAAAAGAAGGGCTACCGACACCAGTCCAATCACAGTTCGGAGCCGGAACTTGGCCAGCATGAAGTTCATCAGTTGCTGAGTCAAGAAGAGACATGGCAAAAACCAGAACACTCCATAGAGCCCCTGTAGCTTACTGCCTCCCCATAGTGCAGCTAGAATTGCATGGGTGATTGGATGTCCGGGCCTGTGATGCAGCAAAATGCGCACCAACTCAAACGGGTAGAGCAAAAGCAGGAACGAGGCGTAGGGCAGAAGAAGGTGGATAACCTTCTTCCGACAAAAGGCTCCACAATCGGTCTTGATGATATGCAAGTACCCGCTTAGAAAGAAGAAGAGCGGCATGTGAAAGAGATAGATGAACTGCTGAAGCCTGGGATTGATATTCGCATGGCCAAGGACCACCAGGTATATCCCCACCCCCTTGCTGACGTCGATCCAAGCGATGGTGGGCTTCGGTCTAGCATATGTCATAAGTCCCTCTTTTCAGCGCGATGTTGCCGGTCCCCGCTAGGTGAAGACGAGGCGATTCAGGAATCACGGAGTGGCAGTAGCGCGCGGTCCCAAGGCGGTAGAAGCCGGCGATTCCTGAGGGGCAGGAGTCGACATCGTTGGGCCAACAGTGATCCCGGCGACTTCCTCCCAGAACTTCATTACCTGACGTCCTATGACCTCGGGCTGGTACAACTCCGCCCGAACCAGCCCCTTTGCTGCCATTTGTTCCCTAAGACCATCGTCCGTAAGTACTGTCTCTAGCGCAGCTGCCATCTCGTTCACGCTATTCGGATCAAAATAGTACGCGGCATCGCCTCCGACTTCTGGCAACGACGTTGCTCTCGCAGCAATTACGGGTGTTCCTGTAGCCATGGCCTCAAGCATAGGTATCCCGAATCCCTCCGCGTACGAGGGAAACAATAAGGCCGCTGCATCTTGATAGAGGCTGATCAGTTCCCTCTCACACAAAAAAGGCAGGAACGTGATAAGCGGAGCAATGCCAAGATGTTGAAGCCTTTCCTGATAAGCACCCGCTTTTCCCGAGAGACCGACCAGTTTGAGCGGTCTTGCCCCGCTGCCGGTGCGCTTCACATAGCTGGCATAAGCTTCAATGGCTCCAGCGGCATTCTTGTGCGGCGCTGATGACGTGACCATCAACAGATAGCCGGCGCGCTGCTTCAGCGGTCGCGGATCAAACCACACTTTCGGCACGGTGCAGGAAATCACGCGCACATCTGCACGAGGAAAGGCCTCCAGGATCTCACTCTTTGCGTGCCCGGAAACAGTCAGGACAATTCGCGCCCGGCGTACCGAAGCTGGAATCTGCCAGCGACGATACAAATCCATTAATCTCCCGCGCAGGTCTGGCTTAACGAATTTCTTCATCAGAATCGTGTCGTGCAGCACGAGAATCAACTCCACTCCCCTTGGAAGATAGAAGGGCGCCACATTGTAGGGGGCCAGAAAGAAGTCGATCTTGTGGCGCCGCAATGACTTGGGCAGCGATAACTGTTGCCAGAGCGTGTAACTCTGTCTACCTTCCTGGACCAACGGCATTCCACTCGGATTCGGATCGGTCGACGCGAAGCCGATGAAGCGATCAATGAAGGGACCAATCAGAGTACGCAATTGCGCACCCTTGCCTGTGCCCCCATTGGGAGAAAGAAATGCCTGCGCGTCATAACCGACTCTGCTCATGTATCAGTTCGCTCCAGAATGGCTATTGAAACCTAAAGCCCGCCTGATCGAATTCTCCGCGAGCGGCTCCATTACAAGGTATCCAGCTGCGTTTGGGTGCAGCCCGTCCCCAGTCAGCTCGCTGCGGAGACTCCCATGCGCGTCTATCATGCTGCTGTAAAAATCAAGATAGGTACATGCGCCGGAACCACAGTAACTTTCCATCCATCGGTTTAACGCAACAATATCGGCGGGGCGCCGCTTCGATGTTATCGGTTTGTACATATCTGTGACTGGCAGAATAGAAGATAAGACAACTCGGATGTGATTTGCATTTCCAAGTTCCACCATTGACATCAGGTTACCTTCGATAACATCGAGGCTTTCCGGTCCGGTGTTCCCTGCCAGATCGTTAGTTCCCGCCAAGATCACAACAATCTGCGGCTTGAGAGCGATCACGTCCGGCCGAAACCTCAGTAACATTTGAGGCGTCGTTTGTCCGTAGACTCCTCTATCAACATATCCATGGCTTGAGAAGAACTGAGCATGGTACACGATCCAGTGCTCAGTTATAGAGTCTCCAAGAAACACGACGCGTCTGCTTGCGATGCCATGTTGAAGAACTCTGCTGTTTTCATCCCGGAATCGGGAAATGAGAGGCCAGTCGTTCAGAGGACAATTGCAGCCTGGTAGGTTAGCCGGAGTCTCCTGCGCACATGACTTGGGAGCCGAACAACTAACAGCGAGACAGGCCGCGATGTACATCCCCAACAACCGTAATTTCCCGCTCGTCATCTTGAGAATATCTCCTGAGAACAGTTCTTTATACCGAAGTCTGATTTGCACGTACCGCGACCGGTAATTCCATCTGAGGGTGGTCGCTAACAGTTTTCGGCCTCATCTCGATATTCCTTTCCTCGAAAGAGTTAGCTTGAAAGAATCGCTTGAGCCGCAGAACTGGACTCTCGACCAACTGAAAGGAAAGCGTTGCGACACCGACACTGCCTAGGATCACACCGAGCACTCTCGCAGTCCTGACACTCCAGGAGCTTCCGGGAAACGCAGTAAATAGTGCCGCTCCTATCAACATATGGAACAGATAGATACCGTAGCTCACCTTCCCTACATGCCGGAGCCACGCTTGGCTAAAAACGCGAATTACCCAAGGAGAGGACAGTGCAGCTAGAAGCACCGCGCAAAAGCCAAGACTCACAAAGGTTTTGCTGACGTAGCGTTCAAGACCCGCCATCACAACGATGATCTCCGCCGTTGCGGATATTACCAGCAGGCGCCCGGCAACCCTCCGGATGGATGCTTCGTCGTGCCTGCGAGCGCGCATCCACAGTACCGCTAGGCTCCCAATCGCCATCCCGTCAAAACGGCAGAGTGGGTTGATATATGGATCCACTCCGATGTGTATGGCCAGAACTCTTGCGAGTGGGGCCATGCCAACGATCATCATGAGAGTCATCGTTAAGTGCTTGGTTGACAGCTTCCGCACCAACACGGGCCAGATAAGATAGAACTGCTCCTCGACAGCGAGGGACCACGTCAGACCGAGCGCTGTGGGCCCCAGCAAAGCCGCCCGTCGATATACAACATTTTGGAGAAACAATGCAAAGAACGGCCACCGTATCTTGGTTTCATCGAAACTCAAGATCCGAACGTGGTGGTTTAGGAGCGCGAAGATTATGACGAGCACGATCGCATACAGGGGCCAGATGCGCAAGGCACGACGCGCGTAGAAGTTCAGGTAGTAGTTCTTTCCAGCGCGTGCGTCGATCAGGATGTTGGTGATAAGGAACCCAGAGAGAACAAAGAAGAGATCCACACCTATTGGCGGCAGTGGTCCCAATGTCTTCACGCCAAAGCCGATGCCAAACACTGCTAAATGACCCGACACGACAATTAGAACCGCCAAACCGCGCAGCCCGTCTAGTTGCGGAAGGTGCTTTTTCATCGTGGCCTTCCTTTCTGGACTTGCTGGAATGGCGGATCGGATCTGTCGACGCAAAGCCAACGAATCGACCGACGAAGGGACCGATCAGCGTGCGCAGTCGCGTACGGTCGCTTAGTTACCCCTTGGACGAAACGGATACCTGCGCATCGTAACTGACTTTGCACTTTAGCTGAATCCTGCAGACCGCTCATCGTATTCGCGGGCTTCGAAAAAATGCTAGCCGTTTACCGCTCTCAACTTGGTGTCTTTTGAAAGCTCAGGAGAACTTTCCCGAGAACGCCGGTTCTCGGCTTTGAGAAATCGAAGTACAGCCCCCCTGCTTGGCACCTCAATGCAGTGGTAGACCCCTACAGCTGCCCCTGCGATCACCAGACCATACACGCCGAGAACCGAAAGACGAACGATCACAGCAGAATGCACAAATCTGTCCACCGGCCATAGACGGTTCAACACAATTTGCAACACACCGTGGGTCATGTAGAGGGAGAATGAAATCTGGCCGAGATAAACCGCAATCCGTCCACCTAAGGGGCCCTCAGTGTGTTCCGCGAGACTCCAGAGAAGAATGCCATAAAGGGGAACGACCCACGTAGAATGCCAATTGAAGTAGGTGCATGCAAAAGTCACCGTGATGCTCGCCAGTCCGGCATAGAACGGCGACAAAGGACAACGCACACGACGTTCATATAACCGATACAAGAACGCACCGTAGAGAAATTCGGAAATCACATGCAATACCGCCCAATTCGATGGATTCCCCTCTCGAATCCATCCGGCGCAGGCAGGCACAGCAAAAAGCGACAGACATGCACCCGCCCAGATCGCGGGCTTGCGGACACGGACAATACTCGGAGCAAGCACCGGGAAGAGTAGATAAGCAAACCACTCGGCACTCACTGACCACGCAGGATAATTCCAGCTGAGGCTGTTACTAAAGCCAGGCCATGTTTGAATCAACGTCACATTAGCGATCCAGTTGGATAGGTTATAGTGCGAACCGTTCAATGGCTTGTCGGCATGCGCGGCGAAGACCGCGACCACTGTGAGAAAGAGCAATGTGGCCAGGTGGACAGGATAGACTCGAGCCAAACGGGCTTCCAGAAACCGTCGATAATCGCGTAACGACACGCGCTCAAACTGACGAAGATAGTTATGGCTCAGGATGAATCCTGACAGAATGAAGAAAAGATCCACACCCATACCGCCAGATCGATAGATAGTCCGGAGATTACCGAACGCGGGAAATAGCAGGGCAACGGAGTCACTATAGTGCAGCGCTACGACAAAGAGAGCTGCAACAGCGCGGATCCCAGTCAACCTATTAAATATTTGCACTGTCCGGGGACGACTCGCCGCCGCGGGAGAGGCGTCAAAGAGTGCTTCTGCCATAATTCCCTTCATAACAACTCAACCCTTTCATGTGGTGTAGATACGACACACCAGGGTCACCGGTCTTGGGCTGAAAGCTCATTCCAGCGACCAATGCCGCTCTCGTTGTGCTTCCCCAACCTGCACTTCAAGCTTCTACACAGCCCCCTAATCCCTCTAGGATTCTTGGCCTACCGTCGTCCCAGTTGGCAGGTTGTGCTTTCTTCGGCTTACAGAAGAGAAGAATGCCAACACCGGCAACTCGACAAACTTATACGAGACATAAGCGGCCACAAACGTGAATACCAGCCGCACGAAAAGATTGTTCAGCGGTCCATCCAACACCAGAAACGGTTGCTGCCACAGATAGAGTGAGTAACTCATCAATCCGGACCACACCAGCGGACCTCTATTGAGGACTCCATCTTTCCGCTCGATGGCAGACGCGATAATCAAAGCAACAAGAATCGGTACAATCCCCCAGAACACTGTCAGGCCAGATCTGTAGATCACTTCGGCGAAGAGCAAAGTTCCAATGGTTAGAGATAGGAACGCGCGAGTGGAAACCAGGTGACGCTTTGCGAAGGTGTGCACCTGCTCGCGATAGAAAGCAAGCAGACAACCCGCTGCGATCGAGTCGAGAATGGCAGGCGCAACATGACTGTATTGGCGATATCCGATGTGTTGCAACCAAAGTCGTACGAGTGGACACATGGCCATGACCACCCAGCAGCACCGCCGTGCCGTCCACACGCCACGTAACATCAGCAGAGGCCACACGAGGTAGAACTGTTCTTCTACAGACAGAGACCAGAGTTGCTGCCAGGTCCGATACGATTGATCGAAGAAGTACGAGGTAGTAAACGAAAACGCGTACACTTCCTGCAGAAACGTCGGATGACCGAGGGCTGCGACCACACCGGCATACAGCAAGAATGCCGGCAGAATCCGTGCGGCGCGACGCCGGTAAAATCCCGCTAAGCTCACCGTCGACGTGCGCGCCCGTTCCTTCAGTAGAAGAAAAGTAATTAGAAAACCTGAGATAACGAAAAAGACAGTAACACCAAAGTAAGCAAGATTGGCGAGAATCGTGTGGATGTAATGCTCATGCAGCGGCGTGTTAATGAAGTGACTCGAAGCATGCGTCAGCAAAACCGACCATATCGAGAGTCCGCGCAACCCGTCTAGCGAGGGAATTCGATGAGAAGTGGCTTTTGTTTGTGTCAACTCATGTCCCTTCGAAGCTTTAAACCACACTTACAGATCACCTGTTTACTTTGCATCGCGCGCACAGCATGCGTGTTATGGCGATAAGTCAAGAGTCAGCTGGCTCCGGAAGCGCCAAAGCCTCTGAGGTCTCTGTCCAGTCAATGCCGGATTGGCCCGTGATACTGCAGATCGCGACAATCCACATTTGCTGTGTCTCCGGCAGAGACCCAGCGCGAGCATCGACGATGTGCCGCACGATGAAATAGAGAGGCAGATGTATAAGATAAATCATATAACTGATGCTGCCAACATAAGCGACCGGCCTAAACCGCAACAGGGCTGTAACGGGATGGTTGTCGCCGCTGTGTTGAATCAACCAGCAGATCGCCCCAAATACGGCTATCTCTATCAGGGTTCCGGAAAGCATCCCTCGGTGCAACACCGCGAGCACGACGAATGTTACAGCAGCGAGTAATGATCCGCCGGCGATGCAGCGATCCGCGTACTTCGCGATCCGCGTAGGGAGCGTCGCCCGTCGCTCAATCCAAAGTGCAAGCAGAGCGCCGGTGACCAGAATATCTACTGAAGTCAAAAACGAAGTACCGCCGCTCGACAGCCATCTCAACAAAAAGCCTGTTATGCATACGGCAAACGCGGTTATTGAGATCGCTCGGCGCGAAAGCAGCAATACAATCGGTGCCCATAAAAAGTAAAACCACTCTTCTACTGAAAGTGACCACGTGGGCCCGAGACTTGCCGCCATAGGCAGTCTCCCGTAATCTCGCGGAATCAGACTCTGAGGCATCGCGCCGAATAGCGCTGGAATAGCGCCCGGATGTTGTATGACATGCAGAACACTACTCAACAGTTCCCCGGTGCCCTTGAAGCTGCGGAGAAATAGCAGATGCCCAGCGAGCGTTACTCTGTTCACCGGTTCATGCAGCAAGGCGCCGCCTGCGTACACTAGCACCAGCACCAACGCATATGCAGGTAATATCCTCAGGGAGCGCCGCGCATAGAAGACGCGATAAGGATGCTCCTCGTTCTTCGATTTCAAAAGTATTGTTGTGATCAGATATCCCGAAAGAACAAAGAAGACGTCCACCCCGGTCCCCCCGTATCGCGCTGACGCATTGTGTGCAAAATTACGGAATGGTGCGTAGTGATCCAGGATCACCATAGTTACCGCGAGCGCCCGCACCCCGTCGAATTCCGTAATTCGCCTCATAGAGTACTCCTGAAACCTGATGAACGAGCTAACGAATATCCATGAGTTAATAAGCCAACTCACTACCCTGCAAACTAACTCGACAGGAAGCAGAACGTCTAAAAGTTCTGTCCCCATGCTTCCTGTGCAATCACGCTGCACTGCCGTGCGCGCCGAGTCTCACCTTCCAACCCAACGCAGGCGATCAGGATCATCACCCAGTCCAGCGATCCGGGAACCATAAGCCAACCTGCGTCAATGTTTGTTAACGCCGCCAGGAATAAAATCGTCAGAAACCATCCGGCGCGAGGAGAGTAGAAGCTCGAATTAAACAAGCGGATTGCCTGCACTACAGCCCTGCCAACTGTAAATAGAACCAAACCCACACCTGCAAATCCAAGCTGAAGCGCCAACTCCAGGATTCCACTCTCCGAATAGGCAACGTTGTTCCATCCAATACTTAAGCCAATTCGCGCCGCCTCGGGACTTACTCCCCAAAAGCCACCATATCCGTAACCCACGGCAGGCTTCTTCAGAATCGAAAGCCACGCTTGTCGATAGATTTCAGTTCTGCCACTCATCGACGAGTCCTTACCAAGCAGCGGCGCAATGTTATCGAAAGAGTGGACGGCGATGACGCTTGCAACCGCACCCGCAACCATGGCGACGACAACCAGAAGTATCGCTTCCTGCCTCCGGAGATGCCGAATCATGCACAGGAAACCAACGAAGAAAAGTACACCTGCCGTGTACATCCATGCTCCCCGGGACTGGCTCATCACGATGATAAAGAGAATTAGGGCTCCATACGCAACCCTTCGGAACAGCCGATACTTCTGGGCAAAGAACACTGGCGTCAGCAGATAGGTCATGCTCACCCCCAGGGTGTTCTTGTGATCGGCGATTCCCTGCCACGCACCGCCACCATAGCCCGCAAAGATTCCGTAGCGCGGAATCGCCAGCGCAAAGACAATGCTGAGCGCCGACGCTGCAACCCCCATAAACATCAGCAGGCTCATTAGTCGCTCTGTCGGCATTCGTACAGCGAGATAGCAGGCGAACATCGTACAGAGCGACAATTCCACTCCCATATGAATTGTGTTAACAGCCGATCCGGACCACAGCAACGAGACGCAAACCAACAGGAGACCTGCGAGAATAAGCGGGTTCTCCTTGAGTACTTTCCATATCTTGCGCTTGGCGGAAATCGCGAACGCTGTTTGCATCACTAAGATGACATAAAGCGATGCATGATAGTCGGCCCCCTGGCCCGAGGCCGCGCCCTGTGTGTAAAAGGTGGCGTCCCTTGCCGGGCCGGCAAAGTATGGTGCCTGGCGAGCAATCAGGCAAAGCAGCGGCCAGAACAAAAGCCATGTCAGCACCTGCCAGCAGACGGGCGCATCCTCCCTTGGAGGCGCGTCTGCTTGATCATTCCACCGCAGCATTCTGTCCGATTCCATTTGTTGATAGCCGCTCGCCATGAGTTATCCTTCGACGCCTCCTTTCTTCTGGGATGTCATTCCTGTCCTTTAGCTGTGATCTAGCTCGGCGCTGGTTGCAGAGTTTCCGCTGGAGTTACCTTCGCTTGTTAGTGCTGACCTGACAAAGCGGGGCTCGGCAAAGCAGAAACACACTTATTCGGACCGCAGTACGCGGGTTATACGTAGCTATTCCCCTTGCCGTCGCTTGCGCAGTGTCTTAAGTGTGTCGCTTTGCCATCTCCGCGGCAGATCGCTCCAGAGCCTGCACGGCAGCGCTGTAAGATGGTGTGGGCTTGTAGTTGCCATCGAACAAATTCGAATAGGGACGTAGCCCATCCGGCTGCTTCGGTATCGAAGGCTCCTCTCGCAGTGCCTCCAAGGTAATCACCTTGGCATAGGGGGCCATAATATCCAGGAATGCGCCGCACTGACTTGCCGCTGTCTGGTCAAGGACCGTCCCTGCCACATTGACGCTATCTACGTCGAGTTCAGTGACCATGATTTCCAAACCCAGGTCCCGAACCTGCTTGCAGAAAGTAGTCATGCCTGCCTTGTCGAGCGGGGTAGCCCCGCGCAGATGCCCCTGCACCCCGATCCCGGTGATCGGGACACCGCTTTTCTTGAGCCGCGTCGCTAGCCGCAGCAATGCGTCACGCCGTACGATTTCGACGGGCGTATTGTGCTCGATGTAGCACTCGTTA
>WNGK01002308.1_pt1 | contig 20620 bp, 17 predicted proteins | sample 5400601 | NCBI WGS metagenome assembly WNGK01 (sample SAMN13153376, study PRJNA577476) | soil metagenome | isolation source: 60 cm soil or saprolite under Garry oak tree replicate 1 | place: USA:California | collected 2016-06-15
GAATCAAATCACCGGCGAGGGAAAATCGGGAATAACAATCGGCGCGTCGGTAACGCTGACGGATATTTGCGAACATCCGATCATCAATCGTGATTATCCGGTGATCGCGAGTGCAGCGCGGACGATCTCGACGCCAATCCTCCGCAACATGGGAACCATCGGCGGAAATCTATTATTAGACACGCGCTGCAACTACTACGATCAGAATTACGAATGGCGCAAAGGCATCAACTTCTGTTTGAAGAAAGACGGCGACGTTTGCTGGGTCGCGCCGGGAAGTTCGAAATGCTGGGCCGTGCAGTCGTCGGATCTTGTGCCGGTAATGGTGGCGATTGGCGCGAAGTTTCGTCTGGTTTCGACGCTGGGAGAACGGATGATCGACGCGGCGGGGTTCTACAACGATGACGGCATTGATTATTTGAAGAAGCGCCCGGACGAACTACTGGTTGATATTCATCTGCCGCCCACGAATGGCTGGCGCGCGTCGTATCAGAAGTTGCGCCGGCGTGGCGCGTTTGATTTTCCTGTGTTGGGTGTCGCCGCTTGTATTCGATATGAGGCCACGCCTGAGGGAGCCCTCCCTATCGACCACCCCAGGCGGGCTGCCCGCCTGGGGACCCCGGTTGGTCGGGCTACTGCCCCGAGAGCTGGCGACCGAATTATTACGGACGCGAAGATCGTTCTTGGCGGCATCGCCCCTTCACCCATCGAGGTAAACGAAGCCGCTCAAGCTCTGATCGGCCAGCCGTTCGACGACGATCACATTCAAGCCGCCGCCGAAGCGGCCTACATCAAAGCCCGCCCCTTGGACAACACCGACTTCGTAATGAACTGGCGCAAGCAGATGGCGCGGCAATACACGATTCGTGCGCTCGAAGCTCTTCAAGCCTGATTACCACGAAGACACCAAGTCACAAAGAAAACTTCTTCTGATTTCAGGTCTTTGTGTCTTCGTGTCTTTGTGGTTATCTTTCTCCCGTGAACGAAGTCGCCGCCATCCTTCTCGCCGCGGGCCGATCTGAGCGGATGGGCGCGTTCAAGCCGCTGCTTCCCTTTGGCGACAAAACCGTCATCGAAAATTGCATCGACTATCTGAGACGCGGCGGAGTGGAAACGATCGTGGTAGTGTTGGGTCACCGGGCCGGTGACGTTCGCAGGCAGCTGGCAAATACGCCAGTGCGTTTTGTCATCAATCCCGATCCGGAAAGTGAGATGAGTGTTTCGATCGCCTGTGGCGTGCAAGACCTTCCCGAAGGGACAAGAGCGACACTCATCGCCCTGACCGACCAACCCGCGATCCCGCCAGAGGTCGTTGCGACCCTCATCGAGACATGGAAGGCGACTGGCGCAAAGCTGATCGTACCTGAATATGAAGGACGCGGCGGCCATCCTGTTCTCGTTGACCTCGGCTTCCGCGACGAGCTGCTGACGCTGGACCAAAAACGTGGATTGCGTGCGCTTTTCGATGCGCATCGGGAACAGGTGCGCCGCGTGCCCGTTGAATCACCCTATATTGCTCGCGATATCGATACGTGGGATGATTACCGCGCTCTACACCAGAAAGTCTTCGGCACGACTCCGCCGGCGAAGTCGTGCGCGTGATATAGAACCGCGAGGCAAGACCACCACCCAACGAAAAGGCTTCGAAGACCATCTAATGGCGTGATGGTTGCCCTTCGAGGGCCGCAAAGTGTCAGGCCGGTTTGATGAACAAACCGAGCGAATGTCGAAGGCGACGAGGAGATCAGATGTTGTTACTCAATCGCAAAGTCATCGCGGGTGTGGTAATGGCCGCACTACTAGGCGCGCCGGCCGTCGTTTTCGGTCAAAAAGGCGCTGCAGCTCCAGTGGAATTCTCGCTGCGCTCGATTGACGGCCAGACTGTAACCTCACAAAGCCTGAGCGGCGAAGTGGTCGTGTTGGCCTTTGGCGCTTCGTGGCTGCCACTGTCGCGCACGCAGTTACAAGGTGTAAAGAAGTTCGCGGACGAATACAGCGTTCGCGGGGTGGCTGTTTTCTGGGTCAGCACGGAATCGGAAAACCAGAAGTCGAAAAACTATGCGTCGGACGAGCAACTGCGTGTTTTCTCACAAAAGTACGGACTGAAAGTTACAGTGTTACGCGATCCTGACGGAGTAATATCGAAGAAGTTCGGCATCGACCAACTGCCGTCGATCGTAATCCTCGACAAGCAAGGCCATCCGGTTGACGAGCCGATTAAGGGCATCGACCCGGATGGCAATCTTTCAGCGCAACTCGCGTCGCGGCTGGATAAGATTCTTTAGGCATTTTCGATTTGCGATTGCCGATTTCCAATTTGAACCCGTTGTTCACAATTCCCGCGCAAGCTTGTAGAGCAATCTCACCGGTAAACCTACAATATTGAAGTAGTCACCTTCGATCTCTTCAATAAAAAGCGCCGCTCGGCCCTGCACCGCGTAAGCGCCGGCCTTACCCATCGCTTCTCCAGTGACAATGTACCAATCAATTTCTGCGTCCGACATCCGACTGAATCGCACCCGAGTTAGTTCGTGATCTACGACGCAATGCGCTTCTTTTCCGACACGAACCAGTGCCACCCCTGTCAGCACCTCATGCCACTTCCCACTCAAGAGTCTTAGCATCCGTCGGGCGTCTTCAGCGTCACGAGGCTGACCGAGTATCTCTCCCTCGATCACAACGACCGTGTCAGCCCCCAGCACCAGTCCCGCTTCGAGCCGGGGGGCAGTGGCTTTTGCCTTAGCCTGCGCGAGGCGCCTCACGTAAGCAACAGCGTCTTCGTCGAGCGCGCGAGTCTCGTCCACGTTTGGCGCCAATGTCTCAAACGGCCAACCGACAGCGCGTAATATCTCGGCACGGCGCGGACTGGTCGAGGCCAATACGAGTTTCTCAGTGAACGTTGCGTCGGTCATCACGCTCTTGGTCCTCTTGCTTGTCGCTGCCGCGGATTCTCCGTTACACTGGCACATTCAAAATCGAATTCGTGATTTTAGATTGAAAGCGCCAAATCGCAAATCTAAAATCTAAAATGCAAAGATGGATCAACTGATCAAAGCGCTGCCGGTTGTTTTGCAGGCGGCTGGAGACAGCGAAGACGTGGCTGAAGCCGCCGCCATCGCCGTGTGGAAGCACGTCGCAGGCGAGGGCTTACGCCCGCATGCGACGCCCCTTCGTCTCAACAACAAGACTTTGATTGTTGCGGTAGCTGATTCTGTCTGGAAAAAACAACTCGAATCGCTGGCCGGTCAATTGCTCTTTCGCTTGAACTCGCTGTTGGGCCAGGCGGTCGTGACCTACATCGAATTCCGCGTCGATCCGGAAGCGCTCCACTCGGCGCGCGAGCAACAGAAAAGCATCGAGTGCCCGGTTGACTATGAAGCGAACGCTTTCGAATCGATTCCCCTGGAACTCGTCTCAGCGGCGGCAGCGATTCACGATCACGATCTGCGGCGAGCGTTCCTCGGCGCGGCCACGAGTTGCCTTCGACGACTCGATAATCAGAACAACGATCTGAGATCTGAAATCTGAGATCACAAAATCTAAAACCTGAAAGCGAAACCCTATGCCAATCACCGAGGCCGATATTGAAAAGATCGCGCAACTCGCGCATCTCGAAATTACGCGTGAACAGCGTCTCATTTTTGCGCCGCAGATGGCTGAGATAGTCAGTTATGTGGAACAGCTCAACGAAGTCGACACCAGCAACGTCGAGCCCGCCACCGGGGGTTTGACGCCTGAAGGGGAACGAACCGAGTCGTCCCGCGAGGACGCAACTGCGCCTTCGCTGGGGCAAAGAGTCGCGCTCGAAGAAGCGCCCGATCCGGCCTCGGGACATTTCCGCGTACCAAAGGTTTTGTAGGACGGACTCTGCGACCAACACCGCCTCGGCGACGCAACGAAAGGAACTTAACATCAGGATAATTCTTTGCCGTCTACCTTTGACAACATAGCGACCGTTCAAGCCCGCATTGTTAGTGGCGACGTAACTGCGCGCGCGGTTGTCGAGTCAGCGCTCGAAGCCGCCGAGGGGCTCAACGACACGCTGAACGCCTTTCTCCAGATCGATCGTTCAGGTGCTTTGCAGCGCGCTAACGAGATCGACGAGAGCATCAAGCGCCTGGTAAAAACCGCGGCCGCGGCGCCCGCGCTCACACACGGCGCTCTAACGGGTGTGCCGATTGCGATCAAAGACAACATCTGCGTGCGCGGCTTGCAAACATCTTGTGGCTCGCACATTCTCGGTGACTACCATCCGCCTTACAACGCAACCGTGATCGAACGCGTGCTTGGCGCGGGTGCGGTAATCATCGGCAAGACCAACTGCGATGAGTTCGCGATGGGATCGTCGAACGAGAACTCCGCGTTCGGCCCGGTGAAAAATCCCTGGGACACATCGCGTGTGCCGGGTGGTTCTTCCGGCGGCTCCGCGGCGGCAGTGGCCGCTGGTATCGTGCCGGTCGCATTGGGCTCAGATACGGGTGGTTCCGTGCGGCAGCCGGCTTCGCTCTGCGGCGTCGTCGGACTCAAGCCCACTTACGGACGCAATTCGCGCTACGGCCTGGTCGCTTTTGCATCGTCGCTGGATCAGGTCGGTGTTTTTGGCGGTAACGTTCGCGACGTTGCGACTGTGTTGGGTGTAATCGCCGGTCGTGATGAGCATGATGCCACGACGGCGGACGTGCCTGTGCCGCAGTATGTCGCCCAACTGACCACGGACGTGAAAGGCACACGGATTGGATTTCCGCGCGCCTTGTTTGGTGAAGGTCTCGATGCTGAAGTGCGCACGTCCGTGGAGGACGTCGTAGAAACCTATCGCGAACTCGGCGCGGAGATAGTTGACGTCGAGCTGCCGCACGCCAGTTACGCGATTGCGGTCTATTACATCATCGCCACTGCTGAAGCGTCATCAAATCTCGCGCGTTACGACGGTGTGCGTTATGGCTTTCGCGCCGAAGAAGCGCACGAACTGCGCGCCATGTACAAGCGAACGCGTGACGAAGGATTTGGGCCAGAGGTGAAGCGACGCATCATGCTGGGCACTTACGTGCTTTCGGCCGGTTACTACGAAGCGTACTATCACAAAGCGCAACAAGTGCGCGCGCGGATCAAAGAAGATTTCAGCCGGGCTTTCGCGAGTTGTGATGCGATCATCACGCCCACCGCGCCGACGCCTGCGTTTCTAATCGGCGAAAAGGTGGACGACCCCCTGGCGATGTACCTGAACGATATCTACACGGTCACGGCCAATCTCGCTGGAGTTCCCGGGATAAGCGTGCCGTGCGGTGTCTCTCCAGCGGGACTGCCGGTTGGTTTCCAACTGCTCGGTCCGTATTGGTCCGAGCCCGCGCTGTTTCGCCTCGGCCACGCGTATGAACAGGCGCGGCATTTCACCGCACGCTCTAAAATTCATGCGTAGTCAACGCGTTTGTTTGTAAGTGAGTACGATTAAGATAGGCACGCGAGATCCCGCTTTATGATCTTCGCGTTGATCTTTGATCAGCTTTATCCAGGACGCGATCGACCTCCATTGCCGGGCATAAGCGCACGAGACCGCTGCTTAATTCATCTCAATCGGCCGCGGCGCGTAAAAGTACAAGTCCTCATCCTTGACGTTGTTCCGTTCTGTCGAATGGCCACTCTACGCGCATGCGTGCCCGGATGAAGTAGACGAGGAGACCGAAGCAGATTATGACAGCCGCGTAGCGTATTTCCTTAAGTGGATGTGGCCGATTCCACAGTACAAAGACGAAGCCGCAAAACGCGAGAAGCACCGGAAGCGGATAAAGCCACAGGCGAAAAGGGCGTGCGAGATGGGGTTGGCGCACCCGCAAGATAATCACGCCGACGATCTGCGCGAGGAACTGCACCAGAATGCGAATCACGACCAGCGCGGCGATCACGTCTGCGAGCCGGAAGAAGCAAAACAGCGCCGCAATGCCTCCCATGACAAGCAACGAGACATAAGGCAGGCGATGACGAGGATGAACGCGCGCAAAGACCCGGAAGTAGTTTCCGTCGCGCGCAGCAGCAAACGGCACGCGCGAATAGCCCAGCAGCAGAGAGAAGACGGACGCGAACGCCGTCCACATGATCAGCGCCGTGGCGATGAGACCTGCCTTGGGCCCGTAGAGTCGTTCCATGAACGAGGAGATCACGTAACGCTGCGCCGGCGTGTTGGCCTTGCCCGCAAATTCGCGCCATGGAATGACGCCGAGGATCGAAATGTTCATCACGATGTAGATAATCGCGACGAACAGAATCGAAAGCAGCACCGCGCGCGGGATCGTGCGCCCCGGTTCTTTCACCTCGCCCCCGAAGAAGCAGACGTTGTAATAGCCCCAGTAATCGTAAATCGAGACGAGCAGCGCCGCGCCAAGCCCGGTAAAGAATTCGGGCCGCAGGCTGAATGCGGCGGGCGGAAAGTCGAACGCGAGTTTCGGATCAAAGTGCGTGACACCGGCGAAGATGACCCACAGGATCGTCAGCATCACGCCGACCCACAAGAACTTTGACAGCCGTTCAATCAGTGTGATCCGGCGGTAGAGCAGGAAAACGGCAAAGCTGACGGCGGCAATTGCCACGAGCGCGACCGGGATCGCGTTAATCTCCACGTTGCCCAGGATGGGCAGCGTCACTCTCGTCTCCTGACCGAGGCCGGGGAAGATGTATGTCGCGTATTGGGCGAGCCCGATGCTGCCCGATGCAATCGAGAGCGGCGCACTGAAGGTCAGTTGCCAGATGAAGAGAAACGACATCAGGCGGCCCAACTTCCGCGCGCCGTAAATCTCCGCGAGGTAGCGATACGAACCGCCCGAACCGGGCAGGGCCGCGCCGAGTTCGGCCCAGACCAACCCGTCGCAGACGACCAGCAACGCGCCTAGGATCCAGCCGAGCATCGCCTGTGGCCCACCCATCGCTGCGATGATAAGCGGGATGGTAATGAACGGCCCGACGCCGATCATGTCGATCATGTTCAGCGTCGTCGCACCCCAGAGGCCGACGCCGCGGATTAGTTGTGGCTCAGTTTCGTTCGCGTCAGCTGAGGCCGGTAGTACTGTTTGCTTGGACATTTATCCAGACTCTTTACGTGAAAAAAGACCTCTTGTCGAGTTGTATACTCACTTCGAGGACCCGTGGGCAGTAGCGGGCGGCAGTAGCCCGACCGTCAGGGAGGGCGTGTCAGAACCCGGAGCGGTAGCGACGGGATCATCGACTCAGCTTGAGTGTTAGGGTCCGCTCGCTACCGTCGCCGTTCTGTAGCGTGGGCCCTCCCTCACGGTCGGGCTACTGCCCCGTTCCACGTGACCTCTGCGGTCTCTGCGGTTAAACTATCTTGCGTAATTCGCTTAATCCTATGAAACACAAAATCATTCGATCCATTTTTGCCCTGCTGGCTCTTTCGTTATTGCTCAATGCTCCGCGCGCGCAACAAAACGCGCCGGCCGCCGCCAAGCAATCATCCGACGATCGCGTCGCGCTTTATCAGGCGCTGCTCGATCTGACGAATCCGTGGACGGTTATGTGCATCGCTGCGCATCCGGATGATGAAGACGGCACATCGCTCATCGTGATGCGACGGAAGTACGGCGCGCATACGGTCAGTCTGTTTTCTACTTTTGGCGAAGGTGGACAGAACGCCATCGGTCCCGAACTCTATCAGGAACTCGGCGCGATTCGTGTGCGCGAGACGATGGCCGCAGCGGAGATTCAGGGCTCAGAACCATACTTCATGGGGATGACCGATTTTGGTTATTCGAAATCACCCGACGAAACATTTGCGAATTGGGGACACGATTTAGCATTGAGTCAAATGGTGCTGCAAATTCGCAAGCTTCGCCCCAGCGTGATCATTACTAATCACTCAGTCACCAACAACGACCACGGACATCATCAAGCGACTGCGCGCCTGGTGTTGGAAGCATTCGACGCTGCGGCAGATCCAAAACGCTTTCCCGATCAGCTAAAAAATGGCGTAACCGCTTGGCAAGTGCAGCGGCTCTTCGTGCGCGTCGGCAGGTCTAATCAAGCGCCAGCCGAGGCGGGCTCGGTTGTAACTATAGATCCAAACGAACGCGATCCGATTCGCGGCGTCGTGTACGCGGAAGAAGCTTTGCGTGCTCTGCAAAAGCACGCGACCCAGGGCCCCTGGCCAAAGACCTTTGCAGAATTCACCGCGCGCTTTCGTTCCTTCAGCGGACAAAACGCAGCGCCGGGCCAACTTCCGCTGATTCGTTATGTGCTTGTGCGCGAAGCGAAAGGTGCGGATGCGCTGTCGAAAGTCTCGCACAATTTCCTTGAGGGGTTGCGCCCGCCCGCAGGAGTCATCAGCCTGATTGCCTCACTCAAGATTAAGGATCGTCCGCTCACGGAATTCATTGACGAGCGCGACACGGTGCTGACATCTTTGCTTGAATTGAGAAGAAGCGACACGTTCTCACGTATCTTCCGGGAACAGTCTGTATCGCCCGCCAAGTGTCTGCGACCACCTTCCACCGCGTCCCCCGAAATTACTGCTGCGCTCGATCTGATTTGGGACCATCTGAATGTGGCTCTGAAAGAAGCCAGTGGCATTAAGGCTTCGTTGACAGCGCAGAATGGTGGATCGGTTGTGGGAGGCGAGGTCGAACCATTCGCCATCCGCATTGCAAACAACGGATCAAGACCAGTTAAATTGGAGGAGGTGGCATTCCACTATTGTGTCCCGGTGCAACTGGAGCGTGGCGGCCCCGTCGTCTCAAAAACGCTGAGCCCAGGACAATCGATAACCCTCCCAATGCCGTCTCTCAATTGGATATCAGCCTTGCTGGTTCCGAAGGGAATCATTTGGAGTTCAGAAGTCAAACTTCCAATCAGATTCGAGAAAGAGGCGTTCACGGTGGAAGTGTCGATGGACGGCACTCTTGCTTCACTTCCGGTGAATTCTCAATTGACGTTGCTTCCCGACATTGAGATAACGAACATAACTCCCAGTACAGCGGTATCGACGTCAGGCGCACGCGACGCGAAGGCTGTGTTTTCGATGCAGGTAAAAAATAACCGCAGTACTCCCTTTAACGGGAGGATAGCCGGTTATCTCGACCAGGAATTGCCCGGCGTCTCTAACAACGAGGTAGTGCTGGCGACAACGCGCGTGTCACTCAAGCCACACGAGACACGTCAAATCAAGATTGGCCTGCCCGAAACCGAAGTCAAAGTTACAGACGGAATGGACAAAACTACTCTGGATATTCCGTATCTGGCAGCCTTTCACGCTGAGGAAGAAGCCAAGTCCTCTCCTCATTGGCGCTACGCGGGGGAGTCTTCCCATGTGATGGTAGGAGCGGCGGACGCGCATATCGCGCCGAATCTCCGTATTGGTTACATCCGCGGGTTCGATTATTCGTTGCCGGATGCGCTCGCCTCGCTCCGTGTGGAATCGAAAGAATTGAGCGTTGATGAAGTTAAGATGTCCGACCTATCACGGTACACCTCGATAATCGTTGATAATCGCGTCTATGAATCGCAACCGGAACTCATCGCTTCAAATCAGAAGCTGCTTGATTTCGCGAATGCCGGCGGCACGCTGATCGTCTTCTATCACAAGTCGAATGAATGGAATCCCGATCTGCGACGTAACCGGGCGCAGCTTGCGCCTTACAAGCTGATCCTGGGGAATGAACGCATCACGGACGAGAATGCGCTAATCACTTTTCTCGAGCCACAACACCCGCTGCTTAACTTTCCGAATAAGATTGGCCCGGATGATTTCAAGGATTGGATTCAGGAGCGCGGACTCTATTATCCAAGGGAGTGGGACCCGCAATTCCACGCGCTCCTGCAATCAAACGATCCCGGTGAAGCGCCTCTGAAGGGTGGCCTGCTCGTAGCTGATTACGGACGCGGGCATTATATCTACTCGAGCATGGTTTGGTACCGGCAATTGCGCGCGGGCGTGCCGGGTGCGTATCGAATGTTAGCTAACATGATCAGCTATGGCCACCCTTAGACTGCCGCCGAGATCGTTATGAGCGAATACGGAAATGCCGCGAGTTCGCGTCGCGGCATTTCATTTTGGTCAGTTTGTTTCGATGGAGTGCGCGGCGGAGTATTTGATGATCACATCCGCCTTTTAGTTCCATCTACGGGACTCACCTATTACCAGGGAAATGGCAATCTGTTGCCATAACCACGCCGGCGATTCCCACCATACCGCTGGAACCCTTCTCGATAGCCGCTCAGGAAGCCATTGCGATAAGCTTGCTTGTAGCCTTCCCTGTTGCCATAAGAAGAATTGTAGCCGTAGGTCGCATTGCGATAATAGTGTGATCGCTGCGGGTCATAGTTCTGGCCCCGCTGCGCATCGTTGGCGCCGGTGTTCAAGCCGTCCTGGTAACCCTGATTCTGCGCGATTTGGTAGATGTCGCCATACCCGCCGCGCCCATAACCTCGGTTATCGCGTCCGTACCCCCGGTTATCCCGCCCATAGTCCCGGTTATCACGATTGCGATCACGATCACGACGGTAATCGCGATCTCGATCTCGATCACGGCGGTCTTGACGATCCCCTGGCCATGGGTACTGGGCCTGAGCTGTCATGCTCGAGATAATCGCGATACCGAAGAGTAATGAGAATATCAGCATGACTCTTCCAATTTTGTTTTGTAAGCGATTTGAATTCATATCGACTTCCTCCTAAGTAGCAAGCATCTGCAACTCTCGGGCCGGAGGAACATTCAAGAGATTATTCGAGCCTGCAAGTGGATACGGTTGGCTGCGTCGCGCACATGACACTATATCGTGTGTCCGCTAATCGTTATCGGTGATTCAAATCAGATCGGCGGGGAGTGCCTGGGCAGTTTTGGCCGAAGATTCCCGCCTCGCAGATCAAAACTGAAAAGGCCGCGCCAGCGACTGACGCGACCTCGCTTGTGTGATATCACTCTCCGGCAGCAAGCAGTCCTAGACCGCTTCCGCTTCCTGTTCGCACACGGTCTCGCCCTCAAGTCTTGCGCGGGCGCGCTCGAGGAAGGTCTTAATCATTTCTGTCACGCGCTTTTCCATCTCAGCGCTGATGGCGCCTTCCCCGATGAGGCCGGCGAGCAGGTGCAGGTCTTTTGCATGCGGCCGCCGTAATTCGACGTGTTGAAAGATACGAATCAGGACCTTCTGCCCGCGCTCCTCGAATGCGGCTACGTACCGAAGATAGTTTTTCATCTCGCCTCTGATCGGCGACCATTCGAGCCGGTCGGGCTGATCCTCCGTCTTTTCAACGGCAAAGCTGGCGAGCACCGAGCCAATGATGGGAACTTCGGTGCGGACGCTCCACCGCATAATTCCGCCGGCTTCCCTCTTGATGGCTTCGATACCGGGCATCAAGTCAACAAAATTGCGCAGCTCGCCAAAGAACTCTCTGGCGCGCTCGATACTCGTTCTTAGTTCAAGTTGGTCTTTGTAAGAGGCTTTAATGCGAAACATTCGTTGATCCTGAATTATGCTCTGTCTACCGTAGTGCTATGCTGTAGCCGATGGCCAACAGCGTCCATGAGTAAGTTACACGATCCAAGTGTCCTACGTAAACCGAAGAATTTGGTCTATAGGAGATTTTGGTGGATTCGCAATCGAATAACCGATGTCCGCAATGTGGCGAGGGACGGCTCCGCGCCTGGTCCGAGCTCAACGATGAAGAGCGTGAGGTGGTTCGGCGGCTACCGAATTCCGCCGTTTACGCGCACGCTGAGCGTGAGGCACAACATCGTTGGTGCACGCGATGTTGGTTTGAATCGATGGGCGACGAAGAGCGCACCGCCTAACAGTAGGGGCGGACCTGCGTGCCCGCCCTTGTAGCAATCGCGGGCGGACACGCAGGTCCGCCCCTACAGTTCCGTTGTGATCCGATCGTATGCCGCGCGAATGCTTGCCATGTGCCCGGTCAGTGCTTCGGTCAGAGCATTAGCCGAGACATAACTGAGCCTTCTTGCGATGTCGCGCAACGCCAAATGATCGGGAGCGGGCAAACGCGCTGAGCGACCAACAATCAAACGCAAATGGTGGTCGACTGCGCGCAACAACGCATAGCCATCACTCAATGCCGCATGATCTTCGACGCCTAAAGAACCGGCCGAGCGCAAACGCGCCAGAGTTGAAGCAGTCGAGCGATCCTCGCCTTCGTCTCTGATATCGTCCCGCAACTGAAGATAACGCACGGCGAAGTAGACATCGAGCATCCCGCCGGCGCCATACTTGATATCGATTCCGGCGCGTCGCCCGGCCTTTACCTTCTCCTTCTCCAACCGAGTTCGCACGTGCCGAGTTTCCATTCTTAAGGCTTGTCCTTCGATTTGCTGAGCCGCCTCGTGAATTGCCTGTCGAGCTTGCGTCTCAATCGCTCGACCCAACTCGAGATCGCCGGCAACCGCGCGCACCTTGACGTAGGCAAGCCATTCCCAAACCGCAGCGCGCTGCTTCAAGTAATCGAGGAACGACTGCGATGCGCTAATGAGCGGGCCTTTGTTTCCGTCAGGTCGCAGTCGCAGATCGACGCGGTAGAGATAGCCTTCGCGCGTCACGCTCGATAGCGCCGCAATCATCAGCTCGCCGAGACGCGCATATGCCTCGTCTTGCGTGAGCGACGCTATGGGCGACGGCACGGATGAGTCGTAAATGATAATGAGGTCGAGGTCTGAGCCGTAATCGACTCCGCCACTGCCAATTCGACCCAGCCCCAGGATGGCCATGCGCGGCCCGCCAGTCAGGTTTCCGAAGCGCCGGACGAGCTCACGCTGCGCCGTCAAACAAGCGACATTAATGCTCGCGACAGCCAGCTTAGTTTGCAGCCGGTTGGAGTCGAAAGTGGTAATGACTCCCGCCGCATCGCGCGCGCCGATTCCTAACAACAGCCTTGACCAAGTGCGTCGCAAAGCGGAAATTTCAGCGGCAAGACTCTTCTGCGGATCCACGCTCGCACGCAAGAAGGCCCCGTAATCGGGAAGGGGCGGCAGTTCGCTTTCCGGGCCAAGCCCGCTGATTAGTGCAGGATTGCTGGCAACCATCTCGCCAAAAAACTCAGAGGCCCCACATAGACGCACCAGTGAAACCAGATCCTCTTCTGAGAGTTCGATTGTGTTGGTCGATTTGTCGAGCGAGGAGGCGATGCGCGCAGTAGACATCAAAGCGCGGTGCGAATTGAGAGATTCCAGCGATGCCGTTTGGAGGAGCCGCGCAATCGATTGCGTTTTCTTCTGATTCTTGTCAGGCGCCTCTCCCATGACTAGAGGTGCAAATATAGTGGCTGCCGCATACGCGGCGGCTGTATCAGCGTCGACAGGCTGGCGCATGCGAGCTCGGTCGGTGACGCTAAACGGCAGATCCTCAATTGCTCGCGCATCTATTGTGCTGTCGGTATCGGCATTTCCGAAGACGCGGTCGTACGCCGCCCGAACGTTGGCCGCATGCTGTTTGAGCGCGCCATCGAAGGCTTCGAGTGCATTGGGCCCGCCGAAATTCATCCGCCGCGCGACCAGGGCCCGATGTTTAGCGTCCTGCGGCACGACGTGCGTCTGCAGACCATGCTCCATCTGCAAACGATGCTCGAGCATGCGCAGAAAGAAGTAGGCATCAGAAAGCTCCGTGCGCTCCTGCTCGGTAATCAGATTCCGATCGGCGAGACGACCCAGAATGATTAGCGTGTGCGGCACGCGCAGCCAGCGGTCGCGGCCGCCATGCGCGATTTGTAGCGCCTGGGCGATGAATTCGATTTCGCGGATACCGCCGCGACCCAGTTTGACGTTGAATCCGCGCGCTTGCTGCTCGAGGTGACGATCAATCTTTTGTTTCGCTAACCGCACACTCTCGAGCGCGTCCCGTACTGACACCTCCGCGCGAAAAACGTGACGGCGCACGGAGTTTGCAAACCGCGAATATAACTCGCCTGATCCTGCGGCCGCGCGCGCGCGAATCAACGCCTGGAGCTCCCAGGCTTGCGCCTTCTCACGATAGTAGCGGACCGCCTCGCCGAGTGATGGCGACAGCGCTCCGTCACGACCGTACGGCCGCAGGCGCAGGTCGACGCGATAGGCCGCGCCTTCGCCGACCTGTTGGCCCACCAGACGCGCCACTGTCTCAGCAAGTTTGATGAAGTACTCTCGATTGGTGACTTCGCCGCGCGCGCCGCTGCCTGACGTCTTGCCGTCGTCGGAATACAAAAACACGAGGTCGATGTCCGAGGCGTAGTTGAGTTCGTAAGAACCGAGTTTCCCGAGCGCCACAATGCAGAACTCAGCCGCAGCGGTCCTTCCTCGTTCGTCAGTGTGCAAAGGCGACCCGTGTTTATTGTCCAGGTCCTGTCGGGCCAGACTCAGCGCGTAGTCCAGAATCGCGTCAGCCAGATTCGACAACTCTTCCGTGGTTTCTACCAGCGTGTGTGTCCGGCGTACGTCGTGCAGGTAGATGCGCACGAGCTCTCGCCGCCGAAAACGCGCCAGCAGAATCTGAGGATTCAGCGATGAATGCGTGAGCGCAAATCTGGCCAGCGATTCCTTCAGCTCTTCGGGGGTTCTGACTCTGGAATTCAATCGCTCGCGACTCAGCCAGGAAATATATTCAGGGTTCTGTTCGAGGGTCGCCGCGAGCAGCGGACTCCACGCCGCAAGGGCGAGTGCGTCAGACATTAACCCCGGCTCGTTTGCCAGGTTGCGGAAGACGCGCGGATGCTCTTTCGACAGGCCATCAAGAAACAGACTTGCGTTTTTCTCGTCGGGCAAATCGCGCACGAGAGCCAGAATCGTTTCATCAAGGGCGAGCACGCTGATATATTACGCGGAGGTTACCGATGCAAGCCAGATAGTTTCGGCTACGGCTGACAATTCCTAACTCGAATGCGCATTTCCGGCAACATACACGACTGCGAGGACGACTATGCCAACCATTACATCAATCGATGCCTTTGAGATCTTAGACTCGCGCGGGAATCCGACCGTGGAGGTTGAGGTTTCATTGGCAGGAGGCGTTAAGGGCAGGGCGGCAGTGCCGTCGGGAGCTTCGACGGGTGAAGCTGAAGCCGTTGAGCTGCGCGACAACGATCCCATGCGCTATGGCGGCAAGGGAGTACGGAACGCCGTGGCGAATGTGCGCGGCAAGATCGCCCCGCACCTGGTGGGACTTGATGCTCGTGAGCAAGCCTTGATCGATCAAAGGATGATCGAGTTGGACGGAACGCCCAACAAGAGGGTACTCGGCGCCAACGCCACGCTCGGCGTATCCATGGCCATGGCCCGGGCCGCAGCCAAACATTCTGACGAACCACTTTTCAAATACTTGGGCGGAGCTGCCGCAACGACTCTGCCTGTGCCGATGATGAACGTCCTCAACGGCGGCCAGCATGCCGACAATAACGTCGACTTTCAGGAGTACATGATCGTTCCCCTCGGCGCGTCTTGTTTCAGCGAAGCGCTCCGTTGGGCCGCCGAAACTTTTCATGCGCTCAAGAAAGTGCTTTCCGAACACGGTTACTCCACGGCGGTTGGCGATGAAGGGGGTTTTGCGCCGAACTTAAAATCAAACACTGAACCTCTGGAGCTGATCCTTGAGGCCATCGAGGCAGCGGGTTACCAGGTTGGCGAGCAGATTGCTTTAGCGCTGGATCCCGCCGCCAGCGAATTCTATGAAGATGGAAAGTATGTGTTCTCGAAGTCTGACGGCTCCAGCAAATCGAGCGAAGACATGATCAGGTTTTTCGACGATTGGATTCGGCAGTACCCAATTGTTTCGCTGGAAGACGGCTGGTCAGAACGTGACTGGGAAGGCTGGAAAACCGCAACCAGCGAACTGGGAAGCAAGGTCCAACTCGTCGGCGATGACGTCTTTGTCACAAATCCCGAAATCATCGCGAAGGGCATTGAGCAAGGAGTTGCAAACTCGGTACTGATAAAACTAAATCAGATCGGCACAGTGACCGAAACGCTCAAAGCAATCGAAATAGCACGTGCCGCCGGTTACTCCTGTGTTTGCTCTCATCGGTCCGGCGAGACAGAAGACACGTTTCTCGCAGACTTTGCGGTAGCAACCGGCGTCGGTCAGATAAAAACCGGATCGTTATGTCGTTCCGAGCGGGTAGCAAAATACAATCGTCTGCTGCGCATCGAGTATGCCCTGCGCGCTCAGGCTCAATTCCCCGGGCGCAACGCATTTGCAACGCAGCGACGGTAAAGAAACCCTGGTCCAATGGTGATGACGTACCAAAAGATCTGAAACCGCGCTTCCATTCACGCCACTGCCTTGTGCTTCACCCTTCTCACATACATCATTATTGGCATCAGCAAAAGGCAGGCGGCTAGCCAGGCCAGACAAGCTACGAGACTCACCGCAAGCAATAGTCGGACGAACAAGCCACGCAGTGTTGCGTACTTGCGCAAACAGTTCCGTAGGAACGACATGTTTATAGATCCTCGATGACAAAAGACTTCAGCAGCTCCGTAGGAGCGGAATGTACTGCGCGGTTGATTGTTCATAGTCTGAAACATGTCGCTCCTCCTGGAGCTGGCTATTGAATGGGCTCTCGGTGCTATAAACATTGCGCTCCTACGGAGCTTTACTGACCGCAGTCGGCATTGCTGCGCGTGACCACTGAGCCAAAGCGCAGTTGATACTCCGTCGATGTAATGAACGAGCAGACCATGCCGTGATAGTTGTTCGGCTCACGGTTGTTGACTACGTCCAGCCAGAAGTCGTAGCCATCTCGATCAACATCGCGCCGCAGATAGCCGAAGTACTGCATCAACACAAAGGCTGGGTTGTATTGACTCGTCTGCTTGATTTCGCTGTAACGGGGATCGTTTGGATTCGGGATGTTCTTGAAGTCAGGGATCTCGATTACATCGCGCAACACCAGCGCGCGACTGCGACCAGCGTTAATCGCCTGAATCTCCTGTTGCCGTTGCAAGTCGAAAATCGAAGCAGTCAGACCGGCAGAATCAAAGAGCTTGTTGACAACCTCCGTGTTGCTCATCGTGATTGGATAAGCTGCGACAAAGTCGTGACGCTGCACCCACTCATCGGCGAAAGCCTGTTTGTTCGCCTCCAGATTTGAGCCACCGATCACTTTGCTGCGGTCGAAGGTGAACTCGCTGTAGTTTGGCTGCCGACCAAAGCTGGCTTTGTATAAGCGATCGACGAAGTAACCCGTCTCCTGGAACTCCAGCTCGATGAAGAAGGCAGCACTGACGGCGATGCGTCGCTCACTAATGCAGCGAACATCTGGACCGCACTGTGTGATTCGGTCCGTCCAATAGGCAAGACCGCCTGCATCCGGCTCACGATTGAGGAAGTCGAGATAATGTTGACGGACGAAGAACTGCGCCTCGTCGATTTGATTGCCTTGTGGTGGGATCGAAAGTTGAATATCGAAGACGCCCGTCGAGGTGCCCGCGTGCAAGAAGCTTCCCGAAGCATCCATCGCCAGCGCATTGATGTTGAGGTTCGTCAGACCGTCGTTGAGCGGATTCCAGCTTGCACCGCTGTCAGTGCTCTTGTACACGCCATAGCCAAACATCCCTGCGTAAATGACATTCGGCCTGGCGGGATCAATCACCAGTGAGGAGACACCACCATTCCGTAACTCGGCACCTGTTCGGTTCCAGCTTTCACCACCGTCGATCGTCTTGTATATGCCGCAAGTGTTTACTCCGTATGTGCAAGCAGATATATAAAGCGTAGTTGTGTTGATTGAATCAATCGCCAGCGCGGAAGCACCGTCGAAAAACGTGCTGCCGTTGCCATCCGATTTAATCCATGTCGCACCGCCATCGACGCTCTTGTACACGGTGGTGGTATAACAATCATTGTAAATCGCATAGAGCGTCTGTGAGTTGCTGGGATCAATCACGAGTGATGAGGGATAGAAATACAAGATGTTTCCGACCGCGCTCCAGCTTCCGCCTCCATCGCTACTCTTGTATAGGCCATCAGGGACGGCATAAATGACGTTCGAGTTGTTCGGGTCTATCACTACCAAAGAGACATAAGGCGAGCCGGGGTTGATACTGTTCCATGTCGCACCTCCATCAGTGCTCTTGGAAAGCCCATCGCTTCCCGCCACGCGGGCGTAAATGGTATTCGGGTTGTGAGGATCAAACGCGAGCGGATAGAAATCGCCATGAGCCCAACTTCCGCCATTATCGGCACTCTTGTACGGGCCCCGATCGGCTGCCGCATAGATCATCCGCGCATTCACGGGATTAATCGCCAAGAGCCCAATATTGACAGCATGCAGGCCATCCTTGGCGGCGGTTAAGGTTGCGCCGCTATCGATAGTCTTGAATATGCCGTCATCAGTGCCCGCATAGAAGACGCTCGGATTACCAGGATCAATTGCCAACGCGTTGGTGCTGAGATTTGAGAGGCCGCCGTTAAGTGCACTCCAGCTTCCCCCGTTACTGCTCTTGAAAACGCCCCCACTGGTTGCGGCATAAACAATACGCGGATTACCAGGATCGATTGCCAGCGAATTAACGCCCCAGAAATAATTTGGGTCGCTAGGGATTTGAAGGCCATCATTAAAGGCGCTCCAGCGTAGGCCGCCATCATTGCTCTTGTAAACGCCGTATCCATTTCCCGCGAGGATGGTACTTGGACTACTGGGATCAACCGATAATGCCCGGACGATGTATCCGCTATTGAAACCCAGGTAGGCTTCGCTCCAACTACGTCCGCCATCAGTGGTCTTGAATACCGTACCCGCTGCCCCGATTGCACCGCCCGCGTAAATTGTATTCGCGTTAGTAGGATCAACCACCAACGTATTGATCTCTGTGTAAGGTCCCGCGCTCCTGCTTACACTCCAGCTTGCGCCACCATTTGTGCTCTTGTAGATAATGTTCGGATAACCGCCGCTTACACCGGTGTCCAGGCCACCAGCGTAAATCACATTTGAGTTGGCAGGATCGACCGCTAGCGCGATTACATAGGCGTAGCCGTACTGATTCGTCAATCCGTTGTTCATTGAGTGCCAGCTTGTCCCGCCATCGGTAGTCCTGTACACACCGGTGCGGCTGGCAGCGTAGAGCGTACTCGGCGTTGTCGGAGCGATCGCCACTATCTGCACGTATGTATTTGTCAGACTGCTGCTCCAGCTCTCACCACCATTGGTGCTCTTGAATACCCCGCTAGCTGTAGCGGCATAGATTGTGGCGGGATTGGTTCGGTCAATTGCTAATGAGAGCACCTGCCCTCCGTCTGGTCCATTGCTGTTCCATCTGTTCAAGATTTCTGCGTTTTCTTTGCTGACTGCAGTCGATGTCGAGGCAGGACTTGACCGCTGTACCGAAGCTGCCCCGGTTGTGGAAGCTAAGGGCACGGCAAATCCAATCACTAATCCGACCAGTGCCGATGCCAGGCCCCATAGGTGTCGAGCGTGATTTGTTTTGTTTTTCATACGAGCCTCCTCTGTAGTCATCACCTCTTAGTAGTCACCTCTTTTTTTTTTACAGAGTTGTCGCCGCTGCCGAACCAGTCCCGTAGGGTCGAGATGTTTTTAGATTCTCACTGACAAAATATTTCGGAAGCTCCGTAGGAGCGGAATGTAACGCCTGGTTGATTGTTCCGTCGTCCGAAACATTTCGCTCCTCCGGAGCTGGCGATTGATTTGGTGCTCGCGGTGCTATAAACATTGTGCTCCTACGGAGCTAGGGCGCGGTTAACGTCGTCGTCTATCGACCGCAGTCGGCATTGCTGCGTGTTACCACTGAGCCGAAGCGCAACTGATACTCTCGCGACGTGATGAATGAGCAGACCATGCCGTGGTAGTTGTTCGGCTCGCGGTTGTTGATCACGTCCAGCCAGAAGTCGTAGCCGTCTCGATCAACATCGCGCCGGAGATAGCCGAAGTACTGCATCAGTACGAAGGCGGGGTTGTATTGGCTGGTCTGCTTGATTTCACTGTAACGAGGATCGTTTGGATCAGGGATGTTCTTGAAATCAGGAACTTCGATCACGTCGCGCAAGACGAGCGCACGGCTACGGCCGGCGTTCAAAGCCAGAATCTCCTGCTGCCGCTGCTGTTCGTAGCGCGGCGACGTCAGACCAGCAGAATCGAAAAGCTTGTTGACGACTTCGGGATTGCTCATGGTGATGGGATAAGCGTCGCGAAACGCTTGACGCTGCACCCATTCGTCGGCAAAGGCTTGCTTGCTGGCTTCCAGATTCGAGCCACCGATCACTTTGCCGCGGTCCGCGGTGAACTCAGTGAAGGTGGGCTGACGACCGAAGCTGGCTTTGTGGAATCGATAGACGTAGTAGCCAGTGTCCTGGAACTCCAGCTCGATGAAAAAGGCAGCGCTCACACCAATGCGCCGTTCGTGAATGCAGCGAGTATCCGAGCCGCACTCGGTGATTCGGTTCGTCCAGTAGTCCCACCCGCTCTGGTCCGGCTCGCGGTTGAGGAAGTCAAGATAGTGTTGGCGGACGAAGAGCTGCGGGTCGTCCATGGAGATCGGCGTGGTGCCGGGGTCGTACAGCTCGGCGGTATTATCAACGCCACCTGCGACAAGAACCTTGCCGTTGGGCAGAAGAGTTGCGGTGTGGTAAAGCCGAGTTGTGTTAAGACTGGCGGTGATGCTCCACGTCCCGGTGGCTGGATCATACAGCTCCG
>WNGK01006547.1_pt1 | contig 20617 bp, 21 predicted proteins | sample 5400601 | NCBI WGS metagenome assembly WNGK01 (sample SAMN13153376, study PRJNA577476) | soil metagenome | isolation source: 60 cm soil or saprolite under Garry oak tree replicate 1 | place: USA:California | collected 2016-06-15
GTCGAAGGTGTCAGGTTCATCAACGCAGTACTGGAGTCCTCCCGCCGCGGCTCGGCTTGGACTTCAACTTCTGGCTCTCAGTAGCTCTCGCCAAAACGACAACGCTTGCAGGAGTTTGCCAATGGGCATCCGAGAGCAGTGACTTTCGCCAGCACTCTATCGTTCATCCGTTCTTTAGGCGTAAGGTACACCTATTGTCCAGCCTTGCCCAGCGCCAAATAGTTGCGTTGTCCCGCACACGCCTCCCTCATTGGTAAAGTTCAGCCGTAAAGCCTCATCGGTAATGAGTGGGGCCTCGAGCTCCGTTCCGAGCAGCGACCATGTTCCGGAGCTCGTGCCACGACTGCCGCCACGGCGGAGGCAGTGTCATGTGAGGCTGGAGCGATGATGGGGTTCCGCGCAACGCAGGATTGGAAACAAGTTTCTCGGATAGCGTGCCGACCATTGATCCCGGCTCGACCATCTCCCCTGGTAACGCGGAAGGCAGGTCGAGTCTTTCCATCAACCTCCGCGGCCATGCGCGCTTCTGCGGGTTAACCAGCTGAGTTGTGGTGGCATTGCTGAACTCACACACGGCATTACCGGTGAGCCAGTAATGAAACAGATCTGGAATCGTCCGGAGTGTCCGTGCCGCATTCAGCAATTCTGGAGTGTCCCGCTTTGCGGCAAACAATTGATATAGGGTGTTGATCGGCATGAATTGGATTCCGGTTTCGCGGTAGATCTCTTCTCTTGAGACTTCTCGAACACCAGTTCCATCACTCCATCTGTGCGCTTGTCCCTATAGTGATATGGGTTCTGCAACAGCTCACCGCGCTCTCCCAGCAGCGCATAGTCCACGCCCCAGGCGTCAACGCCAATTCCGCTCAGTTCCACTTCTTCGAGGCGCGAGAGCACGCTGCGAACTTCGAACCACAGTCGCGGGGCGTCCCAATGGACAGCACCAGCATATTCGACTGGTTCGTTCGCAAAACGATGCACCTCTTCCGTCACGATCACACCGGAGTGGACACGCGCCAAAACCGCCCTTCCGCTTTCTGCGCCGAAGTCGAAGGCGAGATATGGCTTAGGGGTTTCAGGCATAGGAAGAAACACTGTACGAATTTCTGGCTGCCCGTTCTTTCGTGATTCGCTCCATGTAGCCACTTTCCAGAAAGGCCTTCATCGGATCGCGAGGCAGTCTCTTCGAGTCGCGCCACTCCTGAATTGCAGGCCGCACGTCAGTGTTGAAAGCATCCTGCAGCAAAGACTCGGCACGGATCAGGTCGCAGTTGTCCTGCGCAGACGAGAGCGCCCCGTGATCTACGAGCGCGGCCTTCGCGAAAAGCTGCTGGGCCATTGTGGCCGTCTGGATCATCTCTTCAATTTTTCCTTTCAGGTTATGGCTCTGGTCGATCATGTAAGTGATGTCCGCCTTCGTATTCGTTTCCCACTCGTAAAACAGAATTTCATGGAAGATTCGAAATAGCTGATAAGGATCAATCGAGCCAATGGTCAGATCATCATCGGCATAACGGCGGTCATTAAAATGAAATCCGCCTAGCATCCGCTCCGAGAGCAGCCAAGCCACGATCTGCTCGATGTTTTGCGATTGATAATGATGCCCGGTATCAACCAAAACTTTCGCCTGCGGGCCCGCACATCGCGCCAAGTGCAACGCCATGCCCCAGTCGGCGATGTCGGTGTGATAGAAAGCTGGTTCGAAGGGCTTATATTCCACCAACAATCGCTGCTCTGAAGAAAGCTGGGCATGCACCTCCTTCAGAGTTTCCTCGAACCAGAGCTTGTGCCGCCTGATATTTGCCGTGCCCGGATAACTGGAACCATCCGCGAACCACATCGAAATATCGCGGCTGTGCAGGCGGCGCGCGATTTCGATGCTGTTCTTCGTATGCTGCAACGCGTGTTGATCGGACCGAAGCATCCGGGTTGCCGAAAGAACCGTGCTTGTAAATCTGGCCTTGAAAAAGATTCGGATTTATAGATCCCGGCTGAATGCCATGGCGAGTTGATAAATCTGCCATCTCTTTCGTGCTGTCAATACCCTTGGGGAAGTCCCACAAAACGTGAAGCGCGATCGTAGGGCAGACGCCAGTCACCCGCTGAACTTGGGCGGCATCGCAAAACTTTTCCCGCGTGGTTGAAGCCGCAGCCGGCTGCAGAAACTTACCGAAGCGAGTTCCGGTGTTAGCAAACCCCCCACGACGGAATCTCAAGCCGGAACATTTCCAGGGCGTGAAATATTCTTTCCGAATCGGATGAATTCATGGCCTATATTGTATTTGAGGGAGATTACACATCTCATGGGTTGCCGGTTCGGCGGATTTATTCTGCACCACGGAACGTTTTCATCACGGTGCCCCCAGGTGGAGGAGGTTACCATCATTAACCATTCCAGCGAAATCGTCCATGTCGCATTTGTCCTCCCCGGGTCCGTACTCATTGCGAGTTTTTGCAAAAGCGAAACGCGCGAACACGATTGACCGCTTCCACTCTTCGATGAGAACATCCCTGGCCGGCCCATGGTTGCGCACCGGGCAGCTACGGCATAGCCAGAAGTCTCGAGCAGATATAGTCCACTGGGAGCGGATCACCTAAGCATTCGCAATTGTTTTGTGTCGGTCCCGATTTGGCTATCGGACTTCGGACAGTTGTAAGCGGAGTTTATGTGTAGCGCGGAAAAGTGTGTTCTTGACGGTGCCCTCGGTCGTCTTGAGAATTCCGGCCACGGTTCTCAGTTGCAAGCCATGATAATGCTTTAACTCGAAAACCATGCGCTCGCGGGGCGAGAGGTTGCCTAGCGCGCGAACGATATGCTCCCTCAATATGCGGCGCGCCAGATTGCGCTCGGGGCTCGCGCCGGCGCTGTAATCGGGTATGCGATCCAGAAGGTTTTGCTCTTCGCCATCTGAGGAATTGGTGGTGGTCAATTCGCGGTTTCGGAAGCGCTGCCTGCGAAGATGGTCAAGGCAGAGGTTGGTGGCAATGCGATAGATCCACGTATAAAACGAGCACTCGAAACGAAACCGCGCCAAATTTATGTAGGCGCGCAGGAAAGCTTCCTGATAAATATCCTGACCATCCTCCTCAGATCCGGTGAGATGAATGGTGAGGCGAAGCACCGCCCGGTCATATTGCTGGACGAGTTGCTCGAAGGCGGCGGCATCGCCCTGTTGCGCTGCCCGAATCAGCTGCGCGTCATCCGTGCGACTGGCGCGCTTTTCTCCGGTCATGGATACGGGGGACAATACGCCAACGCCATTTACCTGGTCAGGTACGCGACGAAGTTGGCTTGTTTCTGGCACGATAAGTGTCCGATCAATTGATCTAGCAACCGCCGAATCGATGTAACACCACTAGCGCAACGTCGTCTTCGCGACGCTGGCTTCCAGCGAAGTTCTCCACCGCGGCCAGCACGGAAAACAGCATGGCGCTGGGCTTACAACCAGAAAATGCCCGGACCACGTTAAGCAAACCTCTGGCTCCGAATTCAGTCCCCGATTCGTTCCTACACTCGGGAATTCCGTCGGAGTAAGCGAGCAGCGTATTTCCAGGGCACAACTTGGCGCTGCCATTCGCAAACGAGGCTTTAGAAATAGCTCCTAGCACCGGTCCGCCGGCGCGAAGCTCCTCGACCTCACTGTTTTCATGGAGTAGCAGAGCAGGAGGATGCCCGGCGTTGCAATACGTAAGCTCTCCGTTCTCCAGATTGAGGCGGGCCAGGAACAGCGTGGTCAAGGGGACTTCGAGGCCGGTCAGCAGCAGATCGCGATTGACAGAGGATAAAGTAGCCGCGGGATCCCCGACCATGGACATCTGCCGGCGAATCATTCCGACCACGTGAGTAAACCACATCCCCGCCATAAGACCTTTGCCGGCGATATCACCGATTGCAAATACAAGGTCGCCCTCGATCTGCAATAGGCTGACGAAATCGCCGGACAGATGACGGACTGGAAAAATCTCGCTGGCGAATTCATAAGAACCGGCACGAAGGTGACGCGGACCGCAAAGTTTTCTCTGTACCTGTGCGGCTTCGTACATCGAGCGGCGCAGGTCGTCGTGTTCGCGCTTTAAGCCGGCGAGCTGATCTTCCAGCGCACGATGGCGAGGTCGGCCGGCCGCTTGAGAACTTACCGCGGAGGCAGTCCTCTTTCTGTTCTGATACCCACCACGAATTTGAGGGACGCTCGCCAAGATGATCTCCAGCAAATTGCTTGATCAACTTACAAACTTGTAGCCAGTGCCATGCACGGTGAGAATGAATCGCGGTTCGTCTGGCTTGGGCTCGATCTTTTGCCGCAGGTGGACGATGTGTGCATCAACCGTGCGCGTAGTGGGAAAGCGGTCGTAGCCCCACACTTCTTCCAGCAGCCGATCACGGCTGAGGGTTTCGCCCGGATGGCAGAGAAAGTATTTGAGCAGATCGAATTCCTTAGAGGAAAAATCAAGCGCTTTGCCGGCGCGCGAGACCTGGCAACTGCGCAAATTGACCTCAACGTCGCCAAACGAAACGCGCTCGTGTTCTTTGGGGACAGTCCGTGAGCGGCGCAGGACGGCCTTGACCCGGGCGAGCAGCTCGCGAATGGAAAAGGGCTTGGTGACGTAGTCGTCAGCGCCCAGTTCGAGTCCTACGACCTTGTCTATTTCCTGTCCTCGCGCGGTCAGCATGATGATCGGGATCGATGGCCGCTTGCTCTTAAGCTGTTTGCAAACGTCTAGCCCGCTCATGCGGGGCATCATCACGTCGAGAATGACGAGATCGGGAGCTTCGCTAAGTGCGCGCTCCAACCCTGCAACGCCGTCTGGCGCGGTGATGACCTGATACCCTTCGAATTCGAAGTTGTCACGCAGGCCGGCCACCATGTTGGGCTCGTCCTCGACAATCAGGATTCTGGCCATATCACGTTCTCCCAACTTTGTCTTTCTGATCTGAAACTCGACTGCATTGATAGATGCCACTGCGACTCCCTCCACCCGACTTCATGCCGAAGCTGCTTTGCTGCCGTTCTCCGCCGGATGCAGCGGAAGAGTAATAGTGAATTTGCTTCCGGCGCCGGGCGCGCTGTCCACCCCGACACGGCCACCGTGCGCCTGCGCAATATGCTGTACCAGCGAAAGCCCCAGCCCGCTGCCCTTAGTGTTGTGAACTAGCGGATCACCGACGCGATAGAACTTTTCAAAAATCTTGTGCTGCTCGTTGGGTGGTATGCCAATCCCGTGATCAATCACTTCCAGCTTCACCGATCCGTTTTCACGATACAGATTCACTCCAATGTATTTGCGGTCTTGCGAGTACTTGAGGGCATTGTTCACGAGGTTGACCAGCGAGCGCGCCATGGCCTCGCGATCCACCCGTAGCGGTGGCACCTCACCGATCTTCTCTTCCAAAGTGAAGCCGTGCTGTTCGATCTGATAACGGTAGGACTCCAGCGTGTTGCGCACCAGTTCGCGCATGTCGGTCTCGCGGAAGTCGTATTCTTTGCGGCCCGCTTCAATCCGCGAAAAATCAAGGATGTTATTGATCAGAGCAGTCAAGCGTTCGCTCTCTTTGCGAATGATGCAGTAGTACTCCTGGTGCTTCTCCGGGCTGGTAAGGCGTCCTAATTCCAGGGTTTCTGCATACAACCGGATCAGCGAGAGGGGCGTGCGCAATTCGTGCGAGACGTTGGAGACGAAATCTGATTTCAACCGGGCCAGCGCCATTTCTTTGCTGACGTTACGATAGGTAAGGTAAATCCCGCCGGCCAGAAGGAATGAGAGTCCGCCCAGCGTCAAAACACTGGTGTGCATGAAATGCTGGCCCATGGCCGCCAAGGTTGTGCCACGCAGCTTCATGCCGAGGACCAACCCTGGGAATACGCTCTCCATGTTGCGCTCCACCTCGGCGTTGCCGCCGTCCCAGCCTGTGCAGTAGGCAATGGGAGTAGAGTCGCTCTTGGGACGAACCATGATCACCGCATTCTTATCGGTCTGCGCTTCGGCCACGTTGCGGCTCATGACCTGGTCGAGAGTTTGCGGGAAAAATTGGTCCTGTAAGTAGTCGGCGTCGAATGTGATGCCGGCGATGGCAGCCTTGCCCGTTTCTTTGTCGGTCCTCAGGAAAATCGCGGTGGACGAATAGACATGCTTTTCCCCTCGCGCCATCCAATCTCCATAGAAGTAGTAGGGCGTTCCCTTCTCATCCATTTTCGACAGTTTCTTCGCGAGTTCGTCATATTCAAGCTTCCACCACCCCTCCATCATCTTGGACATGCTCTCAGCCTCTCCGCGGAAACCGGGATCATTCTTCAACCGGTAAGGCTGAGAACGGATGACGAATCCATGTTCCGGATCGTAGAGCACCAAATGGGCAACATACGGATGAGCCCTGAGGATTCTGTCCAGGGTCTCATTGCAGGCGTCGCCAGGCGCGGGAAACTCGCTGCGAACATCGTCCACCAGTTCGTATGCTTTGTGGTTGATCTGCTTTTCGGAAATGGCCAGGACCTGACTGAAGTCACGTTGGATGGCCGCTTCTACAGCGCGGTCGCGCTGGATGGTTTGCAAATGCCTTGCGCTCAGTATGACCAGGGTGGCAGCAGGCAGGATTACAGCCAGCTCCAAAGTCAGCATCAGCCGGGTCCGCGCGTTTCTCGGTCGTTTCGCTTTCATCCTGGACTCCTGATCCGGGCGTCTACCTGGATCAGCCCGGCACAAACATAGTTCGCCAGGACAGAGTAGGTGTCAAACAGCGGTAAAAATGCGTAAAAAGTTGTGAACTGGTTTGGTTAACATTGGGGTTGCAGAAGTAGCGGCGCGCTCTTCTTCGTCGTAAGCGGTGTCAGCGTACAATTGCGATTGCCTTGATCCGGCTTTTGCCGCAAGAATTTAGGGGTTTGCGGTTATGAGTGCGAGAGTCATCCAAAAGTGCTAAGAGAAAGGAAGCGAGATGACCATCGTTTTCCTGATCGGAAGGATCATTTTTGGTGGGTATTGGTTGATGGCTAGTTTCAATCACTTCAAAAACCTCAACTACATGAGCGAGTATGCGAAGGCGCGGGGGACACCGTCTCCCAAGCTAGCGGTGGCAGGAACCGGGGTCATCCTGCTGCTGGGCGGTCTCAGTTTGTTGCTGGGAGTCTATCCTGGAGTCGGGGTTATTCTGCTGATTATCTTCCTGCTGGGCGTGTCATTCCAGATACATAGTTTCTGGAAGTTGGACGACGCGCAAATGAAACAAATCGACATGATCAACTTCACAAAAAATATGGCGCTCGTCGGGGCGCTTTTGATGTTGTTGCTTCTGCCCCATCCCTGGCCAATGAGTTTAGGAATCGGTTAGCGGGTTCGCGAAGTGTGCGGAGTTGCATGGGGCAGAACTGCGGATAAGTAGTTTTAGCGGAGATGCAAGTGCCAAACTCGAAGGACACTCTCAAAGACCGCCTTTCCCGATATCGCCAGATCGAGATCAGTGTCATCGGGAGGAAATCCGGGCAGACACTTTCGATTCCGGTCTGGTTCGTGCTGGATACCGAGAAGCTCTACCTCCTGCCCGTGCAGGGCTCAGATACGCAGTGGTACAAGAACGTGCTCCAGAACCCGTCGCTTCGCCTCGGCGCGCGAGGCGTTGAGGCGGAATTCCGGGCAATACCAGTCACCGAGGCCAAAGCTGTGAAATCAGTGGTCGAGAAATTTCGAGAGAAGTATGGTGCCACAGATGTGAAGAAGTATTACTCGAAATTCGATGTGGCGGTTGTGATCAAATTAGATGAATCAACCGCGCACGCGGTTTCCCGGTATTGACTCACGGCCTCGGGAGTGTTGCGGCAGATACTGGGTCAACAACCAGGAAGATCTCGCCAGGTCAGGACTTCACGGTTGCCTCGAGTTACCGACGACGCAGAAGCTATTCCTGACTATCCACGGAATACCTGGTCACACAGCAATGCGATTCAGAGCATCGTTCAGGTTTCAGGCTCGTCTTATTTGGCCCAGGTTTGGTCCGGTTTTCAGCTCGGGAGCCTGCCGGAATTCATAAAAGTGCAGGAAATGACGTCCAGCCTCAAATCTTCGGCGCAATCCAGTCACTCATCACAACGAAATCCTTGCCACTTGGATGGAGTGCTAAGACGACCGCTCCAGCACTGCCCACTCGCTGGTTGGGACCGAACAGACTTCTTCCGCCCGCCGGTCGCGCTGCCGCTCCGGCTGCAGCTCGAAAAACCGTTGCCATGCCAGTTTCGTCTGCCCATAGAAACCGCCCAAAAACGTCTGCTTCATCTCCGCCAGGAAATGTTGGAAGTGCTCGCTGATCGGTGTTACCTTCGCCATCGGGTGTAAGCCTCCTTTCCAGGATTGGCTTTAGCTTGTGAGGCTAACGCCAACTTACACCCTCTCCTCTTCTACACAATCGAACTTACATCACCTCTCCTGCTCCCTCATGGAGCTTTTCCGTTGTGCAGTGTAGGATAGTCGTTCGCTTTTCACTTACACCTCGGGAGACCTTCTGAATGAGAAGAGTGTGCTTGGTTCTGCTCTTTTCCCTTACGACCTTTGCCCTTAATGCTCAAACTTACGACCAGAAACTTTTTGCCGGCATGCACTGGCGCAACATCGGACCCTTCCGCGGTGGGCGCGCGCTGGCCGTCACCTCAGCACGTTGGTGCAGTCATCGTTGATCCACGAGATCCCAACGTTGCGTTCGTGGCCGCACTGGGCCACGCCTACGGCCCCAATTCCGAACGCGGTGTTTTTCGCACTCGCGATGGCGGCAAGACCTGGGAGAAGGTGCTGTACAAAGGTGATCACACCGGCGCAATTGACGTAGTGTTCGATCCCAACAACTCCAATATTCTGTTCGCTTCGTTGTGGCAGGTGATGCGTACCCCGTACAGCCTGGACAGCGGCGGACCTGGCAGCGGACTCTATAAGTCCAGCGACGGTGGCACGACCTGGAGGCGTCTGGAGGGAAATGGTCTGCCAGACGGAATCATGGGAAGGGTTGGCGTGAGCGTCTCCGGCGGCGATTCGAGTCGCGTGTACGCTCTGATCGAGGCGGAGAAGGGTGGGCTGTACCGCTCTGACGATGCCGGTGACCACTGGATTCGGGTCAATGACGATGAACGCTATCGCCAGCGTGCCTGGTATTTCACGCATATCTTTGCCGATCCAAAGTCCATTGATACGGTTTACGTCCTAAATACTGGCTTGTTTCGCTCGACCGACGGGGGCAAGACGTTCGCGCTGCTTCCGGCGCCTCATGGAGATCATCATGGACTCTGGATAGATCCCCGCGACCCGAATCGCCTGATCAACGGTAACGACGGCGGAGTCACCATTTCAGTTGACGGAGGACGCACCTGGACGCGTCAGAACAATCAACCAACCGCGCAGTTCTATCACGTCATTGCCGATAATCGTTTTCCGTATTACCTATACGGTGCTCAGCAGGACAACACAACCATCGCAATTGCGACCCGCGATACCGACGAGTGGGTGATCTCAGAGAAAGACTGGTACGACGTAGGCGGCGGAGAGGCTGGATATATCGCGCCCGATCCGCGTGACGGCAACATCGTCTATGCCGGCGACGGCGGTGGGGTCGTCACTCGGTTCGACAAGCGCACTGAGCAGGCGCAGAGCATTTCTCCGTTGCCGCTAGACACTTCGGGACGGGGCGCTAGCGACCTGGAGCATCGTTTTCAATGGACTGAGCCAGTTTTGCTTTCGCCACACGATCCCGACGTGCTCTACACCGCGGCTGAAGTGATCTTCAAGAGCACCGACCATGGCATGAACTGGACGACGATCAGCCCCGATCTCACGCGCAACGACAAGAGCAAGCAGAAGCCCTCGGGCGGGCCGATCACGCTCGACATTACCAGCGTCGAATACTACGGCACCGTATTTGCGATCGCAGAGTCCCCGGTGCAGAAAGATTTGATCTGGGCTGGCACGGACGATGGCCTGATTCACGTAACTCGCGATGGCGGCAAAAACTGGACGAACGTAACGCCCTCGAACAAACTGCTCCCGGAATGGAGCTTGATCAGCCTGATTGATGCTTCCCCGCACGATGCAGGGACGGCTTATGCGGCAGTCGACCGCCACAAGAATGACGATCTGCGTCCCTATATTTATAAGACCAGCGACTTTGGCAAGACGTGGACGAAAATTGCCAACGGAATTCCCGATGGCGCTTACGTTCACGCGGTGCGTCAGGATCCGAAGAACAAGAACCTGCTCTACGCTGGGACCGAGCTGGGGATATATGTTTCGTTTGACGACGGAGCGCACTGGCAGCCATTACAGCTTAATCTGCCGACGACTCCGATCACTGATCTCATAATCAAGGATGATGATCTCGCGGTCGCGACCAATGGCCGCTCATTCTGGGTCCTTGACGATGTGAATCCATTGCGCCAACTAACACCACAACTCGCAAGTCAGGATGCAATCCTGTACAAGCCCGCGGCAACCTATCGCCTGCAATTTCCCGAGGCAGTCGATAAGCGCCGCCCAGTTGGTGAGAACCCTGCCAATGGCGCGGTGGTTAACTACTATTTGAAAGCTGAGTCTAAGGACGAGATCACGCTCGACGTTCTTGATAGCGCAGGAAAAGCAGTGCGTCATTACTCCAGCAAGCCCAAGAATAAATTCGAGCAGCCGCCGGAGTGGCCCGACCTGGAGCGCCCGCCCGAGTTGTTGCCAACCAATGCGGGAATGAATCGTTTCCCGTGGAACCTGCGGTATGAAAGCCCGACTGAGCTCCCCGGAGCGTTCTACGCTGGCAATGGACCACAAGGTCCATACGTTCTGCCGGGGACGTATACGCTGAAACTGACAGTTGGCGGGAAGAGTCAGACGATCCCGCTAGAGGTCAAGCTTGATCCTCGCGTCAAGACCTCACAAGCCGATCTGCAAAAACGGTTCGATTTGCAAATGAAAGTGCGTGACGATATCGAAGAGTTGCACACTTCGGTGAACCAGCTTCGCGGCGTGCGATCTCAGCTTGAGGTAGTGAAGAAACGTTTGGAAGAAGAAGGCGACAAGGGCAAGCCAGTCATTGCGGCTTGCGATGACCTGGAGAAAAAGATGGCGCCCGTGGAGCAGGAGCTGATTCAAGTGAAAATGCAAAGCTCGGAGGGGAACCTGCGCTATCCCAACATGCTGGATGAGCAATACGACTCTTTCCGCTATACGCTGGAGAGCGCCGACGCCGCGCCGACCCAAGCGGAAGTCGCAGTGTTTGATCAGCTGCATGGCCGGCTGGAAAAACAGGTTGCCGCCTGGAGGCAGATTGGCGCGACGGATGTGCCTGCGGTTAACGACCTGGTGCGAAAAGAAAACATCTCACTGGTCGAAGTGCCCGCCGGGAAGTGACAGTTAGGGCGTTGCGCCGGGTAGCGCTATAAATTCCGTGTGCACCTCGCCATCCGCACTGATGGTGTGCATGTCAAATCCCAATTCTCCGCCGTAGGGAAGCCAGCTCGTGGCCGGGGCCTCGTGCCAGGTAATTCCCTCTCGTTCGAACACGCGGCCATTGTGCCAGTGGCCGACCAGCATATGTTTAATGCCCAGTTGCTTTAGCGCTTTCATCTCGCGAGACCGATAAGGATCGTTCACAACCCAATAAGGCTTGGGATCGGGAAAGCCTCCGTCGCGAAAGACGGGGATATGCTGCACGCCGATCAAAATCTCTCGTTGCTTGTGCTCCTCGCGTCTCTCACTTTTCTCGTCACCCTGGAGCGCCGTGAGCCAGGCCAGCATTGCCTGCGACTCCTCTTCCGTCCTGGGCGGGAGCGGCTCCGGGTTTTTCGCGCCAAAGACGTCGTAGTTCCCCAAAAGCTGCGAATCGATCACCACGAACTTGACGTTCTTCACCTCAAAGTCGTAATAGTCCTTGCCAAAGGCTTTGCGATAACGATCAACATCGTTGCTGTGGACATCATGATTTCCGGGCGCGTAGTAAAGAGGAGACTTCAGCCTTTTCAGGATCGATTTCGCTTCATCCCACGCATGCGGATTCTCTCCGATGTCGCCCGAAAGGATCACCACGTCGGGGTGGCGGTCGTTGATCATGTCTACGGCATGCTTCAGATTTTCGGCAGCGTGTGGAGCGTGCTTGTCACCGATATGGGTATCGCTGATTTGCGCCACAGTGACTGGAGCGACGCCACCCTCCTGCGCGGCTACTCTGGCGGCCAAGAAAAACCGGCTTACCAACAGCAGTATTGCCAGGCGAACGAGATGCTGACTATTCAATCCGGTACGAACGCGTCTGTTCATGCCTCCACTAGAAGCAAAATTGCTGACTTAGGTTGTGTGGCGCGTAACCGGCCTAAGTACGTAGCACTAAAATCGCCAATCGGGTGCTTGACCATTAGATATTGCAGGCAATATCATTAATTGTTGTGGGCTTATATGTCCTCGATACGGATGTGCTGGTAGCCGCATTCCGGAGTGACACTGGGGCCTCGCGATACATTTTGAAGGCGGCTCTCACGCGCCGGTTTGGGCTGATTCTCTCCGTACCGCTGATGTTCGAATACGAAGCTGTCCTCTGTCGGTCCGAACACCTGGCGGCATCCGGTGCTACAACAGAAGAGGACGTCAGGGTCGTACTTGATGGTTTAGCGGCAGTTGGGAAGCCAGTCAAGCTGGCGTTTCGCTGGCGACCTGCATTGCCAGACCCGGATGACGATATGGCTCTGGAAACTGCAATCAACGGCCAGGCGCAAGGGATCGTAACGTTCAACGAACGCGATTTCAAGGCCATCGCGCCCGAGTTTGGCTGCTCAGTAATGCGCCCAGCAGAATTCCCTGCGGTAATAGAGCGCCAAAGAAGGTAACGAGCACAGGAAGGAGTGATTTCATGAGACGCAGCAATTTTGCCCTGCGAGTACAGCCATCCTTGTTGGATGAGGCGCGGAAACTTGCTGAATCCGAAGGAGTGGCTCTAAACCAACTCATCAATGTAGCGTTAGCCGAGAAGATCTCGGCTCTGCGGACGGAGGAGTACTTTGCGGAGCGCACGCGGCGCGCCAGTCCTGAAAAGATTGCGAGCATCTTACAACGGGTAGGCAAGGGACGAGGCGACGAACTTGCTCCTGCATTCAAATCCAACCTGACGCGAAAACACAAATAGGTGGAGCAGACAGAAAGCTTAACGCTAGTCCTTTTGCATTATTGATCTGGGCATTCCGCGCAGCTACATTCCTCAACACTTGGGTTGGACTCGTTTTCGGCTGCTTGAAAGAATCTCGCCGATCAATGCCTTCCAACCCCATGACAATTTCCGGGTGTGGAGGCAAGTTTGCAGCGGAATCTGGCTCTCATCTCAGTTCTTCTTCTTTCTATTTCAGCAGCTGGGCAAAGCAATTATGCCGTCTTGAGTGGCAGCATTGTTGATCCTCAGGCGCATGCCGTCGCGAGCGCGACGGTGGAGCTGACTTCGTCTTCGACCAGCGCTGTCCGTCGTGTCTCTACCAATGCACAGGGCCTGTATGAAATTCCTGGGCTCCAACCGGGAACCTATGAGCTTCGCGTAACTGCTCCGGGATTTGGCAGCTCGGCCCAGCCGCTTCAACTTGAAGTAGCTCAACGCTTGGCCATCGATATTCGGTTGCAGGTGGAATCCCGCAAAGAGGCAGTGGAAGTTAACAGCGTCCCCGAAGCGATTCATACCAATGAGGCGTCGCTCGGCGAAGTTGTGGAACCGACATCGATCGCCAATCTTCCGCTCAATGGCCGCATGCTCGTTGACCTTGTGCTCACAGTGCCGGGCGCGCACGTCAGCCATGGCGCGCAGACCGGGGACATGAATCCTCTGTACTGGCGGCCGGGACAGCGCTCTGCGGTCAGCATCAGCGGCAATCGGCCCAATGCGAACTACTTCCTGCTCGACGGAACCACAAACACAGATCCGACGTTCAACACGCTGAACCTGAGCCCGTCCCCTGACGCAGTCCAGGAGTTCAAGGTCCAGACCGGCAGTTATTCGGCAGAGATGGGCGGCGCCGGCGGCGGCCAGATCAACATTGTCACTCGCAGTGGGACTAATCAATTCCACGGCACGGCTTACGAATTCCTGCGCAATGATTTTATGGACGCGAACTCCTTCGAATCGATGGGCAACAATCATTTGGTACAGAACAATTTCGGCGCATCGTTCGGTGGGCCGATCGCACACAGTCGCACTTTCTTCTTCGGGAATTACGAAGGCTTTCGTCATGCGATGGCTGACCCGATGATTGACACCGTGCCAACAGCCGCGGAAATCAATGGAAATTTCACCAATAGCGGACTCAATATTTACGATCCCGCAACCACACAGCCCAATCCCAATTTCGATCCGACCCAGCCGATCAGCGCGAATAATCCTCAAGTCGTTCGTCAACAGTTTCAATTCAATGGAACTCCCAACATGATTGATCCAAGCCGAATCAATCATGTTGCTCAAGTCTTTTTGCAGCAGTATGTGCCTCTTCCCAATCCCGAGATGATGATGGGCATGGCATCCATGCCATGCGGCGGAAGCATGATGGGCCTGCCGACGGTAGTGGGCGCGGGCGTCGATTGCAATAACTACCTCGACGTCCGCAACGAGCAGCACACGAATGACCAAGGCACCGCGCGCGTGGACCACATTTTCGCGAATGGCGACAGCCTCACGGGTCGTTACTCGGCCAGCTCCGAGCATGGATTCATGCCGATCAATCTTCCTGGCTTTGGCGCTTTTCACGATAACTTCTCGCACCAGGGTTCAATCGCGTGGAATAAGATCGTCAGCTTCCATCTGGTGAACTCGGCTGCCATCGCCGTTTCCCGATTGTCCATGCGGCGCGACACGGAGAACGCCAACAAGAATGACATTGTGACTCAACTCGGAATCCAGGGAATCGGATTCGGCGGGCCGGACGCCTGGGGCGCTCCGTGGTTCAACGTGCAGGGCTATTCAGGCATGGGCGATACCTATGCCGCAACGCCTATGCATGCGTGGGACACCATTGCCGAAGGTCGCGACACTCTAAGCTGGCAAGCGGGACGCCACAGCCTGAAACTCGGCGCGAGCTATCGGAAATTCATCTGGCCGATGTGGGGATTTTTTCAGAACCGCGGCTACTACCAGTTCACCAATGGTTTCACCACACAGTACGCCCTCAACAATCACGATGGTGCCGGGCTGGCCGGTTTCCTGCTGGGGTTGCCAGCGGTAAAGCAACGTCAGGCCGGAATTCCGCAGATGCAGCTTCGGCAGTGGTACGCGGACGGGTTCGTCCAGGATAGCTTCCGCATTACGCGCACAACCACCGTTGAAATGGGCGTTCGCTATGAGTTCATGGATCCACTGGTTGATATCAGCTACACGAATACGAACTTGACCTTCAACAATGAGGTACCGTCGGCATTCGTCGGCGGCCAGAACGGATACCCGCGCGGCCTAAAGTACCCGAACACCCACAATCTTGCGCCGCGCTTCGGCTTCTCCCAAGCACTGCCGAACCAAGGTCTGGTCTTCCATTCGGCATTCGGCATTTTCTTTACACCGGTTGACATGAACACCTGGTGTAATCAGCGCCACAATGTTCCCTACGTGTTCCCTGAAACCCAGCAGAGTGACAATTTCATTCCTTCGGCTTCAGTTCTGGCTAGCAATTTTGACTTTGCCCAAGCTGTGCTCGGACAAACCACGGTCAGCTTCACGGCCATGGACCCGCATGCACCTTCGCAGTACATCGAGCAATGGAGCAGTTCGGTCGAAAAGAGCCTCGGCCGGAGCACTTCGCTCGAAGTTGGATATCTGGGATCGCACGGCGTTCACCTTCAGCGCGCGCACCTGATCAACAACGCGCCTCCGGGACCCGGGCCGATCGGGCCGCGCCGGCCCTTTCCAAAAATTACGTTTGTGCCAAACACCACGCTGCCTAGTGGTGTGACTTACGTGGCCCCGGCGTCTGGATGTCCGAGTGGCACCATGTGCTTCCCTGTCAGCACAATTAATCTGCTCGAGAACACTGCCCAGAGCTGGTATGACGCCGGCTATGTCAACGTCCGCCGCCGCTCTTCGCGAGGGCTGACATTTCTTGCAAACTATACCTGGTCGAAAAATCTGAGCGATGCGCCCGACTTTCGCTCGCCCATGTTCGAGTCTTCGATTCCGCAGAACAACAATGACCTTAACGCAGAAAAGGGCCCTGCCTGCGATGTGCGCCATCGGTTCGCGCTGAGCGCGGTGTATTCGCTTCCGTCGCTAAATAACTCTTCTTGGAGTAGCGCCGTCACCAAGAACTGGCAACTTTCCACTGTTTACCAGGTCCAGACCGGATTCCCATTCACCATTTCTGTCTTTGGTGATACCGCAAACTCCGGCACGGTGCTGGGAGAAAATCCGATCCGAGCTAACTACACTGGCAAGCCGGTCTTCGGCCCAGGCACGCACACCGCGGCCCAATGGTTTAGCACCGCTCCGGCGACTGCGGCGTTTGCTGCACCGGCGGCATTGACATTCGGAGATGTGGGTCGCAATTCGGTGTATGGGCCCGGCATGCAAACCTTGGACTTCGCCGTAGCGCGCGAGTTCAGCATTGCTGAACGGGCAAAATTCCAATTCCGCGGAGAATTTTTCAACGCGCTGAACCACACCAACCTGGGAACGCCTGACCGTTTCGTGAACACGCCCCAGTTTGGAACGATCACGCAATCAACAACACCGGGACGGGAAGTGCAATTGAGCGCCCGGCTTTCTTTCTAAATTGTGGAACACAAAGAGGAGGCAACAAAATGAAAATTAGCGTTGCTGCGGTACTTGCGTTATCGCTTGTGATGCTTTCTTTTGCCGCAGAAGAACCCGCGAAGACCGCTACCGTCAAAGGCTACGTACTCGACTCCGCATGCGCTTTCACCAAAGGCTTGAAGAAGCCGATTAGCGCGGAGTGCGCTACGGCTTGCGCCAAGGCTGGGTCTCCGCTCGTTATCTTGTCGAGCGCGGGCACAATTTATTGGCCTATCGCGGACACCACGCCTTCGAGCAGCCAGAATGACAAACTGCTTCCGTACGCAGGACGGACCGTCACTGTGAGTGGCAAAATATTTCAACGCGGCGGTTCGACTGCAATCGTGATCAGCAAGATTGAACCGCTCTCGGCAAAGAAGTAGCTTGCCAGCACGAGACGAAGCGCATCATGGAATGGTCATGAGCACTGTGCCTGAAACGTCACCGAACATTGCAAAGCCACCCCGGCGTTGGAAGAAATTGACGGCGAGAATTCTTGCGATTGTTTTCGTGCTCTGGCTGGGATTCGTCGGCTTCATCTGGCGGGCGATGCACCGTCCTCCGGAAGGTTTCGCGCGCGTGATGTCCCACATGCCCTGGCAGGTCTTCCTGATTCTTCCGTTCGAGACATTGTGGACTCAGGCACGCGCCGGTACGCTGCACCCCGGCGACACCGCACCAGATTTTTCATTGCTCAAGCTCGACAAGACCGAAACCTTCCGGCTGTCTGAATTGAATAAGAAAGAACCGGTCGTGATGGTTTTCGGCAGTTACACTTGACCGCCCTTCCGGCGGGAGGTTCCTGCCCTCAACAAACTCTACGATCAGTACCAGAACAAGGTGTCTTTCCTGGTCGTGTACATCACGGAAGCCCATCCCAGCGACGTCTGGCAGATGCAGAGCAATGTAAAAGACAAGGTCGTTTTTGCCAGCCCCAGGAACGAAGAAGAGCGTGCGTTGATCGCCGGGGCCTGCGTGCGCAAACTGGGAATCAAGTTCCCTGCCGTGCTCGATGAATTCGGTAACTCCACCGAGCAGGCCTACACCGGATGGCCAGACCGCATTTACCTGATCGACCAGAAAGGCCGCGTGGCCTACAAGAGCAAGCCCGGACCGTTTGGCTTCAAAGCGGATGAACTAGCTGCCGCGTTGGCAAAGCTTCCGGCCCAGTAACGAACTCTCGTTTCGCAATGTTGCCGGGGAGCCTTCCTCAACGAGGGAACCTCGCGTTTCCTGCGCGATGAGTCCAAACCCCGGTCTGTCTACAGGTTTGTCCCGCTCAGACAAGGAGCAACCTCCGCGTCGCTTTGCCTATCTGAAAAGCGCGATTCTATCTAGTGGAGGCACTGAAGAAATGAACCACCTGAAACTCACAAGCACAATCGCCGCCTTAGCGTTGGGCACTGTTTTAATACTCACAACTGCGCCGAAAGCGTCGGCTGACGAGCGCGGCCGGTGCCAGCAGCGCGTCGAAAGAGCTGAAGAACATTATCGCCATGAAGTTCATGAGCATGGCAAGCACAGCCGCCAAGCTGAAAACGCCAGAGCCAAGATGAATGCCACGTGGGACCGCTGTTGGAATGAAGCTCACGCCTGGTACGACCCGCAACGCCATGAATGGCGCACCGAACGCGACTGGGACCGGAGCTATGACTGGGACCGCGATCGCAACCGGGACCATGATCGGGACGACCGCTGATCGCGAGCTCTTGCGGCAATCTTCGCACGGAAGTTGGCGGCTGTTCTTGATTCATCAAGTCAGCCGCAATTTTCTTGTTGGTCATCTTTCAAGCGCCGACCGATCCCATCCAGCGAGATCGGCTCCTGCCGCGTAAGTGCTCTGGGCAAATTCGAGGATTTCCTTACCAGGAGATTTCGCGCGCCGCGCATCCTCGTACATAAGCAGAAACTCGTGTATCTGATCCTGATAGTGCGCGCCCGCCGGCAGCGACGGCAGCGCGCCATAACCCGATGGCTCAGGGGCCATATACGCATAAAAGGCTGGCCCCTTCACTTCTCCGCCACCAGGCCACCAACCCAGGCTGCTGCACTCGTGAGAATACGCTTCGCTGGTTATAATTCCCTTTCGCGCTGGCGCGCGGCGGCCGTTGAAACGCGTGCAACACAGATCGAAGCTACCCCAGAAAAAATGCACCGGACTCGCTTTGCCGATAAATCGCGCACGAAACTCCTGAAACACGCCATCTGCCGAGAGCAGAATGCGCCACAAACGATTTGCGTACTCCGGATCGTAGGACGCATGAGTTTCATCCTGATCCAGCGCAATCGGATTGGGAATTTCCTGCGGCTTAGGATTGATCTGCACGGCAATTCCAGCGTCGCGCAACATTCCAAACAATTCGCGATAGAACGCAGCTACAGATTTTGGCGCAAGCGGGAAGGCGCGATCATCATCGTTAGAGGTTCGAAGCTCCAGCCGGTGATCGATGAAATTAAATTGGATCTCAAACGCGCCGTTTTGGTATGGAATCGGTGAGCTGGTCAGGCCTCGGGCATTCACGTAAAACGCGACATTCCACCAGTGGTTCTGCCGCGGCGCAAGACCCAGGCGGATCTTACCCACGATCTGCGTCCACATATGCAGCGTGTGATAAGTGTCTTCCCACTCTTGGAGGGGTAGCTCGGGCCAGTCCGGCTGGGCAATCATGACTTCTGATTATGCTCCGGCCATCCAGAAACTGTCTTGGGGATTATCGCGAGGAAAAATCCTTTCAGCTCCTCATTTCGGTGGCGCCGTCATCTCCATCGCCCAGATCGCTGCTGGACGCATGTACATCGAGGCTCGATAGTGCCCGCTTTCGTCCCAGGCTTCAGGTGTGCGGAACCAATATCCCTGCCTCTCATACGTGGTGTGATAGACGCCCCATGCCGTGCGGAAACCTTCATCTTTTAAGCCATCGCTGAGCATCAGCGCAGCCGCGCCAAATGTAGTCCCAGTCCATACTTCCTGCACTTGCTCATTTGTGGTGACCAGCTTGCCATCGGGCGCAATCCCATTGACCGCCCCCATTTCGCCATTCCCAAATTTCATCACGTTGAAGTCGTAAATTTTCTTCAGCGCCTTCACCTGCATGTCGCGCGGGACCAGATCGCCCAGGCCATTCATGTTCGCATACCATTGGCCGGCGAGTTGGTCAGCCTGAATGTTGTCGCGATATTCGCTCAGCGTGTCGTAACCGAAATATTCGCCGTTCCAGAGCTTGCTGATGTATGTCTTCTGTCCCTTAGTGAACCAATCGTGATATTTCGTGGCCGCGGTGTTCTCGCCCAACACATGCGCGATCTCTTCCGCGGCGCGCAATGAAGCCAGCCACAACCCTCCCGAGTAGGCGCTGTCGCCCTGCACGATCCATTCGTCATAGGTCTGGTCAGGATAGTTGTCGCCTTGCGGAAGCCCATCCCCGACGCGGTCATATTGGCGCAGGTGCTCCAGCGCCTCTTGCACGGCTGGCCAGGTGTATTTCAGGAAGGTGACGTCTTTCTTGCCCGTGAAAACGTAGTCGCGATAGATCATCAACACAAATTTGCTGTTCAGGTCTTTCCAGTCGTTTGTGTTTTGCCAGCTAAACGCGTTGGGCAGCTTGAAGGGATCTTCCTGTGGAACTCCCAGATCATGCGGGACTGCGCCCTTCGCCTTGCGCAGGCGGAATTCCAAGGACTTCGTCTGCTGCGATTTCCATATCCACAGATATTTTTGGGTGAGGTCCTGCGAAACCGTATCTGCGAATTGTCGCAATTCTTGTTTGTCCAAATCCGGCCAGAATTTCACCAGCGGCATCGATCCGTAGAAACGCACGTCCAGCGTGGCGCAGAAGGGATAGTCGAAGCACTCCATGAAGG
>WNGK01002311.1_pt1 | contig 20612 bp, 24 predicted proteins | sample 5400601 | NCBI WGS metagenome assembly WNGK01 (sample SAMN13153376, study PRJNA577476) | soil metagenome | isolation source: 60 cm soil or saprolite under Garry oak tree replicate 1 | place: USA:California | collected 2016-06-15
GAGAGTCTCGCCCAGATATTGATCGCCTGTTAACCAAGGAATGGACATCTTCCTCGAAATTCTGAACGCTGGCAAAGTTCACTTCCGCGCCCTCACCGAGATACGCCTCAGTCACCTCGCTGTAAAGCGCAGGCCCCTGACTCTCAGTATCCAGTTTCGAATAGGCCTCTTGTTGAAAAGTTACCTTGCTATTTTCCTCTGCGACGATTATGTTATGGCTGAAGGAGCTTGTCCCACGGCTCTTTAGCAATACAATGTTTCTGAAGGGTATCTTAATGGCGAGTCCTTTGGGGACGTAGAGGAATGTGCCTGCCGTGAAGAAGGCGCCGTTAAGTGCCCCGAACTTGTCGTCCTCTAGGGGAACAGCCTTGGAAAAGTGGGGTCCCACTAGGTCGGGGTATCTGGAGAGGGCCGATTGAATATCGGTGAGTATGATCCCTTCTTTCTCCAGGCTCCCGTGGACCTCAGTCCGGACCATTTGGGAATCCACCTGGAGGGCCAGCGTAGGCTCTTCTTTGCCTTTGATGAGGTGGAGGATTTCACTTGGGAACGATTCGCCTCGTGTTGGAAATCCGAGGCTAATCGAGTCGAGCTCTAGACCTGTTATCATGTCAACATATTTCGTGTATAACGGCGACTTTTCGAGCGGAAGCTTGTTGAAGAGATCGAGTGCTATTGATCGCTGGTGACCAATCTCATCCGGTTCTGAGAGTCGTCCGGAGAGTTCCTTCACCATGTCTTGGGAAGGAGATGCTAGGGATTGGGCCATGGTTGGTTGGGAAGAGTGTTCGGAATAGAAGCTTTGTCTTGTCCGGTCGGCTTAGCCGACTGCTCCTTCCATTTCCATCTCGATGAGCCTGTTGAACTCGACCGCGTACTCCATCGGAAGTACCCGGGTGAAGGGCTCCATGAAGCCTGTGACAATCATGCTGAGCGCCTGTGTTTCTGTTAAGCCTCGAGACATTAGGTAGAACATCTGGTCCTCGTTGATCCTGCCCACCGTCGCCTCGTGCGTTATGGTCGCATCATCCTCATTGACCTCCATGTAGGGATAGGTGGATGTCTTGGAGCGTTCGTCCATCAAGAGCGCATCGCATCTTACGCTGGACTTTACTCCCACAGCACCTTTTGCAACGTGAACTAAACCTCTGTAGGTTGTCAGCCCACCATCTTTGCTCACTGACTTGGCAGTTATTCTAGAGCTGGTGTAAGGTGCAAGGTGGACAACTTTTGCACCAGTGTCTTGGTGTCTATCCTTGCCTGCAAATGCGACTGAGACGATCTCGGCTTTTGCCCTGGGACCCACAAGGTATACTGATGGGTACTTCATGGTCAGCTTGCTGCCCACGTTGGCATCAATCCATTCTACGCTCGCATCTTCATAGGCGTAGGCTCGCTTAGTGACCAGGTTGTAAACGTCGGACGACCAGTTCTGAAGGGTCGTGTAGCGAACCTTAGCACCCTTCTTCGCAATTATCTCCACGACCGCCGAGTGCAAAGAGTCGCTGGAATAGACAGGCGCAGTGCAGCCTTCAATGTACTGAACCTCCGAGTAGGGCTCCGCGATGATGAGAGTCCTCTCGAACTGGCCCATGTTTGCGGCGTTGATTCTGAAATAGGCTTGCAGGGGAAGCTCCACTTTCACGCCCTCGGGCACATAGACGAAACTGCCGCCGCTCCAGACCGCACTGTTCAACGCGGCCAGCTTGTTGTCCTCAGGAGGAATAATGGTGCCGAAGTGTTTCTTGAAAATCTCAGGATGCAGCCTCAGGGCTGTGTCAGTGTCAAGAAAGATTACGCCCTTATCCTCAAGATGTTTCAGGAGGCTGTGGTATACTACCTCAGACTCATACTGAGCACCAACCCCGGCCAGAAACTTCTTTTCAGCCTCAGGTATACCAAGACGGTCAAAGGTCTTCTTGATCTTATCTGGAACGTCATCCCAGTTCTTCTCTACCTTGCCTGTTGGACTTAGGTAGTAGTAGATGTCGTTAAAGTCGATGTGAGATAGGTCGCCCCCCCAGTTGGGCATCGGCCTCTTCATGAAATGCTCGTAGGATCGAATCCTGAAGTTCTTCATCCACTCGGGCTCTTTCTTCATCTCTGAAATCTGTTCAACGGTCCTGCGTGAGAGCCCTTTCTCGGACTTGTAGACGTAGGTCTCGGGGTCCTTGAAATCATACTTTGCATAGTCTAGGTCTAGTATGCTCTTGTTTGCCATTGGGTCCTCACCATTATCGTATATGACGTATGTTATACACGTTCCCGCGGACCGTTAATATAACTTCCGTCCCGGGGGCTTGCTAACGGGGCACTAACCAAGGAAAAACCCCTTCTCCAATACGCTAAAACCTTGCCCTGCACATAACATTCACAGGTAAGCGATTGGTCAGAGCCCACTTCGCATTAGGACTAATCGGTGGAATCCTCGGACTCCTGATGTCCCCTCTAATCTTCATCGTAAGTGTTGTTGCACTAATCTTCGGAGGCGCCAGAGGCGGATCATTCCTCGTCCTCACATTCGTTGGAATACTTGCCGCCATCGCTGGCATTGCCGGGGCCATTGCGTCCCGACGTCGTTTCCTGTCGGGAGGACTGACTATGCTCTTGTCGGGAGTGGTGCCTCTGTTTCTCGCACTACAGGTCCTGTCTTTCCTAAGCCTCGGGACGACGCTAGTACTCATTTTGTTCCTCTACTTCTGGGCGATTCTCCTTTCGATTGGAGGTTTCGTCTGTCTAGTCAAGCCTCCACCTCAGCAACTCTAAAGCGAGTCTCTCTCATCTCCATTCATTTTCAGGCACCGTGCGAGCCTACTTTGGCTAGTTATGAGCCAAGTCTTTTATCGCAACACACTAATTGACGCCAACATGGCAACTGCAGTAACAACTGCGAAGAAATACGCGCTACCAGAGCTGCCGTACAAGTACAATGCTCTCGAACCTGTCATTTCCGAGAAGATAATGACGCTTCACCATCAGAAGCATCACCAAGCATACATAACCGGAGCCAACGGCGCCCTTGAGCGACTGGAAAAATCTCGAAAAGGCGAGAACACTGAGAATGTCAGAGGAATTCTGAGAGACCTCAGCTTCAACCTAAGCGGACACAAACTACACACAGTATTCTGGCCAAACCTAGCACCCCAAGGGAAAGGCGGAGGGAAGCCAGGCGGAAGACTCGCAGACCACATCAACAAGGACTTCGGCAACTTCGACAATTTCAAGAAACAATTCGGCGACGCAGCAAAGAACGTGGAAGGTGGTGGATGGGCCGTTCTGACCTACGACCATGAAACAGATGCTCTACTCATCTACCAGGCCGAGAAACAGAACTTCATGCATCCCCCGTCAATGCCACTAATCATGACCCTCGACGTGTGGGAACACGCATACTACATTGACTATCTCAATGACCGCGGCAAATACGTGGACGCCTGGTGGAACGTCGCAAACTGGGAAGACGCCGACAAGCGTCTAGAGAAGGCTAGACGATAGACCCCCGAATACTCTCCCGCTTCCAATTTCCTCCTTTCTTTGTCTAGCTCAATCCCAATTTCCTCTTCAATAATTACTAGACGCGGAATCCTTATTTCTCCTATAGCCAAGTCTAGAACCGTAATTTCAAGAGGAGCAAGTAACGCTGGCCGATCCCCTTACGCGACTTCACAGAGCCTGTCAACTTGCTGGCGCCGAAAGTCATGGAGCCTGACAGCGTTTCCAAAGATCATCTACAAACCGTACGATGAGCTGATCATACACGAGCTGGTAAGATACAAGCTGGACGATCTTGTGAACCTCAGCGCGCTTGGGGTCCAGCCCGGTGGAATGGGGAAGCCATTATACTGGGCCGCTGGGCTCGCAATGGTGACCTATTCTCTGCCATCCACTGATGCGGTTGTTCATGATCAGCTCGCGGGGAAGGCTCATTGGGCTCACGTTGCCTATGCTCCGATGCCGAGATACGAGTCTCTGATAACTTTGCGAGAAAACAACGTCAAGATTCCCGTGATCAACGCATCAACCAATCCATTGTTCAACCTGGCCGCCTCTTGGATCAAGCAGCAGATTCGATTGAAGTCTAGGACTTCCTAGTGCCCGGAATTCTCGATAGAGCGCTCGAGTTTTCCTGAGAATTCCAGAATCTCAGCTAGTCCAGATGGATTCAAGTCTTCACGGGTAAGATATGCGGCCGCGGCAGCGTTCGCGAACAGCAACCGTTCTGAGTTGTTAAGACTCATACCCTCCGCGAAAATGCTTGCTGCGTTCCAAACGTCACCGGCCCCGGTAACCTTTGCGGGCTTTATTGCTAGGCAGGGAACTTTCTCGCTTCGGCCGTCTTCGAAACTGGCTGAGAATTCGGGAGTGTGAAGGTCTACACGGCAGCCGAACATGCTGATGGCGCCTGCGGTTTCAAAGAGGCCACTCTCGACGCTTCCTCCTCCTTCTCTCTGAAGGGCCTCGCCGATCTGTAAGAGTTCGTTCTCGTTTACACTTAGAACATCCACGAGTCCCGTAACTAGAACCCGATTGTTCAACTCTTGAATGCCGTTCTGGTTCGACGAAGGATCTCCAGGGTCGAAGAAAGTGATCGCATCGCCCTCCTTGGCAGTTTTGAACACCTCTTCCGCCAGATCAGTTCCACGCTGGTTCTGGCCCCAGTTTAGGACAACGACGAAGTCGGAATCGCGAATGACCGACTTGTCGTCGTGGGAGAGCTTCTCAGGACCAAACTTGGCGTGAGACGCGGGGTTACTCATCATCATGTTGACTCTCCGGCCGGAATAGTCCGCCTCCAGTGAGAGCGTGCTTGACATGGTACCTGTTCTCTTGACGTGCGAAAGATCGACACCTTTCAAAGACTGGGCTATGATGTCGTGCCCAAGCTCGCTCGTTTCGATGATTGGGACTACTTCGACTTCTAGTGCGGTTAATTGTGCGGCCAGGTTAGTTGAGTTGCCACCTCGTCCGATGAGGTGTTTCCAGCCAACTATGTTTCCTCCTCCCCTTCGTGCAACTGTTTCGAGTGATGCTGTCAGGTCTTCGAGATTCCCTGGATAGCTGAGTATGTAGTCGAGGTAAAAGTCGGGCATTGTCACGACCCGGAAATTCGGATGAATGTTTCTTGCCAGCTTGTCTCGGAGAGATCGGACCATCGCGAGAGTCCCGTTACCCATCAGTTGATATGTATGGATAACCAATCTCCGATTGAGAGCGTCACAGGGCTATTGCTTCCACAAGGACCATCCGTAACAAGGCTAAAGATCCGCCTACTCTGGTCCCGAATGCTAAAGGTCTCGAGACTCAACAGTTCCGCGTACCTGGAGCTCAGAAACGATCAGGCCGCGACGGGACAGTCCATCGCAGCACTCTTCTTGGCATCGCTGAGTTATGCGATCGGGTCCTCGTTGCGGTTCGAGCCTTTCGGGCTCTATGGTCTTGTGGTCGGAATAATGGCTCAGCTAATCCTCTCCATGTTCGCTGGACTCATATGGGCTCTCATTGCCTTCTTCCTCGGGACGAAGCTTTTCCAAGGAAAAGCAAGCTTCTGGCAACTTGCTCGACCCCTTTTCTTCTCCGCGACTCCAGGCGTCTTCTTCATTCTGATCGGAATTCCAGTCGAAGCCATATACAGAACAATAACGACGATCGTGGCAGTATGGATCATCATTGGCGGAGTAATCGCTCTCAAGAATAGTATGGGATTCGGCTATGACAGAAGTATGCTAACCTACGTTGTAGGTTTCTTAGCCGGAATCGCTATAGCCGGATTCTTCAACATCTGATTGGGCGCTACTGGCAAATAATCCTGCTTTTGTTCAACTAGACGTCTTGTACTTGTTGTAGATGTCCATTGCAGGGTCCTTGTGCATGTCATGGTCCTTGTAGAGATGGTCCTGGAATTCCTCATACGTGTTGAAGGTCCTCTCGATGCCTTTCACCGAGCACATGAAACACATCACCAGGTCCTTGACCAATCTAGCACCACGAGGCCTGCATCTGTTGCCAAAGCATAGGGGATGATAAAAAAGTGATTGGGTCGACCTGAGACCGACGGAAGTCTCAAGCTTACCCATTACTTCCGACGCTATTGAAGTCCCTGTCCGGTCTGTTCTTCTTTCCTTTGTTCTCAACGTAGACGTTAACAATCCATTGCTGGAAGCATTGTTGACCAAGGTTGTCCGAGAAGAATCGGGGGTTCATCAAGGACCCAGTCCATGGGTACATTCGAATCAACAAGATTGAACGGGCGATTATTGACACCTATCCAGTCCAGCGTCTTCGCAGAATCCGCCAACTAGCAGGATCCGAGTTTGTATATCCGGCAGCCAACCATACCAGGTTTGAGCATGTTCTCGGTGCAATGTACCTTGCAGGGGTTCTAGGCGAGGCTCTTCCTGTCGAGCTTACGACGCGTCAAAAGCAAGAGCTGCGTCTCGCGGCACTTCTTCACGACATTGGTCATGGTCCGTTTTCCCACGTATTCGAACCGTTAATGATCCGACATCTCGGGAGGACCCATGAAGATCTTGTCCCGTGGCTCGTTGCTGAAACGGAGATTTCTTCGAGACTGGAAAAGGCGGGGTTCAATCCAAAGAGGATCGGCCAGCTCGCAATCGGACGCTTGGGAGACAAGCGTCGACCGTTCCTAGACCAGGTAATCAGCAGCAGTGTAGATGTAGACAAGATGGACTTTCTAGTACGGGATTCATTTCACACTGGCGCGGGCTATGGCTCAATTGATGTCAACCGTTTGCTCTACACAATGGACGTGTTGGATGGAAACCTTGCGGTTGACGGCACGGCGGTCGCCACCCTTGAAAGTTTCCTGCTCGCAAGGCTAGAATCCTTCCGGACGGTCTACTTCCACCGAACGTCTCGAGCTGTACAGATAATGATTGTGAGGGCACTGGAAGCGGCCAAGGATGAACTTGGTCTCCTGGCCTTTGACGAGCCCATGGACTATCTCAAACTTGACGATTACAATGTCTGGTCCAATCTCAAAGACTGCAAGAAATCAATGAGGATAATTCACGACTTGGAAATTCGACGACTTCTCAAGTGCGCTTATGAGAGGACCGTATTTGCCCGGGAAGAAGTTGTCTCTAACGTGATAAGCAACGAAAAGGTCCGGGACGAGATGGAGGAAGAGATTGCTAGGAAAGCCCAGGTGTCTGAGGAGGATGTGTTCATCGATGTCCCTTCCCTATCCTCAGTCCCGTACCATCATGCTGCGGAGATACAACCAATGGATATACCGGTGTTTAGGCGAACTGCAACCGGAAAGAAACAGCTCGTCCAGCTCTCTGACATCTCGAGAGTAGTAGGGGTTCTCAGGACCTTCATGAACCTAGTTCGGGTGTACACCTGGGAGGAACATCGCTCGAAGGTTGAGGTTGCTTCACGGCAGATTCTCGGAGAAGTTCCGGTCTCAGGAAAGATTTCTTACTAGTCAAACGGATCGTTCCCGCTCGCTGTCACTGTGTGAGAATTCTATAAGTTACATCAGCACTTTATTTCAACCCTGGAACTGACAGTGATATCCGGAGAAACCGTGGTGCACCCTAGCTGCCAAAGTTCATGCAAACACTAGACGACCTGATCTACAGGGACCTAGAAAAGCTAGCGAAGAAACGCGGCATCACGATTCAAGAGCTGATCAGAGCCGTCATTGTTCCTGAATGGATCACGGGCCACGATGGCGTCGACATGAAGGAAATGTCTGGAAAGTCGGCAAGTAATTGGCGCTAGTCGCCTGCTCATTCTCACGCCAAGACTAGCAACTAGACCCCACGCTAGAAACAGCGTGGAATAGAATCCTCATCGTATTAAAGCAGTACACTTGGCGCTTCTCGTCGCGGACTGTAACGGCTAGATTAACGTGGCCCGAGAGTCTACTACTTTCTTGGTGACAGTGAAATGGAGTCGAATATCGAGAAGGTTTCCAAGTCGAGTGATGGAAGCATCTTCACCTGGATCGTCCGAACGGTGACAATCAGGTGAGCGTCGAGCGCTTCGACGACGTGGTGGCGGCGGCGACGTTCGCCGTCACCATTCTCACGATCTCCCTTGGTTTTATTTTCAACCTTTAGAACCGGTTTCTTCTGGGTCAACCGGCCCGGGCTGTTTTGCCTTGTCTAGCAGGCTGGAGTAGAGGCGTAGGGCTTCTCCTTCCATGAGCTGCGTGTTGAGCGAGACTATCCCCATCTTGTTGAAGCTAGCAGCAACCTTTTCGGCCAAGGCTCGGCTCGCGACGAGATACTTGCCGCCAAGCAAAACCGAAGAGGTTCCAATAGAGCCGTCCCTCAACCCAGCTGTCGAGACAGCGAGGGTGCCAATCTTCATACTTCCCTCATAGAAAAGCGCGAAAACCGCGTTATCCATTAGGATAATGCTGGCCTTGTGAACAACAGGACCCCTTTCGACGCTAGCCTCAAGCAACACCAAGCCAAGCCCCAACCTCCAAACGCCAGGTCAAATAAATTCTCGTCAGACACAGTTGCACGGGACCACGAGTGAAACCAACCAGCAAAAAAAAATCCCCTATCAAATCGCCCAGAATCAGCCCACAATCACGTTTTGAGAGCCGATTTCTATACAGCACGCTAACCCCGAACGAAAGTCCTAGATTTCCAGATGTCAAAAATCCAATCCGGACAGATTCTACGGGAATAGAGGGAAAAATCGTCCAAAACAGTTCCAAATAGAAAACGATTCTCAAAAAAAGGGGGTACCATTCCTGGCAGATCGCGTCACAAACCTCTCTTTCCGGCTGACTCTCTATCGAGTCCAATAAGCTCGATCCTCTCGAATCCTATTCCGCCTCACCGGAGGCGTGCAGAACACCCACGCAGGGCTCCACAACACGGATTCTCGTCTATAGAGCCTTGAAAGCCTGCTCTAGGTCCTCGACCAGGTCGGACCCGTCCTCGATTCCGACCGAGACCCGTATCAGACCATCAGAGATACCCCGCTTCAGTCTCGTTTCGCGCGGAACAGAAGCGTGAGTCATGCTAGCCGGATGCTCGATCAAGGACTCGACGCCACCTAGACTCTCAGCCACCGTGAACACTTTGAGCCGCTTGAGGAACTTTTCACATTTGGCAGAGCCACCTTTGAGCTCGAAAGAGACCATTCCGCCGAAACCGCGCATCTGACGCTTCACAACGCTCTTCTGCGGGTGGTCCGGCAAGCCAGGATAGTAGACTCGCTCCACATTCGGCTGTTTCGCCAGGAACTCGGAGACCAACCGCGCGTTTTGGTCATGCTTCTCCATCCTCAACGCCAAGGTCTTCACACCCCGCAGAACTAGCCAACAATCCATGGGACCCGGCACAGCCCCTACCGCGTTCTGCAAGAACTTCAACCTCTCAAACAGCTTAGCATTCGAGGTAACCGCCGCGCCGCCAATCAGGTCGCTGTGCCCGCCAAGATACTTCGTCGTACTATGCACTACGATATCCGCGCCGAACTGTAACGGGTTCTGGAAGAACGGGCTCATGAACGTGTTATCCACCACCAAAACCGCACCTGCCTTCCTCGCCACCGTCGCCACCGCCCGAATGTCAACCAGTTTCATCAACGGGTTCGTCGGGGTCTCCATCCACAACATCCGCGTATTCTTCCGCACCGCCGTCTCCACGTTCTCCACATTCCTCGCATCCACATAGCTGAACTGAAGCCCATACTCCCGCAACACCTGCTCAAACAGCCGGTAAACACCACCATACGAATCGTCACAAGCAACAACATGATCTCCCTTCCGCAACAGCATCAGCACAGTCGTGGTAGCGGCCATTCCGGAACTGAAAGCAAGCCCATACCGTCCACCTTCAAGGGCCGCAAGGCTTTGCTCCAAGGCCGCCCGTGTCGGGTTCCCAGAACGAGAATAGACAAATTTGCTCCCCTTTCCCGGCTGAGGCTGGTAGAAGGTTGAGGTAAGATACACTGGGACCGTTACAGAACCTGTGGCTGGGTCCGGCTCCTGGCCGACATGAATCGCCTTGGTCGCGAATTTCATGACACCGCGGCCTAAAACGCCCGAGTGATTTAACCTAGCTCAACCGAGTCCTAAAGGCTGAGACTCTGATACTCATGCTCGCACGGCGAACCGACCGTCGCCCAGAGCTTCCTTTCAGCCAGATCCATGATCACAGAGACAACAGTCTCGTACCTGTCATCGACAGGAAACCTATGATTAGCGTGACGGCACACCGATTCCGGTCTTCCATCATGGTCCCTCAACATGCCCTTAGCCACACTCAACGACAACTTCCTGTCACCACGAACCTTCTCGCCAAGCATCGTTTCCATACGATCATACCGGTGCAACGTTGACAATCGCTCATCGTCCAAGACCTGTTCAATGCCGAGGATCGACGGATCCGAGAAATGATTTGCATGAGCAAGAACACCGTGCTTGGGATTGAGAGCACACGTGGCGCTCGGAGCGCATTCAATGTCGACCACATCACCCTTGACAGGACCGTTCTGCTGTCCTATGATGAAGTTAGCAGAACACGCTCTCCGACCCCTAGTCACAACCTTGCGAGCCTGGGCGATATTTCGGGACCTCAGAATCTTCCAGCAGCGAACATGAAACGGGCTGCTCAGCCGTGACGAGTCATCCTCGTTCGACACAAGCCCGTTAATCAGTAGGCCGAGTCCCTTCGAGTTCAACCCTATCTTTCCCCCCACCACTCCCGCCTCGGTAAAACAGGCAACATCAATCCCATCAGGAAAACTCATCTTGAGAAAAACACCCTTCACTTCAGGAATCCAATCCCAGTTCTGACCCATCAGAACATGCCCGTTTCGAACCGCAACCGGCTCAGCAGCAAACGCGGTACAACCATACGATCTCGTAACTGGCTTCACTCCGATCTTAGAGAACTGACTGTACATCAACTCGTATCGCACGTTAAGCGCTGCAATCTCCAGCAAATCCACCCTGGCCCCGTCAGCCACACCGATCATCGCATTGTGGTAGTCCGAATCAGCCTTCTTGATAACCGGCAGATATTGCCCAGCGCGCCTTAGCGCTTTAGTTCTGGACAGTTCCGTCTCGTTCTTGAGTCTTCGAAAGTATGTTGCGAGATTCTCATGAATCGCATCACACATCTTCCGGCCATGTTCAAATCCCATCTCGTAAGGGGAGCCCCTGAGAGCTAACACCGGAAGCTTTGTTCTCATCTGACCATGTCATCTAGGCTAGCTTCTTTTCGAAGATTATCCAACCTACTTGCCGCTTGAACCCGAGCATCATGTTAATCCCTAGCATAGCCGCGTTTGTAGAGTCATTCCAGGTCTTCACTCGCTCGTAGCCTTCCCTCTTGGCAAAATCCAGGACACTCAGCTTCAGGGATACTGCAATTCCTCGTCCCCTGTACTCTCTCAACCCCAGTGTTTCCTTGGTAGAGGCCTTGAGGCTCAGTCTCGCTTCGCCAGAGAGCACTCAAACCAACGTACTTGCCACCATCCTTCGCAATCATGTATCCCTCCGGTGTCAAGTCAGGATTGTCAAGCTCCATCGTGACCCACTGCTCGTAGGGAATGGGTGTAAACTCATCAGGACGCGGCATATCAGCCAAGGCCAAGTTCACAAGTTCATGCAGCTTACCCTTGTACTCTGGTTCGTTCTTGCGCTCCTCCGCTAGAGATGAAATCGTGATTTCACGACCGGTGGCCTTCTCTTGGTACTTTCTGAACGGATGAGGGTCGAACTTGGAGGGATCTATCCGTGATTCCCATGCTCGTCGAGACTCAACGAACCCACGTTTTTTTGCGAACTCGACCGGGACAGTCATGTCTTCCCGGGTCATGCCCCAGCAAGTTACCGCCGCCTTGTCCGCAAGTTCCTGCTTCAGTTTTTCGTAGATTGCCGCACCTACGCCTTTCTTCTGGTATTTTGGGTCCACCCAGATTTCTAGCCAGAACTTGTTAGGGTGAAACATTTCCATCGAGTGCTGGCATTGACCAAACCCAAGTATCTCCTTGGAGACAGAACTCAGACATGCGAACCTGTGGAAGTAGAATTTTGACTTGTCAACCATTGAATCCCAGTGGCGCCACTCGTTGGGGGTCCGATCATACTCTGGAAAGATTCTGCCGAAGAGCTCCGCTAAACGATCATAGTCCGAAGACCCGAACTCCCTGAACTGGAAAGGTAGTGTCCACTGCTCCGACATGAACTCGTTGAGTTCTAGGAAGCAATGTAAACCTTCGGGCTTACTTGCCACTTGGACTACAGTCTGAGAAATCCACTCTGAGACTCTCTAGCTTGTACTCGAGATGGTCTCGAAGAGACTTTGTCATTAGCTGTCCACTGCTCATGCTTTTGAACACGAACAGCCAGAAGTCGCCCTGGCTGACCCGCCCCTCTCCTTTCTCCAACACGTAGAGCTCCAGCTGGTCCAAGAGATTCATCACGTCACGATCTCTCAACCCGACCCCTCTAAGACAGCATTCCCTGCTCTCTCATCCACGCGTCCGAAAACAGCCTCGAGAGATAATTACGCCCGGTATCCGGCAGAAGCGTGACCACAAGGCTTCCCTTTTTCATATCCTTAGCAACATTCAACGCTGCGGTAACCGCCGCTCCGCCGGAACCTCCGATCAGAATGCCCTCTTCGCGGGCTAGGCGTCTAGCCATGTGGAACGCTTCCTTGTCCGAGACTCTCACAATATCATCAACGACAGACATGTCCAGTGTGTCAGGGATGAAATCCTCCCCGATACCCTCAACCTTGTAGGCGTGTGGCTCGGCATCCCTGCCGCGAAAGCGGTCATAGAAGATTGAGCCCTCGGGATCGGCTCCGACCACTTGTACACTCTTCTTCTGCTCCTTCAGATAGCGCCCGATCCCGGTGATCGTGCCTCCCGTGCCCATACCGCAGACAAAAACATCTACCTTCCCATCCGTCTGACGCCAGATTTCGGGGCCAGTCGTTCGGTAGTGAACCTCAGGATTTGCGGGGTTTCTGTACTGGTTAGGCATGAATGAGTTGGGAATTTCCCTGCTCAGTTTCTCGGCGACTTGAATGTAGTTCTCTGGAGAATCATGGGGCACCGCAGTGGGCGTGATTACGATCTCCGCGCCAAACGCTCGGAGGAGATTTCGCTTCTCCTCGCTCATCTTGTCGGGCATTGTGAAGATCATCTTGTAGCCTTTGACGGCCGCACACATTGCCAAACCCATACCAGTGTTTCCAGAAGTAGGCTCGATTATCGTCGCTCCAGGAGTTAAGAGACCCTTTTTCTCCGCATCCTCCAGCATAGAGATCCCAACTCTGTCCTTCACGCTACCGCCAGGATTGAGGCTCTCCATTTTGACCAAGAGAGTAGAAGAGACAGCCTTTGATATCTTGTTGAGCCGAATTATTGGGGTGTTGCCTACTAGTTCGAGAATGGACCCAAAGACTTCCATTAACAGCTGGCCTTGCACAGTGGTCCAGCTGGCTAATGATAAGAATGATGAGGCTAGCGGAAGACCGGGCCTATCTTGTCCGTCAGGACAAAGTACGCGATGGCAATAAAGACGAACGTCATCACTACACCGAACATCAAGAAGCCATATGCCCTGTTGGGACGATAGACGTTCCGAGTGCTCGTGAACATCATGTAGAGCCCGACAATACCTAGCGAGTAGAGTAGAAACGCGAGCACGGCTTCTTGCGGGGTCTGATTGTTAACGTCACCAGGATAGACGAATTGAAGCCCAGAGTTTCGGTTCAAAAGACCGCCCGCTCCTTGACCCGCTCCCACGAGGACAAAGAGGCCCCCGGAGAGAACGAATATTGTGAAGCCGAGCACGAGAAACAAAGCGATCGGGAGGAGAGGTCTGCTTGAGCCGGGTGCGAGCTTGATAAAGCTCATTCTGAACGCGAGGTTGTTCAGGGACCTTTTGAGCTTCCATAGACTTGCCATTCTCTCGAACCACGCTCCATTTTTCCTGTTGGACTAGTTCGATGTCTCAATTATAAGCCCTGCTTCTCTCAAGAGATTGATCACGAGAAATGCCGGCTGGGTTTTAATACCGCGAAGACGAAGAAAGCTCCCTTAGGCTTTAAGGGGCATCTTCGGAAATTGTCACCACAGAAAATTCTGTGTTCAAAGTGTGGCGAGCCTCTCTACTCGGGATTGGAGCTAGAGACGCCGAGCGAGACCATCCAACGGAACGCTGGCTACTGCCCAAAATGTGGAAAGAAGCTTAGCTTTGAAAGCGAGTCTCTGAAGATAACGCCAGTCGCCTCCCAGCAATTCACCCCGGAAACAATCCTCCGTTAGCACTTAGTCCCGACTTCCTTTTCTACCTGCGAAATTCCACCGTCCAAAGTGATACAGATGGGCCAGAAGACTCAGGTATACCAGTACCACCGGGACCACGGCAACATTGTAAACTATGCGGGGTATGACCTGCCAGTTTGGTTTGAAGGAATAATCCCCGAATGCAAACGGGTGAGGAGCCAAGCCGGAATTTTCGACGTATCGCACATGGGACGGGTCATAGTAGAGGGACCCGCTGCCGAATCGTTCCTGAATAGGCTCACGACGAACGATGTGTCGTCACTATCCATCGGAGGCGGGCATTACTCCCTCTTTTGCAACCCTCAGGGCGGAATCATTGACGACCTGACCGTCTTCCGGGTTGAGAAATCAAGGTTCCTCGTCGTCTACAACGCAGGGAATCGCTACAAGAACTGGAACTGGCTTCAGACGAACAAACCGTCCGGCGCCGCCATCTCCGATGTTTCCAATGCGGTCGCAATGTTCGCCGTCCAAGGTCCGAAAGCGGGAGAAGTCCTCCGAATTATCTCGGGTACGAACCTAGGCGATCTCGAAAGATATGCAGTTCACGAGATTAAGGTTCAAGGCATAAGATGCCTTATCACCCGGAGCGGATACACTGGGGAAGATGGATTCGAAGTCTACGTCTGGGACGCACCAATAGAGAAACCGGAGAATGCGCTGAGGGTCTGGAATTTGATTCTTGCTCTTGACGAGCTTGGAGTCGGCCCTATCGGCCTTGGGGCCCGCGATGTCCTGAGGCTCGAAGCAGGAATGTGTCTCTACGGGAACGACATCGACGAAGCTACCTCGCCGATAGAGGCAAAATTGGGCTGGGCCGTCCGCCTTGAGAAGGGAGATTTCATCGGAAAAGAAGCAATTGAGAAGCTGAAAAGATCAGGGCCGAGCAGAGTCAGAGTTGGATTCAAAGTCTTGGAAAAGGGAATCCCGAGACAAGGCCAGGAACTCTTGTCAAACTCGGAAAAAGCGGGAAACGTAACAAGCGGAACCCTATCCCCAACATTGGGACTAGGCGTAGGCATGGGCTTCGTAAGACCCAACTTAGCAAGCTCGGGTCAACAGCTAGGCATCAGAATCCGGGACAGAATCGTTGCGTCCGAAATTGTCAAGCTTCCATTCTACCAGAGAAGATCAGGCAGCAAAGTCGCTGTACTTGGAGAAGAAATGAGCTACAGTGACTTTGTGAAGAAATTCGGCTTACGCCGGTTGTAGAGTTATATCCCACGGAAGCCAAAATGGCGCCAAGTGTGAAAGATGACAACCATACTAGAATCCCCGAAGGCGTCTGGAGTGTTAGAAACACCAGCAGCCGATCCTAAAGCCGCGAACAATCATTTTGCCTCAAAGCTCGCTTTTGAGACAGATCCTTCAGACGTCTACGCAGACCTCCAGAGTGGGGAAGATGGAATAATAGTGCTAGATGCCCGAACCGCTGAGTCATACGCTAAAGGCCACGTCCTGAGTGCCATCAGTTTTCCACACAGAAGAATTGAAGCTTCCTCAGTAGCCTCCTTGCCCAAGGACAAACTGATCGTCACATACTGCGACGGAGTATTCTGCAACGCATCAACAAAGGCTGCCGCAAAACTTGGTGCCCTAGGATTTAGGGTCAAGGAGATGATTCATGGAATGGCGGGCTGGAGAGAAGAAGGCTATCCAGTCGAGACCGGCATCGGCCCGGTCAATCTCGAAGACTGAGAGCTTAGGCCCAATAGACCCATTCGTGGTCCTGCTGAGGCGTCCTTGGGACCAGCTACCAATAGGTCCTTTTCATTCCCAGAAAGTAAGCGCCAAGATTGGTTCCCAGGTGAATCGGAGGCGTCACTAGGACCACGATTAGGATGGAGATTGGGTTCATCGGCAATAACGGGTAAGAGATGATTAGAGCTCCCAGTACAAAGTCGAGCTGGTCAACCACGGGGAAGAGTCGGCCCGGTTTCATGCCCAGTCTTCGTTTGACGAACGCTCCTAAGAGATCCCCCAGAACAGCACCGAGGCTGATCGCGAAGCCTCCAAGAGCCAGACGAGGGTCTATGAGAGATTCGGCAAGCCCGACAAGAGACCCGGCAATGATTCCGGCAAAGAATCCTCGTACTGTCTTGTGAGAGCCAAGAATCGGGCGACCGTCCCAGAACTTATGGTCGGCATCCAGCGGTCTTCCCCCACCAAAAACAAGAGGTGCTGCATTTGCAACGTACGATGGGCCAACGAAGAGGAGGGCCATCCCGATGATTCCAACCATTTGCCTTTCAATTCGCCTTTTTCCGTCGGACTTGATTGTATCAATAGTTAAGGAATTTGAGCAGACTACACGTCTTCGAGCCCTTCGCTGGTGATGCGGAACAGTGCTCTCGGGCTTTGCACTGTTCTCCCGTCAAGTTTCTCCAGTACTAATTCTCGAACATCTGCTCGAGCAGTATGTCGCAATCGAGCAATAGTACTTGCCCAGTGTTCCAGCGACCTTGTTGCAACTGGTTCAACAGACCACTCCCCCGGCCCCGGCTGGCTGTGCACCTCTCCCGTCAGAACTGTCACTAGAGGAAATCTCTTAGAAAGGTCCGAGAGGTATGCCAGTTCACGATTCAGCTCTCTATTGTGCACGACCGTTTCCTTCAGCCTTCCGAGGCTCGCCCTATAGAGCCCGGTGATCGAGTCGATTACTAGTAGAGTCTTGGTCTTCGTCATGAGGTTTTCGAACGTCTCTGTGATTCCAATTTGGTCCTGAAAGTCGCCGGGTCGGAAGATGATTATTTGTTCAAGTGATACCGGGTTGAGAGGTAAAGATTCCAGCCTGTGAGGCGAGAAGGATTGGTCCGAGTCAATATAGAATACTTTGAATTTTTGACGGGCTGCTTCTATTGCACACTGGACCGTGAGAATGGTCTTGCCAGAAGACGCCTCGCCATAAACGAGACTGATCTGATTCAAGGAGAAGCCTCCTTTGAGTATAGAATCTATGCTACTGCAACCGCTGCTCAGTTTGTCCAATCGAATTCCTCAGCCCTGGTCTCTGATTCCTGCACCAGCCTTGAGCATGGCTTTGGATGAGAAAAAGATTGGTTGTCCAAGAACTAGATTCAGAATCAACAATCCTAGTCGATGGTCCCGCTTCAGTCAACCTAGCAAGAGGCGAGGCCGTCAGCCTCGGAGCTCCCCTAAACAGCAACATTTGGAACGTTCTACACCGAGACCAACGATTGACGATCGAGACTAACACCCGATGCTCGATCGATATACGGCTCGGAAAGGGTGGAAGAAGCGAGAGAATCGCAGGTTCAACAGTCCCAGTAGGCTGGAAGGAGGCATCACAACTCAGCCTATCGGCTCCCGGCGTACTTGTGATCCTAGGAGATGTTGACTCTGGAAAGTCAACTCTTTCCACATATCTCGCGAATCAGTTCTCTCATAATGGGGGAAGCGTCTCAGTGATAGATGGTGACGTTGGCCAGGCAGACATCGGTCCACCTACAACCATCAGTGTAGCTCGTCTCCGTGAGCCTGTTTTCGACCTTCAGAAGCTCCATCCTGAGACTTCACTGTTCATTGGGGACACCAGTCCATCAATAGTCTCGGAGAAGGCTCTGAAAGGCCTCGTTCGGCTACGGGATATTGCGATAAAGGATTCCGACTTAGTGATTGTAAATACTGACGGCTGGGTGAGTGGGGAAGAAGCTTTTCGGTACAAGAAACAGCTCGTGGAAAGGATTCGGCCCAATCTGGTGATCGGAATAGATGAAGCTGGCGAGCTGAGGAAGCTGTTGGACTGGCCAGATTGCACAGTTCTGAGACTGGGCAGGTCTGCTTTTGCTCGAACGAGGAGCCGTCAAGAGAGAAAGAGGGCGAGGGAGTTTGGCTATCAACGATTTCTGCGCGAGGCTAGACCGGTCAATTATTCCCTTCACGATCTGAAGTTACGAAGGTACGACTCGTATCATCAGTTGAAGATTCACGGACGTGAGAACCTTCGGGGCCTCATCGCGGGACTACTCGATGAAAATGAATTGTTGCAGTCAGTTGCCAGAGTTGAGGGTTTGAGGAACGATGTTCTGAGATTATGGACTGTTCCTGCTGGAACTCCGAGGACGGTCGAACTAGGTTCCGTGATTCTATCGTCGAAGTATACTGAGTTGGGCTATGATGTCTAAAGATTGTACGATTCGGGTATCGAGTAGACGTAGATTGTATGCTCGTTGTAGTTTTCTTTGCGGCTGGGCTTCCAACCGTTTATCATAAAGTCATGACTTACGATTCTTGATCCTGGCCGGGCTTCAGCTCTGAGCTTGGGTTTGAGCCGCTCGTTGGCGTATGTTGTCAGATAGAGCGTGATTAGTGTCGCGTCCTTCAGGTCCGCCTGGAAAAGGTCTCTGTTGAAAATGTGGACCTTGTTCATGAGGTTCTGCTTCTCTACCTCGGCGGAAGCAGTCTTGAAGAGGTCTTCTCTGATCTCGTAGCCGAATGCGCTCTTTACTCCGAAATCCTTCACGGCGGTGGTGAGTATGCGTCCGTCGCCACACCCTAGATCACATAGAACATCGTCCCGAGAGGCTCGGGCAACTTCCAGCATTTTGTGGACGACATCATGTGGTGATGATACGAATGGTGCGCAGCTCAACAAACGATCACTCTATTTTTTGGGTGAGTTGAGGTCGACGCGTTTCAAGACGCTTTAAACATTGGTCTGAAATTTCGTTTTGTGTTTGCCTTTCCATTGGCGTTATTGCACCTGGTCGGTCCTTTCGAAACTATTTAACCCGGTGAGGGTTGCTGTGAGTTTGGGCTTCTAAGAAATGTCGTCGTTTGGGGACACTAGGATTAACGAGCTGTCGAAGGTGTCGCTGAACGACCCCGTTCTGATCCAAGGATTGCCTGGTCTTGGATATGTTGGTAAAGTGGCAGTGGACTTTTTCATCGAGAAGCTTCGGCCGAGGAAAATTGCTGAGCTCTATTCCAGTTATTTGTTGTTTCCTGACGGGAATCTCGGAATCAACATCTCAGAAGATGGAACGTATTCTCTGCCGAGATACGAGTTTTACGCCTTCGGCGAGAGGGAACCGCATGCGATTTTTCTCACAGGAGATGCCCAGCCAAGTGTGACCGGTCAGTATGAAGTGGCGAGCATGGTTCTTGATTTTGTTCAGGGTCTCGGTGCGAAGAGCGTGTTTACGATGGGCGGTTATGGGACCCGTTCTTCTGGAGATGTTGGTTCCGTTTATGCGGTAGTGGGCGAGTCTGGCTTAGGGGAAAAACTGCGGAAAATGGGTGCCAAAATGGCTAGAGGCGGGGCGATTACAGGTGCTGCTGGTGTGATCCTAGGTATTGGACGCCAGAGGGGTTTGCAGTGCGCGGGGTTGTTAGGAGCGACTGCGGGTGTTTATCCTGATCTTGAGGCTGCTCGTGCTGTAATACAGATGCTTACTGGGCTTGTGGGGATTCCCTTGGAATTGAAGGACTTGGACAAGGAGGTTGAGGATATGCGGAAGAAGATGGAAAAACTTCGTCCTTCTGAGCCCGGGGAGGCTAAGGAGGGGGAGGAGAAGCTGTCGGATGAGGATAAGGGACGCTATATCACCTAGAAATTTGAACTGCTCAGTCTGAAACTTCTGAAAATAGCGTTGGTCTGTTATCCGGGTACCGCGTATTCCCGAGATTGTAGGTTCTCGCAGTTGTGCTGGGCCGAATGTTTCTCGCAGTAGTCTTTGCTGCAGTGAGGGCAGTTTTCTACAGCTAAGTGTTGGCAGTCGGAGCAGATTGCTCCCCATATGAGCGCCATCGATTCAGTTCCTCAGTAGGTCTCTGGGCTCATATTGGTAGGCTAATAGACAATTTCGACGTTTTCTACTCAAAAAAGTATCCTATCCCTAACGGATTAGGGCATGAACCAGTCTATGAATGCCGAAAACGGGTGGACCTCTCCCTCTTGGAGAGGTCTTAACGGCGGGGTTTCTCCTTCTTTCCCTTCAAAAGGGCGTCAAGGCTAACGCCATTGACAGTGTATACCTTATAGCGTGTTCCAGGAAGATCGCCGTACGCCTTACCTTCGGCTCCTCCAATGCCTTCAATCTGCACCTCGTCGTGCTCATCAATGAAGTTCAAGGCTCCATCTCCCGGCAGAAAGGCAGTTACAACCTTTCCATTCTTGATCAGCTGTGCGCGAACGCACTTTCTAACCGCACTGTTAGGCTGACGGCACTCAATTCCTACTTTTTCTAGAACGATAGCGCGGCCCTGAGGTGCTCCTTGTAACGGGTCTGCCTTGTAATCCAGACCAAGCATTCGCCGTTTGAAAGGCGGGTAGGCCCATCTGAAGA
>WNGK01002312.1_pt1 | contig 20611 bp, 20 predicted proteins | sample 5400601 | NCBI WGS metagenome assembly WNGK01 (sample SAMN13153376, study PRJNA577476) | soil metagenome | isolation source: 60 cm soil or saprolite under Garry oak tree replicate 1 | place: USA:California | collected 2016-06-15
CCGGTCGATTCCGTCGCAAGCATTAAACTGATCGGGCTTTTGCTTTTGTTTTTGCTTTTGCTTTTCAACGGTTGCGATCAGGCCCCTTTGAGGGGCCAGCAACCGTAAAGCCACCGGCTCTGCCGGTGGATACTTACTTCCCTTAGTCTCGCCTCAGCATCCCGGCCAGCAGTCCTGATTTCCTCGGGATCGACGCCCTGGGCACTGGAATGGTCGATCAGTTTCGGATCCACGCCGATTAACAAAACACGCTTCATCTCAATCTCCATTTCCGCAAAGTCGCACTGAAGATCCTTGCCTCCAGAGGATCGGACACTCTTGACGGTTTGTTACACTGACAAATTTGGCAGTAGTTTTTTTGAGTCAGAATACGCTCCGTGTGCGTCTGAAGCTCAGGAACGATGTATGAAGCCCTTTCTCGATATTGTGACCACTATTTGTATCGGGCTGATGATCGGGACAGAATTTGCTGTGTCGGCCTTCGTGAATCCGATTCTTCGGCAACTGAGCGGCTCCGCGGAAGCACAGGCGACGCGCCTTTTTGCTCGGAGACTTGGTAAAGTGATGCCATTCTGGTACGGTCTGAGTTTAGTGCTCCTCATTGTTGAGACGTTCGTCCGGCGTCAACACGCCGGTGTGTCCCTGCTTAGCGCGGCGAGTGCCATCTGGGCAGGCGTTATCGCTTTGACAGTGCTTCTGCTGGTGCCAATCAACAACCGCATAGCAACTATGAATTCAGATGCGTTCACTGAATCAGTGAGGCGGGAGCAAGCGAAGTGGGAGTTGCTCCACCGGTGGCGCATTTTCGCTCTCGGAGTGGCGATGACTTCATTTCTCGTTGGAATCCGTCTGAGCCGATGAAGCAAGTTGCTCGGTGTGTGAGTCGTTGCATCAAGACCTGGAGGGGAGTTTGCTCAAGGTGGACAAGAGCTGAACGGGCCGCATCAGAAATGCCCCATTTACGAATCCATTCCAATGGAAATGCGGTCTTCAGTATTGGAGGAGTCGCAACCGAGTTTTCGGTTGCCGGCGGCCAGCGATAACCAAAAATGATGGTATCGGCTGGGCGAAATAGGGCCTTTGACCGTCGATGTTGGTCAATTGGTCGGGTCCCCGGCCAGTCACCATCGCCAAATCCATCCCGGCAACTCCGGCTGACTAAGAACTCGCAGGAGTATTTAAATCCGAATCCCCGTCAATGAAGAAGAGTCCATATTTTCCGCGCTTGCGGAGCGCCAATCCAGCGCCACGAAGGATGCTGCAATTTCCTCCGATCACGACCGGAAATCGATCTTGATCCAGCAAGGTTCCTAGGCGATTGGCAAGGCGAGAGCTGTAGTCTCGAATTTCTTCGGAATGCCGCACCCCGGTAGCCAAATCGATTTGTTCGGATCAAGCCGAGCATAACGTGCCTGCTTCTCTGCATCCACCTCGTCGCTCTTGCGATCGCTGTGCGAGATCGCCCGAGATCGCCCGCAACTCCTCCGGAGGACCTGCTCATCCCATTTGTCGGTACCCACAGTCAGGATGCTCAGCGAAGTGCCGAACGGATCAGCAACACACCTAGCGTCAGCACCGACAGGCCAAGCGAGGCGACGCCAGACCATATCGCTGAGACCCAGCCATTGGGCGATGTGGCTAGCGGTGAAGCCACGCTGAGGAAGAAACCCGTCGGGATAAGGACGGCAGCTATGGGCGTTCCGATGCGAGCGGTCCAGAGGGCCCAGCCGGGCGCGGGGGATGCGGCATCGGCAAGCAGCTGGCAGACGAGGGAAAGGATGACCAGCACTCCCGCATGCGCGTGGCCGGCACGAAACATACCTTGCCGTAGTGGATTGTCAACGTAGGTGCGATCGTGCGTCGTCAGCAGCCGTAGAAGGTATGTACCACCATACTGTATCGTCGGAATCGTGAGGAGTAGGATTCCGCAGAGCATTTTTGACTGTCGAGAGATCTCCATCATGCAACTCCTTGTAGTGAATGCATCGGGTCTAAGAGTGCGCTAGATTTGTCCAACTCCTGAGACCTTCCGCTGTCGAGCGACTACCTCTAAGCCTTCCGTATACGTCCGGAACTCGGTCAATCAAAAAGAACGTCGCAGTGTTTCGTCCAATCGATTGAACCACGCTCCGACCCTGAAAGGGGCAACCCATGTCGGCAAGAGTACCAAGCTCAGTAGTGAAGCGCTATGGAGATCCTCTCTCCCCCGGCTGGAATCTGGAAACTCGCCTGCTCGAATGAAGGTGCGTGGGTGTGGGTCACGACGTTGTTTGAAACAGCCCATCCTTCTTTCGGCATACCGAAGGCGTTGTTGTCCATCTTGCAGTTTCTGTTCTCGTCGTGGAGGGTGCTGACTGCGTAGGTGCCTGGAGCGAGATCGGAGAACGTGGTCGTGACGGTTCCGCTCACGGCCTTGCTCGCATCGATGGCGACGAACTTGTAGGCCTTGTCTCCCTGTTTCGGGAAGCCGTCCGGCTTGTTCCAGAGTTGAATGAAGACCTGCCCTTTGTCGTTGCGGATGCCGGTCAGCGCGACCGTCAGGCTTGCTTTTGGCGCACTGTCTGAAGAGGTTGCTGCCGGAGTCTGCGCGGGGAGTGCATTTGCATTGAAGCTGCCAATGACGAGTGTGAGGATGAGGACCGATGTACGAAACATGACTTCTCCTTGTCTGGTGGACATAGCGGTTGGATTGCTGGCTGAAGGGTTTCTGAATTGGGCGCAGGCGGACCTTCCTACTCAGACAGGGGTAATGTGGGCTAAAGCTCTCTTGTCTTTTGGTTGAGTTGCCGGACGCTACTCGCTGCAAGACGCAGGATCACGTTCCTGGGCAGCAACCTTGCTCCAAGCGTGCCAAGACGCACGAGCAACCTACCGGGAATGACGACCCTTTTACCCTTATCGAAGGCGTGCAATATTTCACTGACGATGGGCGCTGGCTGGTCCATCTCCCTCGCCTGGAGCTTCGGGTTCATGTTGGCGAAGAACTGGGTAGCGATGGGCCCGGGGCAAGCTGTCAAGATATGAACGCCGGTATTCTCCAACTCCAGAGCGAGAGCTTCACTGAAGAACAGGACGAACGCCTTCGATGCCGCATAGATGTCGGCGCCGGCGAGAGGCTGGAATGCGGCATTCGACGCGATATTGATGACTCCGTCCTTGCGTGCGGCGATCATCCCGGACAGCAAGGCGTGGGTCAATCTCACGAGAGCGAGAACGTTCACGTTTATTTGATCCATCTGTGGCGGCAATGGCGTGTCGATGAAATTCTCAAAGAGGCCGATTCCGGCATTGTTCACTAGGAGTTCGACTCTGATACCTCGGTTCCTCACTTCGGTCAGGAGCTGATCCACTGATTCAGCCGAGGAGAGGTCCGCTCGAAGAACCGTTACTTCCACCCTTGCTTGCTGTCGCAGAGTATCGGCAAGACTGTTGAGTTTATCCTCGGACCGCGCGACTAGAACGAGGTTGGCTCCCTGCGCAGCCAACTGCCTTGCGAATGCCTCGCCCAACCCGGCCGAACCGCCAGTAACGAGGGCCGTCATACCGCGATAGTTCATTGCCGTGTCCTCCTTGATTTGCAATGTAAGCGCTGTTTACTTTACATGTCAACACCGTTTACATTTACACTGGACGCAAGTACCTCGGAAAAGGATTCTAAAAATGACGGAAGAGCTTATGGGAACGAGGAAGCCTTCGATTCGCAGAAAGATCCAGGGCGCATACCATCATGGAGATCTGAAAGCCTCCCTGAAGAGAGCTGCGTTGCGTCTGGTCCGACAAAAAGGCCCACGGGGTTTCTCGCTGAACGAAGCATCGCGTTTGGCTGGGGTGACAAATGGTGCGCCGTACCGGCATTTTGAGGACAAGGACGCTCTTCTGGCCGAAATCGCTACGGACGGGTGTAACTTGATGGTCTGCGAACTGCGCGAGGCCGCAGCCACCGAAACCGGCGTCAGAGAGAAGATGCTTGAGGTCGGGATGGCCTACCTGCGCTTCTCTTCGGTCCACGCGGATTACTTCGCCGTCATCTTCAATGCCGGCTTGGACAAGTCAAAATACCCGGAGGTGGAACGCGCCGCAGGAGAAGCATTCGGCGTCATCTATGGTCTATCGGAGGAGGCTGAGAAATCCAAGGAACTTGCCGCCCAGCGTGCGGTGACAGCGTGGGCTTTAGCACACGGCTTGGCAACGCTTACCGCGGATGGCGCTCTTTCCACAGCGATGATAGAAAGTCCGAATTTCGAGCATCTGCGGCCCATTCTTCGCCAATTCTTGAGCCAACCGTATGGATCGAGCACTCTCCGCACTAAAAATACTGAATCAATGTAAGCGACGTATACATCTACCGTGTTGCGAGGTATAGAGCGACAAAAACCCGGAAACAGACACCCATACGGAGATTGGACATGTATCACGCCATCGTCAAACGAATCGCTAAGAAGAATTTCGAGCGGGTCAATCAGCGGGACTTCAATTCGCTGCTCAAAGACTGTGTGCCCAACGTCTACCATCGCTTCAGCGGCAATCACGCATTGGGCGGTGAGCGTCATGACCGCGAGGCGCTGGGGCGCTGGCTTGCTCGCCTGGAAAGGCTAGGGCCCGATATGAAGCTGACGGTGCGAGATGTGTGGGTGAAGGGCCTGCCGCACAATACGACCGTGATCGTTCGCTGGACGAACACCGACGCGCTGCCCGGTGGATCGCGCTATGAAAACCACGGTGTGCACATCGTCAAGATGCGGTGGGGCAAGATCGTGGAGATCGATGCGAATGAGGACTCACAGGCAGTTGCCGAGGCGCTTCAGATGCGGGCGGCTCATGGCCAGGAGGAAGCAAGCGCCCCACCAATCGTCAGTTGAGCGGACCGAATTCAACGAGAAGCTCCAATGCTGGCCCCTGATGTTTGCGGCGAAACCGGCTCCAGCTATCGGCCTGATTGCAGTGCTTGTGAATCAAGGAGATTGTTGTGGAGATTCCTTTCCATCTAATCGATGTCTTCGCCGAACAGCCCTCTACCGGCAATCCTCTCGCAGTCGTGCCGCCGGCGGACAAGCTTGATGACGGTACGATGCAAGGCATCGCACGCGAACTGAATCAGGCCGAGACGACGTTCCTCCTGGCTCCGACACAAACCTCCGCGGCTTGGCGACTGCGCTCCTTTACCGCCGGCGGGATGGAGGTCTTCGGCGCCGGGCACAACTCGCTCGGCGCCTGGTGGTGGCTGGCGGAGTCTGGACGGCTGCCCTTGACCCACGGTGAAATAGCCTTCACTCGGGAGATTGGCGATCTCCTTTTGCCCGTAGAAATCGACTATCGCAACCAGCACCTCCGGTAATACAGGCCCTTCATGTTCCCAAAAATGAAAAGATTCGAAGGTTCGCTTCCGACAGAATTTGTCCAAGAGTCTGTGGTGTGATAAATCCTTAAAAGCAGCGGGAAATCTTCTCCATCCAGGACAGTTGATCTCCACGAATCTCAAGAGTCTTGCACCGGCTCGAATTCTGAAGATTCCTACCCCAGATCACAAGTGAAAGAAGTCGGTTGGAGGAAAAGGACAGGCAAAGGAATGGGTATCGGCTGTGCCCTTCTCGCAATGCCGTTCTAAAGAGCGATCGAGAATTCGGATCGGCTGTCAATCAAGAACGTCATTTCTGTGGGGGACGTCTCGATTACAGGTGCAGGTAGTTGTCAGCGCCGTAGACCAGGCCGAGGGTGAGCAGGGCAATGAAGATTTCGCCAATGGCTCCTGCGGCGAAGGGTCGCCATCCTTGTTTGCCCAACTCGCTGAGTTTGGTGCGAAGTCCGACTCCAGCGAAGGTCAATAAAAAAGCCCAGCGAGAGAGGTTGGCAAGACTTGCCAGTTGCGGCTTGGCAAAGAAACCCAGCGTGGCCAGCAGAGATATCAACAAAAATCCAAGGACAAATTTGGGGAATTTGTTCCATAGAAATGCGGCTTTGTTTCCGACCTCCCGGGCTTCGCCGCGCGATGACCAATAGAGGGCATAGCCGAGCACCACGAAACCAATAAGGGCGTTTCGCGCAGTCTTGGCGAGGACAGCGACTTTACCCGATGCGTCGGAATACAGTGCACCTGCGGCAGTAGCTTCAGCCGTGTTGTCTACTGCAAGGCCGGCCCATAGACCGTAGGCCTTGTCACTCAGGTGCAGCGAGTGGCCAATGAGCGGGAAGGTGAAGAGCGAAATTGCACCGAGAGCAAGGATCGCTGCGATGGCATAGGAGGCGTCTTCGTCATCGGCGTCGATGGCCGGTTTGGCAGCGATGATGGCCGAGACGCCGCAGATCGACGAGCCGACCGCCAAAAGTGAAGTGAGCTTGGGTTTGAGCCCGATGGCGCGGCCGAGAATGTGCATGAAGGTGAGTGACAGGGTGATGGCGATCGCGACGAGCAAAAGCGAGATGCCGCCCAAATGCAGGACATCGCCTAGCAGAAAGCGTGAGCCGAGAAGGACGATTCCGGCCTTAAGCCAGAATTCGTAAGTGGCTACCCCCGGCGCGAAGATGCGTGGAATTCCTACCGTGTTGGCGATGACGAGGCCGATAACAATGGCCCAAAGGACATATTCGATGTTAGGGAAAGTGATGTGGTGCGCCTTGGTGTAGACGGCGATCGACTGTTCGATGATCTTCCCGCCATAGCCGACGGCGGCAAGCAGCAGAAGGCCTGGGAGCAGCTTGGCCACGCGGCGAACGAAACCGATGGGACCTTCGAGTTCGTCGAAGTGAGCTGTGGTAATGGTAGAAGCCATTTCGGTCTCCTATTGGGGATGGAGCGGTGTTCAATTGGAACGGCTGCGCGAGAGCGGAAGAGGTTCGGTCAATTGAAACGCGAAGGACGCCGCATCCAGTTGTTGCCGCGCGGTCAGATTGACAGGTTTCACCATTTTATTGCTGGTAACAGGTTGAAGCGGATTAGAAGGGCCAAGCCGAGAGCGAGGGCGACGGCATAGGCATCCAGCGAAAGGCCGTGTCGAGTAGGTGTGCTTGCTTTCGACATGTGAATTCTCCGAAGATTCGGTTTGTGTTCCTTGGAATGGAGCGCCGGGCGGGAATTGAACCCGCGAATACAGGTTTTGCAGACCCGCGCGTTTGCCTCTTCGCCACCGGCGCCCGATGAAGCAGTTGACAATGATCAGAAATGAAGACCGCCAACCGTTTCGCAACAAATAAAAGACCCACCACGCCATTGGGCGGGTGGGTCGTTGGGTTTGTGATTCCCGACTTGGAATCTAGCCCAGAGTACACACCCGCACAACTCTGCCCTGACAGCAGCAGAGACATATCGCGGGATAGTGCAAATGGGCCATTGAGTCCTTCCTTGGTGGAGCGATAACTCTTGTACATTACCAAGTCTTTGTAGAGTAAGGCCATCCAGAATGCATGTCAAGACCGAAGGCTTCGGCCGGAAATCGATGCGAGCTGAATGTCGTTTACAGGAAACCGATTGCGCGGCCCGCTAGTCCCACGCTGAGCCATGACAACAATGATAGTGCAGCTCCAGTTTTCAACCACCACGGAGAATGGTCCCTGGTAGTTCGTATTTGAATCGCGCGTAGCGGGAAGAAGATCAGGACGGCAATCCCGAGCGCAAGCATCTTGGCACGGAAGGCCGGACTGTAGTAGCACTTCAGAGCTTCGTCCGACAGCATGAGTATGCCTGTAGCCACCATGACAGCAAGGCTGGTAAGGACAATGGGGCGTAGTCCGGATGCGATTTCGCGTGCCGGAGTCTTGCGGATCAGCCCGAGCGTCGTCAGTTCAATAGTCAGGACCGATCCGCCGAGCGAGGCCAGCGCGACCAGATGTACGGTCTCCACGATTGCAAAAGTCCAAACAGACTTCTGCATATACAAACCCAGTGAAGAATGACTGAGCCATTGAAAAAGTGTAAGCAAATTCATTCAAATTCCTAGTTGTAGTAAGCAATGGCGCGGCCGGCAGCGATGATCGTAGCCCACAGCGTTAAAGATGTTCCACCCGCAATTCGTGCCGCAAGCGGCGTCACAGGCAGAGCGTCCCATTCCGCAATGCGCCGGTAGACAGTGCGGTAGTAGATAAGAGGATTGAGCCCGGCCAGCGCCAACAGGAAGAGTTTCAATCGGAACGCAGGATTCGAATAGGATTTCGCCGCTTCAGCCGCGAAGAGCATAAAGCCGCTCGCTACGAGAATTCCGAATCCAGTCCAGACCAGCGGAAGAATGAGTCGAGCCACCGTTGTTACGCGCTCTCCACGAAAAATTACCCCAAGTAACCGAAGGTCCAGAATCGAGATCGTGCCCGCAAGCAGCGTAATCGCGAGAACGTGCGCAGTCTCAACAATAGGAAACATCCAAAGCGATTCGCGCAGCGCCGTTGCCGGTCCCGTGTCGTTCAACCACTGACAAAACTGGTGAATTGACTCCAAGCCACTACTCCTTGACTACCTAATCTTTGAACAGGTCATCGCGATCACCACGATCTGCCCCAAAATATTCAGGCCGCATCCTACCCTCGGCATGATGCAGCCTGAAGACATTCAGAAGAGATCTACCGGCCCCCGGTATTCGCCCCTTTTGCCAAAGCGTTCTTGGTCGGATTTTCAGCGAGCAGCGATTCAATCTCGCTGGTAAACTCGCTCTTCAATTCGGCGTTGAATTCGCCGCTTGCCGGAGCCGCAAATCCTGTGTGGATCTTGCGCACACGTCCGTCCTTGTCTACAAACAGTGTCGCCGGCCAGGTGTTCAGGTTTACCGCTTGCGGAACCTTCTCCCACATCTCTGCCGGAGCGCCGGCGATTACATAGGTGTAAGGAACGTTGTATTTCCTGATGAACGCCTTGGCACGGTGGAGGTCCTGCTGTTGTTCAGGTTCCTCAAAGTCCAGCGCCACGATTTCCAGGCCTTTGCTGTGATACTTGGCATAAAGCTGGACCAGATACTGCGCCTCGTCGTGGCAGTTGGGGCACCAGGTTCCGGTCACGATCGCCAGATAGACCTTGCCCTTGAACTTCGTATCCTCGCTTGAAACCAGCTTACCGTTGATATCTGGAAAGCTAAAGCCGAAGTGCTCATTCGGATCGCGCACGGTTGTGTGCGTGGTGAAGTTGGCCGGCTCCGGAAAGCCCTTTGAGCGCGCGACCTCGGGACGAAAAGCAAGAAGAGGTTCGGTTGGTGTATAGGCACCTTTCAGTTGAATGCTCAGCGAACCGTCGCTCTGAGGTGTGATCTCGGCAACAAGGGGCCGAGAACCATCGAAGTGACTAAGGATGAATTTGCCGTCCTTGTAACCTCCCACAAGCGCGCCAGTATCGCCGTCGACGCGAAGGATAGAAGCGGACACATTGCCTTGTTCCTGCTTCACAATAAGGCGCCAGGCTTTTTCACCCTTCGGGCTTTCGTGCTCGATCTCCCAGTTGCCACCGATGGCAGGAGCACTCGCCGAGGAGGTCGCAGTCTCCTTCACGTGGCGAGTTGCCGTGAGCGGATAGCTCGATAGATAGCGGCTTGCCTCAAACCGTCCATCCACCGTGCCGGCGAGTTGTCCGTTTTGCACCGTCGCGACAATGCGGGTCAAGTAGTGATCGAAGTTGAGCGTCAGTTTGCCGTCTTCAAACTTCGCGCTCGTAGTCGTCTGCAGCAGATCGCCGTTGTAGAGTGTCCCGACAAGCGAAGCCCCCTCGCCGGATACATCGAGGCGAAAGGGGATCACTATCTCATTGAGTGTGAAAGCTGCATCCCAGCGCCCCCGCGGAGGCGTTGGAGCAGTTTGACCAAAGGATGTTCCATGGCTTGTTGCGAGTATGGTTACAAGGCCGAAAAGCAAAATGGGGAAGCGTCTCATGGTTCCTCCGAGAAATCGGGTTGATCAATTTGTCGATAGCTCGGAGCGCCTGCGTCCGAGCTCTGCTTGAGCATGAAGTCGCTCCTTGCGCGATTGTTTCCACTCCCGAGGGAGATCCGGCATGGTGTCACGAAGAATTTCGAGAAGTGCTTTTCGATCATCCGTACTGAGCTTCGAGAAGTCGGGGCTCGCATCTTTCCCGGTCAGCACTTCGTAAAGCCGGTGATAGACGTATCCTTTGGCGGGTTCGGGGATCGCATCCCAATCATCGGAGTAAATCAGGTAGCTGCAGGGATAACGGAAAATTCTGGACTGCAAATCGAAGTCGCGCAGGGAACGGCCTTTGCGATCTCTTGGGCCGAACGCTTCAAAATCCTGCTGGAAACTGGACGTGCCCTTGACAGGATCGTCGAGCCGAACCTCGTTGGTGAAGAGCAGATAGCGCAAGAGATCTTCAGCGGGCTGCTGAAATTGCTTTTTAGCTTCCAATGCAGCGGTGTTCCACGCCTGGCCCTTTTTCGCTTCGTTATAGGGAGCGATTCGCGTTTCATAGCTTGTCAGGGTGATCAGGTTATGCATCTGGGTCTGATGTCCAAGCACCAGATGGGCCACAATGTCGCTCTGATCGCTCAAGTAGACCGATGGATCAAAGCGTCCTGCAAGACTTGTGACATTGGCGCCCGCAGCCACATCCAACCGCTCAGGATGCTCATTGTCTAAGACCGTAACGTTGCCCATGTGCACCTGGCGGCCGTGTGTTCCCGTTACATACCACCCGCCCCAGCGATCCCGGAGTGGCGTCTCCTGTCCTGTGATGGATGACGCTGTGTACTCGGCCTGCGTGCCCGCGGCTGTGGTGTGCACGGAACGCAACAGGACGCCTGGTACGCCGCGGGTTCCAGTTGCGATATGGCATTGCGTGCAATCAAGCTCCGCGCGCTGAAAGACCGGATGATTCTGGGGCCGAGCATCCAGCAGGTAGAAGATCGCGCCTTTAAGCGGATCGAACGAAACTACTTCCAGGACTCTTCCGTTCTTCACGAATCCTACATACACGTCGTCGTTGAAATAGAGCGCGCGGGGAGTTTGAGGAGATATCTTCTTGTATTGAAAGCTGGTCTTTGAGAACACAAGCGTCTGCGAACTGATGGGAATGTTCAGTTCCTTCAGAACCGAGCGCAGGTAGCCTCCCTTTTCGTCCCACTCCAGATGTGCCCGGCCCGTGCTCAACCTCTTCTGCAATCGTGCGACGGGGTCGTTCAACTCGTCGCTCAAGTAGCGGATCGGCTCGTCGCTGTACGGCACGAACCCTTGGTTGCGGACAGCGACCTGGCCGTGGACTGCAGCCGTCTTCCAAGCTGCACACACGGCTAGAGCGCAAATGAGCAAGCCGATGATTGACCATTTCCTATGCACTGCCAGGGGTTGCCTCCGTTGTTACTTAATTACCAGTGTCCCGCCGGCTACTGGCGACGCTTGCAAACTGGCTGCGACTAGTCGCCCGCGATTGCCAGGCTCGTTCTGAAGAACAAGGTCGCTGGACCGCTGAGGTCAGAACTGATTTTGAGATTTGTAAATCAGAAACCGCTCAGGATCGATCGCGTTGCCGGCGGTGTTCCAAGCGATTCCGACTATCTATGGGAATTGGGAAGAATCAACAACAGAAGCGATGCGCCAGGCGGGGAGCCTGCGCGCTGCGGGCCGGATTGTCATGTCTAATCTGGACCATCTTAGCCACCAAAACTTCTGCATCGCTTCGCGCAAAGGAAATCCCGCGCGGCGATGAAGTGATTGTGCAAGAGACTCGCATTTCTGTCAACATCTCCACTGTGTTTCGATCAATCAGGTATTGAGGTCACAGCCGGATGTTCTTTGGATGGGGGCGGAGGCAGTGGGACAACCTTGTCATACCCGCGCTGTCCATCAGGGCCGATCGGTCCAGGTCCCGGCTGCAGATGCGGAGCGTCCACATTATCCTCTGAGCACGAGTACTCGTGAACGATCTGATAGGGCTTACCAAGCAACCAGGTTCGCCGGTAGCGAACGGGAGTCGTATAGAACTTCGGGTCGATGATCGTCAGTTCAAGGTGCAGATGGCCGACGTCGGGCCGCGTCCATCGCTCGATCGTATGCAACTGATCGCTGTGCGGGTTTGCATTCTCGTCGGCCCAGGTGCGCGCCTCTTTGAATGCGGTCGAATCGATTACCAGTGTGTCACCGTCCCAGTTGCCGATTTCATCGCCGAAGAACGACGGATCGGGATCTGCGTCATGCTTTCCGCCGTCAAATGGGACGAGCCGGTAGGTGGTGTACCAGTAAAGAAAGACGGCGTGCTTCGATCCCTGCAGAAGCTGAAAGGGCAAAGCGCTTGCGTCGTGACGGGGAATTCCACCGACGATGCAGAGGCTCTCGGGATCGACGGTGTGTGCGATGTTGTACTTCAACGCGGCCGCGCCTGCAGGCGTAAACGGCAACTTGAATCCAGGCAAATCTTTGCCGATATTGCCGACGGGCTTATCCTTTCGCGACGGCAGCCAGTAACCCGACAGATCGGGATGGCCATCGATACGCGGAGCAGGGCCTGTGGGCAGGTCGCCTTCATTGCGCGAGAACTCCGAGATAGCCTGCTCAGAATCGGACTTGAGCCCGTTCGCCTTCGGCTGCACAGCCGGTGCAGGCGCTGCAACGGTTTGCGCTGGCGATGAGGCTTGTTGAAGGAATGCCTCGGGGTTACTGGTATGGAGCCAAGAAGGTCCTTCGATGGCATGGGCCTGCAAGCCAAGCAGGTTGATCAGAATCACACTGAGGAATAGCTTCAATGCCGACACTCCTTTTGGGATCGTGGCGGCCCAGCCAGCCATCAGGAACGGTGTCCGCTAACGAAGACGCGCTTCTCCTGAACGGAAAGCCAGATCCGCGGCCAAAGTTTTAGAGATTCGATGCAGTGAGGATGACGCTATTCGGCGGAATCCCTCTCTTCGCGGCTCTGTCGATTGAGCGGGCAACAACAAGCGAAGCGAGAGATGAATGACATAGCCATACGGTAACCGAGATAAAGCTGAGCGTCAACCATGTCGGGTGGGCTGTCTGAGACTGTTGACACAGAAATCAACCTGGGGTACATTCTCCACATGTCGTGCATGCCGCACACGCGTTGTTGCCGCACCTTGTTCTCTCGAACGGAACGGGTGTTGTGCGCGTGTAAAGCGATGCATTAATCCAATTGATCCAAAGGATCATTCGCTTTTATCGAAAGCCTGCTCCAAAAGAGCAGGCTTTTCGCGTTGATAGGTCCGTTTCTTCAATCCACTGCATGGCTCCCTGGAGGAAACGCATTGAAGCAGAGATTCGGCGTAATCGCAATCGCATTGTTCATTGCAGGTGCTGTGCCCGCACTAGCACACCATTCGTTTTCCGCAGAATTCGACGGCACGAAGCCGGTGAGGCTCGTCGGGAAAATCACTCGAGTCGAATGGACGAATCCACATTCGTACTTGTACCTCGATGTCGCTGAGGCAAAGGGCAAGGTAACCAACTGGGGCGCGGAGAGCGCCGGTCCTGGAGCGCTTTCGCGGCGCGGCTGGAAGAAGACTGACTTGAAGGTTGGCGATACCGTTGTCATTGACGGCTATCGTGCGAAGGACGGGTCGAACCTTGTCGATTGCCGCCGCATCACTTTTCCCGATGGACGGAGTGTGTATGGCGGCACTCCCGGAGACGGCGGCCCCGGTGACAACGGAACGAATGGTGGCGCGCCGGGAGTTAGTACGAAACCGTAATCATCGTCGACGATGCTCTCGTTGGCGTGCGTTAACACTCCGGCATAGCGAAGGTGTTTGACACTGCGAACAAGATTGGCAGGTTATGGCAAAGATGTTTAGCCCAAACAGGTGTTGTTGCAACACGGCACACTCCCGTCATGCGATGCCGGCCTGTTGCGTCAAGCTTTAAGTAGACCCGTTTAACTGGCCCGCTTCGTGTCCTGCGCAAGCGGGCCTTCGTGTCTCTCCGGTCCGCACATTTACCGTTCATGATCTTTCGCCGAGCTAACTCTTGTCGTTTACGCAACAGGAGGCTCGTTGATCGAACCGTTTTCAGCATTCATCCGCTTGCGCGCGGAACTCTATCCATTCGGCGTCGAAGGGACTCGCGACCCGAATCAAGACAAAACATCAGGGGGTTTCCCATCATGCGCAGACGTTTCTCTATGTTTCTACTGGCTGTCCTCGTCGGACTTGGCAGCGCGCTTCTGTTCAACGTGCGACCGGCGCAAGCGCAGGCCATATCTCCATCTCAGCCGAAGCCGTACCTGGTCGAGTGGGTATATCGCGTCAAGTACGGGTATCAAGACGAGTGGTGGAAGCTGTTTCAGAAATATCAAATTGCCACGCTCGACAAGGAAAGGGATCTCGGTTACGTGACCGCCTATCAGTTGGTTCGTCCCGGGCTTCACACCAGCGAAGATTCGCGTTGGGACTACCGAGTCGTAATCACGTATAAGGATGCAGCGTCGGCCACCCACGGTGGCGAAATCGAGAAGACCCTTTTCCCGGACGAACAACAACGCAAGAAAGAAGAGAACCGGCGATGGGAATTAACCACGAATCACTGGGATCTTCCGATTCGGGAAGTAGATCCGCACAGCGCAGAATGACACGAATTCATTCCTATAGGGCGGCCGCGTTGACAGGATCAATCCCAGCCGCCTCCAGCCAACCCAATTCATCTTTTGGAGGTAAGTTTATGACGCAGTACACGCAGACTAAGGCTCATCCATGGAGCAGCGTTGTCGCGCTGCTTCTCGTGCTGATCGCACACGTGGGCATCTCGCAGACCTTTCGTGGCGGAATCAGCGGAACTATCACCGATGCATCTGGGAATCGTGTCGCCGGCGCGCAGATCACCATTGCAGAGGAGACGACGGGCGTCACGCACACTGTTGTCTCTTCGTCTGCCGGGGAATATGGCCTGCGCGACCTTCCGCCAGGCCGATATTCCGTGGCCATTACTGCTCCCGGTTTTGCAGTTCGAACCGTTCATCGTGTACAGGTAACGGCCGGCAATATTTCCTCGATCGATGCGCAACTTCTGATCGCGAAAGAAGAGACCACTGTCAACGTGGTCGCGACCACACTTTCGCTCGACACGGAAAGCAGCACGCAATCCACCGTTCTGGACAAGCAGGTGCAGGATACGCCAATCGCTGGCCGCGACTTCCTGCAATTTACCGCACTGCAACCAGGTTTCGCCGGCTACCAGAACCAGGCATCCGGGGCAGTGAACGGCTCGCGTCGCAATGGCGTCAATTTCCTCATTGATGGAACAGATAACAACGACCTCTGGCACAATATTCCGGCGGTTAACCAGGGTGGCGTAGCGGGGATTGCAGGAACGGAATTGCCCATCGACGCCATCGAGGAATACACGCTTGAGACCAATGCGGGTTCCGAGAGCGGGCGGAATCCGGGAGGTACCGTAAATCTTGCTATTAAGTCAGGTACCAATCAACTCCACGGTTCGGTCTATGAGTACATCCGGAATGAGGCGTTCGCCGTCGCCAATCCATTTCTCCCGACGGGCTTCGCGAAACCGCAGAATCGAAGTGAGAATCGGGGCTTTACGGTCGGCGGCCCGATCCTTCCCAACCGCGCATTCTATTTCGTCGCCTTCGAATATCAGAAGTTCAATATCAACCCGGATGTAGTCGGCACGGTACCTAGCACAGGGTATCAAACGATCGCAAATGGGCTGCTCGCGGAACACAACCTGAGCTCAAATCCGGTCACGACAGCACTCTTGTCTGCCCTATGGCCAACGAAGGCGCTTGCCGTTTCCTCGGCGACCCCCAACAACTATTTCTCTCCCGATGACGAATTCGGCTTCAGCTACAACTGGCTTCTTAAGTACGACCACCACATCAACAGCAGGAATGATCTTTCGTTTCACTGGTTCGCCGGCCAGGGAAACCAAACCGCACCGGTAGGCTCGTCTCTTGGCTACTACTATGAGGTGGCGCCGCTCCACGATCAGAACTATTCGCTGGTCCTCAACTCAGTGCTGAATCCCTCCGTGACGAATCAGTTGCAGTTTGGCGTCAGCTACTTCAACCAGATCTTTCACGATCAGGACAATACCCAGAACATTGGGGCGCTTGGTTTAGTGACTGGTTCGCGCTTTTCTTCGGGCGCTCCAAACCTGATTGTCGGAAACTTCGATCAAGTCGGCCTAACGCCGCCAGAGGGCCGCAGCGATCTGACGGGCCACGTCGACGATGCTTTGACCTGGAACATCGGTAAGCACACCCTCCGGTTGGGAGGCGAATACCGTTACGCGCAGATTGACGAGTTCTACTTCCTCAACTCGCTTGGGTCATTAACGTTCAACGGACTTACCGGCCCATGGAGCACGAGCAGCGCAACGGCTTATGACAAGACAGTCGATTCAAATTCCAAAGCGCTTGCCGATTTCCTCATCGGTTCATCCTCGAGTTCATCCATTCAGACGGGCAACCAGGAGAGGTGGACCTATGAGAAGACCTTTGCGGTCTTCGCGCACGACAGCTTCCATCTGCTTCAGAACCTGACGCTCAACTATGGACTTCGCTACGACTACACAGGCCCCTTCTACAACAGCGACAAGAATCTTTCGGTATTCAGCGAGGCCGCCGCACAGCCGGTCTTCCTCGGCGCCGGACTCAGCAGCTTGCGCCCGCAGCGTTGGACCGACTTCAGTCCACGCGTCGGCTTCAGCTATTCGCCGGCCAAACTGGCAGGCGTCGTGCTGCGTGGCGGTGCGGGCGTCTACTATGACACGCCAAATCTCAATCCCTTCCTGAGCAACAATCCAGGAAATGGCGCCGCAACCGGTGTGCAAGCAAATCCGGGAGGCGCAGATCCGGTACAGGCGGTTTCGAATCCGGGGACGGAGACCATTACCTCCGGGCAGAACTTCTTTTCGACAGCCTCAACGGCGTCGCTTCTCGGTGCGTTTTCGGTTTCCTCACGGTTCCAGACCCCGCTTAGCTACAACTACTATGTGCAAGTCGAGAAAGGTTTGGCAGGCAACGCCATTTTGCAGATCGGATATGTAGGCTCGCAGAGCCGTCATCTGATCACGTTGTTTGACATCAATTCCGCGGACTTGAACGCGTCCGGAGCCGTGGTGCAAGCGTCACGCCCCTTCACCGGATGGAAGGCAATCAATGAGCTGAGGTCAAACGGTACCTCGAACTACAACTCGCTCCAGGCAGTTCTCCGTTCGCAGGACTGGCACGGGTTTACTTCGCAGGCTGCATATACCTGGGCGCACAATCTGGACGAGCTAACTCAGTATCGCAACACTTATGCGTTGCCGCAGCTCAACAACGTCTCCGGCGATAACGGACTGAAGCTCAACTACGGGAACAGTGACTATGATGTCCGCAATACGTTGACTGGCGTCTTCAGCTATCGCCTCCCGAATCCGGCCCAAGGGCCGCGCCGTTTGACCAACGGCTGGCAGCTCAATTCCCTCATTAGTTTCCATGGAGGAGAACCCTTCACCGTCCGTAATCGGAGCCTCGACAACTCCGGCACCGGTGATAGGACACAATTCGCCGCCTTGGTCGCTGGGCAGAATCCTCGCTCGGGTATCACTCCTTCGGGCGTCCTGACAAAAGTACAGTGGCTGAACACGGCCGCATTCGCTCAACCGACCCCCGGTACCTATTCCTCTTCCCAGCGCCGCAATCAGATTTGGGGGCCGGGATACGGAGACGTGGATCTCTCCGTCTTCAAAGCCACGCCGATCACAGAGCGGGTCACAACTCAATTCCGGGTTGAACTCTACAACATCTTCAATCGCACTAATCTCGGCTCTCCAACGGCCACCTATGCCTCGGGCACCAACAGTTTCGGCTCAATCAGCCAGACGATAGGCGCCTACAACTCCGCGCCGGGTATCGGTCCCGGTGAACCTTTCAATGCACAACTCGCTTTGAAGATTCTCTTCTGAGCAGCTTGATTTAAGAAGGTTATCACAAAATGCGCGCGCATCCGATCCGTCCACACGCGTGATCGGATGCGATCCTATAATCGGATGATGACGAGTTGGAAGACGAAGTGCCGCCTCTGCTTCACCGACCGAGGGCAATTCTGAAGGAGAAGAAACTGTTTGAGTAGCAAGATTCAGCGAACGGCAAGTGTGCCAAATTCAATTTGTCTCAACCGAGGGGTTCACCCCAAAGGACTGTGCCCATTTTTGTGCCCACGCTCCTTCAAAATAGGGCATAATCTGGGCTGCACGGATAGCAATTGGCAGAAAGGAGGGAGAGGCTAAACTGCACAAAGGATAGGATGTTATAGCAACCGGTAGTAGCAGGAGCGAGAGCAGATCGCACGGCTCTTAACCGAAGGGTTGTAGGTTCGATTCGTTTCCTACCGCCAAGTGGTTCCGCCATCCTTCGATTCAGCGATTCCGATCATGGGCCGTGGACCCACACGACATCTTTCGGATCGGTGGTAGCTAGATCGGCTCTTCTGTTTGTGTAGAACATGAGCCATCTGCTTCCGCCGCGATCCCAGATCAGAGATGGATCAGCTGCCCCATCGCGCACCGGATCTCGATAGAGCGATTTGGGTGCACTTCGGCGGACTTCGGTGCCACTTGAGGCAAAGCCATGTTGGGCTACACTCGGCAGCAGGCAGAGAGAAGTGGCGAAGACCAAGCCTGACAGCAGCCGCAACCGGCGGAAATGCGAATGGAACATGCTCTCTCCAATGCTCTGAGTTTAGGCGTCGAATTTCCTTCGTGCTAAGTAGTCGACGCCTCAGATCCTACAGTGCGGCATAGACGCACGTCTGTTTTACTCTCGGGACTCTATTTACCGGATCCCTTCTGATCAGACGAAATTCTGACTTCAGAGCCCCGATAGGTTATGGTTCGATCGACGTCAGCGGTGGGCGCGATCCCATTGCCATGGTTGTGGGAGACCCAAACGATATTGAAAACACGTTGGCTCGGCATGCCTGGGAAGGAGCCTTTCCGGACGCCGATGGTCAACGTGTGGGTCTTTTCTTCCCATCTGATGGGAATTATGGAATAGGCACCATGCTCATAGTCATAGTTGTCGCCTTCATCCTCATAGAGCGTGAACGCCCCGTCGGCTCCTGGATAAATGCGAAGTTCAATCGGCGCTTCTCGCTTTTCCGAGGCCCACTGCACCGAAGGTCCATAGGGTACGATCGACCCGGCGAGAACGTAGAGAGGCAGCCCAGTGATCGGGGCAGGCGCATTGATCGCCTTGCCACCGTCAAACGTGTCCCCAGTCCGGAAATCGATCCACCGCGTTTTCTTCGGAAGGTAAACTTGCCGTGTTTGCGCGCCTGGTTGTGTCACAGGGTTCACGAGGAGTGCGGGACCGAACATAAACTGGTCGCCAATCTTGCGCGCGGCCAAATCCTCACGAAAATCCATAACCAGAGGCCGCATCATTGTGTAGCCGTCGTGACTTACCATCCATGAAACTGAATAAATGTACGGAAGCAGATGATAACGAAGATTGATGGTATCGATCAGGATCTTTTGTGTGGCGGGATCGAATCGCCAGACCTCTTTGGGCTTGTCTGTTCCGTGTACACGAAACATCGGATTGAATGCCCCGAACTGGAACCATCGCGTGAAAAGTTCGACAAACTGAGGATCGTCGGGATTGCTCCCGAAAAATCCCCCAATGTCAGTATTCCAGTAAGCAATACCGCTTGCGACAAAGTTCAGACCAGCCGGGATCTGTTGCCGAAGAACGCTCCACTTCCCTTGGATATCCCCGGACCAGGTGACTGCCGCATTACGTTGCTGGCCGGCAAAAGCTGAACGAGTCAGAATGAATACCCGTTTGTCCAAGGACTGCGCCCTTTGTCCCTCGTAAACTGCGCGCGTATGCTCCAGGGGATAGGCATTGAAGACCAGCGCACCGGATCCGATTGCAGTCTTGAACTTGCGGAATTCACCCCAATTTCCACTCAGTTCCGCTTCTGATGCATCCAGCCACCACGCGTCGACACCCAGGGAGAAAAGATTCTTTATGATTTCGGCGGAATAGACTTTGCGTGCTTCGCCACTGAATGGGTCATACCACTTCCCGCGTCCGGGAGGAAACACATATGGGATGGCCGGATTGTAAGCTCCATCGACCGCCTCTAATTGGCGCAGATTCGGTATGCTGATCCCACCATTGGTGACGTCAAACTTCGCCCAACACACGACCATTAAGTGCACATGCTCATCATGCAAGATTTTGATCATTTCAGATGGACTCGGATAACGCTTCGGATCGAACTGATGCGAGCCCCAGCCACCCTGAGCGGTCTCCTGATTCAGCGGAGGCCAATATTGCCAGTCTTGGATAATTCCGTCGAATGGAATTCCGCGTTTCCTATATTCCGCTGCGATGCCCAGAATTTCGTCTTGCGTCTTATATCGTTCGCGTGATTGCCAGAATCCCCAGGCCCAACGGGGAAACATTGGTGCGGCACCGGTAAGCCAACGATATCCAGTTATCGCTTGGTCTGGCTGCGGACCATCGAAGAAATAGTAGTCGACACCATCGCCGGCTTCGGAGAGCCATTGCACGGTGCGTGGATCGGTCTTGCCGATATCCACATTCGTCACTGCGGGATTATCCCAAAGGAGAGCATACCCTTTGGAAGAAAGAAGAACCGGGACGGCGACTTTGGTGTTTTCCTGCAGCAGTTGAATGCTCGATCCCACGTAATCGAGCGAATCCGCATTCGGATGT
>WNGK01002313.1_pt1 | contig 20611 bp, 25 predicted proteins | sample 5400601 | NCBI WGS metagenome assembly WNGK01 (sample SAMN13153376, study PRJNA577476) | soil metagenome | isolation source: 60 cm soil or saprolite under Garry oak tree replicate 1 | place: USA:California | collected 2016-06-15
CTTCAATTTGCACCTGCTGGTGGGCGAGAAAGCGGTAAAACCACAAGAGCCGGGAGCAGTACGCCTTGATAGTGGCCGGAGCGTGCCCGGTGGCTGCTTTCCAATCCAGAAACAGCTTCGCTTCGGGGACAAAATCCAGGTGAGCATCCACTAAAAACCACATGAGCCCGCGGTCAGGGGTCTCAGCGGCGACTATTTTGGGAATGTCTATCACATTTCTCTCCAACAGGTCTTTCCCAAAAGAACGCTCGTTCTTCTCGTTTTTTCGCAGGGCAAGACGCTCTCAAGAAGATGGAAACGATGACAACTAGGTCACTAAAATGCGCACGTTCTTTCCGTTGTTTCCCTCACACTCTTCTCTCTAGAGAAGAAATTCGCATCCAAAAATGAGAGGTCAAATCGGCGCTGCAAGCCAAAACTTGGGGTCTACTATACTATAGCTATTACCCCCTCCTCCCTGCGACATGACCGCCCTCTCTTCTCAGGTACCGGAGCCTCTTTTTTATATCTTCCCGATGCCGGGAAGATATGCGGTTCCCATTAGGTTCTCCTGCTCCACCAGGTTCACCTCCCCTCTCCGCATTCCGCTTTCGGCTAAAAATCCTCTGGTTCGATCAGCGGCGTAATTTTGAGACGGCGACCTTCCTGGCTCAACACGCACATCAGTTGAACGAGCACCTGGTGTTTCTCTGGCTCAATGAAGGTGAAGGCAGGCAGATGGCTTTGAATGGAAATGGGAGGGTTTGAGGGAGGCAAAACCCGATCTGCCTCATTTGCTTTTGTGTAGATCCGAATATGCAGCAGCGGTTCGTCACCGGCCTCGGCTGGAGGAAGAACCGAGAAGATCTCGACCTCGCCCCCATCCTGCCAGCCTTTCCGATACACAGGAACGTAGAGGTTGCTATTGCTATCTTTCCTGACCAGGATCTTCCAGTGCAAGTTGTCTGCTTCATAGACGAGATACGTGCGTTTCTCAATGCGCCTGGTTTTTTGAGGCATCTGACGGTCTGCCTTTCTGAGAAGAATACCTCTTTACATCATACTCAATACATGCGGTGAGATAGACTGTGATAGCTGGCCAGTCGTCACAAGTTGCGCCGACAACTGAGTCTGTGACGGCAGATCTGCTGTCACACATTGCGCCACGGTCAGCCACAGTGACGCAGATGCTACCGTCACACTATCAGTCGCCATAATAGCGTTGGAAGGAGGGCATATCGGCTGGCGGTGGATACCTCCCTGCGCGAGAGCCGATGGCCCGCAGGACGCGAAGTGCATTCAGCGCGTCGCCAACTGCCCGATGGTGTTCGCTCTCTTCGATTTCTAATTCGGTGCAAGCCCACTCCAAGGATTGATAGCGGTAATCATTCTTGCCGTTACTCCATTCCCCGTACCACCTGGCGTGGAGTTTCATGGCGCAGCGCCAGCGGGTTTTGGAGCTTACCGCCGTCGGGACAGGGAGCCCAAAGCGTTTCGCCGTCAGAAGGAGCGCCTTTTGGTCAAAGTCGGCGTTCCAGGTGTAGATCGGCACATCCGTCGAGGTGAGCACTTGCGCCACCGTGGGCCAGATCTGTGTGAACGTTGGCGCGTCGGCGAGCTGGGTGTCAGTTAGACCGGAGATTTCTGAGGCCTCGCTGGGCATGGCGATATCTGGTTTGACCAACGAGTGGTAGCGTACCTGGCCGTCTTGGTCCAGGATGGCGATCTCGACAATCTGGAAGCCTCGATGCTCCAGCTTCCCTGTCGTTTCCGTATCCAGCAGCAAAAAAGGCGTCCGTTGGTCAAAGAGCGCCTGCAGCTGTGCTTCGATCTCTTGCCTCGCATCGATCCAGCGAAAATAAATGCGGCAGGAAATGCAATAGCGATGCTTCACGCCATCACGGAGGGTATCATAGATTCGGGAATCGCTGTGCTTCTGGAGCCCACGCGCAGGGTCTTCACAGCCGCAGCGCTCGCAGGTATGCTTTTGGGCGAGTGCGGCCCGCGCTTTGACGAGCGCGGCCAGTTGCTGGTCCGTTGCTTTTCGATGTGGCATACCGTTCTTCCCCTTTTCCGCGTGACCTCACGCGCGAACACCCCGAGCCATGCTTATTGCTCACCCTCTTCAGTGGGCTGATCAAAAAGACTCGGTTGGTCTTTATGTTTGAGGCGAAATTGTTCTTCCTGCTCAAGTTGCTTGATGCTTTTCTTTGGAGTAGGCAATTGCTCTGGCGGCGTTCCCCCCAGCTCGTTGATGATAAACTCCCGGACCTTGCGCCCAACCGTGAAGTGCGTGGCGTTCGCTCGCACTTTCCCTTTAATATTCCCACGTTTCATCGCGGCATCCGTTTGTGTCGCGCGGAAGATGTTCGCACCAAGCTCTTCAGATTCCATCCAATTAGAAATCTCTTCACCGGGTGCGAGTTGCTTCAAGGCGTGTATGTCGTTCTCTACGAGTCCCCCATAGAGTCCCTGGTACCCGGAGTTTGCAAAATCAGCATGTTCCTGCGTGGTTCTTACGCCGGCCTCATGAGCGGTCTGGGCCAGCCTTCGATTATAGAGGCTGAGCTGCGCGCGGTAGATCAAGCGCTTTTCATCTTCTGACAGTTGGGCAAAGGTATCAGCGTCGGCCAGCTCCTGTCGGCGGGTTTGTTGAGCGAAATAGTCTTTTGCGAGACCCACGATCGGTTTGGCAGAATCCGAGCTGAGGACGATCATATAACAGGCATAGCGTGTCAGTTCAACGTCTCGAATATCAGCCGCGCCGCCCCTGGCACCCACCCTGCGTTGTTTCGTCGTCTCGTGAAATTCTTGTGCCACTGGATGGCCGTTAAACTCACACGCAATTTTGGCTTTGGCGATCACCTTCTCAAAGTTGTCCCAGTGACTATATCCCAGGAGTTTGAACAACTCTCTGGCCCTCCAGAACTCACGATCACCGTCCTCATGACGGATCGTATCGAAGGGGGAACTCACAAAATTCGGTTGATCATCCATGCCGCATATCCTTTCATTTTTTGTATCTTCCCGATGTCGGGAAGATATGCCAATCCGCTTTACAAGCCACTTCACAGACCTGGGAGCAGAGTACTCCCGGGTGGTTTGTCGCTCTTGCCTCACCGCTTCCAGCGGCTTTTGTTGCCGTGTGAAAAAAGCGCAGTCACCAGGCCGAGGACGACCTGGTCCCGTGGGACCAGTGCTTTCCTAAGCACGATTGTGGAGCAATCGTGAGATGCTCCATCGTGGCCTTGTTAAGAGAACAACGCTCATCATCTCGCGTGCCAAAATCTCATCGCGTTTGGTCCTCTGATACTGGCTTGCCCAGTCCACTCCTAAATACTGACGGAATTGGCGGAGCGGGACGAGTACCTGGTGCTCTCCACCGATCTCGACCAGAACCACCATCAACCTATCGCCATAAAAATCCACCTGGCTCACCTGTAACGGGACCAGCGCCCATTCGTTTGTCGCCTCGTCTTCTTCCTGTCCAGGCTGGTCAAGCCGCTCCCTGTTTTCCTCGTCATCTATACGATACTCTTCTCCCTCGTGGTGTGTGATCGATTTGCATGGGTATTATACCCACGCAAATCAAGGCCCTCTCTCAACATGTTCTCTCCCCACCCGGTGGGGCGAAACCTGGTTTTTCAAGGTTCCCCTCACATGGGGGGAACCTTTCGTCCTCTCGCGGAGGATATGGATGGCACCTTGCTGCGGCGGGTAAGCCTTCTTCCACAGGGAGTACCAATTTGATGACCCCTGTGGCTCGTGAGGCCTATCAGTGCGAAACTGACGAAAAAGTACGACGTGCCATATTGTCGTTTGACACATAAATCGAATCTTACGCAACCTTGCTGATCCCAGTTGTGGTATGCTGAGAGTTTGTGCCACTTTTCATGATCTTCGGTTTCTTCAGATGACCCACCTGTTGTGCTTGATTGTTCTTCTTCTTGTTCTTTCTGTCCCGATTCTTTTTGCTCTGGTAGAGCACTCGAAGCTTGAGAAGATCAAATTCGGCGCGCCCATACATGCTTCTTTTAATGAGCTTGAGCCGATTGACATTCCCTTCCAAAGGACCATTGCTCCAAGGCAGCGTCAATCGCGCAAGTACTGCGTCTTTGTCTTGTTGAACACCAGTCACAAAGGACTGAAATGCTTGGAGATGACTGGCTTGGACCGCTCCCAGCCAAGCATCAAGCTGTTCTCCTGTGCGCTCACGCACCATATGCAGAAACGTTTCCACCAGGTGGTACGTCGCCTCAACTTGTGGGCTGGCCTGCCTCAACAGTCGAAGGCTCTCCAGTTCTTCTTCCTTCAAATCCTCTGGTCTGCGGAAAAAGAGCCAGGTGGCCTGTTGTGCTGAGAGGGTCAAGAGTGGATTGGGCTGCATGGAGGAAGCCGTCTGTCTGGGAACTGATGCAGAACTGCGCTTGCGGGCAGAGAAGCCAGATGGGTCCAACGTCTGCAAGTAGCGATACATCGCTCGTGGTGACCCCCTGTAGCCTTTTGCTTTCAGTTCTCTTTCCAGTTGTGGTCCATTGCGATAACCCTGGTGCCAGCGCGAGAGGAGGTAGGTCTTGTACGGATCAATGAGACGCGCTCGTTCCTGTCGGGGGCCAGAATAAGGGATGTCTCCACGACTGAGCCACTCTCGAACGGTTCGTTCTGGCATGCCCACTTGAGGAGCAATATCAGCACTCTTCAACCCTTGCTTTTGTAGTGCCATGATCTGCTCATAACGAGCCATTCGCTCGGCCTGACGGGCTTGTTGCGTGAGTTTCTCGGCGCGTGTCCTTGGATGACTGTGTGGTTGGCGTGAGTGTTGCTCCTCTTCGGGAATGTTGGCAGCAGCCTGCTCTGCACGACGAAGCTTCCCAAGGCTTTGGGCAAGCAGGACAGAGACACATGCTGCAAGATTCTTGACGAGATGCCAGCGGTCGCTCACCTGCCTGGCTTGTGGAGCGCCTTTCTTGATAGCTGAGGCGTATTCAGATGAGCCATCGCGACTGACGATGTTGACATGCGGATGGGCTTTAAACCAAGTCGAGACCGTCTCGACCGAACGGTCTGGAAGCAAATCAATAGGCAAACCTTGCTCCAGGTCACAGATCAGCGTCCCATAGCGTTGCCTGCGTTTCCATACCCAATCATCGACTCCCACAATTCGGGACTTTGGAGAGTCAGGTAGGGGGTGTTGACGAACCAAACGCAAAATGGTATCACGACTACCACTGATACCGTGCTCGCTTGCTACGTCTGCTCCTGCCTGCCCTCCTACAGCTAATCCCAACCGGCAGAGAGCTTCTTGCAGCCGTTTGGTACGTTGAGCATGAGGACGACAAAGCTCTGGAAGTTGTTGCGCAAAGATCTTTCGTGGACAGGTGCTCTTTTTACAGAAGAAGCGACGGACCTCAATGATGAGAGTAACTGCATGCCCGCTGGCTGGAAGATCGCGCAGAGTCCGGCTATAGCGGCTTTGCACCCGTGAGGATGTGGTCCCACAAGAGGGACAACACGCTGTTGGGGAGGTCGTACGCAGGGTCAGGGTAATCTCATCAGCAACTTCAACCTGCTCGATGAGTACATCGGGTATATCTGGAATAATTATCATGAGATGGAGTATTGTACCTCGAAAATGAGAAAACTTGGAAAAATTGTTCAACCTGCTATTATACCACAATTGGGATCAGCGAGGTTGCGTAAGTTCCAAGTTATGGTCTTTCCGACACATATAACTACGGATGAGTTTCAAATGAAGTGGCTCTAGAGGCTGTTGGATGGATCTTGAAGTCCTTCACCTTCTGTGTCATGAACAAGAGAGCAGCTTGAGGCCTCTCCAGAGAAACAGACATTCTCAGGGGGAAAAACCTGTTTTACATGCAGGAAAGCAGAAAGAGGGCAAGCTCAGCATCAGTTATATGGCATGTCGTACTTGTTCGTCAGGAAAACAACGAGAGGCCTTCCGCTATGTGCATCTTATCGGCACTGTCAAGATAGCAGAGAAGAGGTCAAAATGCAACACCTTATCGGCACTGTAGATTTGTTTTTTGGGAATCACGGTGCCGATAAGGGGAGCTATCAGCAGTGTGTGGCCGGTCTTGTTCTTTCCCTCGGGTCTATCTCTGTGAGAGGGAAATTTGTCATTGACCGAGTGGATCGTCGCGCATCCCTTGCCCTGGTGGCTTCCTCTTTGCTATACTTCTTGGTGTTGGGAGGAATTGAGGGGGAGTTGGGAACAACACATATTGATGAAGTTGCCGAGTGAGTTATACACCTTGTGTTGGGAGGAATTGAGGGGGAGTTGGGAACAACACAGGCACAGGAAAGGCCCCATGTCCAGAGTACCTCTTCACGCGCTCATCTGGTCCAAGGAGCAGCGCCTGTATGAGTTATACACGCAGGGCCAGCTGAAGCTTCGCTTTCAACCGGCAGACGAAGCCGCGTGGCTGGCCTGGCTGCGCGAGGCAACCTCCTTTGCCTTCCACGGCCCTTCTGGCAGCCTCAATGCCTACCGGGAGGCTCGACCACGTGGAGGAGCGTACTGGTATGCCTACCATACCAAAGAGGGTCGCACGCGCAAACGCTACCTCGGACGGACAGAGAACCTCTCGCTGGCTCATTTGGAGGACATGGCCAGGGCACTCTCGCGTGAGCAGCCGCCCGCCCAGGGGATGACGCTGCTCTCTAGCAGCCTGGCTCCCCCGCCATTGCCTGCCTGGCTGGTCGAGCGTGAGTCCTTGCTGATTCGTCTGGATGCCGCGCTGGCTCACCCCCTGACGCTCGTCTCCGCGGCAGCAGGCTGGGGCAAAACCACGCTGCTCTCCGCCTGGGCGCACCGGCGCAAGGGGCAGATCGCCTGGCTCTCGCTGACCGCCCTGGACAATAGTCCGACCCGCTTCTGGGTTGGGCTGATCACTGCCTTGCGCCACGGCGCGCACGCTTCCCCAGACCTTGGGCAAACGGCAGTGGCGCTGCTTCAGTCGCCCCAGCCGCCGGAGCTTCCCGTGATCCTTACTGCGCTGCTCAATGAGCTAGAAAGCCGTGAGGCGCACCCTGCCTCCCTCGTGCTCATCGTGGACGACTACCAGGTGATCGGCGAGTCGGCCATTCACGAGGGACTCTCCTTCTTCCTGGAGCATTTGCCTGCTCACCTGCACCTGATCCTCTCCAGCCGGGTGGACCCGGACCTGCCGCTCGCTCGGTGGCGGGTCCGGGGGCAGCTGGCCGAGATTCGTGAAGCCGATCTGCGTTTCAGCCTCCAGGAGGCGAGCCAGTATCTCGGCCAGACGCTCTCATCCACGCTCGCAGAAGACGAGATGCACATGCTTTTGAGCCGCACGGAGGGCTGGATCGCCGGCTTGCACCTGGCGGTCCTGGCCCTCGAGAAGCGCGAAGATCGCACGGCCTTTCTCCAGAGTTTTTCTGGCAGCCAGCGTTCGCTCGTGGACTACGTACAGGAGGAGATTCTGGCGCGCCTACCAGAGCGCGTGCGCGACTTTTTACTGCACAGCGCCATTCTCTCGCACCTGGACGCTTCTGTATGCCAGGCGGTGATCACCGAGCCGCTGAGAGTGACCAGCCAGCCGATGCTGGAATGGCTGGAGCGAGCCAATCTCTTCCTGGTACCTCTGGATGAGGAGCGGCGCAGCTACCGGCTGCATGAGCTCTTCCGCGAAGCGCTGCTGGCGCGTCTGCATACCGTCTCCCCGGAGCTGGTACCGGTGTTGCACCGCCGAGCCGCCCGCTTTTACGAGGCACAGGGGGAGTGGGTTGAGGCTCTTATTCATTGGTTTTCCGCCAGAGACTTCTCCGCTGCCGCGCATCTCATGGAGCAAACCGTCGAGCAGTTCTGGTTACACGGAGAAGCGGGGACGATGGCCAGCTTCGTGCTGGCGCTGCCTGAGCCACTCGTGCGCGAGCACGCGTGCCTGCTGCTCACCGCCGCTCTCTACCTGCTCAACACCATCGCTCTCACCACAGGAGAGCAGCACGAAAGGCGCTCCCAGCAGGCGCGGCAGCTGATAACGCGGGTCGAGATGGCTTTGCAGCGAGAGAGCGACGAGATCGATCAGGAGATCTCAGTCACAGGTGCTGGCGCCATCTCTCGCGCCGAGGGTCGAGAGGCCCGTGCCGCCGAGGATGCTCTGCTGCACCGGCGTCTGCGCCTGCTCCATATCCATCCAGTCTTTTTTGGAGCGCTGGCACGTGGGGATTTTGAGCGCTTGAGCAGCCTGCGGCAGGAGATCGAGGAGGAGCTTGAGCAAGACGAAGAGGCGATCTGGCAGATGGTCCCGCTCGGCTGCAGATTCATTCTTCACTTCTTCGTCTGGCAAACGGGGGCACAGCTGTTGCCACGGCTGCTCTCTGCCAAAAGGCAGGTAAGCCGGAAAGCCTCCCCCTTTGCCACCCTCAGAGTCAGGCAATACCTGGTGTATGCGGCACTGGAAGCGGGACAGCTGCGCCTGGCCTATGAGGAGAGCCAGGCTGCTCTTGACCTGATCGAGCAGCTGGCGGGCTATGCCCTGCTCAAATGGGACTTTGAGATCGTCCTGGCGCGGGTGTGGTACCAGTGGAACCACCTGGAGGAAGCACGTCACCTATTGCACACGGTCGTGCAGGACGCTGTCACCTGGCAGTATCTCGATGTGCTCGGGTGGGGATACGCCGAGCTGATGCAGGTTGCCCTGGCCAGCGGTGAGTGGTCGCTCGCGCAGCAGACACTGCAGGAGGTGGAACAGCTGGCGCAGCACGAGCGATCTGGAACCTACCCGGGCTGGTTTCCGACCCTGCAAGCGCAGTGGTGGCTGGCGCAGGGACAGGTGGAGGCAGCGTCACATTGGGCGGCGGGTGTCGTCTTTCCTCAAGAGGCATGGGAGGGCTATGTGTATTATAACACTTTCCCAGTCGTGATCCGGGTGTCTTTTGCTCAGCGCCGCTGGACAAAGGCGCTGGAGTTGCTAGACAGATGGAGCTCACACCTGGATCGGCAGGCCAATACCAGGATCACCCTCACATATCTGGCCCAGTTGCTGGTGGCGCTGCACCAGACGGATCAGCACGAGCGGGCCCGCGCGGTTGCGGCGCGCCTCTTCGCGCTGACCGAACCGGAGGGCTACGTGCGCGTGTACCTGGATGAAGGGGACCCCATGAAGCAAGCTCTCAAGCGCTTGCTTGACACCTCATCCGACCAGCAAGAGGGCAGGGGTGCGCTTTCGCGCGCCTTTGTCTCTCGTCTGTTAGCCGCCTTCGAGCAGGAGGAGCACACACGAGCAGGGCAAGCCGAGGACCCGCCTGCCACGGCCCGAGATGGCGCGGCTTCTTCCGCCTTTTCCCTCCTGGAGCCGCTGACGACCCAGGAACGGCGGGTGCTGCGCCTCTTGGCCGCCGGTCGCTCCACCCAACAGATCGCTGCGAACCTGGGGGTCTCGGTCAATACGGTCAAAACCCACCTCAAACATCTCTACAGCAAGCTGCAGGTGAAGAGCCGCACCCAGGCCTCTGCAGTGGCGCGCGAGCGGCAGTTGCTCTAGTCCCCAACAGAGACACTCATTCGCTTGTTCATCTTCCCACATCTCGTGAGATTTTCACCCTCTTAAATCCCCCAAAGAGGTGAGCCGAACTCACCCGTTTGTTGGCTATACTGCTCTCATGAAGCCCACACGGGAGAAAGGAGAGCAAGCCGTGTACTGTCGCATTCGGATCAAGGGAGAGCTTGACTCCTTCTGGCAAGCGTGGTTGGACCAGTTGCAGATTAGCCACGAGGCGTCTGGCACGACGCTGCTCTCCGGGCAGCTGCCTGACCAGGCCGCGCTCTACGGGGTGCTGCTGACCATTCGGCGCCTGGGGGTGCCCCTGCTTGCCCTTGAGACGAGCCAGGGGCAAGAGCAGACCGAGCCGGGAGAACGCACAGAAGGGAGGTGACAGAAGCCATCGGCATCCAGCCCGCACGTCCCGGGGGGAACCCCCCAGGGAGCAATGATCAAAACCCGTCCGAGGTGACAGGGAGCTCAGTTCCCCTGGAAGCTCCAGGAGAGCAAGAGGCAGCAGAACGCCCTTGAAGAGGTGACTTTGCGGTACGTATGTCTTCGACTTTCCCGATCAGTACGGCCAGGGTATCCTCATCAATGTGCCGGGCAAAGGCTGGTGGCCTATAGCGATGTGTGTACGCATATGTCCTGCGCTGTCTTCTATGAGGGGCAGAGCAAGCGTCTGTATTGTCGTGCCACGAGGGAGTGTACGACCCGGCGACGGGCGAAGTTGTGGCCGGGCCGCCGCCGCGTCCGCTGCCGCTGATCCAACTCGCTGTTCACAATGGCACCATCTATGCCGTGAGGATGATCCCACGATGAGCGAGCAGAGAAACCGAACACATGTCACAACGGCGCCCAATCCTGATGACCCGCAGGTGCGGCGAGCGTCACAGGGACCACACGGCCCATTGCCAGTCCCCTACTCCCAGGGCTTGCTGGGCCGCGCCGCAGCATCGAGAATACGTAGTGCAGGAATCACTACGAGGAAAGGAGTTGAGGACTATGTCAACAGTATTGGTCACAGGTGGAACAGGAGCGCTTGGCAGCCAGGTTGTAACGCGCTTGCTGCATGGGCATCATCGTGTGCGCATCATGAGTTCGCGGCCATCTTCCCAAGAGGCGCAGGGAGTCCGCGTCTATGGGGACATGGCCCACGCCATGGGAGCGCGACGGAGACGGCTGTCGTTTGAGTGAGCTGTACGTCGCGTTTCGGATCGAGAAGCAGAGGGGTATCAAGCGTCCGAAGGTGGAAATCACGCAATGAAATGGATTTGGCCCATTCTTGGTGAAAGCACAGCAGTATCAGCCATTTTGCTCTTCTTTCTCTGCTCAGAAAAAAGAGCGTAATCGTCAGGTAAACTCATCCTTCACCAAAATTGAGCCAGATCCCACAACGCAGCATTACTATTCAGGTCAATAGATTCAAGAAGGAGAAATGACATGTCACCACTACTCATTACTGGGGCAACCGGTCACGTTGGAAATCACCTGATCAAGCAGCTTGCTCCAAAGGGGTACCCATTGCGCGCTCTGGTGCGCAGCCGCGAGAAAGCCGCCGGCTTGCCGGAGGAAGTCGAACGGGTCGTGGGCGACCTGGCTCGCCCAGCCACCCTCTCCGCGGCAGTCGATGGGGTTGACCGCGTCTTTCTGCTGGATCCCAGCATTGGCCTGGATGTTACCAGGAATATGGTGGAGGCAAGCAAGCAAGCTGGAGTGCGCTTGATCGTCGATCTCTCCTCCCTCAGCGCTGGACTTGATCCCATGCCAATCATAGGCCGCATGTTCTCCGACCGAGAAGCCGTCATCAAAGCCTCGGGGATGGCCTGGACCTTGCTGCGCCCGGGACATATTATGTCGAATGTGTTGTGGTGGCTGCCCTCGATCAAAGCCGAGGGGGTCGTGCGCGACCCAATCGGACCTGGGCGCTTCGCCAGCATCGACCCCGCCGATATCGCGGCCGTAGCGGCTACCGCGTTGACGCAAGAAGGCCACGCTGGTCAGACCTATTCCTTGACTGGCGACGAGCTGCTGACCACGAAGCAACTGGTCGAAATCCTGGCCGATGTGCTGAACCGGAGCATCGAATACGTCGAAATCACCCCTGAAGAGGCAGCTCAGGAGGCGCTGGCAGGAGGGATGGACCAGGGAAGTGTAGCCACGCTCAGGGACATGAATGAAATGGGGAGGGCCGACGGGATGGCGATCATCACTGGCGATGTTGAGCGGGTGACAGGACAGAAGCCTGCGAGCTTTGAGAGTTGGTGCCGGCGCAACGCTGCCGCTTTTGCATGATGCGTGCTCCCACAGGTGTACGTTGTGGGAAGACGCTAAGGAGGAAACGATGACCGTCGAAGAAACCAAGAACAACGATGAAGCCGAAATCAAAAGGGTACTAGAGGGTGGGGTCGAGGCGTTTCGCGCGAGGGACATCGAAGGGATTATGTCCATGTACGCGCCCGAACTCGTGTCGTTCGACATTGTGCCCCCGCTGCGCTACGTGGGAGCAGATGCATACAGGAAACGTTGGGAAGAGACGTTCTCGTCGTTCCAGGGTCCGATAGGCTATGAAGTTCACGACCTGGACATCACGGTGGGCGATGACGTGGCCTTCACCTACAGCCTCAACCGGATAAGCGCAACCTTGAACACTGGGCAGAAAACCGATCTCTGGCTGCGTTCGACCGTTTGTTTCCGTAAGATCAACGGCACGTGGCTGATCGTGCACACGCAGGTTTCGGTGCCGGTCGATTTGGAGACAGGCCGCGCGGTGCTCTCCCTCAAGCCCTAGCCATGCGCATGGCCTGTGGGCAGGAGTCGCTTCCCCAAAGAAGCGACTCCTCCTTCCGCGCGAATGGGGCGAGCGTTGAACAGATCAGGTCTATCCTGCACTTTCTGGAGGAATGTAGTATCCCGAAAGTCTGGGAGGCGTTTGAGGTACTCAACTGTCTGCTTGTAAATCACCGGATTACATGGGCTCAAAGGTGATACTTACGGGGGTGATCTGCCCGTTTGGGAGACGGGGAGAGGGCCCACGGAATTGTACCGATTGCTCCCCTTTCATTGCGTGATGGAGAGTGGAGGACTTCTTGTCCTTCAAGACGTCAGAGAGCATGAGCAGGATGGTGTGCGCGTGACCCCGAGGGGCCATGGCGCTTGAAACACCCAGACGAAGGAGGAAATCAATGAGTGACTTAGAGAGCATGGTTGATCGCTTCGAGATCGAGGCGCTACGCGGCTCTTTCACCGACGCGGTGATGATGCACGACTACGACCGCTTCGCGTCGCTGTTCACACAGGACGGCGCGTGGCGGATCCCCTACGTCAACGTCGAGTTCACCGGCCGGGAGCAGATCCGCGCCGGGATCGAGCGGGCGCAGGGGCAGTTGGACTACTTCGTGCAAACCACGCACCCGGGCACGATCCAGCTTGAGGGAGACACTGCGGTCGGACGTGCCTATATCTCAGAGTTCGGGCATCTGCGCGACGGCAGCTCGCATGTGAACTACGGCGTGTTCCACGACCGAGACCTTCGCACAAAGGACGGCTGGAAGTTCGCCGAGCGCGTCTACGAGGTCAGATACCTCGACACCACACCGCTTGCGGGCTCGGCGCCCCAGGCAGCGGGGGGCGACAGCGAATGTGCCGACCGAGAACCCGTCTGCGACGAAAGAGATGAGCAACTTAGAGAGCCTGGCTGATTGTAAAGTTGATAATTAAATGGGTGGATTGTTAAAAATTTTGACAATTCAATGGGCGGGTAAAACGAGCAAGAGTATACAAAATATTTGCAACTTCTCCCTGTTTCTGGTCTATTGAGCTGTTTGCTCGTTTTACCGCTCACCTCATTGTCAAAATTTCCGCTCACAGAATTCAAAATTTACACAAGGAGAGAACCCATGAACCTCACTCTGTGGATCATCGCTGGCCTGCTGGCCGCTGGCTTCCTTTTTGCGGGCGCTACCAAGCTGTTCATCCCGAAGGCGAAACTGGCCAAGACTCCAGGCGGGGGATGGGTCTTGGATTTCAGCGCCGGCTTCGTCAAGGCCCTCGGAGCAGTCGAGATCCTGGGCGCCGTCGGCCTGACCCTGCCCGCCCTGCTCGACATCGCACCGATCCTGGTGCCGCTGGCGGCCGTCGGTCTGGCGTTGGACATGGTCGGTGCGGCGATCGTGACGTTCCGCCGTCACGAGTTCAAGCATACGCTGTTGCCCCTGTTATATCTTGCCCTGGCCGCCTTCGTTGCGTGGGGCCGCTTTTCTGGTAAATGACCTGAAGGTTGGACCCAAAGTGAGCGTGGACTGTTTCCTGTCGAACCTTCAGGTCAAAAAAAGTGGCACTGAAGGTTCGACGCCACTTCCACACTGTAAATTTGATAATTAAATGGGCGGGTAAAACGAGCAAGAGTATACAAAATGTTTGCAACTTCTCCCTGTTTCTGGTCTATTGAGCTGTTTGCTCGTTTTACCGCTCACCTCATTATCAAAATTTCCGCTCACAGAATTCAAAATTTACATTAGCCCTGAGGAAATCGTGGCCTTGCTCTGGCTCAGACACTGGTACCAAACTGGCGGGAGTGACCGCATAGAGCTGCTACGCCACTGGGAGTTCCTCAAGTGGCTGATCATGACCGGCAGGCTGGATGCATCATGCTGAAATGGTGAAGAAGGAGGATGTGATGGAAATACCCCTCGTCTGGCTCATGGTACTCCTTGTCCTCGACAGAACGTGCGGACAGAGCACAGAGGAGGAGACCATCCAATGAGTCTGAACATGTACCTCTCTGAGAAAGCGCATGAAGCACATGACCGGGATCTTCGACGCGAGGCGGAAAAGGAGCGGAGGCTTTCACACCTGTCTCGGCATCGTCGGAGCAGAAGGAGGTCTGCTGCTGGGAAGCTGGGGGTGCTGCTGCTCCAGCTCGGTGCCAGATTGAAGCAGTTCGAGCAATCATCCCCTCCGCTGGAGGATCACGCAGGAAACGCGCATAGAGAGAGATGCTGTTAAGCGATAATTAGTGCATAATCACGCCACCTCTTCGACAATGGAAAGGGGAGGTTCATAGGAGCAGCCAAAGTGAGCACAAATACGCTCAGCCAACTGCTGAGCCGAGAGCAACCCATCGGGTTCTACAATCGCCTTCTTCGCATGGATCCACTTGGGCTCGATCGAGTTGAGCCAGGGACTTTTCGTGGGCAGAAAGAAAGGCAGAATGCGCACGCCTTTGCCCTCTTGCTTGACCTGCTGATTGTGCTCGCGAATCCAGGTACGCACCATCTTGCTCACATGAAAGGAGGCGTTATCCCAGATGAGCAGAAAGGCGGGTCTTGCCTTGCGCTTGCAGCCTCTGGCAACACCACTCCAGAAATTGGATGGTCACAGCGCTGACTGGACGACCGGTGACGAAGCGAAGCGACATCTGCTTCCGGATCGGATCAGTCACCGGTCCTTGTTGCCAGAGCACCCCATAACAGGCCAACGCTTTGGGGTCAGGATCGCCCTTTTGCCAGGACTGCTCCACCAAGCGCACGGGCTGATCCTTATCTTGCCAGGCATGGATGCGGGGAAGCGCAAACCTGCTCCACCAGACTTCGTCCAGAAAACCAATGGCCCAGCTGCGCTGTTGGCTGGCCCAGGAGATCAGCCGATCACGGGCGTTTTTTTAGGAGGTAGTGCGGGTCGGGGCTGGTGATCCAATGTTTGGCGCGTTTCCAGCTCTTTCCCAAACGTTTGAGCGCGCGGCGGACACTTTCGCCAGAGACGAGTCTGGGAGTGAGGCCTTGTTGGAAGCTGATCCTTGCGGCCAGGGACAACGTCCACACACTGCTATCGAGGCCAAAGTCGCGGGGGCTGCGATGCAAGAGATCCTGCAGCGCCTCTAATGCCTCGTCTGGAAAGGTCGTCCGCAGTCGATGGGGACGCGAGAATCCTTCTTGCAACACCGCGAGTCCCTGGGTATTGAAGCCGTGGATGATATTGAGCACCGTTTGCCTGTGGCAACCGCATTGGCTGGCTATAGCTGGGGCTCGTTCGCCGCGAGCGGATGCCAGCAGGACTGGGCTGCGGCGTAAGACAAAGGCGTCTTTGGAGCGTAAGCCTGCTTGGATCTGGCTGTGTTCGTTTTCGACCAAAGGTCGGATGAAGAGAGGAGTTTTCATGCTCTCTCTCATACCACATTGGCGATTACCTTTCGTGAGTTTGCATTAGGAAGGTAAATCCCACCATTTTTATCATCAGAAGGAGAAGAAGCAATGCATATTGCGCTTTGGATTGTACAAATCTTGCTGGCCCTGGGTTTCGCGCTGTCCGGCTTTAGGAAAGTATCACAGCCAGTCGAAAAGTTACGTGAAAGGATTAACTGGACAAGGCACGTCGCCCCTGGAGTCATACCCCTGATCGGCAGCCTGGAGATCTTAGGGGCGCTCGGACTCATTTTACCGAAAGCAACTGGCTACCTGCCCTGGCTCACACCGGTCGCAGCGGTTGGCCTGGTTCTCATTATGATTGGAGCTATTCTCACTCATTTGCGCTTGCAAGAGGCAAAAGTAGTGGGAGTTCCCGTCGTCCTGATGCTTCTGTTACTGTTTATCGCTCTGGGCTACTTCGTTTTCGTTCCAGTTTAGAAATGCTCTTCGCTCATCTGAGCTGGGACGACACACCAGTCACAGCTTCAACTTCCCACGCGATGCGCAACGAGATGAGGAGGAAACCCATGCACTATGGCATTTGTGTCCAAGGACACCTGGACCGGACCTTTCAACACCGATTTGAGGGACTCTGTCTTGAGCAGCAGGAGGCTGGCACCACGCTGCTCTCGGGGGATCTGCCGGATCAGGCCGTGCTGCAGGGGCTGCTCTTACAGATCGTTCGTCTCGGTCTGGTGCTGCTCTCGCTTGAGACCAGCGAGGCTCCAGGGCAAGAGGCAGCAGAACGCGAACGTAGAATGACATCGATCTGGTATGAAATCCTGCCCGTCACCTTGGAGGCGGAGCAGGTCGTCGCGCTGTACCGCTGTGAGGATGAGAAGGCGCAGCCCTGGCTTGTGCCTCATCAAGCCGGCACGCACCCAAACGATGCCATTCGAGCGCATCTCGAACGCTGTTTTGGCGACCTGTTTAAGCCGGAGGCATCCATTGTCCACTCCACCTCGTGGCGCTATTGCCGGCGAACCGAACGCCTCATTCTTACCTATCTGGTGGTGATGCCCCAGTGCGGATGGAGTTACCATCGGATTGCCAGCGAGCGCATGATGGCACGTCGTCTGGGGAAGGTAGAGCAGGCGCGAGGCGACCACTTACATCCACCGGAAAAGATCGAAGCGAACAACGTCCTCGCGCACGCGCTCGACCATCTCGCGATGTTGAGAACCTCGGATGAGCGCATCAACGAGGTGCTCGAAGCGGGCTGGAGAGGAGTGCTTGAGACAAGGATCCCGAAGCCGGCCGGGTATGTCGAGGTGGAAGAGACCAACGAAGCAGCGTTTTTCGGTCATCAGAACTGCATGGGTGATGCAGGGCATGGTTCAAACAAAGGCCAGGCCCTTGCCGAACCCAACAATAGAGAAAGGAAGAAGCAAGATGACTGAAAGCCAGAGAGGAAAAGCAAGCATGCCAAAGGACTATAGTCTGGAGAAAACACCTGCCAATAAACAACGTCGCCCCCAGTACGCGCGTGATGACGCTTGGACGAGAGCGTTCCTGCTGCGGGCCCAGGTTGCCTACGTCGCCACTCATTGGGATGAGCAACCGTTTCTTCATCCCACATTGTACTGGTACGATCCTGGCCAACAGAAAATCTTTTTCACTCTAATCGTCTGGGGCGAATCCGCGCTAATAGTGAACGTCATGCCCAGGTATGTCTGGCGGTGAGTGAGTTTGGCAAGCTCTTACCTTCGAACATTGCGCTTGAATTCTCGATTCAATATGCCAGCGTGGTCGTTTTCGGCCTCCTCAAGGTTCTCACTGAACCGGAGGAGAAACGCTTTGTCCTGGAAAGCTTGATCCATAAATACTTTCCGCACCTGTCTTCAGGCCGGGAGTATCGACCAATCACAGAAACAGAACTTCTCCGCACAACCGTGTATGCCATCGAAATCGAAAGCTGGAGCGGGAAAGAAAACTGGGCAGACAAAGCGGATCAGGGAGATGAGTGGCCCCCATTGCCCACGAATTGCGCAACGAGGTTGTTGAAGAGCTAATCCTGATCTGATGAGCGAAAGTCGTGCAGAACCGGATGTTGAGCCCGTAAGAGATGGCAGAAACAGCGGGATGGAGCGCAAAAAGGGCAGGAGATGGGAAGAATTGAGGAACAGTCAGGAAAAGAGGCCAGGAGACTCCACTCGGAGAAGCAAGCTTGTCCGAAAAGAGGGAACCCAACGGCTGTCAAGACAAGGTTACGCCGTCGCCAAACCGAGCGAGGTGGCAAAGCCTTCTGGGACACCGAACAGTCTGATCGTCACCTGAGTGGCTGTGGGAACTCGTGCGTTGCGAGCCAGCCGCTCTGCCCACGAGAGGCGAGCGTGGGCCCGCTGGGGGCGGGAAAGGATCACTGCAGCTTCGCCACGCGAAGCTGCAGGGGGTGGCGACAAGCTCACCTCGATGCGTTGGTGTCGCACGAGCTGCATACAGGCGCGCCGATGCTCTCTTCGGCTCCAATCCTGCCAGAGCAAAGGCGCGAGACCAACCTGGAGAGGATGAAGCAGGACACTGATGCGACGCGCCTTCGTGGTTGCTTCTCCCTTCCACTGACACTGCGGACGCTTTGGGCAGCCACGACAATCGAGGATCTTGGCGCTGTAGAGCACGCGCAGACTGCCATCGGCTTCGCGGCGCTGCTCGGTTGGGCGCAGCGTCTTGCCATCTGGGCAGTGCAGCATCCCGTCGGGTTGGAGGGCGAAGTCCTGCCCCGAGAAACGTCCCGCTTTCCAGGGCAAGGCAACCGCAGGCTTGCCATAGCCTTGCCCTGGCCCTTGTTCCTCTGTGATCTCTTTGACGGGAGGAGCAAACTCGGTCGTGCGCATCGGCGTCGGCTCAAGCATATGCCCCAGTTCCAGGCGCAGGTTCCACACCCATTGCGAGACAATCTGCCAGGCTTCTTGTCCAGCCGGCGCATGAGAACACCACCGGTCGGGGTCTTGCTCCTGGTCTTCATCAGCAAGCACTGGTTCAAAGGCCCCACGATGCAGGTAGAGTGTCACCACAGCGGAGGCGGTGACGCGTCTTGCGGGAGATGAGTGAAAAAGAGTTCGTAGACGATGCCATGGCGAGTGTGACCAATGCGGCTCTTTTTCGAGGCCGCCGGATGGGTGGCTACCACGACGCGGCAGCGCACGCCCTCAGGCCCCACAGCGACATCGGGGCAGTCGTAGAGCTGCCGCACCAGGCCACTTTCCGAGCGGCTGAACTGCTGGTCGGCAGGCAAGTGCAGACGGCTCTGGACCGCTGGCTGATCCAACACGGTGTAATCTTTGCCACGCATCACGAACGGAAAGCCTGCCAGATCGGCGATGACAGCCCCCGTCCCATATTGCCCATCCAGCCGCAGCAGAGCGCTGATCGGCGAAAGATGGTGTGCCTCCAGATAGCTCCCAATGGCGGTCAGTGCCCGGCGCAGTTCCTCCCGGTAGCGTCCATTGCCGCTGTTGCCGAAACTGCCCAGCCATTGGTAACTATGGGCCTGCGAGACGACGGTGCGCGTACGGATGACCTCCCCGCGCTTGCGCCCGGTGTAGCCAGGAGCACAGACCTGGTTCAAGCGACGCTGTGCTGGAGGCAACGTCTCTGTCTTTGGCAAGGCACGTTGCCGGGCGGCTTGCCGCGTCCCATCGATGTCAAAGACTACATGTTCGTTGCCTGCTCGATCTACAAGCGTGCCTGTGTGGCGCTCTTTGTCCAAAGGGCGCGCGAGCAGATCAGCGAGAAAGAGCGTGCGCAAGGCTTCTGTGGCAGCAGGGGTCAAGCTCGCAAGAAAGCGCGAGAGCGCTGAGCGGGAGGGCAGTCTCTCGCGGTCGAACAAGGCCATGAAGGGCTGCGCAAAAGGCAAGAGTTGTTCATAGAACGCCTCCAGGGTCCGTTCGCCGCTGATCGCGTAGCCGAAAAGCACGGCCAGAAAATCAATCACTTCATAGCGCCCGAAGCGGCGACGGGCCAAACGCACTTGAGAGTTGATCGCAGAAAGGATGCCCTGCCTGCGAAGATAGGGGATGATCAGCGCGACCTCCCCGAACCAGCAGGGTGTCGAGGGGACAGAGTCGGAAGAGGTCTGGATATGCACTGAAACATCGGCGATACTAGTCATGTCTACCTCCTTGTTGGGAACAGTTTTGTTCTTCCTCATCAAGGAGGCATATTTTTAGGCTGGTTCGCTACTGGTTACTACATCTCGTTGCGCAATTCGTGGGCATTGCCAGAGGAACTTTTCCGCTGAGGGCGGAAAGATAACTCGTGTGACCCGCGGATTGCGCAACGATCTAGTACGCAACCCGTGAGCTATGGATGATCTCCCCCAGAGGAATGGGGTGGTAGTAAGCGCGACGAGTGAGCAGGATTTAGGGCGACGAGCGAGCAATCGGCGCGACGAGTGAGCACTGGTACAGATATCCCTGGGAAAAACCGCTTCTCATCTGGTATACTTCTTCGGAAGACTGTACATGACGTTCTTTGTCGCACGACGGACTCGCGTTGCCCGATCGACTCGCGTTCGCTGCTCCTGGGAGACGCGGTGACTGATGGTTGCACCGACTGATCGATCAGCATCCTTGATCATGCTCCCTCTGTTCCTCTCGTCGTGGCGAAACGCGCGTCTGTCCCAAGCTCTGGAGCCTGGGAACGAACGCCTGCTGGTGCTGTCATGGCGACCTCTCGCGATCGGTTTCAGCAGACAAGGCTGGGAGAGCAGAAGGGAGAGAAGCGCACCAAAATAAGCACATGAAAGGAACAGGTAGATGGAACTCCAGCACAACAAGCAGCAATCGCGGGAATTGAGTTCGCAGCTCGTCTCAATCATGACAACCGAGCATTATAACCTGCAAATGGGCAGAGCAATGACGGTTTCAGAGGCCAATGGCCGGGCCAGCCTCTTTGTCGGGGCCGTGTCTTCTGGCCTGATTG
>WNGK01002315.1_pt1 | contig 20609 bp, 20 predicted proteins | sample 5400601 | NCBI WGS metagenome assembly WNGK01 (sample SAMN13153376, study PRJNA577476) | soil metagenome | isolation source: 60 cm soil or saprolite under Garry oak tree replicate 1 | place: USA:California | collected 2016-06-15
GCGGGGTTGCCGCGTGCGCCATCGATCCAAGGCCAAGTGCATAGAGGAGCGTTCCCGCGATCAGCACCCTCCCGGCCCCATACTTGTCGGCCAGCATCCCGGCAAAGGGCTGCGTCGCGCCCCAGACGAGGTTCTGCACGGCCATCGCGAGCGCAAAGGTTTCGCGTCCCCAGTGCAAGTCCAGGCTCATGGGCTGCAGGAACAATCCGAAGCCGTGCCGTATGCCCATCCCCAGCATCAGGATCAGGCCGCCGCAGACCAGGACGACGGTGGGTGTGCGCCAATCGGTGCGGGACGAAAGTCGAGGCAATGTACTCTCCCGAAGAAAAATACTTTTACCACAGAGGCACGGAGAACACTGAGGTTCAATGGATTGGATTCCTCTGTGTCCTCATCAGTGGTGAAATCTTTGCAGTTCAGGTCTAAGCCCATCTCATTGCACGAGCGACCGCCTTTTTCCATCCGGCCGTCAGCTCGCCCGCGCGCTCGCGCGACATCGCCGGCTCGAAGCGGCGGTCGACCCGCCAGTTGGCGGAGACGTCGCTCGTGTCGCGCCAGTACCCGACCGCAAGTCCGGCGAGGTATGCGGCGCCCAGCGCGGTGGTCTCGAGGACTTTCGGCCGCACGACGGGAACGCCGAGCACGTCCGCCTGGAACTGCATGAGCAGATTGTTGGAGGCGGCGCCGCCGTCGACCCGCAGCTCGGAAAGCTTGATTTGCGCGTCCGTCTCCATGGCGGTCAGAATTTCGGCGCTCTGGTATGCGATCGATTCCAGCGCGGCACGCGCCAAGTGAGCGGCGCTCGAGCCGCGCGTCAGCCCGAAAATCGCGCCCCGGGCATAAGGATCCCAATGCGGCGCGCCAAGACCCGCAAACGCGGGCACGAGATAAACGCCTCCGTTATCGGCGACCTTGCCCGCGAGCGCTTCGATCTCGGACGCAGCCCGAACGAGATGCAGCTCGTCCCGCAGCCACTGAACGACCGCACCGCCGATGAACACGCTGCCCTCCAGCGCGTATTCGGTGACGCCCCGAAGCTTCCACGCCACGGTCGATACGAGATTGCATCGGGAGGCGACCGCCGTTCGCCCGGTGTTGAGCAAAAGGAAGCAGCCGGTCCCGTAGGTGTTCTTGGCGAGGCCGGGTGCAAGACACGCCTGGCCGAACAGCGCTGCCTGCTGGTCGCCGGCAATTCCGGCGATCGGCAGCTTATGTCCGCCGGCGATCCATTCGCCGCAAACTCCCGACGATTCAACGACGCGCGGCAGCACCGCACGCGGGACGTCGAACAGCGCCAGCAAATCGTCGTCCCAGTCGTCGCGATGAATGTCGAAAAGCAGCGTGCGGCTTGCATTCGATGCATCCGTCACGTGAACGGCGCCACGGGTGAGATTCCAGATCAGCCACGAATCGACGGTGCCGAATGCGAGCTCGCCGCGCTGTGCTCGCGCGCGTGCGCCGGGGACGTGATCGAGCAGCCATTTGAGCTTGGTCCCGGAGAAGTAGGCATCGAGCACGAGGCCGGTCTTGCGCGAGATCGACTCGGCATGGCCCGCCTTGCGCAAGTCGTCGCACATGCTCGCAGTGCGCCGATCCTGCCAGACGATGGCGTTCGCGAGGGGTTTTCCCGTCGAGCGATCCCATAGCAGCGTCGTCTCGCGCTGGTTGGTGATGCCGATCGCGGCGATATTGGCTGGCGTGATTCGCCCCTTCGCCATCGCTTCGGCGATCACGTCGGATTGCGTTGCCCAGATCTCGGTTGCGTCGTGCTCGACCCATCCCGGCTGCGGGTAGATCTGTTTGAACTCCTGCTGCGCCACAGCGCAGATCGATCCGGCGCGATCGAACACGATCGCACGCGAGCTCGTCGTACCCTGGTCGAGAGCAAGCACAAAGGACATCGGAACCTCCTCATGCGATGCCGTCGCCCGGCTTTGCCGCCCGCGCGGCCGGGGTGAGCCTTCGCCATCGTTGTGACTTGTTGCGCCGCCGCGTAAAATGGCGCGCTTTGCGGCACTATTCTAGCCGCCGCGCTCGCGAAACACCTCCGTCCGAAGGTTCCATGACGCTTTCCCATTCAACGTCGGCGCGCACGCGCCTGCACACGCGCGGCGTCAATTTCGAGTGCTTTCAGCGCAGCGACGGCCTGTTCGACATCGACGCGCACCTTGTCGACGTCAAGGACCACGACTACGCCTTGCTTACCGGTGTTCGGCCTGCTGGTGAGCCCGTGCATGACATGTGGGCGCGCGTCACCATCGGCGACGACTACATCGTTCGCGCCATCGAAGTGCGGACCGACACGATGCCGTACCCGGGCGCATGCGATCGCATCGAGCCCGCCTATGCGAGGCTCGTCGGCGCCAATCTGCTGAAGGGTTTTCGCAAGACGGTCAATGAGGTGATGGGCGGCGTTCAGGGCTGCAGTCACATCAGCGAAATGCTCGCGCAGGTGCCGACCGCGGCGATCCAGATGTTTGCCGGCTTGCGCAGCGAGATCACAGCCGACGGCAGCAAGCCATTCCAGCTCGACCGCTGTCACGCGCTGGAGACCACGACCGATACGGTGCGCCGCTACTATCCGCAATGGTACAAGGGCGCTGCATGACGCTTGGCGCCGTGCTGCACAGGGAGCACGCTTGAAAATCCACGAGTACCAAGGCAAGGAAATCCTTCGCCGCTTCGGCGTTGCCACGCCGCGAGGCATCCCGGCGTTTTCGGTCGACGAAGCGGTCAGGGCGGCCGAGACGATCGGCGGCCCGGTTTCGGTCGTCAAGGCGCAAATTCATGCAGGCGGGCGTGGCAAGGGCGGCGGCGTCAAGCTCGCCAAGTCGGTCGGCGAGGTGCGTGATCTTGCCGCGGGAATTCTCGGCATGCAGCTCGTCACGCATCAGACCGGTGCTCACGGCCAGAAAGTGAGGCGCCTGCTGATCGAGGAGGGTGCCGATATCAAGAAGGAACTCTATGTCGCGATGGTCGTCGATCGCGCGACGCAGCGCGTCGTGTTGATGGCGAGCTCCGAAGGCGGGATGGATATCGAGGAAGTCGCGGCAAAGACGCCCGAGAAGATTCACAGGATCACGATCGATCCGATGGCGGGGCTCACCGAGAAGGACGCCGATGAAGTCGCTCTCAAGATCGGCGTTCCGCAAGCGAGCCTCGGAGAGGCGCGGAAAGTGTTGCAGGGCCTTTATCGCACCTTCGATGAGAGCGACGCTTCGCTGGCGGAGATCAATCCGCTGATCGTCACCGGCGACGGCCGCATCATCGCGCTCGACGCCAAGCTCAACTTCGACGCCAACGCGCTGTTCCGCCACCCCGACATCGTCGAGATGCGCGATCTCGACGAGGAGGATCCGGCGGAAATCGAGGCGTCGAAATATGATCTTTCGTACATCTCGCTCGACGGCGACATCGGCTGCCTGGTCAACGGCGCGGGGCTGGCGATGGCGACGATGGACACGATCAAGCTCTACGGCGGGGAGCCGGCGAATTTCCTCGACGTGGGCGGCGGCGCCACCGCCGAGAGGGTCACCGAGGCGTTCAAGATCATGCTGAGGAACCCGGAGTTGAAGGCAATCCTGGTCAACATCTTCGGCGGCATCATGAAGTGCGACACCATCGCCAACGGCGTGGTCGCCGCCGCCCGCGAAGTGAAGCTCAAGGTTCCGCTGGTCGTGCGCATGAAGGGAACTAACGAGGAGGTCGGGAAAAAGATCCTCTCGGAGTCCGAGCTGCCGATCATTACCGCGAACAACATGGCCGAGGCGGCCGAGAAGGTTGTCGCCGCGGCGAAGGGCAAGCAACCCCAAGGTCGGACGTAGCTGGCGTGCGAAGTGACGCCGGTAAGGGACGTAGCTGGCGCGCGAAGTGACGCCGGTAAGATATCAGCGTCATTCCCGCGAAAGCGGGAATCCATTGTGGTGACCAAACAATTTTGTGTATACATTCTGACCAATCAGCCCAGGGGCACGCTGTACATCGGAGTGACCTCGAACCTGGCGCAGCGTATCGGGCAGCATCGCGAGAAGCTCGTTGCCGGCTTTACGAACCGATATGGTTTGGACAGACTCGTGTGGTACGAGCCCCATGAGAATGCGGAGTCGGCTATCGTTCGCGAAAAGAAGATCAAGAAATGGAGTCGACTGTGGAAAATAGAGCTCATCGAAGGTGTAAATCCGGATTGGCGCGATCTGTATCTGGAAATCCTTTAACATGGATTCCCGCTTTCGCGGGAATGACGACAGGTGGAATGACCTCTATGACGGACCGTTTGACTAACGACACTGGGTTCCCGCTTTCGCGGGAACGACGAAATTGACGACATCGATTCGCGCTTTCGCTGGAACGACGCGGTTGCGGATTCGACACGACAGCACCTCACTGTATCTTACGTCGACATCGTCTTGGCCGATGGGAAAATAATTATGAGCATCCTGGTCGACAAGAACACCAAGGTCATCACGCAGGGCATCACCGGGAAGACCGGGCAGTTTCACACCCGGATGTGCCGTGACTACGCGAACGGCAGAAGTTGCTTCGTCGCCGGCGTAAATCCGAAGAAGGCGGGCGAGGACTTCGAGGGGATTCCCATCTTCGCGACCGTCGCGCAGGCGCGCGACGCAACCGGCGCGACGGTGAGCGTGATCTACGTGCCGCCGCCGTTTGCCGCGGCGGCGATCGACGAGGCGGTCGATGCCGGGCTCGATCTGGTGATCTGCATTACCGAGGGTATTCCGATGCGCGACATGATCCGCACGAAATACCGGATGCAAGGCAAAAAAACGCTGCTGCTGGGGCCGAACTGCCCCGGGGTCATCACGCCCGACGAGATCAAGATCGGCATCATGCCGGGACACATTCATCGCAAGGGACGCATCGGCGTCGTGTCGCGGTCGGGGACGCTCACCTACGAGGCCGTCGCACAGCTGACCGAGCTCGATCTGGGCCAGTCGACCGCGGTCGGTATCGGCGGCGATCCGGTCAACGGGCTCAAGCATCTAGACGTGCTCAGGATGTTCAACGACGATCCCGAAACCGATGCCGTGGTGATGATCGGAGAGATCGGCGGCACCGACGAGGAAGCCGCCGCGGAATGGGTCAGGGGCCACATGAAAAAGCCGGTGGTCGGATTCATCGCGGGCGTCACCGCGCCTCCGGGCAAGCGCATGGGGCATGCCGGCGCGATCATTTCCGGCGGCAAGGGGACTGCGCAGGAAAAGCTCGCGGTGATGGAGGCCGCCGGAATCAAGGTCACCCGCAACCCCGCCGAGATGGGGAAGCTGCTCGCGTCGACTCTATAGGACGCCGCCGTGGCCGAATGGACCACACCGCAATTCTGGATTGCGGCCCTGCAGATCATCATCGTCAATATCCTCTTGTCAGGAGACAACGCCGTGGTCATCGCGCTCGCGTGCCGCAATCTTTCGCGGCGCCAGCGCCGGCATGGCATCTTCTGGGGCGTGCTGGGTGCCATCGTGCTGCGCATCGTCTTGACGTTCTTCGCGATGAGCCTCCTCGTCAACCCTTATCTGAAGCTCGTCGGCGGAGCGTTGCTCGTGTGGATTGGGATCAAGCTGATCGCGGAGGAGGACACCGAGCACAACGTCAAGGCCAGCGACCGGCTGCTGGCCGCCATCTGGACGATCATCGTCGCCGATCTGGTGATGAGCCTCGACAATGTGATGGGCGTCGCGGCGGCCGCCAAGGGAAGCGTACCGCTCATTGTATTCGGACTGATCGTCAGCATTCCCATCGTGGTGATCGGAAGCCAGATTATCATGCGCATCATCGAACGCTTTCCCGTTCTGGTATTCGCGGGGGGTGGACTGCTCGGCTACATTGCGGGCGACATGGCGATCGAGGATCCTGCGATCGCGCCGTGGATCGCGGCGAACGTGTCTCAGACCGCGGTGTACGTTCCCGCCGTGGGATTCGTGCTGGTCGTCGCTGCGGGCGTGTGGCTCACGCGCAGGCGGGCACGAATGAGGAAGGCGTGATGCGCATGCCTTGCCCTGGGCGCGGAACCGTCAGGGCGACCGTGCCCGACTCGGACGATCGGCATCTCGCGCGGGCAGGCGCCGCAGCGTACACTCGCGGCCGATGGGTATCCCGAACGCTGCCGACTACTGATCTCGCATTGCACGCTCCGTTCTGACATGAGCTCGCGCGTTCCACTCGATGTCGCAAGCCTCTCGCATCCCGGGATGGTGCGTACGCACAACGAGGACTCGGTCTTTGTCGACGGCGAATCGGGCCTGGCGGTGCTGGCCGACGGGATGGGCGGTTACAGCGCCGGGGAAGTCGCGAGCGGCATCGCCGTCAACGTAATCAGCAAGGGCATGCTGCAAGAGCTCAAGTCCGGGCGCGAGCTGTCGAAGGTCGATATCAGCAGCGGGCTCACGCACGCGGCGCTCCTGCTGCAGCAGCACATCGCGCTCGCGAACAAGGGCATCTACGAAGCGGCGCAGGCGCGGCCCGAATGCGCGGGCATGGGAACGACGCTGGTCGCGACGGTCTTCTTCCAGAACCGGGTGAGCATCGGGCATATCGGCGACTCGCGCTGCTACCGGTTGCGCGCCGACCGGTTCGAGCAGCTCACGCATGATCATTCGCTGCTTCAGGAGCAGATCGACAGCGGAATGCTGACCCAGGAGCAAGCCAAGTATTCACTGAACAAGAACCTAGTGACCCGCGCACTCGGGATCGAAGCAGTCGTGCCTCCCGACATCTCCGAGTATCGCGTGGAAGCCGAGGATGTCTACCTGCTCTGCTCGGACGGCTTGACCGACATGGTCGAAGGGGAGGCCGTCCGTGAGGTCATGGCGTCGAAGCGCAGCGATCTTGCCGAGGCCGCCGCGGAACTGATCGACGTCGCCAACCAAAATGGCGGGCGCGACAATGTTTCGGTCGTGCTGGTGCGCGTTCCGGCCGACTTTCTGCCGAGCGGCGGCTGGCTGCAGCGGTGGATGGCGAGGAAACCCGCACAGGCTTAGTGTTGCGCTCCGTTAATAACTCTCATTACGTTCAGCCGTTCGTGGTGAGCTTGTCGAACCATGAACGGCTCTAAGGACCGGCTTCGACAAGCTTGTATGGCCGAACGGACTTTATTAACTTACTCCGGAACGCGAGACTAGGCAGGCGCGCCGCAAAGCCTCACGCCGATTTCGGAGCTCGCCCCCGCCAGCCGTTGACATCAAGACATCAAATATTGTATGCTTTGATGTATGAGGACTACCCTGACCCTTGAAAAAGACGTTGCCGTGGTGATCGAGCGGCTGCGCAAGACACGCCGGCAAAGCATGAAAGACATTGTCAACGAAGCGCTGCGAGAAGGACTCAAGCATCTCATCGCTCCGCCTCGCAAGCGAGGTCCGTTTCACACAGGCTCAGTCGATCTTGGACGCTGCCTGTTGAGCAACGTTGATAACGTGGCGGAAGTGTTGGCGGTGGCGGAGAGCGAATCGTTCGAATGATTCTCCTCGATGCCAATTTGCTTATCTATGCTCGCGTCAGATCATTTCCCCAACATGTACAGGCTCGCGGTTGGTTGGATGCACAATTGAGCGGCGCCGGACCGGTCGGGCTGCCGTGGCCAAGCCTCCTCAGCTTTCTACGCATTGTCACTAATCCCCGCGTATTTGAGCGCCCCGAGCCGATTGCCGACGCGTGGCGTCAAGTGCGCGCGTGGCTCGAAGCCGACGTAGTCTGGATACCGCAACCGACGGACCGCCATGAAGATGTGCTCGGATCACTTCTCACCAAAGCCGGCGTGCAAGCGAACCTCGTTCCTGACGCTCACTTGGCGGCATTGGCCATCGAACACGGCCTGCTTCTTTGCTCGACCGATGGTGATTTCGCACGCTTCCCCGATCTGCGCTGGCAGAATCCACTCCAACAATAAGGTTCCGGGAACGCTCACCACGTGAGTATCGAATTATGGCAAAACTCGTACTCTTTCTCGCTGATGGCACGACCCTGAACATCCCGCTCGCACGGGAGCGGTTGACGATCGGGCGCCGCGCCGACAACGATGTGTGCCTGCCCAATCTCGCGGTAAGCGGCGAGCACGCGGCGGTGGTCACGATTCTCGCCGACTCATTTCTCGAGGACCTCGGCAGCACCAACGGAACGCTCGTCAACGGCAGCCCGATCGCCAAGCATTTCCTGCGCGATCGCGACGAGATCGACATCGGCCGTCACAAGCTCGTGTATTGCGTGGACGACGATGTCGTGCTTGCGCCGGTGGTCGACCGCAGCGCGCTTCGTGCGGCGGCCGGAGATCTCGGGCAGCAGGTCGAAGCCGCCAAGCCGGTCGCGCGCGCGAAGCGCGCCCCCGGCGCCGCGCGCGGCAAGCGCGCCGATGCCAACGCGCCCCGCGCCGGCGCGGCCGCGCCTCCCGCGAAGACGCCGGCACCGCCGGCCGGCGCCGCCGCTGCGGTCAAACCGGCAAGCCTGGCGCTCGCATCGGTCAAGCTCCTGAGCGGGCCCGGAGCAGGGACGACCATCGCCATCACCAAGGACAGGACGACCATCGGGCGCGCGGGTGTTCAGGTCGCGATGATCGACCAATCGGGACGTAAATTTCGTCTCAAGCCCGTCGAAGGGGAGGCGGCTCCTGTAGTCAATGGGGAATCGGCCCCAGCGCAGGGCGGTCAACTGAAAGCTGGGGACGTGATTGAAATTGCGGGAACCAAGCTCGAATTTGCGCTGCCCCCATCGCTTTAGAGGCGTGCCTACTGCTCCGGCACGACTGTTGCTACCACGATGTGGCGTACACAGACAGGAAACCCGAAAGGAATATTGCGCGGGCTGCATCGAAACCGAAGTGCGAACAAGCGCGCCGCAAGCCCAATTTAATCGTCGGACCAGCCTTTGCACGTCACGATGTGACGCGAGGCGTCACAACAGCCTAGACGTTTTCGGGCCGCAGCGCCTCGTTCGGCAGGGCGACTCCCTTGCAGTGCGGGCTCCTGTCGCCTCGCCACGACATCTGGCACATCCCTTGCTGATCTCACCTCGGCATCCCCAGATGCGAAGGGTTTGGGAGTCCCCCTAAATTAACGGAGACGGCAAATGAAACGTGTACAACAGGGTTTTACCCTGATCGAACTGATGATCGTGGTTGCGATCATCGGGATTTTGGCGGCCATCGCGCTTCCTGCTTATCAGGATTACGTGGTGCGCTCGCGCGTATCGGAAGCGATGGTCGCAGCTGACGGCATCAAGACGACGGTTGCGGAAAATGCCTCGAACGGAAAGGGCCTGGCCTCGGGATTCAGCGCTCCTTCGCCGACCGAAAACGTCACGAGTGTTGCAGTTGCTGACTCCACTGGCCAGATCACCGTGACGACGACTGCCAAAGCCGGCAATGGCACGATCATTTTTGTTCCGGAATCGCCGGATGGTTCGGCGCTGGCTTCAGGCACTGTCCCGACCGACCGCATTTCGTGGACCTGCACCGCCGGCTCGATTCTGCCGAAATACCGTCCGGCGCAGTGCCGTCCGTAAGCCGAGACGCAAGCAGAGCTTTTGCAACCGAGCATACGGCGCCGCCTGCGAGCGGCGCCGTTTTTTTTGGCATCTGTGTCCCGCTCATGATCGCTCACCATCCCGTAAACTTCGCCGTATCTGCGCCATTCCGATCCGTTGACTCGAGAGAAACCCATACGTGCAGCTAGTGCAGAAGTTCTTTTCCGGCGGCGCAAAAGGTGACAAAGCGATGGCGGATGTAACGACCGCTGCCGCCGCGCAGGACGACGCTCATTACGCGCACATCCGCAGCGCGGCGGCCGACTACGAGGCCAAGGGCCGGTTTGGAGATTCGCTTGCGCTCCTCAACCGAGCGCTCGCAACCACGCCGGACGATCTTCGCCTCGTTGTCGCGCGCGCTTCGACGTTATTCGCGTGGGGACGGATGCCCGAGGCGCTCGACGGATACCTGAGTGCCGCATCGCGTGGGCTCCAAAGCGAAGAATTGTTCGTGCAGCTCGGCTGGACCTGCGTCAATCTGGGGAAACCGCGCGACGCGGAGACCTGGATGCGCAAGGCCGTCCAGATCGAGCCTCAGGCATTCAACGCACGGCTGGGATTGGCCTTCGTGCTGGCGGAACTGGACCGTTTCGACGAAGCCGAAGAGCACTTCGGGTGCGCCCTCGACCAGGTTCCCGAAGACTTCGATACCCTGATCATGTTGGGAGGCTGCAAGGTCAGGCAGGGCGACCCGGCGGCTGCCGAAATGCAGTTCAGGCGTGCCATCGCGGTGGATCCCCGCAAGGCCGCGGCATGGTCGAATCTCGGCGTAGCGCTGCGCTGCCAGTATCGGCATTCCGAAGCGATCGAGGCATTCGAGCACGCGCTTGCGCTCGACGAGGAAACCGGGGAGCACAGCGACAGCGCGCTCAATCTCGCCATCCAACTCCACATCATGGGGCGAACGGACGAAGCGCTCGCCGTGCACGAGCGGACCCTTGGCCAGCATCCGGACATCGAGGCGCACCGTGCTTACGCACATGCGCTCCTGAGCGCGGGGCGGCTGGTGGAAGGATGGAATCATTACGAATTCCGATGGATGTTCGAGCCGCTGCTGTCGACTCGCGTCGGTCCATCGCGGCCGCCGTGGTCGGGGCAGGACCTGCGCGGCAAGACCATCATGCTCCGCGTGGAACAGGGTTTTGGCGATACGATCCAGTTCCTGCGCTATGCACCGCACGTACAAGCTTTGGGGGCCACCGTGCTGCTGCGGAAGTTTTCCGACCTGGCGCACGGCTTTGCCGGCGTCGACCGCGTTGTCGATGTCGACGAGTCGCCGGAATTCGACTACTACATTCCGCTGATGAGTCTTCCCCGGGTATTCGCGACCGATCTTGCATCGATCCCGTCGGAGATCCCCTACCTAAAAGCGGACCCTGACCGCGTCGCCCGGTGGGCGCAACGGCTGAACGGGAATGGGCTGCTGCGCGTGGGACTGGTATGGGCCGGCAACCCGACACATCTGCGCGACAAGGATCGGTCGATGGCCTTGCGCACGCTTTCGCCCTTGTTCGAACTCGAGGGTGCGCGCTTCTTCTCTTTGCAGAAGGGGCCACCGGCAGACGAGGCCCAGGCGTTTTCGAAAGACTCCGCATTGACGGACCTCGGCCCTGAGCTGGCGGACTTTGCGGATACTGCGGCAGTCATCAGTCAACTCGATCTGGTCATCTGCGTGGACACCGCGGTGGCCCATCTCGCGGGGGCGCTCGGAAAACCGGTATGGGTCATGGTTCAGAGAGACGCCGACTGGCGCTGGCTGGAAGAGCGCGAGGACAGTCCCTGGTATCCAACCCTGCGTCTTTTCAGGCAAGACCAGGCGAGCCGGCCCGGCGATTGGGCGGATGTAGTCGAGCGTGTAAGGGGCGCTCTATATCGCCTGCTCGAACAGGCTTCAGCTCCGGCCTTGCACGTTCTTTCGGGCCCGCTGGCGGTCGCGAGCGGCCCCTCCGATGCGGTGTCAAGACCGGTTGCTCGTGAGGTCATGATAGGGGCGTCACGGCCCGGCGTGAGCGCGATTACCGAGACCCGCGTCGGAATTCTGCAGTTTCTTCCGGAGGAACCCATCATCGGCGACTCCATCGGCTGGTACGGAGAATTTGTCCAACCTCAGCTTGACCTCCTGGGTCGGATCATCGGCCCAGGATCGGTGGTGCTCGAAGCGAATGCCGGCGTCGGCGCCCATTCGGTTTTTTTGGCGACCACCGTCGGCGCGGCGGGGCAACTTTTCCTCTACGAATCCGACGCGGTGCGACAGCGAATCCTGCGCCAGAATCTCGCCGCAAATCGCGTAGCAAACGCCGTCGTCATGAAGGACACCTTGCGCCCCGCACGGTTAAACGAGATACATAGGCTCGACGGCGCCGATGCGGACCAGGAGCCGAATACGGAAACAGTCGATGAGTTGCAGTTGGAAAAATTGCACTTGATCAAACTCAATGCGGGAATGCCTGCGATGCAGCTCCTCGAAGGTGCGGCGGAAACGCTGTGGCGATTGAGGCCTGCGCTGTTTATCGCCACGCCGGATCCGGAGGCGATGACCCGCCTGGCGGGCCGCCTTGGAGAGTACGGCTATCGTTGCTGGGGGATGGAGACGCCTTTGTTCAATTCCGGGAATTTCAATCGGCGCGCATCCGACCCCTTCGCCGCAAAAACCGTCTTGGCGCTGCTCGCGATTCCCGAAGAAATGGACGTCGATGTGGCGCTCGACGGGTGTATCGAGTTATCGCCGTGAGCGAGCCTCAAATTCACATCGCAATGCCATATGTCATCGAGGAAAGGCTCCGCGCTGCCGATGATTCCTGAATGGCTCGAACTACAACGTGGCGCCTTACGCTTGGGTTGGGCTATCATCAAATCGCGGTCACCTTTCGCAGGCTGGGTCGACCGGAACCAAAGTGCCTGCACCTTCCGAAGCGGTGGCGACGAATGGCGATTTTCGAATTCTTGAAGACACGTGAACTGGACGAATTCGCAACCGGACTGGCGGAAGACCTCGCCCGGCGGTTTCCGCCGGCATCGGAAGCGAGAACCGATCCCGGGGTGCATCACCAGAAGAAAGTGATCATCGAAGGATTGGCGGCGCGCGCCGTCCGCTATCATGAGCAACACAAGCTGGGCGTGTACAAGAAGGCGAAGCTCGGCAACGTATTCAAGTGGAAATTGCAGGAGCTCGGCTTCAGCGCCGAATTCGCGGAAACCGCGACTAATGAGCTCATTACACGTCTGGCGGTAAGGTGACTTCGGGTGGAAGTCGAATCGATCCAGCAATAAAGCGGCGGTCATTCAAATTGATGCCTGAAACAGAGGAAGCTGGATCGCGTCAGCCGCCGTCAGCATCTCCGCGAGGTCTGGCATGAGCGATCAGAAGAGGGCGGTTTTGCAGCTCGACCCTGCGGGATTCAACGAGCTTCGCATGTGTCGAACGGGGCCAATGGTCTATAACAAGTTCGACATCTATGTCGGCGGTTCACTCAAGCAGTACGGCGAGTTCTCCGTTGGTGAGCAGGAGGCGTTTCGGAATCTGGTGACCCCGGGCTCGATTGTGGTCGAGGTGGGAGCGAACATTGGTGCGCACACCGTCGATCTTTCGCGCCTGGTGGGCCCCGACGGCGAGGTGCATGCATTTGAGCCTCAACGCATCGTGTTTCAAACGCTATGCGCCAATCTCGCGCTCAACCAATGCACCAATGTTTTCGCCCGGCAAGAAGCGGTGGGCGCCGAACTCGGCACCATTGTCGTACCGGCAGTGAATCCCGCCACACGCATGAACTTCGGCGGTGTATCGCTGGTCAACGTCGCGCACGGCGAGCCCGTGCGTCTCGTAACGCTGGACAGTCTCGATCTCCCGGCATGTCATATGCTCAAAGTCGACGTCGAAGGGATGGAAGTGGAGGTCCTCAAGGGTGCCGGGCAGACCATACAGACGTACCGCCCCGTCATGTATCTGGAAAACGACCGGGACGAGCGTTCGCAGGAGCTCCTCTCTCGTGTGCTGGATCTCGACTATGCGGTGTATTGGCATCTACCCAGAATATATCGCTCGGATAATTTTGCCGGTGAAAAGGAAGACATCTTCAACGGCGTCGTCTCGGTCAATATCCTGTGCATACCCAACGAAGTAGGAACAAACGTCGTCGGCCTTCGCCGCGTGACCACAGCGGATGACTCGTGGCGAGTTCGTCCATCATAAGCGTAGGCCGGACTGATGTTGTCCGGGATTTTCCACTACGAAGCCAAGCGATCTACACGATGTTCTTGCATCAACCGTGCCCCGTTTGCGATGCGCTATCGACGCCGCTCGACGTCGTCGACTTCAACAAGTCGTGCGAGGAAGTGCACGGAAAGTATCTCCCGATGCTCGGATTACCTGTCTATTACGCGGTTTGTCAGGAGTGCGGATTCTGCTTCGCGCCTGAATTCTCACAGTGGACATTGGACGACTTCGCGGTCCGGATCTACAACAGTGATTATGCGCAAGTAGATCCAGCCTATATTGAAGTGCGTCCTCGCGCTTACGCGAACGACCTGGCCCAGATGCTTGGCGACGGAGCCCGATACATTCGACATTTGGATTACGGAGGTGGTAATGGGCTGCTCAGCAGCCTTATGAATGATTCAGGCTGGAAGTCCTCGTCTTATGACCCCTTCGTCGACGGTCAAATACGGCCAGCGGAGCTGGGGCGATTCGATCTCATCACGGCGTTCGAGGTATTCGAGCACGTGCCCGACGTACGAAGGCTTGTGTCCGATCTTTCCGCACTGCTCGCCAAGGATGGAATCGTGCTTTTCAGCACGCTTCTCTCGGACGGAAACATCGCCCCCCACCAGCGCTTGAGTTGGTGGTACGCATCCCCACGGAATGGGCACATCAGTCTTTTTTCAAAAGCGAGTCTGGCGATACTGGGGGCCAAGGAAGGTTTTAGCTTCCGAAGCTTCTCGCCAAACTTTCATGTCTTCTGGAAAACGGTTCCTGCGTGGGCCAGCCACCTGATCGCCGCGGATTGAGAACCGGCTAGTGAGTACTGCACGCGATGATTCCGACGCGCTCATCGCGCGCGGTATCGCCGCGGAGGAGCGGCATGAGCTGGACGAAGCTTGTAAAGAGTACGTGGCCGCCACGCGCACTGCTCCCGATTACGCGAAGGGTTGGCTCCATCTCGGAATCGCTCTTGCGGCAATGTCGCGATGGAACGAGGCGATCGCTGCGTACAAGCGAGCAATCGCTCTGGAACCGCACAATGCGCCTGCGCATTACAACAGCGCGCTTGCGTCCTACAGCGCCGGAGATATGGCTGCCGCAGAGGCCGGGTTCATCGAAGCGCTCAAGTATCGTCCATCATTTCCGGATGCATACGCCGGCCTCGCTGACGCCTATGAAGCGCAAGGGAGGTTGCAAGATGCCGCGTCGGCGCTCGCGAAGGCGGTCGCACAAGCACCAACGCATGTCGGCTACCTCTTCAACTTGGCGCTCGTGCAGCGCAAGTCAGGAGACCTGGACAGAGCAGAAGCGCTTCTGCGTTCCTTGATCGCGAGCCATCCTCTGAGCGGAGACCTCGGACTTGAATTGTCGAATGTTCTTCGCGAAAAGGGTAAGCACCTGGAAGCCTGCTCGACGCTGGAGGCGCTTATCGGGGGCAGTCCTACTGTTACAGACGCGTCGAGCAACCTGCTTTTCACAATGCTGTTCCGCGACGACATAACCCCGGAGTACCTATTTCAGCGACACGAACAGGTGGGACGCCTCATACAGGAGCAGTTTCCCGTCCGCTATACCGCTTACAGCAATGCGAAGTCGCCCGAGCGAAAATTGAGACTTGGCTATGTCTCTGCCGATTTCAAACGACATCCCATCGCATTCTTCGTGTTGCCCGTCATCGAGCATCATGACCGGAGCAGATTCGAGGTTTTCTGCTACTCCAACGCGGAAGGCGCAGACGACCTGACAAGGGACTTCCGCAATGCCGCGGACGCGTGGCGGGAGATTCATGCGCTCGACGACGCGGCTGTCGCACAGATGATCAATAACGATCGCATCGACATCCTCGTCGATCTTGCGGGTCACTCCGGAGGCAACAGGTTGGGCGTCTTTGCACACAAGCCGGCACCTGTCCAGGCAACGTGGCTGGGATACTTGGGCACGACCGGCGTCGACGCCGTCGATTACCGCATCTGCGACGTGCATACCGATCCTGTCGGCCTCACCGAGGTGTTGCATACAGAGACCTTGGCGACTTTGCCTCGCACGCAGTGGTGTTATCGACCGCGGGGTCGCACCCCGCATGTCGGTACACCCCCCGTCTTGCGCAACGGGTTCCCCACGTTGGGTTCATTCAACCAGTTTGCAAAGATTTCGCTGTCGATACGGTCGCTCTGGGTACGAATACTTGCTCGACTGCCGGAGGCGCGGCTTTTGGTGGTCGGAATTCCCGAGGGGGAGACGCAGGACGAATTCCGGCGGTGGTTCGATGAGCATGGCGTGAAATCCGCTCGTCTCGAAATGATCGGACGCGTTGATCTCGAAACTTATCTCGGTTTATACAACCGTGTCGACGTCGCCCTGGACACTGGGCCGTATTCGGGGGCTACAACGACTTGCGATGCGCTGTGGATGGGTGTGCCGGTGGTGACGCTGGCCGGGCGGCATTCGATCGCGCGGAGCGGGACGAGCCTCCTTACAAGTGCCGGCCTGGACGAACTCGTCGCATCATCGCCGGATGAATACGTGAACACCGCGGTTGCGCTCGCTGCGGATATCCAACGGCTTGTCACAATGCGTCGTTCGCTTCACGAGCGGATGCGGAACTCTCCGCTGATGGACGAACAAGGGTTTGCCCGAAACCTCGAGAGCTTGTACGGAAAAATGTGGGCGGCTTGGTGTCATGCTTCCTGACGCAGTGTGCGTTCGCGTCTCAAGCGGCACGCCCCAGCCCATAAAGGCCAAATCGCTACTTCGTGCCGTGCGGCACGCTGCGCTCGCGGTAAGTAAAGCAGTAGGGCACGTGAATGGTCTTGCGTACCTTTTCGTCCCAGATTGCGTAATAGGAACGATAGCAGGAGGTGCCTTGGATCATCGCTGCAAATCGAACAAAATCGATCATGGGATCGCCGATCTCGCAGCAGCCGAGAGTTCTCGGAAAGTCGACCGCCGAGTCGCATGAAACCGTTAAGGTTGAGGGTGCCACGAGCTTCACATTGAGTTTCGCGGCGAGCGGGCACGCGTATCCCCGACTTATGACAGAAGTTGTTCCTCCGCCCACCGGCTGGCCATTTTCGAATCGGACATAATCATGGCAGAAACTTACCGACTGGCCATTCCATGAATTGGTCTTCGCCCACCCGGGGGGACATGGGCGAAAATTTGATACTTCCGAGCGGGACTCTGGATGTCGGTCGTTTTCCGCTGCGCGCCACGCTTCGTATGCGGACCATGCGGCTTCCGGCGACGGGTAGTAGCCAGTGATCTTTTTCGATCCCGATACGAGCTGGTAGGTGACAGCGGGTTCGACGCTTTCGGCGGCTGCAGCCAGACAGGGCCAGCAAAGACAGAATACGGCCAAGATGCAGGATCTTCGCGCCATTGGCTAGGTTACCAGGGGCTGATCGGAACAATTTCCTCTATCCTGCCACTGGCCTTGTCGACGATCACCGACATGCTTTGATTGCGTGCGCTCAGCGGTAGAAAGCCGAGCTCCGCTGCGCGTTTCCCGGCACGCGAGAGCAAACGCTGCAATGCTCGGTCGCCCTCGGAGCTGCGGCCTTCGAGCAGGCGCAGGGGTTTTGCTCTGCGACCTGCATCGCCCGTATGCAAGCGCGGCTACCTGGACGCAGCCGATGATGGTGAGGTCTGTTTTCAGACCCTTCTTATGTGGCTTGAAAATGATGAGAGTAATCAGCGGGCCGATTATCACATCACAGCCAACGATCAACATGAGCAAAGTTTCGCCGCCCATCGCCTCGAAGTACGGGGGCGGGTACCACAGCATCAGCATAAGCCCGATCACCGCGGCGGCGACAAGGGCACTGATGCCAAGATGAATGGCCGCCGCCTTTCCCCGCGTCATGTCTCCCTTTTGCTGAAGGAGAGGTTGCGTGCCGGGCATTAACCTCGACATGGTCTGGTGACGACGCAAAGACCTCGAGGGTCTAAATGCCCGTGCTGCCAAAACCGCCGCCGCCACGCGAGCTTGCGGCAAAGTCCTCCACGACGTGAAATGCGGCCTTCATGACGGGGACAATGACCAGCTGCGCCAATCGTTCCAGCGGTTTCAGCTCGAACGTGCTGCCACCCCGATTCCAGCAGGAAATCATCAAGGGTCCCTGATAATCCGAATCGATAAGCCCGACCAGATTACCCAGCACGATTCCATGCTTATGGCCTAACCCGGATCGCGGCAAAATCATGGCGGCAAGCCCGGGATCTTCGATGTGAATCGCGATACCCGTCGGTATCAGCTCCGTTCGGCCCGAGTCGAGCGTTATGGATGCATCGATACACGCGCGCAGATCCATGCCGGCGGAGCCCGGCGTCGCGTAGCTGGGCAGGTACGGGCGAATGCGCTCGTCGAGGACTTTGAGCGCGACAGTTGCGATGGTCATTCAATTGCCACGATCAGGAGCGCGGCCATTGTTTGGGCGTTAAGGACATAGTGAAATGCTTCTCTTAGCCAAGGCCAGGATCCACTCTGCATGCACGAGACCGGCTTCCCTCTGCTTCGGGGACGGCGGACAGCGTGCATTCCTGTTAACTTGTCCGTGTAGCTCTCGACGGCGCCAGTTGCCATCATTCGCTTAAGGTACCGGAGTCCCGCTTACGTCTTTGCGCGGCTTGGAAGCCGCGATGCAATCTCCGCCACCAATCTCCGCGCAAGTGCAAGTTTGTCCATCCGCGGCAACGCGTGCGCACCCGCATCGTCGAGCAGCGTGACCTCGTTTTCGTTCTGCGCCAGCGCGTCCTGGGCGCGATTGGCGACGAGCAGTGGGACTTTCTTCCTTCGCCGCTTCGCTTCGGCGTTTTGATTGACATCATTCGTCTCGGCGGCAAAGCCGACGCAGAACGGCGGTTTGCGGCGCGCGGCAACGGCGGCGAGGATATCGACGGTCGGCTTGAAGGTCACCGTGAGGGGCTGATCGCTCTTCTTGAGCTTGAGCGCATGCGCGTCCGCCGGCGCGTAGTCGGCCACCGCGGCCACCGCGATGAAAATGTCGCATGCGGCGATGCTTGCATCGACGATCGCCGCCATGTCCGCGGCGCTCATGACGTTAACGCGGCTGACGCCGGCCGGGGTCGCAAGTGCCGTCGGTCCGGCGACGAGAATTACCTCCGCGCCGGCCTCTGCGCACGCCTGGGCCAGCGCGAAGCCCATTTTCCCCGAGCTACGGTTGGTGATTCCACGCACCGGGTCGATCGCCTCGAAGGTCGGACCCGCGGTGAGCATGACGCGCTTGCCCGCGAGCAGCTTGGGCTGCACCGAGGCGATCAGCGCGGCGAGGATTTCCTCGGGCTCGAGCATGCGCCCGTCTCCGAATTCGCCGCACGCCTGGTCGCCATGCGCCGGCCCGAGTATCGCCACGCCGTCGGCCAGGAGCCGCGCGACGTTGCGCTGCGTCGCGACGTGCGTCCACATCTGGCGGTTCATCGCAGGAGCGACGAGCAGCGGACAGTCGCGCGCGAGGCAGAGCGTCGACAGCAGGTCGTCCGCATGCCCGTGCGCAAGCTTGGCGATGAAGTCCGCCGACGCCGGAGCGACGACAATCGCGTCGGCGTGACGCGAAAGCTCGATATGGCCCATCGCGTTGGCGGCGCCGGATTCCCACAGGTCTGTGAGAACGGGATTGCCCGAAAGCGCCTGCAGCGTCATGGGGGCGATGAACTGCATCGCAGACGACGTCATCACGACGTCGACGGCGATCCCCTCCTTGACGAGCAGCCGCGTCAGCTCGGCTGCCTTGTAAGCGGCGATCCCTCCGGTCAAGCCGAGCACGACTCGACTCAGGCGACGCGCTGGGGCTGCATTAGTCATCCGTTTGGCCGAGAACGAAGGCGGTGCAGCAGTTTAATATGCTGCGACACGACGGTACAGGGGCGCTTCCCGGTCACCGGCAGAAATCAGCGAGCAATGCAGGCGACTTCGCTCGAATGAGTGAGCAATCGTCCAGAAAACCTCACGTACAACGATCCACAATGGTTGTACTTTTGATAGATCGATACTATACTGTAATACTATTTACCTATCGATATGGCGATGACAACCGTAACGGTCTCACCAAAGTTCCAGGTCGTGATTCCTCGCGAAATTCGCAAATTGCTCGGGATCAGTGCCGGTCAAAAAGTTCGAGTTATCGCGCTCGGCGATCGGATTGAATTCATCCCGGTCAAGCCAGCGCGCGCTCTGCGCGGATTTGTACGTGGCATCGACTCGAGCGCGAAGCGCGAGAAAGATCGCGTGTGAATCTTGTCGACTCGTCGGGCTGGCTCGAATACTTCGCTGATGGAAAGAACGCGAATTTTTTTGCGCCCGCGATCGAGAATACGAAACTTCTGCTCGTGTCCTCAATCAACTGTTATGAAGTATTCAAGCGCATTGCACAGCAGCGCGACGAAAATGCGGCAATGCAGGCGGTCGCCGTCATGCAGCAAGGCGTCGTTGTTGATCTTTCGGTTGATCTCGCGATCATGGCGGCAAACCTTGCGCTTGATCTGAAGCTGCCGCTGGCTGACAGCGTCATTCTGGCAACCGCGCGGCTGCACAAGGCGACCGTGTGGACTCAAGACGCGGATTTCGAGGGCATAGCCGGCGTCAAGTATGTAGCGAAACGCTGAATTCGGAATCATGCATCGATAGTCGACAAGCGCGCCCTCTGTGACTTTATGCAGGAACATGCTGAGTGAGGTCATTGCGTCGCGCAGCGAGGGAACCCTATGCGCATTGCCGATTGGCCCGAGGACGAGCGACCCCGCGAACGGCTGCTGCGACATGGAAGCGCCGCGCTTTCGGAATCCGAACTGCTTGCGATCTTTCTTCGCACCGGCATTGGCGGCAAGAATGCGGTGGAGCTCGGACGCGATCTTTTGACCCGCT
>WNGK01007420.1_pt1 | contig 20604 bp, 18 predicted proteins | sample 5400601 | NCBI WGS metagenome assembly WNGK01 (sample SAMN13153376, study PRJNA577476) | soil metagenome | isolation source: 60 cm soil or saprolite under Garry oak tree replicate 1 | place: USA:California | collected 2016-06-15
TGACCGCCTACGAGGAGCTGCTCACCGACTCGGCCGAGTCCGTAGGAGCGTTCGCCTACCTGGTGAAGGGATGCTCGGCCCCGCTGATGCGGGACGTGATCATCAAGGCTTGGCGTCGGTCGACGGGGTGAGGCGACCCTGCGAGCGGGCTCGCCGGAGGCGGAGCGGCTCGACCACGCTCGGCGACTGCTCGTACGGGCAAGACTGACTCACTGACCTCCGGGGATCGAACTACGTCTACCCGCGGGCGCCCACGGGAACCCCGCCTTGGGAGAGTCCACACGCAGGGATCAGCGGCCCTCCACGTCCTCGTACGGAACCGTCTGCCTCCCCGGTTGACCGAGCTGACCTCGGTAGTCTGCGCGCGCGCGTACCCGGACCCGGTCGGCCTTAGCCGATGACGTACTGGAGACCCACCTGCGACTCGAGCGTCGCGCTCATCGCGCGCAACGAAACGGACCACGTCTGGTCGCCGACGACGCCATCGGCGGAGACGCCGCCCCAGGTCTGAAAGGCCTCCACCGAGGCCTTGGTCTTCGGACCGAACTGGCCGTCGATCGGGCCAGGGGTGGTTCCCCACTCGCCCGGGGCACCGTTGGTCAGAACCGTTTGGAGGCTATGGACGACAGGTCCTGAGGATCCGACCTGCAGCAACGGCATCGGTCCACCGTCGGGCAGCGCGTTCCATGTGTTGGGTCCGACGATGCCATCGACCACAAGACCGGCCCCTTGCTGGATCTGCTTGACCGCGCTCGTGGTGGCTGGACCGAATACGCCGTCTACGACGAGTCCGGGATCGGGCGTACGGCGGAGCGCTCGCTGGGCCCGACGAACGACGTCGCCGGTCGCACCTTGGCGAATGGTTGGCTGGCCAGCGTTCGGCATGGCGTTCCCTCCTTTCCCGCATGCCCCGAGGCATCCGGGCGCTAGGTGAAGCCCAGGAGAGCGGCCTCGCGCCGCCTGGCGACGTCCCCACGCCACCGAATGCACCCCACGGCAGCGCGCACCGACAACCTGCGAGCGAGAGACGTTCGGCACGCCCATCCCTCATTCTGAGAGTGGCCGGATGAAGGCCCCTTCTTTCATTCGTGCAGGGACATGCCACGGATCCGGAATCGCCAACCTGTTTGGATCGGGCAGACCGGCCAGTCGGTGGTGTTCTCCAGGCAGTGGCCGCGGAGCTCCTGTTCAGAGTGAAAGCACGCCGCCGACAGCCCGTCGCAGCGGGCTGTTAAGGCTGGGTCAGCCCGACCCTCGGAGACGCGAGGAAAGGCGGCCTAGCCGCTCTGGCGAGGCGAGGTCGATCGATTGGGCCTAATGCGCGTTGTCTAGGGTGACGTAGGCCATCATCGCGATTTCCTGGGCGGCTCGGCACCGGTCGACGGTCTTGTCCTAAGCGTTCTTGCGCCGCTGAGGAGCTCGTCGAGGTGCTCAGCGCACAGCGCCTTCTCCAGGGTCTTCCCCCGAACGCTCAGCGTCACGGTCTCCTGCGAGATCGCTGAGCACATCCCGCAGGGTCTGTTCTCCGGCTCCAGCATCGCTCGGTCCCCTCGTGTCTCTGCTCCAGGAGGCTCTGACGCGGCTTGGACGGCGTGCGCCTATCGAGGCCCGGCGGGGACGGCCAGCCGGTCCACGACTCGAGCGCGCACTGGTACCCACAGCCGTCAATGGCCGGATGACGAAGGGCCATTTCAGGGCGGGGCCAGCCCGAGCGAGGGATCGGGAGGACGACGTGACAGGTCTGGTGGTTGATCGAGACTGCGCGATGGTCAAGCGCGGAGGCCGGGACGATCGGTCGCGCGCCTCGCGCAGGTCAAGGATGGCGACCGCAACCGTGGCTCGATCCGGCCGTCGGGAGAGGGATGTCCCAAGTGTCGAGACCCGTCGGCGTGTTGCCGAGCCCCGGGCATCCAGGGGGGCCACGATGCGCCTCGAGGAGAGCGCTTCACCGGGTCAGCAGACGGAAAAGGAGAGCCCTGCGGTCGGGTTTCGGAGTCAGGCCGCCTTGGGTGCGCGGCTCCGGCGCTTGAGGGCTGGTGCGGCCTCAGCGCTTGCAACACGGGGACGGCCCCTCTTCGGTGCCCTCGCGCCCTTGACGAGCTCCTCGATGTGGACGGCGCACAGATCCTTCTGCAGGCTCTGGTTCCTTCTCTTGATGCCCACCGTCTCGGCGGGCGTCTTCCCGCACACGTCACACACCGTGACGACGATCTCAGCCACCATTCCTCCCTCATCGCTAATGTCCGCGAATCATACCGGCGGCGGAAGCGCAGGGCACACCCGCGGACCTCCGCTTAAGGAAACAGCGTGGCGAAGCGCCGACCGACGTTCTCGGGCGGCCTGCCGGCGCTGTCCCAGTCGCGCGGTGCCGGTGCCGTCTTCAACCTGCCCCGGTAGGACGGGTCACTACGAACGCACTCGCGATCCAGCCGGGTTGACTCTTCCGCCCGTCGCTCCCGCTCCGCCGCTAGGTCCGTCCCGGTGCGGGCTGGAGGAGTTCGTCGAAGTCCGATCCAAATGTCCGGGCGCCTGCGCAGCGGACGACTCGACGAGCCGGTTCCGGCCGGTCCTCGTGAAGGACCCCGGGCGACCGGTCCGAGGGACGATGTCGCCGTCTTCTCACTACTGCATCAGGTCGACCTGCTCTTTGTGGTCGATGTTCTGCGATGTGCACGGGTGGACGTTGTTCAGGCAATCCGCCACGAGCTTCGCGAGCACCCGTTGGTGCCAGGTGTTCCAGAAGTCGGCGTGGATCGTGTAGTAGGGGTGGGTGTGGTCGTTCACGGTCCCGGTCGTGCCGGCCAGGTAGAAGTTCTCGGCGTAGCCGCCGCCCGCGATCGTCCCGCACCCGGTCGCGCCAGGGGGGTTCGTGCCGGTGCAGTTGCCCGGTACCTGACCGTTCACGCCGGGGATCTCGTTGGACACGTAGAAGGTGTGGCTCGCGTTGTTCACCGACGCGACGTGGAACGGCCCGCCGATCACGTCGTCCCCCGGGGAGCTCCAGCCGGGCGTGGAGTCGGCGCGTACGATCGCGGTCTGGCCGTTCGCGAGCGTCTGCGGCGTGTAGTCGATGCAGGTCGTCCCGTTCGCCGGCGTGCAGTAGGTCCCGTTGGAGTCGAGCGTGTACGCGGCCGTGGTGATCCAGCCGCTGAACGGCGCGGTCGTGTCCGAGGTGTCGATCGCGAGGGTCTGGATGTTCCACGCGTTGCAGGTGTTCGAGCAAGGGTCCATCGTGCCGCTCCACGCCGCCCCCAGGTGGATCCGGAAGTCGATGCGCGGGACGGGCGTCGTGTAGCCCGCCGGGCAGTGGTGGTTCGCGTCCTGGTACTGGAAGCTCCCGATGTCGGTCCCGGTGCCGTTCCAGCATGACGGGAACCCCACCTTCGCGATGGGGCCGTCCACGATCGTCTGGCTGTTGCCGGCGACCTTCTTGGCGGCATTGAGGTACGGGGTGTAGTCGTAGGGGTGGTCGGTGTCGGGCGTGTCGAGCGCGGTCTCGTGCCCGCAGGACCACACGACGTTCGCGTTCGCCGACGGCGACCCGGCCCCTGAGTTCCCGCCGACGAGCTGCGCGCCGACCGGGAACGCCTGACAGGTCCCGGACCCACCGCAGTTTGCGCTCGTGAAGTAGTACACGTGGGCCCGGATCGGCGGGATCCGGGTGGAGCCGTCGGTCTGGAAGATCGTCGGGGACCAGTACGCGGCGGAGTCGTAGCTGAGGGTCCCCCGGTTCGTGGCGTTCGGCCCGCCGCAGGACATCGACTGGGGCAGGCCCGACCGGGCGGTCACGGTGGGGCCGGGAACGGCACAGGTGCCGGCTGGGTGATACTGAGTCCGAGCGCGGCGTTCGCCCCCGGGACGTCCGTGCGCGAGACGTTGACGGCGACCTGGAACTTCACGGCGGTCGCATTCGGCACCGCCGAGACCGTCCAGACCTTCGCCGGGATGCTGCCCGTCGTCGAGTTCACGTCCGGGTCGAGCACGCCGACCGTCTGCTCCACCCCGCTCACGTAGATCGCGTCACCGACCTTGAACGGGTTCGCGCTGACCCCCGCTGGGAGCGTGATGGTGGCTCGGGCGGTGGCTTGTGAGACGCCCGACTGCAGCTGGAGCGCGCTTACGTCCGCCTCGTAGGCCACCAGTTGGTTCGTCGCGACGCCGGGCCAGGTCTGCGGGTTCCCCCAGAAGTCGTGGGTGTGGCTCGCCGAACCGTCAGGATGCACGATCGGGTCTACGTCCGCCACGTGATTCACCGAGCACTGGACGATGAACGGAGTTCGTCGTCGCGGCGTTGGCGCTCGGCAGCCCGAGCACCAGCAGGACCGCGAGTGCCGCGAACGCTGGCAGGGTCCGTCGCATCGGGGTGACCCTTTTCCTCGGCCGGCTCGATTCGGTGGATCGTTCCTCGGGAGCCTCGCCCCGCGACCTCGGCTAAACGCTCGTAACGAATCGATCCGCGGGGTGTTCCCACCAACCTATGGCCAGGTCGGAACCTTCCTTTCAACCCTTCAGGAGAGTTCGCGGGTGATCTGGTTCGGGATCCCTGCCGATGACGCGACGGTGACGAGACGCGCTCTCCGGTCTTCTCCGACGCGCGAGGCAAGGCCACGCTCGTGGGGACACGACCCCCATGACACAGCTCTTGCAGTACCCAACAACCTGGCAGGTTCTCCAGGTTGTTCTCGGCCGTGGCGTCGGGCCCGATGGTGCAGTGCGTGGTCGCGTTGCAGCTCGCGGCCGGGCAGTAGGTCATCTCTTGATCTTGGCGGTCCTGCCGTTCGCGGAAGTCACCCTGTCCGGCCGGCGTCGATGTTGTCCACGACCTACTTCCGGGTGTAGCGGACGTTGCGTTCCATCGCTTGGCAGCGTCCCGCGCACGTGCGAGAGCGTGGGCTACCGCACCTACCCGCTCAGCTCAGTCGGGCATCCAGATCGACTTGATCGTGCGGCCACTCTCAACAGTGCGCGCCGCCCGACGGGTTCCGAACGCCACGAACAGTGCCGGAACGAGGGCTGGCCAGCGTTCGGCATTGCGAGGGCGGTCGCTGGCTCGGCGCGCTCTTCACCTGACGGTGCCGAGACTCGACGATTGTCTGCCGCACGGCGTCGCGGTGCCGTGGTGTCCGACGATCCTCCCCGCGGCCGCCGACGGCTCGACCGAGCGGCAGACGGGAGGGACGGATGTTGGGTTCTGGTTCAAAGAGCTTTTTCGTCGCATCGCGCACGATCGAACGCCGCGTGGATCCCGATGCGATGCCGTTCGACTAACTGGCGCTCGCGGCCTCGGGGAAGCGGCGTCGGTACTCTCCCATCGCCGCCTCCCCCGCCGCCTCGACCAGCTTGCCGACCACGGGATGGACGAAGATCGCCGCTACCGCCCCGGCGAGTTTCGGCAGATTCCTGGCGAACCACCCCTTCACGTATTCCATCGTGGACAAGTCGGGCGTCCCGGCCAACACCGCCTCCTCGAGCTCCGTGGCCCGGCCGAGCGCGTCGTTCCGGGTGTCGGCGGGCGCCTCGGCCGCCACCGCCGATCTGAGCTCCTCGAAGGCCCGACGGAGGTCGGCCAGCTCCTCCTCGGTGGGTGGAGCCGGCGCCCCTTTGATCTGCATGACCCGGTTGTGCGAACCCACCACCATCTGGCCGGAGACGTCTCCTGTGCTTACCCGGTAGGTGTCGCCCGTTCCTCGATCCTCGCCCATGTCGCCTCCCACCTCGTCCATGCCGAGCCAGGTTCGGCTTGCCGTTGATCGACGTCGCCTTGGTAGTAGAGTGCCGTCGCCGCCATGTCGGCCGACATCGTCAGCGTGCACTGGGCGCCGTCACCCGAGCAGTCCCCACTCCAGCTGTCGAAGTACCACCCTTCGTCGGGCACGGCCGTCAGGGTCACGCTGGTTCCCTCAACGAAGCTGGCGCTGCAGGTCGACGTGCAGGTGATGCCTCCCGGTGCACTGGTTACGGTGCCTGAGCCATCGTTCGTAACGGTCAGGGTGTGTTGGGGGAAGGCCGAGAAGACCGCCGTCGCCGTCTGAGCAACATCGACGACGAGGGAGCACATCGCGCCCTCGGCCTTGGCGCAACTGCCTCCCCATCCGTCGAAGGATGAGTCCGTACCGCTCGCCGCGCTGAGCGTGACCTCGGCGCCTCGGGCGAATCGGACGACGCACCTCCCCGGACAAGCGATCCCCGCAGGTGCGCTCGTGACGCTCCCGGTCCCGCCGCCCCCGACGGTGACGGTGACAGGGAACGTCACCACCGACACAACGCCATTCCCGTCGAGCATCACCGCCTCGCCGACGCCCGAACCGGCGCCTCGTACCGTTACGAACGCCTGAGCGGACCCGGGCGTCGCCGGAGAGAAGCTCACGCCGATGTGGCACGTCGCCCGAGGCCCCAGCCCTGCCGCCCTGCATGTCGTCGTCTGGTCGTTGATGGCGAATGGGCCGATGGCGGGCGAGATGGACACCGCGACCCCGATCGCCTTGGACCCCGGGTTCGTCACCGAAATGATCCCGTCGGTCGAGGTGTTCACCGGGCGATCGCCAAACGTGAGGGCGGCAGGGGTGACGCGAAGGACGGCGCTCCCTGGCGGAGGCGACCGACCGACCCCGGTCAGCGGCACGGGGTAGGCGCTGCCGAGCGCGGCATGGTTGATGGAGAGGCTGGCCGTCCTCGAGCCGATCCGCTGCGGCGCGAACGTCATGTGCAAGCGACAATTGCCATGCGGGACGAGGCGCTTATTCACGCAGGACGTCCATTCGATGCGGAAGTCGCCGCGATCGGCCCCGGTGAGAGTCACGCTCCGAACGGTCGCTGGGGCCGTGCCGTGGTTCCTGACGATGACGGTGTGCGCGGCGCTCGTCGTCGCGACCTCGACGGCGCCGAAGTCGAGCGCCGTGATGTCCGTCACGACGTTCGCGGAGATGCCCGTGCCGTGGATCGTAGGCGCAAGCAACAGCCCCCCGTTGCTGGGAATCTCGAGCGTTGCCGATCGAAGACCCGGCGAGGTGGGGGCGAACACGACCGCGACCGAGCATCCTTCGCCTGGGGACAGGCTCGCCCGGGAGCACCCGTCGTTCTCCAGAACGAAGTCCGAGGGCGACGGACCGGCGATGGATACTGTCTCGACGCTCAGCGTTCCCGGCCCCCGGTTCGTCACCCGCTCCGTCCGCGGCCCGGTTCGCTCTCCCAGTGGCTCGCGGCCGAAGGCGAGCGTGGAGGCGGTGAGCGCGGGCGGTGTCCGCGGCGGCTGTGACGGATGATGCGTCATCAGCTGCTTGCCAACGATCACCGCTGAGGCCACGACGGCGAGGACCGTCCCCGCCAGCGCCGCTGCTCTGAGCGGCGGACGATGTGGTGTCGGGGGGCCCGGCTCTTTGCCGTCGTCTCCCCCGGGCGGGGGCGGCGGCCCACGAAGGAGCTCCAGGTTGTGGCGGGTGACCTCCTCCCCACGCCGGTCACCGATCGCTTGTCGGACCTCGAGCGCTTGGGAGAGCGCGCTCTGGGCCAGCTGGTGCTCCTCGGTGCACAGTGCCCTGGTCCCGATCTGATGCAAGGCCCATCCCTCCGCCTTCCGGTCATGAAGCGATCGCGCAGCATGAAGGCCTCGATCCAGGAACCAGCCCCACGTTCCCCACCGGGATCGAAGGCTGAGCGCCCCGTCCTCCGCCCGGACCAGGCGGAGGATGTCGTCCCATCGTTCCCGCTCCGCCGCCCAGTCCAGCGCCCACCGCAGGAGATCGAGCCTCTCGATAGATGCGTCGAGGTCGTCTCGGTGTCGCTCTGCCCATTCGATCAGATGTCCCGCGAGGAGGTTCCCCCACCGCTCGACGTCGAGCTCGCCAGTTGCCGTCTCCGGTTCGATGGCTGAGCGGTACGGGCTCGCCGAGGTGACCAAGCCCTTCCTTTCCAGGTCGAGAAGAACGGCTTCGGCGTCTTCCTGAGCCGTCACCTCCTGCACGGTCTCGGTCGGCACCGGCGCCCCTTGCGCCGCCGCGACCACCGCCAAGGCGTCGCGCTCCGGCCCGGTGAGTGACTGGACCTCTGATCGCTCGACCGCTTGCGTGGCGAGCCCCCCGAGTGTCTCTGCCACCACCTCCTGGAGGGTGGATCGCCCATCGCGCACGGCCGACGCCGCCTGGAGCAGGTGGAGAGGGTGGCCTTGGAGAATCGCCCACAGCGCCCGCGCGGCCGGGAGCTCCTCCGGAGTGAGGTGCCGATCAAGGGCGCCATCCAGTAGGAGCAGTGCAGCGTCCTCCGGTAGGCCGGCCAGCTTGAGGCTCCGACCCTCGTTCCACAGCCGGCGCTCCTCGGAGACCAGCAAGAAGGCGCAGGTCGCGGCGACATTCACGAGTGCCTCGACGTCTTCCCGATCGAGGGTGATGTCGTCGAGCGCAACCAGCACCCGCTCTTCGGCGAGGAGGCGCTCGAGCTCCGGTCGGGTCGGCTTGAGTCGAGTCCCTCCCACCGAAACCGGGTCATACATCAGCTCGAAAACCACATCGAGGGCGTCCTCGAGCGGGAGCCCGCGAACAGACGCATGCACTGCGCCGCCGGGTTGCGAGCCGGCGAGGCGGTTGACGAGCTCGCGGAAGAGGACCGACTTGCCGATGCCCGCCTCGCCGCACAGCTCGACCGGGATCGCGGATGTCAGCGCGGCGCCCGTCTCCTTGGCCTCTTCGACCCGGTCGATGAGCTGGGGAAAGGACCGAGGAAGCGTCCGCAGAGGACGGGCGAGGCGCGTGGGGGTGGGGCTGTCCCCCTCCACCACCGTAACGAGTGCCCCAGGCTCGGCCAGGACCACCAAGTTGTGGTCGCCGACGACGAGCTGGCCGCTGACCTCCCCTGCGCGTACCTCGACGTCCCGCCTGGTCCCGGAAACGGCCATGGCGTTCCCTCCTACAGCATGAGCTGCTCGTGGCGCTCGGATTCTCGTTGGACCGCCATCACCTCAGCGTTACCGCATCGTCACCGCACCGTTACCGCACCGAATAGGCGGGACGGAATTGCTGCAGCGCCGACCGCTTCGGTCCGTTCCGATAGGGCGCACGCGGCCGCACCGGACGTGCGCGGCGGAAGGTTGCCGTAGCGCAACAGCCGCGTCGAGTCGATGAGGACGACCCAAATGGGGTTCCTCGTCTCCCGTCTCTCCAGAGAGGTGGCCAGTGTCGGCACTTGTTGGACCTGGGGATCCACGCGGTGCTCGGCGAGGACCAAGTCCGAATTAGCGCTGCCTCCGACGAGCTCGTGGTGTACGGGTTCGCCCCGCTCGAAGACATCCTCCGCCTCGTGGACCAGGAAGGCTGCGAGTGCGAGTACCGCCCGCTCGATCATGGCTGGCACCCGGCAGCCGCAGTTCGGTCCAGGTTCGGACCCCGGGACCCGGGCATGTTGGCCGAAGACCCCATCTGGCGCGTCGAATGCGACGGGGGTGTCGGGTCGCCGATCCGTGACGCGGGCAGCCCTGCCGTCAGGTCACCGGCTTCGTCCCTGGATCGAGCTCGACGCCTTGCTGCTCGCTCGGACAGTGACGCCGCGATGACGAATCGGTGACGCGGCAGGCCCATCCTCGTCTCCGCATGCGGTCGGTCTCGGTGAGGGAACGAGGAGGGAGTGGCGAACGATGGCCGAAGAGACCTACAAGGGGCGGCGCATCGAGGTCAGCGGAAAGGGGAGCAAGGCCGGGCTGAAGATCGATGGGAAGGCCGTCAGGGTGGAGCATCACGAGGACGGCTCCCATTCCTCGGCCGAGAACCGCTACATGGCCTTCCGCACGGTCCACGACCTCGCAAGAGCGCTGATCAACCAGGGCTTCGGGACCTGACGCGGCGATCGGCCCGGTGTCACACATCGGGATGTCGGGCTCCAGCGACCAGCCGAAAGGGGAGGCACCATGCGCTGCCGCAAGAACCAGGCCACGCTCACCGCCACCGAGAAGGCCAAGTTCGTCGCTGCGCTCCTCGCGATGAAGGCCAGCGGGAAGTACGACCAATACGTCGCGATCCACGAGGCGGCGATGAACTCGCCGATGATGTACGCGCACCGCGGGCCGGCCTTCCCCGCCTGGCACCGGGAGCTCCTTCGGCGGTTCGAGCTTGATCTCCAGGCCATCGACGCCACGGTGACCTTGCCCTACTGGAACTGGTCCGTCGACAACTCGCCCATGTCCTCGATCTGGAACGCAGACCTCATGGGAGGGAACGGGCGGGCCGGCGACAGCCGGGTGATGACCGGCGCGTTCGCCTTCGACGGCGGAAACTGGACGCTCGTTCACGGCTCGACCCAGGATCTGAGGCGGCAGTTCGGCGTCGGCGTCGCGACCCTTCCCACGCCGGCAGACGTCACCGCGACCCTGAACGCACTGCCGTACGACGTGGCGCCGTGGAGCCAGTTCTCCTCATCAGGGTTCCGCAACACGCTGGAGGGATGGATCAACGGACCCCAGATGCACAACCGGGTCCACGTGTGGGTGGGCGGCTCGATGCTCCCTGGTACGTCGCCGAACGACCCCGTGTTCTTCCTGAACCACTGTTTCGTGGACAAGCTCTGGGCCGACTGGCAGCGGATGCATCCGGCCGAGACCTACCAGCCCGCCGCCGGGGCGATGGCCGGTCAGAACCTGGGCGACTCCATGGAGCCGTGGGCGAGTCTGGGTCAGATCGTGACTCCGGCGAGTGTCCTCGACCATCAGGCTCTCGGCTATGCGTACGACAACGAGGCGATCTGCACGATCATCAAGATCCCGAAGCTCGAGAAGCACGAGAAGTTCGAGATCAAGGAGTTCAAGGTCGAGAAGATCGAGATCAAGGAGCGGAAGCTCGAGAAGATCGAGATCAAGGAACTCAAGCAAGAGAAGCTCGAGAAGGAGCACAAGCCGGAGCTGAAGGAAGTCGCCGCGCTCGAGAAGAACCAGGCGGTCGAGGGCAAGCTCGCCGCCATGGAGGGCCCGGTCTCGGAGCTTCCGGAACCGGATCCCCTCAGCGGGGCCATGGAGCGGCTGCACGGAGCGGTGGCGGAGCTCACCCACTTCATCTCGCCCGCCCTCCGGCCGGACCTGGCGGCAGGAGCGCTGGCGAGGGAGGAGGACCTCAAGGGCGGAGCCGCCACCGACGGCGGAGCGGGAGGAATGGGGCCCATGTGACGTGGCTGGTGCTGTGCGAGCCCTACGACGCGGCGGCGATGTGGGCGTATCGGGGCTTGGCCAGCAGGGGGCTCGAGCCCCTCGAGCTCGTCGACGGCGGCACCGCGGCGGCGCTGGCCGGCCGGTGCCATGAAGTGGACGGGTACGGGAACACCCGGGCTGACCTCGTCCTGCCCGATGGACGGACGATCCGCGGCGACGACGTGATCGGAGTCCTCAACCGGGTCGTGTCGGCGGTGCCCTCCCACGTCGTTCGGGCCACCCGGTCGGACCGGGAGTATGCGGCGCAAGAGTTCACCGCGTTATTCCTCAGCTGGCTGCGGGCACTTCCGTGCGTGGTCCTGAACCCCGCAACCCCACTCGGACTTTCGGGTCAGTGGCGGTATCCGGCCGAATGGGCGGTCCTCGCGGCGCGCGCCGGCTTCGCCACCCCTCCCTACCGGCGCAGTTCCACGGAGGCAGTCGAGGAGTCGCGGAGAACCGTGGGCGGGGACGCGCCCGCCGAGCGGACGGTCTTCGCCGTCGCCGATGAAGTCGTGGGTGCGCCCGACGAGGGCTCGGCGGGCCGATGTCGTGAGCTCGCCCGCCTCGCCGAGACGCCGTTGCTGGGGATCAGCATGTCGCGCCGTGCCGAGGGCTGGACGTTCCTCGCTGCAACCCCTCACCCGGACCTATCGGCCGGTGGGGACCCGCTGCTGGACGCGTTGGCGAGGGCGCTCCATGTGCACCGATGACCACACGTCGATCCTGCTCTGCGGGATCCCCTCGGAGCCCCCGCTCGCGCTCGTGCGCGAGCGGCTCGCCGACCTAGGGGTGCGCTACGTGGTCATGGCGCAGCGACAGGTCGCCGACGCCGACGTCGAGTTGGAGGTGCGCGCCGGACGTCCCACGGGCACCCTCTCGATCGATGGTTGCGCCCATCCGCTGGAGTCCTTCGACGGCGTGTATCTCCGACTGATGGACGACGCTCACCTCCCCGAACTCCGCGGCGAGCCGGTCGATGGGCTGGCCAGGGTCCACAGCCGGGCGGTTCACGAACTGCTGATGCAATGGGCGGAGATCACGACGGCCAGGGTGCTGAATCGACCGAGCGCCATGGCCTCGAACGGCTCGAAGCCTTTCCAGGCGCAGCTGATCGCCGCCCAGGGCTTCCGCGTGCCCGAGACCCTCATCACAAGCGAGCCGGACCTCGCTCGAGCGTTCATCGAGCGCCACCGCGACATCGTGTACAAGTCGATCAGCGGCGTTCGTTCGATCGTACGGCGGTTCGAGTCGTTGGACCGCCGCCGGCTCGACCACATCGCGTGGTGCCCCGTGCAGTTCCAGGAGATGGTCACCGGGGTGGATGTGCGGGTGCACACGGTGGGCCGAGAGGTGTTCGCCACGGCCATCCGGTCGGACGCCGCGGACTACCGTTACGCTCACCAGTCGACGGGATCGGACGTGGCGATCTCTCCGGTGGAGCTGTCCGACGAGCTGGCCGAGCGATGCGTGGCGCTCTCGAGTGCCCTCGGGCTCGGGCTCGCCGGCATCGATCTTCGGGTCAGCCCGACCGGTGAAGCGTACTGCTTCGAGGTGAACCCCTGTCCGTCGTTCAGCTATTACGAAGCGAACACCGGCCAGCCCATCGCGGCTGCCATCGCCCGCTACCTCGCCGGTTCATGAGCGGCTGGCATGAGGCGGGCGTCGAGCGAGAGCCGTGGACGCGGCGGCCGACGGGGCCCGCTCGCACGCGGGGCTCGCTGGCCCCTGGATCCTCCGGTACCCGGAGCCGGATCATCCGTCTTGGTGACCGTGAGGGCGGGCCCTGAGGCGTCGGCTCCCACGGGGCGCCCGGTCGTGACTCCCTCGAGGTGTGTTCTAGCGACGAGAGCTGGCCGGGCCCCGTGCGAGACACAACGAGCAGGGTCCCCGACACCCATTACATGCGCGTCGAAGGAGCTCGCGGTGCACAAGGCTCGCTCCCGGCGGCGACGTCGACGGCGCAGGTGATCCGCGCTCTGAGAGTGATCATGCGTTCTCGCCCGCCCCGACCAGACTTTCGCACCACCAGCACCCGGACCGGTTGGGGGTAGCGGACGTGCCCGAATCATGCGTGCGAGCGTCACGCCTCGGCGGCTCTCGTCGCCGAGGCCACGAGCCGCTCAAGGTCGAACGACGGCTCCAGGTGGAGCTCATCCCCGAGGAGTCGCCGGTAGCGTGCCAGCTGGCGGACCGCTTCCGACACGTTCCCCACGCCCAGATGGGCAATGATCAGCATCCGCTGCGCGCTCTCCCGGAGCGGCTCTCCGTCGACATCGGCCAATGCGACCTGCACGGCCTGAGCCCATCGCCGGGCCTCGATCAGCCGCTCGCAGAGCGCGTCGAGCGCATGGAGCCGGATCTGCCGAAGCCGCTCCCGCTCCACGATCACCCAGTCATCGAACCAGCCCGGCAAGAGTTCCCGCCATGAAGAGACCGCGGCGACCAACGCATCGAGATCTCGTTCCGCCGGGCTTCGTCGGCGCTCGAGGAGCCCGCCCGCCACGTCGACCATCTCGCTAACATCGAGCCTCACGCTCCTTGCCAGCCCGATCCCGGCGCCGGACGACCCGATGAGCGGCAGACCCGATCGCCGGATCCGCCACAGGGCGGTGCGGAGGCTCGCGCTCGCGTGATGCTCGGAGGACTCCGGCCACAAGGACGCGGCGAGGTACGTCCGACTGATAGCCCGGTTCTCGACGGCGAGGAACGCCCCAGCGTATCGACCGTGGAGGGCAGTGTCCTGACCCCCTCCGGCTCGGTCCCCCCGACGCTCGCCACGCGGCTGAGATGGCTGGAGGAATTGTGCGCCTCGGCCCGTTCGGGTCGCAACCGTTCCTGGATGTCGCGTTCGGTCGAGGCCGGCCTCGCGGCAGCGCCCGACCCCCGGGCGGCCGGGTTTGAAACGCGACCTGACCTCACGGAGGCGGGACCGCCGCTAGAGCGTCGAAGTAGGCGGTGTAGGCGTGGGCCACCGCCGGTGCGTCGATGAGGAGCAGGTTCTCCTCGTTGGTCTCTGCGTTCTCCGAGAAGTTGTAGCTCCCCGTGATGACCAGGTGATCGTCGAGGATCATGACCTTGTTGTGCATGAAGTCCTGTTCCCTCTTCGGATTGAAGGGATGGGACGGGGCCTTCACGAAGCGAGGGTCGTCCATGAACCAGAAGAGGGCCTTGGGTTGCTTGGTGAACCGGAGGACGTCGTTCATGCCGTTCGGGTCGTAGACCCCCTTGACGTCGAGCTTCGGGTCGTCCTTGAAGCGGAGGAGCGCTTGGAGGATGCCGGGGTCGCTGATGAGGAACGCCAGCACCCGGAGCCGCGTGGCCTGGTTCATCTGTTGGACGATCGTTCCTTCGATCCCCTCGCCGGCTCCCGGGGCGAAGGAGGGGGTGAGACTTGTGCCCGCCGCCGAGACGGGGGACCCGGCGGCGGGAAGCCCCACCACGGCGGGGGACGTGATGAGGCTCTGGAAGACCTGCTCGTACTGGCGGGCGAGGGAAGCCGAGGTCACGGTGACGCAGTTGTTGTCCTGGAGCTCCAGTCCGCCCACCGTGAAGTTGGCGGAGCCCGTCCACACGGAACGGCCGTCCCGGACGAGGAACTTGTCGTGCATCAGATGTCCGCCGATCTCGTGCAGGGGATGGGAGTGGCGGACGAGCCGGTACTGGCGGATCTTCTGCTCGGTTCCCGTCGGCTTGGGGTCCGCCATGAGCCCTCCGGAGTGGACGGCGCCGGCGTCGTAGGCGATCATCAGGTCCTTCCCGCTCCGCGAGACGCGCCGCAGCGCGGCGAGGACGTGCGGGTGGCGGAGGTCGTAGATCGCGCAGTGGAGCGACGACTCCGTCTCGTCGATGAACTGGACGAGGCGAGCGACGAGACTTGCGTCGAAGCCGCCCCGACTGGAGTTCAACAGGACCGTCAGCCCCCGTGACGAGAACACGGCCGGGTCCTCACCTGCCATATCGATCACCCCTTCCCTTGCGTCGTCCCTGCCCAGAACGATGATCGGACGCTCCACTAGAACCACGTCCCCGTCTGGCCTCGTGGCCGCCCCGATGCATCGGCGTCGGCCTCACCCCCGGCACCAGGCGTTGAGCGGGTGCCGGGGCACACGTCGGCGCCGGCCCTTCACGAGTGAGGGGCGCACGGCCGGCCACCCTACCCGAGCTCCGTCCCGCTCGCGGCGTGATCGGCGATCCAGGACCCGACCCGCAGGGCGTTCGCCATGACCGTCACCATCGGGTTCAGGCCGAACCCGGTCGGGAAGATGCTCGAGTCCACCACGAAGACGTTCGGCACTCCGTGCAGGCGGCAGTTCCGGTCGACCACCGAGCTCGCCGGGTCCTCCCCCATTCGCGCGGTCCCCATCTGGTGGTCACCGATCAGGTCCACGATGGCCTGCTGGGCGATGCTCAGCTGGGCGGGATCGTCGGGGTTCAGGATCCCGACGTCCCGGTAGTGCTCGAAGATGGCCTTCAGCCGAGGCTGCATGAGCTGGAACATCAGCCTCTCCGCGGGCCCGAAGTTGCGGGTGATCCTGGCCACCGGGAAGCCGTACTCGTCGACGAACGTGGGATCGAGGTCCACCCGGTTGGCCGCCATGGGAAGGTCGTCGCCGGTGAGGCGCACCTCGAGGCTGCGGTTGTAGATCTCCATCTGACTGAGGAGGTTCCGGCCGGTCGCGCCCCGCTGCAGCTTCCCATCGGCGTTGTCGAGGGGGTTCTTCTTGGCCGTGCTCACCAGCGTCCCGGCCTTCCACCACTTGCCGTGCGTCTCGCTGTCGGGCGGGTTGACCTCGTCCTTCACGAAGTAGTCGGAGAAGGTCATGGTGTTGCCGGTATGGCCGATCTCGCTGTGCAGGTAGCCCTGGAAGCCCTCCGGGAGGCTGCACGTGGCGCTGTAGCCGAAGAGGTGGAACATGGCGTACCGGCCGACCTGGTCCGTGCCGTTGCCGAGTCCCGCGGGCGGGCCCGACTGCAGCAGCAGGCGGGCCGTCTGCACCGCACCGCAGGACACGATGACGTGCCGGGCATCGACCGAGACGACCGTGGGGTCGTCGGGGTCGGAGATGTCCAGGTACCGGACACCGGTTGACCGGTTGAGCTTCTCGTCGTAGATCACCTCGAAGGCCTTGGCGTTCGGGCGAACCTCGGCGTTGGGGAGGTCCTGGAGCTCCTTGATGGTGCTCCCCCGGGATCCCGACTTCGGTCCACGCTTGCCCCAGCACAGGAACTCCCCGCAGAACCCACACATGTTGCAGGCGTCCCGGACCCGCTCGGACCACAGGTCCTCGGCGGGCCTCGCGAAGAAGGAGGGCACGGGCTCGTCTCCCCAGCTCGCGAGTGCGTCCCGGATAGCGTCCTGGGTGCTGTAGCTGTCGGTCCCCGGCGACACCATTCCGCTCGGCAGCGGGAGCGGATGCATCCCCGCCTTCTCCATCCCCGCGTAGACGAACTCCCCGACGGGCGTCCGGGGGTACGGCGGGCACGGGAAGGGGAACGCGGGCTGCCAGTTACCGTCCTGGGCGAAATGATCGAGGGACGAGAGCTCCCGGTACCAGCCGCTGTTCCGGACGCTCCGATTCACCGCGTCTCGGTCTCCGCTCACGGCGAGGAGCGACTCGGCGACGTTGTAGAACGGCTCCATCTCCGCATACGACACGGGCCAGTCGGGCACCGAGTAGCCCCACCCCTCCAGGGTCGCGAGCTGGTCCGTCTCCGCGAAGTGCGTCCGCAGGCGAAAGTCGATGGGGAGCGCCCGGAACGACCACGTCCCCCAGATCACCGAACCTCCTCCCAGCACCGACGCGGTCCACGCGTTCGCGAAGGGCGCGGCCGGCTTGGCCGGGTCGGAGCGGAACGTGTTGTAGTCGCCGCGAGGCCGCCGGTGCAGCACGGGACGGGCGAGCCGGAACCGGTTCTCGTCGTGACTGACCGGGTTGTACTGCAGGTTCTGTTCGTCCAGGTGCCTCGCGATGTCGGGGCCCTGCTCGAGGAGGACGACCTCGTAGCCGGCGCGTGCCAGCACCCAGGCGATCGTCCCGCCGCCGCCGCTGCTTCCGACGACGACGAAATCAGCTGTGGCCACCGGAACCTCCTTCAGCCGGGGGGTGCTTTCGAGACTTCTTTGACCCGTCGCCGGAACGCGTCGACGAGCTTCGCCACGTCGTGGTTGGTGAAGGCGTTCCCGACCCGACGGTGCTCACCGAGTTCCGTCAGCAGGGCGAATCTCCACGGGTCGGGGGCGGGGTTGCGCATCCCCAGCATGGCGTTCAGCACGTCGCGTCCGAACTGCTTCATGAACACCGACGAGGCAGGTTGGCCGGCCGGCCAGTGTGGCGACGTGTCCGTGAACAGTTCGCCGGCGAGGCCCTGCCAGTCATCCGGGGTCTGCGGGTTCGCGGCGGCGACGGCCGCCCTCAGCAGGGGCGCGTACGTGCCGTAGGACGCTTCCCTGGAGGTCGGCCGACCGGCGGCGTCGACGATGACGTTCTGGCTGGTCACGATCCCGAACTGCGGGTCCAGCAGGCCTCGCTCTGCTCGCCAGGCTGCCGCCCCGGTGATCAACGGGCTGAACGACATGGGTCGCTCGATGAGTTCGGACCACCGGGCGGCGAGGGCTTCTTCCCGCGCCGATGACGCCTGGAGTTCGTCGAGGAACGCGATCACCCCGAGATCCTTCGTCTCGAGGGTCTTTCCGTCGTCTCTCCACGGGAGTTCGGCGTGTGGCGGGCGGTACTTCCCGCCTTGCTCCTTGTCCCGGATCCACGGGCTCAGGCCGAACAGGCCCTCGGACAGGTCCTCCAGGATCTTCCGGAGGTCTTCGTCTAGGAGCCCCTGTGGAGGCTGAGCCTCCATCGCAACCACCCCTCTTCGGCCCCGAGGGCTTGCCTCAGGTTCGCTCGAGAACGGCCTACTCGAAACGAGTGCCTCGGCCCACCACCCCCGGTCATGCGGACGGGGAGTGGCCTGGGCCTCGCTTCTCTCGGATCGACCCTGACCTCCCTCCCGGCTCGGGTCCCTCGGCCCCTGCTTGCTGATTGAGTGGCCGGACACCCGGTGGTTCTTTCAGGTTGATCGGACAGTGCGAGCATCGGCCACATGAACTTGCGCCGCTTCGCCTGACTCGCTGTGAACGACGCTCGGGATCGGGTGAGAGCCACGGCTGCGGCCTCCGAGTGCCTCCTCCCTCTCGCTTGCCTTTCTCTAGCCCGTCGAGGTCACGATGAAGCAGTCGGGGGTGATGGTTCCGTCGTACTTCACGGCCACGCCCTCCGTCACGCCACCGTCGTACGTTCGGTTGCCGATGGTCGCGGGTCCGATGAGCGGGCAGAAGCTGAACGTGGCCGCCTCACGCGGCAGCGTCTGGTAGAAGGGCAGCTTGAAGCTCACGGTCGTATTGAGGTTCTCGAAGGCGAGCGTGGCCCAGTCGGTGTTGATGGTGGAGGTTGGCGTCTCGAAGTGGACCCCGACCGTGTAGTGGCCTGCGGGGGCGCAACCCCAGATCTCGCCCCGCAGCGACGTGTTCTTCGGCAGGGTGACGCCGGTGTCATACGGGGTACCGGTGTCGTTGTTGGTGACGTTCTCCACGTAGGCGATGGGTCCGGTGGCGCAACTCGCGGCGTTGGCGAGGGGCGCGGGGCCGAGATCCGGGGTGTGCGTGTTGGAGGTCACCGTGACCTGCAGCGGCGACCCGTTGACCGCGGGCACAGCGGGCGGGTCGTTGAGCTTCGGCGTGAGCGAGACGACGTCGTTCACCGCGCCCCGCGGGACCACCTGCCAGAACACGCCCACCTGCGTGTTGACTCCGGCCGCCAGGCCCCCCGGGATGGGGTCGTGTGAGTTCCAGTTCGAGGGCAGCCCGTTGTCGGAGAAGGCGATCTTGCCGGCCGCGCCGGTGGATCCGCACGAGTCGCTCGCCCAGTACTCTCCCCGGACGACCGCGCCCTGTGCGCCGGTGGTGGAGAGGCCCGAGATGGGCGTGCCGATGCTCGACGCGGTCGGATTCTTGCTCGCGTTCTGCACCGTCGCGGTGAAGGTGCTGACACATCCGCTGGCGGCCACGGGGGCGAGGCCCACCACGGCGAGGAGCCCGGCCGCGAGGGCGAGCATCGACTTGCGCGGCATGGCGGTCCTTCCTTTCTCGACAGGCGAGCGGTGCTCCGTGCTCTCAGTCGCAGGCCGGCAGCCGCGATATACCTCATCGGGTCGCCCCCCATTGCGGGGATATGGCCGGGAGCGAGGTACACCTTTCACCGCGTTTCAGCCGCCTTGGTCCGCGCGGATCACAGGACGCCCGCTCTGCGGGCTTGGTCCCGGATGGCACCCGTGGCGAACTCGAAGATCGCGAGGACCATGCCCTTCGGGCGGCTCTGGTTCACCCCGAACCGGAACCGCCGCCGCCACGTGGTGATGAGCGGACCGCCTTCTTCGACCCGACCGGCGATCTCGTACTCGCCGGCGAGACTCGACGTCCACGAGATGGAGAGCTCCCAGTCACGGCGCTCGTACGCCGCGCGGAACTCCTCGATCGTCATGTAGCCGTCGCTGTTCGGCACGGCGGAGGACCTACCTCGACCAGAGCGCAGGATCGGGCGGGAGGCCTGCGCCGTCGGATGCCATCCCTGAGCCTCCCGTCATGTCGTCCGCCGATGCGCTGAGGCCGGATGGCATCTGTCGCGCGAGCCCGGAAGGCGCCTCAGCTGCAGGCCCGCAGGTGCGCATGTAACTCGCCGATCCTCCCCGTTGGCATATGGCCGGCAGCCAACGTGCTCTTTCACCGCTCCGATCGAGTTCCTATCGAACGACTCGATGCTCTGGAGCGCTTCCGCGGGTCCTTCGGCGCCCTGACGCCCCCTGTTGCCGGGCGAGACAGGCGAGTAACCTTCGGACCCGGACATGGACGAATCGGACGACCCCAGGATCGCGTTTCGAGGCATCTACGAGGCCTGCTACCGTCCGATCGCTGCTTACGCGAGACGCCGGGTCGGCGAGTACGACGCGGATGACGTTGTCGCCGAGACCTTCCTCGTGGCGTGGCGTCGCATCGAGGACGTCCCTCGAGGGGATCTCACGCTCCCGTGGCTGTACGGCGTGGCGCGACGGGTCATATCCCAGGGCCGACGAAGCGGGTGGCGCCGGGACCGTTTGGCCGCGCGCCTCGGAGGCCTCATCCGGCCGGAGGAAGCGGTGACCTCGGAGACGGACCGCTTGGATGAGCGCCAGGTGGTCCACCTCGCCTTGGCGAGGCTTCGGCCGAGGGATCAGGAGCTCCTTCGCTTGGCCGAGTGGGAGGGGCTCGCCCCTGCCGAGCTCGCCCATGTCTTCCACTGTTCCACCAACGCCATCGCCATCCGGCTCCATCGTGCTCACCGCCAGTTCAAACAAGCACTGGACTCGGTGGACGAGGAGAGCGAACGGGAACCGCAGCGGGAGACATCGAGATG
>WNGK01002317.1_pt1 | contig 20603 bp, 19 predicted proteins | sample 5400601 | NCBI WGS metagenome assembly WNGK01 (sample SAMN13153376, study PRJNA577476) | soil metagenome | isolation source: 60 cm soil or saprolite under Garry oak tree replicate 1 | place: USA:California | collected 2016-06-15
CGCCGTGTCCGCACGCTGAGCTTCGACGATCGACCGGCCCAGGAGCGGCTGAAGGCCCTCTCCAACGAGCTTCGTGACGCCGTCCAGGATCGATTCGAGCAGCTGGAGCTGCTTCCCTTCCGCCGGCCGTAGCGAACCGGCCGCCGACACCGTTCTATATAGGTGCGAGCGGCCACAGCACCGCTCTTCTGAACGTACTCCACGGTCTTCGCCATCGCTCGCATGCTCAGATCGGCTCCCGGCGCAGCACGTCGGGCCGGAGCTCGCGCGGCAGCTCGATCTCTGACTCGGCGACCAGGCAGAACTCGGGTGGCGGGCCCAGGACCATCATCCGCCTCCATAGGCTCATCCCCGGCCGGCTGCTGATGCGCTGCATCCGCTCGTAAAGGTCGGCGTAGCCCATCCCCTGCGGCTTGGAGAACTGGATCTCGAATCCCGACCCCGATGGACGCTCCCCTCCGACGAGGCTGTACAGCTTGCCGACGCCGTCAACGGCCATGCGCGCGGCCTCGTCGTGGGCCGGCGTGCGCGCCCCGCTGACGGCAGCCTCGTTGAGGGCATCGAGCGCGGCCGAGCCATCGACCAGGTACCAGTCGCTGTAGCGATCGCCGACCCTGAACGTCGACGAGCCGAGAAAGCCGGGCGGCGGGTCGCTCGCGAGCGTGGCATGGAAGCGCCGCAGGGCCGCCTCGTAATCGCGTACGTCGACCCCGCTCGCAGGTCGATGGCTGAAGACGTATGCCAGCAAAGATTTATCTGGCCTTGACGGTTCTGGACCCCTTCGGTCCCTTGCCTGATTCGATGTACTTCTTCAACGCATCCATGTTCTGGCGGATGCCGTCCGCGTACTGGCCGGCGAACAGGCCTCCGGCGAAACGGAGCAGCCCGGTGAGCTCGTAGTCCATCTCATACCGGACGTGCGTCCAGCCGTCCTTCTCGGTGTAGTTGTAGGACCACGTGCCTCTCAGCGGTCCGCGCACGAACGTCCCCGCACAACGCTTCGGTTTGTTGTAAACGCTCTGCTCCACCTCGAGCGTCTCCTTCAGACCCCCGGGGAGGTTCAGGTGGTAGCGGTACCGCGTGCCCTTGCCGGGGGGTTCCTTGTCCAGCTTCTCGATCCTGGCGACGTGACTCGTCCATCTCGGCGCGTTCGTCACGTCCTCCTGCACCACGGCCCACACGCGCTCCGCGGCGGCATCGATGTCGACCTCCTCTCGAATCTTCGTCACCCTGCGATTATCAGCGCAGTGACGGAAGCCGGCGATGATGCTCCCCGCCTGGCGCCGGCCAGGGTGCTCGGGGCCTTGCGGCATCGGAACTACAGGCTCTTTCTAACCGGGCAGATCATCTCCACGGTCGGAACGTGGATGCAGAGCGTCGCCATGCCCTGGCTTGCGCTCCAGCTCACGCACAGCGGCCTCCTGGTCGGGCTCGTCCTGGCCACGCAATTCACCCCCGTCCTCCTCGGCAGCCAGTTCGGGGGCGTGGTCGCGGATCGCTTTCGCAAACGCAATGTCCTGCTGGTCACGCAGTCTCTGTTCACCATGCCCTCTTTCGCGCTGTTCGCATTGTCTGCCGGTGGCCACGCGCAGTACTGGATGGTCCTGGTCGCCGCAGCCGCGACGGGCACCATCAACCTCTTCGACGTGCCCGCGCGCCAGGCCTTCATCATCGAGATGGTCGGACGGCAGGACCTCATGAACGCGATCGCGCTCAACTCCTCCGTCTTCAACGGCGCCGCTGTCATCGGACCGTCGATCGCGGGTCTTCTCATCGCCGCCGTCGGCGTGCCAATCTGTTTCCTTGCCAACTCGGTCAGCTATCTCGCGGCGGTGGCGGCGCTGCTCCTGATGAAAGACCTGCCGGCGATCGTGTCCACACACCACGAAGAGCATTGGCTGGAACGCATCGCGCAGGGCGGCGCCTATGCACGCCGGCAGCCGGTCGTGGGCATGCTGCTGGTCGCGGTGGCCGTCTTCTCGCTCTTTGCGATGAACCGCCTGACCCTGATCCCCCTGTTCGCCGACCAGGTGCTGCACGTCGGCGCGCAGGGCTTCGGCTTCCTGATGGGGTCCATGGGGCTTGGCGCGCTCGTCGGCGCGCTGACACTGGCATTCTCGGCATCGCTTGGCTCCGATCCGCGGCGCCAGTTCTTGATGGCCCTGATCTGGGTGGCGGCGCTGCTGGTCTTCTCGGTGTCGCGCGTCTTCGCCCTGTCCCTCATCACCCTTTTCGTGGCGGGCTACTGCCAGATCTCATTCGTCGCAACCGCCAACAACCGCATCCAGACCATCACGCCCGATCGCCTGCGCGGCCGCGTGATGGCTCTGTACGCGCAGGCGCTCATCGGGGTCGGGCCGATCGGGAGCATGCAGGCCGGCGCGTTGGCCTCGCTCCTGGGGGCGCCGAGCGCGATGGCGATCGGGGCGGTCGTTGCCGGCGCCGTGATCGTCGGCATCCGGCTCGCCCGGCCGCAGGTCTTCACGCCGAGCTAGCCCAGGCGGACCTCGAGGATCGCTGCCACCGCGAGCGCGGGCACCAACCAGCGAAGCGAGCGAGCGTAGTCGGCAAAGGCGGTCAACACCCGCGCCGTCCAGCCTCCGTTCGGTTCCATGTGGATGGCGGCGGCGCCAATCTGGATCACCAGGCCGCCGGCCACGATGGCGGCGGGTATCTCGACCAGCCCGTTGGGCACCACGCCGGTGAGCGCCACGCTCCAGGAGGAAAGCGCGGCCGCATAGCCCAGCAAGAACCCGGGCAGGAACGTCAGCGCAATCCCGCTCAACCCGGCGGTCAAGATGGCGAGCACGGCCGCGAGCACGAACGCCAATACGTTGTGGCCGAAGATGCCCAGGATCTGCTGGCCCTGCGCCGCACCGCCCGATGCGTTCAGAAGGCTCGAGAGCACGGGCTTGACGACCGGGCTCGGGATGGCCGACGTCTTGCCCGCAAGGAAACCGACGCCGACGCCGGCCGCAAAACCGATCGCGGCGACCGCGACCGGCAGCCGCCGCAGCCACATGAGCCGGACGATCCCGGGTCGCGCCCCGAAGCTCCACCGCAGTGCACCGATGGCTCGCTGCAGGGGCCGGCGCAGGCCCACCTCGCGGGCCAGCAGCGCCTCGCGCGAAAAGCCCGCGAGGCCCATGCGCAGCAGCACGACCGCGAGGACGATCATCAGCGCCGCAAATGCCCACAAATACTCGGCGCGGCCGACCAGGATGAGGGCCGCCTCGACCTGGAGGACGACGGACATGGGCAGGATGATGAAAGAGGCCATGACGTTGGCCGCGCGCATGGTGCGCGCGTTGAGGCTGATGATCACCGCGCCCGCGACCATCGCCGCCACCTGGCAGATCGTCGACAGCGCCAGCGCGACCAGCACGCCCAGCGGGAAGTAGCCCAGGCCCGGGAATGCGGCGATGCAGTATACGACGAGACCGCCGTAGCACAGGGCGAGCGAGGCTGCTAGCACTGCGACCACCTTGCCCACGTAGATCTCCGCTTCCTTCAGCGGTGTGGACAGCAGGACCTCGAGCGTCGTGCGTTCGCGCTCGCCCACGAACGCCTCCAGCGCGAGCACGAGCGAGAAGCTCGCGGGGATGAAGACGACGAAGAACGCGCCCACCACGGCGAGCCGGTTGACGACGGCGGTGCCGCCGCCGAAGTAGGCAAGCGCCCTGACGCCGCCGGCGCTGGCGATGGGAATCGCGAGCGTCAGTGCGACCATCGCCAGGACGAGGCGCAGCTCGCTCGTCGCATCGCGCAGGTCGCGCCGGGCCACCAGCCCGGCTTTATGCCGATCGAGGCTCGGCCAGATCACCATGGTTCTCCACGATCGCGAGATAGATGTCCTGCAGCGTCGGCAGCTCGCGCAGCTCCCGGCGCGTCTTGAGACCCGATCGCCGCCGCAGCTCGGCCAGGTCGCCGACCGCCAGGGCGCGTCCGGCGGACATGATCCCGATCTTGCCTGCAAGCGTCTCGGCCTCTTCCATGCTGTGGGTGCAGATGACCAGCGCGCAGCCATCGTTCTGCAGGCCTTTCAAGTAGTCCCACGCGCGCCGTGCGCTGTCCGGATCCAGCGCGGACGTCGGCTCGTCGGCCAGCACGAGGCGTGGACGGTGCAGCGTCGCGCGGATGAGCGCGACCTTCTGCCGCATGCCTTTCGAATATGTGCCCAGCCATCGATCGGCCGCATCGAGCAGGTCGAACTTCTCGAGGAGCTCCTCGACGCGCCGGCGCCGCAAAGAAGGCTCGACGTCGTAGATCGCGCCGAAGTAGTCGAGATACGTGCGCGCGGACATGCGCTCATAGAGGCCGGGCACCTCAGGCATGAGCCCGACTTTCGAGCGAACCGCCGCGGGATCGATGGCGGCGTCAGTGCCGTCGACCTTGACCGTTCCCGACGTCGGCACCAGCACCCCGGCCATGCAGCGCAGCGCCGTGGTCTTGCCCGCGCCGTTGCGACCCAGCAGGACCAGGCAGCGGCCCGCATCCACGCGCACCGACAGGTCGCGCAGCGCGAGCACCTCGCCGTAGCGTTTGGCCAGCCCCTCGACCTCGAGCATGGGAGCATCCAGTCTGACGGTTGAATCGTCCGGTTCTCAGTCCTTAGGAGTCGGAAAGCGCGGCTCGACGCTCGGCCCGAAATACCGGTATGAGCGGTTGCTGCTCCAGAAGATCACCGTCAGGCTGGCCGCAAACGCCAATGCCCCGATCAGCAGGACCGCATAGGTTGGAGCCCCAAAGCCCGCGGCGGCCAGACCGGCGATGGCCGCACCGACCGCGCGACAATCACTCCGAGCATGCCCGGCAGAGTCACCAGGCCGTGGAACACAGTGCCCAACAGCGGGGCACTCGCCGGCGCCAGCCCGAGAGTCTTCAGGTTGCCGGCCAGGTCATCGAACTGGCTGGTGATGAAGTACGGCTCCAGCTCGGGGTGAAGCTCGAGGTACGCGTGACGCAGCCGGTTCATGCCGGCGACCCACTTGTAGTCGTCATGGTTCAGCATGAGCAGTCGCCGCACAGTGGCCACGCCTACGAAGAACACGACCGCGAGCATGAAGATTGCGATCGCAGAGAACATGGTGCCGAACCGGTCCGCCTGGGCGATCAAGGCGAGCGCGATCACCGCGCCGGACAGGACGGCCAGGAAGATGCTCACTCGGCCCAGCGACTCCTGGTAAGTCAGGGCTCGCGTCGCCAGCAGCGACCAGTGCTCGGTCGCGAGGATCTGCAGCTTGCCCGCAACCCCGGGGTCGTGTCCAGGCGGCGGTATTTCAGTCGACATCTTCCCTCCTAGTCGCGAGGTAGGTAGCGGGGCAGCTCCGCCAGGGAGGCAAAGCCGTTTGAGGTGAGGTAGGCGGCGATGCCGTCGTGTACCTCGGCGATGGCACGGGGGTTGAGAAACGTGGCCGTACCCACCTGCACCGCCGCGCAGCCGGCGACCAGGAACTCGAGCGCGTCGTCCGCGCGCACGATCCCGCCGATCCCGATGACCGGGATGCTCACCGCCCTCGCGGCCTGGTGCGCGAGATGCACGGCCAGCGGGCGGATGGCAGGCCCCGACAGGCCGCCGGTGCGGAAGCTGAGCCGCGGCTGCCGCGCGTTCAGGTCCATCGACATGCCGACGAAAGTGTTGATCGCGCAGAGCGCATCGGCGCCGGCGGCCTCGCAGGCACGCGCGATGACTCCGATGTCGGTGACCATCGGCGTGAGCTTCACCCACACGGGCAGGTCGGTCGTCTTGCGCACGGCCTCGGTCACGGCGGCTGCCGCACGAGGGTCGTTGCCGAAATAGAGGCCGCCCTGCTCGACGTTCGGGCACGAGATGTTGATCTCGAATCCGCCGATGCCCGGCACGCCGTCGAGCCTGGCTGCCAGCTCGCCGTACTCGGCGGCCGTTTCGCCGTTGATGTTCACGAGCACCGGGAAGTCCCAGCTCGCCCACTGTGGGGCGTAGTCGCGAACGAGCCCGTCGACGCCTGGACCCTGCAGCCCGATCGCGTTGAGCATGCCCGAGGGCGTCTCGACGATGCGCGGGGGCGGCGTGCCCGCGCGCGGGCGAAGGAAGATGCCTTTGGAGACCATGGCGCCGAGAGCGCGCCGCTCGAGCAGAGGCACCTCGGTGCCGTAGCCGAATGTCCCCGAAGCTGCGAGCACCGGGCCACGCAGCCTGAGCCCACCGATCTCGACCGACATGTCCAGGGTCATGCGCTGAGGGCGTACGGGAGATGCGAGGGCAGCATCGACCACTCGATGTCGGCCGCGCGGTAGACGGGTCCCTCCTTGCAGGCGCGGTCGTACCCGCCGCGCGCCAGTGGCACGGCGCAACCCAGGCATACTCCCGTGCCGCAGCCCATGTAGGTCTCGACCGCAACCTGGGCATCGGGCCAGCGCGACGCCACCGCGGCGAGCATGCGATTGGGGCCGCACGCGACGACCAGCTCCGCGTCCGGCACGGCCGCCACCGCCGTGCCACTGATGCCGCGCGATCCGTCATCGGTCGCCCAGATCACCTCATCGCCATCAGCTTCAGAGCAAAGGTCTTCGGCGGTGCGGGCGCCGTGAACCCACGTCACCCGCATACCGGCTGCGCGGGCGTCGCGCGCGGCCAGGGGCATCGGCGCCACGCCGAGGCCGCCGCTGACGAGCGCGACTGATCGCGAGCCCGCCTGTAGGTCGAAGCCGCGCCCGAGGGGACCGAGACAGCTGACCACGTCGCCCGGTCTCATCGCCAGCAGCTGCGCCGTGCCCACACCGACCGCCTTGAGGATCACCTCGATGCGGCCGCCGTCGGTCCTGTAGACGGAGAAAGGGCGCCGTAGGAGCGGACCTGGTGACCACCCCAGGTTGACGAACTGGCCGGCACGAACGGAGTCGGCGATCGGCGGCGCGTCGATCGTGAGCACGAACATGCCGCGCGCGACCTCACGACGCGCCGCCAGCGGCGCATCAAGCAGGAACACCGGCCCTCCATTCGTCGATGGTTCGCACCTCCATCTCGACCGGCGCGGTCGCGGCCGACTCGAGCAGCGCCGCCGCGGTGTCCAGTGAGGTGAGGCACGGTATGCGGCGCTCCACCGCGGCGCGCCGGATCTCGAATCCGTCCTTGAACACCGGCCCACCGGCTTCGTTCGGGTCCGTGTAAATGTTCGACATCGTGTTGATGACGAGGTCGACCTCGCCGTTCGTGATCACGTCGAGCACGTTCGGACCCTCCTCTCCGATCTTGGCCACCACGCGCGGTGAGAATCCCGCGGCACGGAGCGCGCGGGCGGTGCCTTCGGTGGCCACCAGGCTGCAGCCCAGCTGCACCAGGCGCGAGACGATGGGAAAGATCTCAGCCTTGTCCGCGTCGGCGATGGTCAGCAGCGCGGCCGCGCCGGGGCGCACGTGGACGCCGGAGGCGGCGAAGGCCTTCCGCATGGCCGCCGGGAGCGTGCGGTCGATTCCGATCGCCTCGCCTGTCGACTTCATCTCGGGTCCCAGGTAGGAGTCGACCGCGGGCAGCTTGTTCATCGAGAACACAGGCGCCTTCACGGCGACCAGGTCGCGCGGCGGGACCAGGCCCGTGCTCCAGCCCAGATCGGAGAGCTTCTCGCCGAGCATGACCCGAGTCGCCATGTCGACCATCGGCACTCCGGTGACCTTCGACAGGAAGGGCACCGTGCGAGACGCGCGAGGGTTCACCTCGAGGACGTAAACCTTGTCCCGGTGCACGACGTACTGCACGTTCACCAGTCCACGCAGGCGCAGATGGCGGGCGATACGGACGGTGTAATCGATGACGTCTTCGAGCGTGGAGCGGTCGAGGCCGGGCGCCGGGTACACGGCGTACGAATCGCCGGAATGCACACCGGCCCGCTCGACATGCTTCATGACCCCGGGGATGACGACGGTGTCACCGTCGGTCACGGCATCGACCTCGACCTCGTCGCCCTGAAGGTATTTGTCGACCAGGACGGTGCCGCGTGGCATCGCGCCTATGGCCCACACCATGTAGCGCTGCAGCTCGCGCCGGTCATGCACGATCTCCATCGCCCGACCGCCGAGCACGTACGACGGGCGCACCAGCACGGGGTAGCCCGCGCGCTCGGCGATGACCACCGCCTCCTCGACGGTGGTGGTCGTCCCGCCGACTGGCTGCGGGATCCCGATCGCCTCCAGGGCCCCGGCAAACGCGCGCCGGTCCTCCGCCAGGTCGATGGCCTCGACCGCCGAACCGAGGATCGGGACTCCGCGCTCCGCCAGCGCCTCCGCGAGGTTGATGGCCGTCTGCCCGCCGAACTGCACCAGCGCGCCGCCCGCGCGCTCCGCCTCGGCCACCTGTGCGGCTCCGTCGATGTCGAGGGGATCGAAGTAGAGCCGATCCGACGTGTCGAAGTCGGTCGATACCGTCTCGGGGTTGGAGTTGACCAGCACCGCGCGCACGCCGGCCTGGCGCAGCGACCAGGCGGCATGCACGGAGCAGTAATCGAACTCGATGCCCTGGCCGATTCGGATCGGACCCGATCCAACCACGAGCGCCGTACGGGATTCGACCGGCTCGCTTTCGCTCTCGTCCTCCCAGCACGAGTAGTAGTAAGGCGTCGCAGCCTCGAACTCGGCTGCGCAGGTGTCGACGAGCTTGTAGGTCGGCGCCGACCTCTCCACCGACTCGCCCCGCAGGGCGCCGATCATGGCGTCGGAGAAGCCGGCCCGCCGCAGCTCACGAACGTCACCCACTTTCTCCAACCGAGTGATCGTTGCGAGCCGGTCGATGAACCAGCGGTCGATGCCGCTCCGGGCGGCGAGGTCGGCGGGCTCGGCTCCGTTCCTCAACGCGTGGAGCAGCGCGAATAGCCGCCTGTCGTTCGGCTGGTCGATGAGCTCGGGCCGCTCGAGCTCCGCGGCCGACGGCGGCTTCTGCTCCAGCGAGCGCATCGCCTTTGTCAACGACGCCTCGAACGTGCGCTCGATGGCCATCACCTCGCCGGTGGAGGCCATCTGCGTGCCGAGGCGCCGGTCGCCGGACGGGAATTTGTCGAAGGGCCAGCGCGGGATCTTGACGACGCAGTAGTCGAGCGCGGGCTCGAAGGCGGCGAACGTGCGCCCCGTGATCTCGTTTCGAATCTCCTCCAGGCGCCGGCCCACCGCCACCTTTGCCGCCACCCGCGCGATGGGGTAGCCGGTCGCTTTGGATGCCAGCGCGGACGACCGGCTCACGCGCGGGTTGACCTCGATGACGTAGTAGGTCGAGCTCTTCGGGTCCAGTGCGAACTGCACGTTGCAGCCGCCTTCGATTCCGAGCGCGCGAATGATGCGGATGGCCGACGAGCGCAGCATCTGGTGGTCCCGGTCGGAGAGCGTCTGCGCAGGAGCGACGACGATCGAGTCGCCCGTGTGGACACCCATGGGGTCGAGGTTTTCCATGTTGCACACCGTGATGCAGGTGTCCGCCGCGTCACGCATCACCTCGTACTCGATCTCCTTCCAGCCCCACAGCGAGCGCTCGATGAGGACCTGGTGGATGGGCGACGCGTCGAGCCCGCGCTGGGCAATGGCCTTCAGGTCAGCGTCGTTGGTGACGAACCCGCCGCCGGTCCCGCCCAGCGTGTAGGCGGGGCGGACGACCACCGGCATGCCGATCTCCGCCACGAAGGCCATGACGTTTTCGATGGAGCTGCACACCTTCGATGTCGGCACAGGTTCGCCAATCTCCTCGAGCATCTCCTTGAAGGCCTGGCGATCCTCGGCCTTGCGGATGGTTTCGATGTCCGCACCGAGGAGGCGCACGTGGTGCCGGTCGAGCACTCCCGCCGCGGCCAGCTCGGTCGCGAGGTTGAGGCCGGTCTGGCCGCCCAGCGTGGGCAGCAGCGCGTCCGGCCGCTCGCGCGCGATGATGCGCTCGACCGCATCCACGGTCAGCGGCTCGAGGTAGACGCGGTCGGCCACCTCCTCGTCGGTCATGATCGTGGCCGGGTTGGAGTTGACCAGCACGGTCGTGATGCCTTCCTCGCGCAGCGCCTTGCACGCCTGCGTTCCCGCGTAGTCGAACTCGGCCGCCTGGCCGATCACGATCGGCCCTGAGCCCAGGATGAGCACCTTCGTCGGCCTTGCAGCCGGCGCCCCGCCGCCGACGGCCTTCAACACCGGCCGGCGGTCGCGCACCATCTCGACGAACCGGTCGTAGAGGTGCTGGTTGTCCTGCGGCCCGGGGCAGCCCTCGGGGTGGTACTGGACGCTGAAGGCGGGAAGGGTTCGGTGGCCGAGGCCTTCGACCGAGCCGTCGTTGAGGTTGCGCTGCGACACGAAGAAATCGCCGGTCGGCAAAGACGCCGCATCGACCTGGAACTCGTGGTTCTGGCTCGTGATGTGCACCCGGCCCGTCTCCAGGTCCTTGACCGGGTGGTTGGCGCCGTGATGGCCGTACGGCAAACGCGACGTGCTGGCGCCGGCCGCGCGACCCATGACCTGGTGGCCGAGGCAGATCCCGAACAGGGGCATCCGCCCAAGCGCGTCACGCGCCAGCTCGACCGGGCGATCTAGCACCGCCGGGTCGCCGGGGCCGTTCGACAGCACGAGCCCATCCGCTCCCGTGGCCGCCACGTCCGCCCAGGTCGCGGTGTGCGGGAGCACGATCACGCGGCATCCGCGCTCCCGAAGCGAGCGGAGGATGTTGGCCTTCACGCCGTAGTCGACGACCGCGATGGCGAGGCCGCCGCCTTCGGCGGTGTGGGCGGAGCGCAGCTCTGGCGGCAGTGGGTCGAACCACTCCTCGGTTGCCGTCCGCGACGTCTCCGCCACCAGGTCCTGCTCTGACAGCGGGGTGACGCGGCGAGCCGCCACAGCCAGGTCCTCGAGGCGCGATCGGTCGGGCCAAGCGTCCTCGTGGGTCAGCACCGCCCGGAGCGCGCCGTGCGTCCGGATGTGCCGCGTAAGGGCGCGCGTGTCGATGTCGGCGATCGCCGGCACGCGCCATCGCCGCAGGTACTCGTCCAGCGAGGCCTCGCTCGAGTGGTGGCTCGGCACCGGGCATACCCAGCGCACGACGAGGGCCCGAGCCCACGGGCGTGCCGACTCGGCATCGGCCTCCCGAACCCCGTAGTTGCCCTGCAGCGGGTAGGTCATGCACACCATCTGCCCCGCGTAGGAGGGGTCCGTGAGCACCTCCTGGTAGCCAGTCATGGCGGTGTTGAAGACGACCTCACCCTCGCCCACCACGTCCGCGCCAAGCGCCGCGCCGACGAATGCGCGTCCGTCCTCGAGGACCAGCGCCGCATGTCGTTTTCTAGACGGCAACGATGACCGCCTGGTCGATTCCGTCCTCTTCGGCGACGAGGACCTCGATCCGTTCCGCGTCTGAGGTGGGGACGTTCTTGCCGACGTAGTCGGGGCGTATCGGCAGCTCGCGGTGGCCGCGATCGACCAGCACGGCGAGCTGGATGGCGCGCGGGCGCCCGAAGTCCATCAGCGCGTCCATGGCGGCGCGCGCGGTGCGGCCGTGGTGGATGACATCGTCGACGAGCACGACCACCTTGCCGTCGATGTCGGGCACGTCCGACTGCCCGCTGTGAGCAGGCACGCGCAGGTGACGGTCGTCGCGATGCTTGCTGATGTCGAGAGCGCCCACCGCAACCGGAGCGCGCTCGAGCTCCATGAGGCTGTCCGCCAGCCGGCGCGCCAGGTGGTCTCCCTTGGCCATGACGCCGACCAGCACGAGGTCGCCGGCGCCGCGGTTGCGCTCGAGGATCTCGTGCGCGATACGCGAAAGCGAGCGGCGGATCTGCTCCGAGTCCATCACCGTGGCCTTGAGCCTTCCCTGTTGAACCGTGCTCATGCCAGCAGCCTGTCGAGCAGGGCCATGCGGATGTACAGGCCGTTGCGAGCCTGGCGGAAGTAGGCGGCGCGGGGGTCGGCGTCGACCTCGGGTGCGATCTCGTCGACCCTGGGCAGCGGGTGCATCACGATCGCCTCCTTCCGCATCCGAGCCAGCGTCGCGGCGTCGATCCGGTAGACGCCCTTGAGCGCGAGGTACGAGGCCTCGTCGCTGAACCGTTCCTTCTGAATCCGCGTCTGGTAGACGACGTCCACCTGCGGCAAGACCGCGTCGAGGTCCTGCGTCTCCACCCACGCCACGTGGTGCTCGTCGAGGTGGTCTTTGATGTCTTCCCTCATCGCCACCTGGGGCGGCGCCACGAAGCAGATGCGGATGTCGCGAAACTTGCTGAGCAGGTAGGTCAGGGATCGGACCGTGCGGCCGTTGGCGAGGTCTCCAACCATCGCGATCCGGATGGCGTCGATGCGGCCGATCTCGTCGCGGATGGTGTAGAGGTCGAGCAGGGCCTGGGTCGGATGCTGGCCGGGCCCGTCGCCCGCGTTGATCACGGGGACCGAGCTCACCGCGGCGGCACGCCGGGCCGCGCCCTCCTCGTTGTGGCGTAGGACGATGACGTCGGCATACCCGCTGACGATGCGGATCGTGTCCTCGAGCGTCTCGCCTTTGGCCGCGGACGAGAACTCACGCGCGTTGTCGGTGCCCATCGTGCTGCCGCCCAGGCGGAGCATCGCGGCCTCGAAGGAGAGGCGCGTGCGGGTCGACGGCTCGTAGAAGAGCGCCGCCATGACCTGGCCGTTGAGGCGGCCCGCGAAACGATGCGGCTGGCTCTTGATCTCGTCGGCGCGGTCCAGGAGCTCCTCGAGCAGAGGCCGCGAGAACTGCTGGCTCTCGACGACATGCGACAGGCGGCTTCCGATCGCCATGAAAAATCCTCCTTCCCGACCTCTCGTGGATCGGACTTAAAGGAACCCGGCGCGCTGCGCCGTCCCGCGAAGTTTATCAGCTACCGTACGTGTGTGAACAAGCGGCCGGGGACTGTCGTGGTCACGACCGAGGTCGGCTTCTGCTCTTTCTGCGGCCGGCCTCGCAACCTCAGACACGAGCAGCATCAGCTCGGTACGCTCGTGCGCACGATCATCACGTGCGAGACCTGCCACCGCACGCTGTCGAGCACGATCGGCGTCGCCGCCGCCGAGCCGGCGGAGGCGGAAGCCATCGCGCCGGAACCGGTCGCGCCGGAGCCAGAGCCAATGCCGGCGCCCGCAGCCGCGGCGCCTCGCGCCAGGACCGTGGGCAGGCCGGCGGCGAAACCGCCGGAGCGGCGCAAGCCCGCCGCGGCCAGGAAGGCCACCGCCACCAGGAAGGCCACCGCCACCAGGGGCCGAGCACCTAAGAAGAAGACCTAGTTGGCCGACGCGGCGGTGACGGTCGAGCGCCTCGAGAAGACGCTCGGCAAGAACAGGGTTCTCCGGGGCATCTCATTCCAGGCCGCGGCCGGCGAGATCTTTGGCCTCCTGGGGCCAAACGGCGCCGGCAAGACGACCACGCTCCGGATCATCTGCACCCTGCTGGCGCCTGACAGGGGGACGGTGGACGTCCTCGGGTTCGACACCCGGACGGCGCCGGAAGAGGTGCGCCGCCTGATCGGCGTGGTCACGGCGGACATCGGAGTGTACCCGCGTTTGTCGGCACGCGAGAACATCGCGTACTTCGGGCAGCTGAGCCGTGTGCCGGACCGCGACCTGAGACGACGTGTCGACTCGGTCATCGAGCGCCTTGATATCGGATCGTTCGCCGACCAGCGCGCGGAGAGCCTGTCTTCGGGCCAGAAACAGAAGGTCGCCATCGCAAGAGCGATCGTCCACGACCCGCAGGTGCTCATGTTCGACGAACCCACGTCCAACCTGGACGTGCTCGCGTCGAGAGAGGTCCGCGAGTTCATGGTCGAGTCGAAGGCCCGCGGCAAGTGCGTCATCTTCTCGACCCACGTGATGCACGACGCCGAGCGGCTGTGCGACCGCATCACGATCCTGCATGAAGGTCAGGTCGTCGCGAGCGGAGCCACGGCCGAGGTGCGGGGCGCGAGGCGCGAGCTGGAGGACGCGTTTCTGGACCTGGTGGGAGCCAAGTAGTGGACGCCGCCTGGATCGTTTACAGGAAGGAGATCATCGAGATCCTCCGCGACCGCCGTACGCTCATGGCGATCGGCCTGGCTGCCCTGGCGACGCCGATCGTGCTGAGCGTGATCTCGCAGATCTCGACCCGAACCGCGACCCAGACCTACACCGTCGGCTACACGGGCGACATCCCGACGGGCCTCGACGAGCTGCTGGTCGCGACGAACCTGAAGCTGGTGCCAGTGGCCGACCCGGCGGCGGCGGCGAAGCAGCAGGTGGACGTCGGGGTGGCGTTCGGCGCGGCCGAGATCGACGAGTACTACGACCCCAGCCGGCAGAGCGCCCAGATCGCCGCGACCCGCCTGGAGACGGTGCTCGGCCAGTACGGCGCTGCGCAGGCCGCCGCGGCCCTGCAAAGCCGTGGCATCGACCCCGGCATCCTGACTCCCGTGCACCTGGTCGCCCATCCGCTGAGCTCGCCCGTGAAGGCCGCGTCGAACGCCTTCCTCAGCTTCTTTTTGCCCTACATCCTGATCACGATGATCCTCACCGGCGGCTTCTCGGCTGCGCTCGACAGCACGGCCGGGGAGCGGGAGCGCAAGACGCTCGAAAGCCTGCTGCTGACCCCGGCCCCAAGAAGCCGCGTGCTGTTGGGCAAGATCGGGGCCGTCACCACCATCAGCCTCGTGGCGGCGGTGGCGGCCATAGGGTCGATGTTCGTCGCGCTGTCGCAAATCTCGCTGCCCGGCCCTTCCAGCTCGGCGCACATCACCCTCAACCCGGTCGCCGTCCCGGTGATGGTTTGGGTCGCGCTGCTGATCGGCATCAGCTTCAGCTCGGTCACCCTCGCGCTCGGAACGCTGGCGAAGACGTTCCGCCAGGGTCAGGCCTACGTCACCCCGCTGTACTTCATCACCATATTCCCGGCGTCGATCATCCTGTTCATCCCCGATTTCAACCCGGGCCTGGCCATCTACCTGGTCCCGATCCTCAACGCGGTGCTCGTGCTGAGGGATGCGATCGTCCACAACGCGGTGGAATGGTCGACGCTCGCGGTCACCTCGGTCAGCCTTCTCGCCACCGGGGCCATCTCCTGGTTCGCCGCGCTGCGGCTCTTCACCCGAGAAGGGCTGCTCACGCGCTCATAGCCATGTCACACTCTGGGTGAGGTTGTAGTGGTGGAGCGCGACGATCGGCTTCGCAACCTGGAGCGGGAGCGGATGTACACGATCTTCGCTCCGCTGGACTCGAACGAGCCACTGCCGCGCGAGCTGCTCAAGGACGCTCGTCGCTACCGGACGGTGGGCCGTCGCGAGCTCGCCGGCGCGTTGTGGCTGCCGGCGCTGGCGGCCCTGCTGATCCTATCGGCGTGGAGCGGGATCCATGGACTCCCGGTGCTTGCCCTCATCGCTCTGCTCCTACTTGGCTTCGTCGGGTTCGCGTTGTCGGGCAAGCCCAAGTCGCCCTGAAATAGCCGTAATCTCCCGGGGGTAATAATTCGAGCCATGAGTCAAGCTGTGATCGCTGCTTTGGGCCGCTCTCCGATCGGCAGGGCTCGGAAAGGCTCGCTGGTCGACGTTCGGCCCGACGACCTGGCGTCTTACGTCGTGACCAAGGTGCTGGAGGAGCTGCCGCAGCTCGAGCGCTCCGAGATCGAAGACCTGATCTGCGGCTGCGGCCTCCCCGGCGGCGAGCAAGGGCACAACATCGGCCGGGTGGTTTCGATCCTGAGCCGGCTCGACGTCCCCGGCGTCACCGTCAACCGCTACTGCTCGTCCTCGCTCATGACCACGAGAATCGCCGCCCACGCCATCGAGGCGGGCGAAGGAGACGTCTTCCTTTCCGTCGGCGTGGAGTGCGTCTCTCGTTATGGGAGCGGCTATCCGGACGCTCCTGACACCTACAACCCCCGGCTGGTCCCGGGGAACACAGAGGAATACCCCGACATATACATCGCGATGGGCCAGACGGCCGAGAACGTGGCCAGGCGCGAGAACATCAGCCGCGAGGAGCAGGACCGCTACGCGGTCAAGAGCCAGGCCGCGGCGGTGAAGGCTCGCGACGACGGCTTCTTCGATCGCGAGATCATCCCCGTCCCGCTGCCCAACGGCCAGCTGTTCACCAAGGACGACGGCCCGCGGCCGGGCACGACCATGGAGGTGCTGGCGACCCTCAAGCCGGCCTTCCGGGAGGACGGGACGGTGACTGCCGGCAACTCGTGCCCGCTCAACGACGGGGCCGCCGCCGTGGTGGTGATGTCCGAGCGGAGGGCGAAGGAGCTCGGCATCAAGCCGCTCGCCCGCGTGATCTCCACGGGGCTGACCGCCCTGGAGCCTGAGTACATGGGCCTCGGTCCGATCGAGGCCTCCAGGCAGGCGCTCAAGCGCGCGAAGATGACCATCGACGACATCGACATCGTCGAGATCAACGAGGCCTTCGCCGCCCAGGTCATCCCTTCCGCTCGCGGGATCGGCGTCGACCCCTTCAGTGACAAGCTCAACCCGCACGGCGGCGCGATCGCCCTCGGCCACCCGTTCGGCATGACCGGCGCCCGGATCCTGTGCACCCTGCTCAACGGGCTCCGCGAGAAGGACAAGACCTTCGGCCTGGAGACGATGTGCGTGGGCGGAGGCCAAGGCATGGCCATGATCGTGGAGCGCCTGAACTAGAGCCGAGCGGGCTCTGCGTTACGCCTTGACTGGCTCCGGCACCGCGCGCAGCAGCCCGTCGAGGACCCGGCGGAGGAGCTTCCTCAGCGTGGCGCGCTCCTCGGGGCTCAGCTCGGCGAGGATCTCCCCTTCCAGCCCCTCACGCGCCCGCTCGGCGCGATCGAGGGCGGCCTTGCCGGACTCGGTGATCTCGACCAGGTGACGGCGGCGATCGTGCGGGTCGCGCCTACGGACTGACATCCCCGCCGCTTCCAGCTCGTTCAGGAGCAGCACGACGGCGTTGGCGTCGATCAGCATCGCCGTCTCCAGCTCCTGCTGAGACACCCCGCCGTTGCCATGGTCGCGCACGTAGCCCAGGACCATGAACTGCTTCAGGCGCAGGCCCAGGAGCTCCTCGGTGGTCCGCCTGTGCAGTGCCTTGGAGATCTGGGTGACCAGCGCGATCAGCCCCGCACCCGAATCCCTCTGCTTGTCCATGTTCGCCTCCTCTGATCCTAGCACTAGATGAGAACCATTCCCACTTTTCAGATAATCCATGCAATAAGGACGATAATGATCCTGTTATAGTGATCGTCCTGAGATTTGGTTCGTCTGTGGAGGCGTTATGAAAATTCATTCTTCGGCAATCCGACCCCCGTTGAGCGATCGCCGGCGCTGGCTCGCCTTGATCGTGGTCTGCTTCGGCCAGCTCATGATCGTCCTCGACTCGACGATCGTGAACGTCGCGCTGCCCACGATCCAGCGTGACCTGCACTTCGGCCAGGCCGACCTGACCTGGGTCGTCAATGCCTACCTCATCACCTACGGCAGCTTCTTGCTGCTCGCCGGTCGGGCAGGCGACCTCATCGGGCGGAAGAAGGTCTTCCTCGCCGGCGTGGTGGTCTTCACGGCGGCATCGGTTCTGAACGGGTTTGCCCAAAACCCGACCGAGCTCGTCTTGGCCCGCTTCCTGCAAGGGGCCGGCGGGGCACTCTCGGCCGGGGTCATCCTCGCCCTTATCGTCACCGGCTTCCCCAAGCCGGTCGAGCGGGCGCAGGCGATGAGCATCTTCACCTTCGTCATCGCCGGCGGCGGCTCCATCGGCCTGCTCGCGGGCGGGCTGCTGACGGAATCGATCAGCTGGCACTGGATCTTCTTCATCAACCTTCCCATCGGCTTGGCGACGTTCGTTGCCGGCGTATGGCTGATCGACGAAACAGAAGGCATCGGCATCGGTCGGGACGTCGACGTCATCGGCTCGATCCTGGTCACCGCGGCGATGGTGCTCGGCGTGTACGCGATCGTCACCGCCGCCAGCTTCGGCTGGACGTCGGACCACACGGTCGGATTTGCCTCCGCGGCCGCCTTCCTTCTGGTTGTCTTTTTCTGGCTGGAAGTACGCCTCGCGAACCCCATCCTGCCGCTGCGCATCCTCCGGCTGCGGAGCCTTACTGGCGCGAGCGCGGTGCGCGCGATGCTCGCCACGGGAATGTTCACGACGTTCTTCCTGGGCGCGCTCTACCTGCAGCACGTCAAGGGTTACACCGCGCTCGGCACCGGCCTCGCGTTTTTGCCGTCAACCGTCGCGCTTGGTGTCCTTTCGACTGGGATCACGGCAAGGTTGATGCGCACGTTCGGTCCGCGGGCATTGCTCATTCCGGGCCTCGCGACCATCACATTCGCACTGGCCTTGATGGCGACGGCGGATGTGCACGCCGCGTACTTCCCTGGCATCTTCGGCGGGTATCTGCTGTTCGGGATCGGCGCCGGCATGTCGTTCATGCCACTGATGACGATCATGATGGCCGAGGTCCCCATGGCCGATGCGGGCGTTGCGTCGGGCGTGGCCAACGTCACGATGCAGGTTGGCGCTGCGCTCGGCCTGGCTGCGCTGGGCACGATCTCCGCCGACCACAGCCGGTCGCTGGCAGCTCAAGGCGCATCCGCCGTGAGCGCGCTCACCGGTGGCTACCAGCTGGGCTTTGCGATCGCAGCGGTTTGCGTGGCGACCGCACTGGTCCTCGTGGTTCTGGTGCTGCGGTCGCCGAGCCGGGTTCGCGTGCAACGACCTCTCCCTCAGCGGGCGGCGATTCCGCCGTCGTGTGGAAGTTCCAGTGCCGGCACCAGGCCGTGCCGTCGAACATCCGGCAGGTCCCGCAGGTCACCCGCGGGTGCGCGGCCGGCGCCTTCTTCATGTGGTGCTCTGGGCGCTCGCCCGCGAATCCAGCCTTCATAGCTCTTGAAATGAGAACCCAAGGTGGAGCTCCAGGCCGAATTCATTTCGGCCGTCACCTATGCCCCATCCAATCGCCGCCCAACGTGGCCGAGGAGAGGAGGGGGTTCCGCGGGGGAGGACATCTGTCCTCACCCGCGCCCTCATGTGGTGCTCAGGCCGCTCGCCCGCGAATCCGGCCTTCACAGCTCTGAGCGCACCTGCCACAGGTCGGGGAAGAAGCGCTTGCCAACCGTCGACCTCAGGTAATCTGCCCCGCTGCTGCCGCCCGTCCCAGGCTTGCCGCCGATCTGTCTCTCGACCATCAGCACGTGCCGGGAGCGCCAGAGGGCGAAGGTTTCATCGTGGTCGACCAATGCCTCGCACAGGTCGAACAGGTCAGCGTGACGTTCGCGATCCGTGTAGATGTCGCGCAGCGGCGGCGAGCCCCGACGCTTGACCAGCATTCGGAATGCATCCGCCAGGGATGGTTCCTCCAGGCGTTTGCGGAGGCGGCTCATCTCGTCCGCGGTCGCTTCGATGCGCGCCAGGTACGTGGGCTCCTTCAAACCCGATAGGAACTCGATCTCACGGAACTGCACCGACTGGAAGCCGCTGGCCGGGGCGAGCTGGGAGCGAAAGGCGAGAAAGTCCTGCGGCGACATCGTCTCGAGGACCTCGATCTGCTGCACCAGCAGCTTCTCGATGACGTACACGCGGCGCAGAAGGTGGCGGGCGTAGAAGATGTCGTCTGCGTCGATGCGGGACCGGGCACCCACCAGCTCGTGCAGCACCACCTTGAACCACAGCTCGTAGGCCTGGTGGGCGACGATGAACAGGAGCTCGTCATGCTCGTCGCTGAGGCCTGTCTGCAGCTGCAGCAGCTCGAGAAGCCTCAGGTAAGAGCCGTAGGAGAGCCGGCGTCCTTCCTCTCCGAACTGCCTGCTCATGCTGTCAATGCTTGAAGTGGCGGCGACCCGTCACCACCATGGCGATCCCGGCCGCGTCGGCTGCCGCGATCACCTCATCGTCTTTCACGGACCCGCCGGGCTGGATCGCCGCGGTGACGCCGGCGCGGATGCCCTCCTCGAGGCCGTCCGCAAACGGGAAGAAGGCGTCGGAGGCCATCACGGAGCCGTTGGCTCGCTCGCCCGCGCGGCGAACCGCGATCTGCACGGCCTCGACCCGAGACATCTGCCCGGCGCCGACCCCGACGGCCGCGCAATCCTTGAACAGGACGATCGCATTGGACTTCACATGCTTCACCGCCGTCCACGCGAGACCCAGCTGCTCCCATTCCTGCTCCGTCGGCTGGCGCGCCGTGACAACCGTGCACGATGCGCGGTCGAAGGCGGCGCGATCCCATTCCTGGACGAGGAACCCTCCGGCGACCGTGCGGACGTCGAAATCGAACAGCCCGCGCCGCGCCTCGTGCGCCTCGAGCACCACCATGCCCTTGCGGCGTGCGAGCACCTCTGTGGCCTCCTCCAGCACTGCCGGCGCGATCACCACATGGGTCACGATCTGGACGATCAGCTCCGCAGTGGAGCGGTCGAGCGGCTTGTTCACGGCGACCACTCCGCCGAAGGCCGACACCCGGTCGCACTCGTAGGCCAGCCGGTAGGCGGTGGCGACGTCCGCGGCCACCGCCAGGCCGCATGGGTTCATGTGCTTGACGATCGCCGCAGCCGGCCGGTCGAAGTCGTTGACAAGCGCGAATCCCGCCGCAGCGTCCTGGATGTTGTTGAAACCAGGTTCCTTGCCCTGCAGCTGCCTGGCGCCGCCGAGCCCGCCGGGGTCGGGGC
>WNGK01002724.1_pt1 | contig 20597 bp, 12 predicted proteins | sample 5400601 | NCBI WGS metagenome assembly WNGK01 (sample SAMN13153376, study PRJNA577476) | soil metagenome | isolation source: 60 cm soil or saprolite under Garry oak tree replicate 1 | place: USA:California | collected 2016-06-15
CGCCCGGCTGTGGACTTTGTTATTGGAGGACGTGCTGAGTATTTGCGGTGTGTAATACTGATGGTCGCGGTGCCGCTATTGCTGGTCAGAGGGCGAGCTGGGCTCTTTCTCTTCTTTTATCTGTGTGCTGTGTGGTTGCTCTGCCTGAACCCACTGCTCGCGCCGTGGTGGATGAAAAACATCTTCGCCTACACTTATTTTCGGCTTGTTTATCTTCTTCCGCTCCCGTTCCTGTGCGCCTTGATCGCAGCCGCGGTCCCCAGGCTCATCCGGCCGTCGGATGCGAGGGAGCGAGCGATCACTCGAGCAGCGCTCGCGGCGATCGTACTGAGTTTTGTGTTTACCTATCGGGGAGTGTCAATTTTGTCAGGAGATCCGAAGCTTGGAGTTGATTGGAAATCGCCGACGGAATGTCAGTTGCTTCCGGCGAATATTGAATTCGCCAATGCTGCCGGCAAATACATCGCGCACGCAAAGCTGCTCGCGCCTATCTGGACAGCCGGTTGCGAGTTGCCGCTCCTGTTCCCCAAAATGAAAGTCGTAGCGCCGCGACTGGTCACGCACTATTTCGCGAACTCAGGCAACCCCGAAGAAGGCAGCCTTCGCAACCAAGCGGCGGCTTTTATTGGCGGAGAACGACTCGGCAGTCCGGACCGAGTTAAGGCGTTGGAACTGAAGTTTCGGAAGGTAGTAGAAAGCGGGCGCGCAAATGCCGTGGCGGTTCCCGAATCTGAAAGCCAGCGAGTATTAGCGACACTCAAATCCATAGATCCTGGGTGGCGCCGCGTGCTAGAAGCGGGCGGGTTGGTGTTGCTGTTGCCAAGCGGCGCTGGACCAACAGGCTAACACCGACGTTTCCATTCCTTTCGTTGGAATTTCGCTGGAGAAAAAAGCGCTCCGTGCTTAGCTGCACCGGGTTACCAGAACGCGTCGCCGCCTTATGCAGATCACGAATGATATTGCTTCCGAGCCGTGGGTTGACGACTCGATTGACCCGAGACAACCAAATGCCTGCCCATCCCCGGCGAAATCGTGCAGTGTAGCCACTGCCACTGACGCCGTTAAGAACTATCGCGAGAACCCCGCTGCGACCTGGTACAAGGACAACACTGATCCGAACGATTTGTCTGGCAAATACGCATTCCAACGACTACGTCAGACTTGGTTCACTCCGCAGGTTGTTCCAAAATTCAGGCTTCGCCGAGACGATAAATTCTTTGCGATCGGCTCGTGTTTTTCGCGCGGCCTTGAACAATGTCTTCAAAAGAACGGCATTGGGGTTGAAAGCGCGGCGCCGGAGTTCTCGAAACTTCAGCCGGCCAACAGAGAGACCTCAGGCCTCGGTTTTACGAATAAGTACAATACGTACTCGATCCTGAACGAACTGCGGTGGGCGCTCGATCCAGAAGCAGAATTCCCGCGCGACTCCATTGTTCCGTTAACAAAAACAACCTGGTTTGACCCACATACCAACCCGACGTTGGCGTTTGTCGATTTGGAAGAAACCCTCCAGCGTCGAACTTTGATGCAGACAGTCACGAAACGTATAACAGACTGCCGCGGAGTTATTGTTACACTTGGTCTTGCAGAGGTGTGGCGCGACACCAAGGCGAATGTGTTCGTTAACCGCACTCCCATCCCCTCCTTGTTTAAAAGCGACCCTGATCGTTATGAGTTTCAGTTGAGCAGTTTCGCCGACAATTGGGCTAATCTGGAAGCAATCTACGAATTGCTGACTCGCTATGGACATCCTGATTTTCGCATCATCGTGACAGTTTCGCCCGTCCCTTTGATGAACACTTTTTCGACGATGGATATTGTCGTTGCAAATGCATGGGCCAAGTCGCTTTTAAGAGCAGTCGCACAGGAATGGGCGATGACACATCCCAACGTAGATTACTTTCCCAGTTACGAGATCGTAAAAAGCTCCGATCCTGCGGCAGTTTGGGAACAGGACTTGAGGCATGTCACAGGCCCTGGCGTGCAGCACATTATGAAGTTATTCTTACGAAAGTACATCGAGTGAGGATAACATCATCCCGTAACAGTTGAGCCTCGGTTCATTCTCTTAAAAGCCTAATCCCTAGCGGCGATTCTCAGCGCTGCGATGCAAACAGATTCACGTAGAAATCGGGGTCGTCGCTAATTGAATTGGAACGAAGCGGGACAAGCCCATGCCTTGTTACTTCGGAAACCGTCATCCCCCTGCTCGTTATAGCATCAATCAGATCGATCCAATTCGTCCCCGCCTGTTTTAGACCGTAAGGCCAAAGTTCCAATAGCAACTTTATATCCGGATTATCGGCTAGAACACGGCCTGCTCCGCGCAAGGCGTGAAGCTCGTATCCCTGGATGTCCATTTTAATCAAGTCAACGCGCTGGCCCGGGGAAAAGTAATCGTCGAGCGCGACCATTTCGATTTGGACCGTCCGGCGGGTGACCTTGTGGCTCACGTAGGTGCGGTGATCCACATTGAGCGTATCCGAAAGATAGAGCTCCGACTTGCCGCTGCGCTCTCCCACCGCTGCTTGCAAGATGTGCATGTTTGGAAACCCTCGCGCCGCTGCACGCAACCGCTCGAAATTTTCTGGCGCCGGCTCAAAAGAATACACAACGCCGGTAGGCCCAACACAGCGGGCGAGGAATTGCGAGTAGATCCCAATATTCGCACCGGCATCTACAGCGACGTTGCCGGGAACCAAAATTTGCCGGAGTAGCTGCCGCTCTGCGTGATCGGCGTAAGCCTTGTAAGCAGCATAGACGGGTCGGTAGATCGAAAATGCGTGTTGGTAAACCTTATTTCCAAGAATGCGAAGAACTGAAACTCCTGACATCAGCGGCGGGATAGGACTATCGTAAAAAATGACGCGCATAGCCGCGGGAAACAGCGGCTCAGAAACAGATCCATAGGAAAAAACGTGCGGTAAAGCCAGGTAGGGATTGGCACTTTATGCGATATACCCCCGGTAGCCATGTAAGACAGCGCGCTAAAAAACCGAACCGAGCAATTCGCCACATCGTAATTCTCGCTCACCTTGCCGGCCCAATCGCGCCGGCGGAAGAAAATTAGCCATGGCAATGCGATATTTGCAGACGCCAGTGGCCCCCGAACGCTTTTCAGCTCCGGCTCAGAAATTCCGAAGTCAACCGGCTCGTGATGCAAATACTTAAAGATTGGAGTCGATAGGATTGAAAAGAACGGTTCAGTGGCAATGACTTTGCCGTCGCGCTTTAACTTGTTTGCAGCCCGATTGAGAAACTCAATAGGCCTCTTCAGGTGATGCAGCACGTTGGTCAACGTAATAACATCGAGGCTATCGTCCATGATACCATCGAACTTGTCGATTTCGTGGCAGTCAAACACAAGATCAAGATAGTCGAGCCCAAGCACATCGCTGGTAACAACGTTTGACAGAAATTGTTTCAAAGGCGAAGTGCCGCTTCCTACTTCCAGTACGGAGAGCGCTGCTGGATCGGGAAAACCCTTGAACTGATCACGGTAAAGTTCACGGTACCAGAAGCGAAGGTTTTGATTCGCACTGAGGCGCGCGCGATTGCGCAATGTGACCGCGCAGTCCTGGGCCGTGTCGCTTTGACCAACTGCGATCGTCTTCATTTGACTGCGCGGATATAGAGCGAGCCGGCAAACTCGGACAGTGCGGGCACGTGCTCGAGAAAACGGCCGATGGCATTCAAGCCATTCACGAAGGGAAAAGGCGTCTTCGGATGAAGAAAATCAAACGGATGGATTTGCACATCACGAAACCCCGTTCGTTTCAGTAACCGCCGCAGAGGCCAGCGGAAGAACGCGGTCTCGTCAGGCGAATCACCGAGTTTGCGCTTTATCCAGGGGACATTCTTTTGTATGGCTATCTGCGGGTTCAGCATGTTTGGCTCGGTAAAATAGATCGCGCCGCCGATTTTTAACACGCGATAGATTTCACGCAGTGCCTCCGTAATCTCCAAGTGATGTAATACCGAACTGCCCACCACGGAATCAAAGTGGGAGTCACCATAGCTCATCGCGCAGACGTTTTGGATCTCGTAGGAAACATTTGGCGGAGAACAATGGGTCCTCGCGATCTCCAAGAGTTCCGGTGACACGTCAACGGCGACAATTTGCGCCCCGGAGTGAGCCAATTCCCGAGTGAAATACCCGGTACCACAACCGAGTTCGAGCACGTTCATTCCCACACAGAAGTGGTTGCTGAGCATTTTCACCCGACGCGCCCAGCGCAATCTGCCGGCCGGGCCTTCCCAGTTCCAAATCTCCCCTGCTCCATGTTGAGCCAGGAAACGGCCATGTTCGACTTCGTTAACAATGCGCTTTTGCACTAAAGGATTCAAATGATTGCGACTTAGAAACAAATGAGCATCGGCTCATGGCGCAAAATTCTTGGATGTGGCACCGAGTTAGTAACCAAGCTTTAGTTTCAAGAAGCCGTGCCAGCACATCTTTAACATGATGAGACCGTTTCGAAACACTCTGGTCATTTTCGTGGAACCGTATATGCGCTCCTGATAATGGACGGGCAGGTCCAGAATCTTAAGGTTAAGTTTTGCAGCGCCGAATAGCAGCTCATAGTCGCCCCATCGGTCTTCGACTCCCCAGCTTCCCAACATCGGTTTGATCCGCGCCCAGTCGCTTCTCCAGAGCGCCTTCGTGCCACAAAGCGTATCCTTTACCGGTTGTCCGAGGAGGTAGGTAAATGCGATACTGAAAAATTTGTTGCCCAACATGTTGGCTGTAGTCATCGCTCCTTTGGGTACTGGATAAACAAGTCGAGATCCGTTGACAAACTCCGCCTGGCCCGAGGCGATAACATCGACAAAGTAGGGCAGCTCCTCGGGAATCGTGGTTAAATCGGCGTCAAGAATCATCAAGATATCGCCTGTGGCAGCACCGAAACCTGTCCAGACATTCCGCGATTTAGCTACGCCCGGTCCGCGTTCCAGGCGGATATCCCTGTCCGAAAAGAGCGACTGCACCCGCAATACTTCTTCAGCGGTTCCATCGGTTGACTGATCGTCACAGAAAATAATTTCTGTCTGACGTCCCAGTTGCGGCATGCGTTGCACGGCATCTTCTACATTTCCTCTCTCATTTTTACACGGAACGATCACTGAGACCGAGAGCTCTTCTTTGGGAACCGGTGGCGGAAGTAACCTGCCGACGACGACCTGCGTCATACAAAGCCGTTTCAACAGTGGCAACCGCGCGCAGAATCGATTAAGGAAAGCTGATACAAGCGGGACGTACTTCGGCAGAATGACAAGGCGATGCGTCTCGAGCGCTTCAAAACCGGCGAGCTTCAACAGATTTGCGATATCAAGTGTCGAAAGCCAGTTCTGCTCCGTACGCGGGACCTTCATTCCAATCCATTCTGCAAACGTGACCAGTGGTTCCCAAAGATGATTGTAAGTGATCACCAATATGCGGGTATGTCTTCGACAAAGCGGCTTTAAATTGCGCAGCGCTTGAAGGACATCGACTGTGTCGCCGATATCGTTAAAGAGGATATAATCGAATTTCTCCTCCGGCTCGAAAACAGTGCGAAACTCCTCCTTGTCCGGGAAAGCCACCGCAAACTCTAGGGAAGGATTTCGTTGCTGTGCGATCTCGACAATCTCAGGACAAATGTCAACGCCTTTGCCTTCAGTCGATTGGACATTGGCCAAAAGATTGCCAGTGCCGCACCGAACCGAGAGCACTCTTTTCTGCGGCTCTACCAGAAAACGAAGAAGCCGATTTAGCAACTCGTAGTAGTATCTGTTGCGGTCGATCCAGCCTTCGCGGCGACCAGCAATTTTGGCCAGATGGTTCCGGCTCCGTTCCCGTCTCTGCTCGAGGGCAGCGGGTCCCCATGTACCCTTCTTCGCCTCGGGCTCATTTAGCACAGCTTCCATACTGGTGTCGTTGACGGTAATTAGCTGCACATCCTTAAGGAACTCCGTGGCAACTTTGCACCGCAGTTTCCTTCAAATCCAGTATCCTTCAAGGGTTACACTTCGTAATCGACTCATGGGCAAAACCCAGGAAAAATCACAGTCTGTGACAGGATTTTCAAAGAAAGATATCACAAACAGCTCGTTTCTTGGGGGACTACTGCTGCTGCTTTGCGCATCGATGTTCTATTACTTTGCAGTGCTGAGGATTGATTACCAAAAGACAGCACTGCCCGACCTTGCGCCACACCCAGACGCAACCGAGTATTTCGCTCAGGCCAAGGCATTATCGAGAGGCAAATGGCCTTCAATACAGATCGGAACCGAAAAGCTGCCGTCAAGGTATCCGCCCGGTTATCCTGCGCTGATGCTCCCATGGCTGAAGATTCTTCCTCAAGCGCATTCCGTTCTGGCCCCATTTCGGACGAATCAGACAATCGGGCTGCTATTGCTTTTGGCCATATTTGTTTTTTACATCTACTTGGCAATGCCTTTGACCGGAGGTTTTGCGGTATTGTTACTGGCGACTCTTCCAAGTTTCTTCACTTTCTGTCGCTCTTCACTAAGCGAACTCAGTGTGTCCCTGTTCATTGTCTTAGCTTTCATGTTCGCCTATTTGGGCGTTAAGGAAGAACGCCGCTGGAAAGTCTATTTGTCGGCGGTTCTTCTGGGTCTCTCATTAAATATCCGAATTCAGTCGCTGTTCTTTGCACCACTATTGCTCGTTATGGCCATGCTCCCAACGAGGGGAATGCGTCTGCGGTGGCTCCTTCATTGCGCTGCGGTTCCGATTGTTTTCCTCACAGCGGCCAGCCCTATCCTCGTGTTGAATACGATCAAGTTTGGTTCGCCGCTTAAAACCGGCTACGACTTCTGGGTCCCGTATTTTAGCGAGAAACACGTTTTCTTTTCGTTTCACTATGTACTGGGAAATGCTGGCGAGCTCTGGAGGCAACTCACTTTGCAACCCCACAGCTATGACGCGGTCGACATCTTCGGAACAGGCACCTCGTTTGTTGTGGCCTTCGTTCTCCTGAGTTGCGTCGGGACCCTTTTTGTTCGGCCGAGCTGGTTTTCTTGTTGCGCTTTCATAGCGTGGCTCTTCCCCTTTCTCGCGGGACTATGTTTCGTGTTTGGTAGTGATGGACGGTTATACGTGCCTCTCTTCATAATTATGGTTAGTGTCGCTGTCCTGCCCGTCGCTTGGGCTGTAAATAACTTTTTTGCCGGCAGACGCAGTGTTTTCGCTTTAGCGGTCCTCGTTTTATTTGCTGCAGCGTGCCTCGGTTACCCTTCACGTTCGGGCCATAAGAGCAGGAACATTAATCGCTCGCAGGCATGGGATGCTCTGCATTTCAACACTTCGCCACGAGAACCGATCCAATTTGTCGCGCAAAGGTATTTTGGCAGCCGGTTTCAAGGTGAACCTGGAATTGTTCTGTCCGACATCGATCCTGTTTACCTGAACGCTCTTCTGCCCCGCAGTTTCGTCGCAGCCCCGATTGATGGGAACCATCACTACAAATGGAGTCACACCTGGCGTTACGATCGACCGCAAGCGCTGGCCCTGGTGCAACGCGGGCTAATTCAATCGCTGCCGATCTACGCCTTGTTCGTGTCCACGCAAGAAATGCAGGAAAAAACACGCCGATTGCCCCGCGTCGATGGCTACGACTGGCACCTGGTAGACTCGAGCGCCGAAGCGGCGATCTTAAGGCTCGCCCCGACTAGCTAGCAAAACCTCGCGGTTACAATCCAAGTTGTCTTTACTCACGGTCGAGATTCCCGTTCAGAATGCTTGCGCAGCTCATCAGAATTGCTCCCGCTCGCGAGCAAAATCGTAGATTCCTGAATGCAGCCTGCATCGGTCTGCTGCTGGCGTACTTTCTTCATTTTGCGCTGCCCGCACTGAGGGCCGGGTTTGGCGAGGACGAAATGATGAACCTGTATTTCTATTGGTTCCCAGGCGCGTTCAGATCAATCCGGGCAAACTTCTGTTTCTGGTCGATCTCATATCCGCAGCGGCCCGCCGGTGCGCTGTATTATCTGCCGCTGTATCACTTTTTTTCGCTCGACCCTCTGCCTTACCGGATAGTTCAGATCAGTATACTTACCGCCACAATCCCTATCTTTTTCTATCTGGCGCGGTTGCTCTCTGGATCGCGCGCAGTGGGATTTCTGGTGGCGCTGGCGATGTGCTATCACCAGGAACTGGCTAATCTTGTGTTTAGCGGCTCTTTCATCTACGACGTGCTGTGTGGTTTCTTTTATTTCGCCGCCCTGACCTATTACGTTCGCATCCGCGAGCAAGGCGTGGCTCTACGTGCGGGACAACTGGCGATCTTTCTCGCGCTCTACCTTTGCGCGCTCAACTCGAAGGAAATGGCGGTGAGTCTGCCGGTGATCGTATTCATTTACGAGGTCCTTAAATATCCACGGATTCACGACTGGAAACAGTTTGCGTTGCGCAACTGGTCCGTGGCGGTTCCGACGCTGATCGCCGGCCTCGTGACGGCAATTTTCATTTACGCCGAACTGAATAGCGCTTATTCGCTGGCGCACCTCGAGGCGTATCGACCGGTGTTTTCCTGGCGTCGATTCACCCTAACAAATGCACATTTCATCAACGAACTGCTTTATGATTCGGTGTCCCGCATTGGTCGGGCGATCCTTGTCGCATGGCCGGTGATATTTCTTTACGCGTTTTGGCGCCGTGACCGGCTGCTGCAACTGATGGCGTTTTGGGTAGTGATCACGCCGCTACCGTTGGCGTTCATTCCAGCCCGTGGTGGAGCGATGCTTTATATCGTTTTGTTTGGCTGGGCGATGATCATCGCCCGGGTGCTACAGGATTTAGTCGGGTTGGCCGGCAGAGTACTCGCGGTATCAGAACCGAGCACAACGATGCTGCGCACCCTTGCTACAGCTGCTGTGGCAGTCGCGCTTGCCGTTTTCACCCAGTGGCAAAGTCAGCACTTCGATCAGACTCGCGTTCTACTGAGTTCCGGACAGAAGTCGCTTCATGTCATTCAGGCGTTCCGCTCGCTAAACCTGCATCCGGCTCTCGGTAGTACAATTTTACTAGAGCCCAAAGCGCGTTTTTACCAAAACCCATGGTATCCAAAATTCGTCGCATCACTCGTCTGGAACGATCGTTCCCTGCACGTGTACGTGGCCGGCCAGCAGCAACTCACGCATGAGGAGATCGCGAACATGGATTACGTAATTTCATTCAACGAGTTTAGCGCGCAGCTCGTCAGAACAGCGGAGTCCGATCGCTCTTGAGATTTCTCGTCGGACGCCTGCGCAACATCGCGATCATCCTGGCTCGGGGGCTACGGCCGAAGACTGATAATCCTTACTGGCAATCAGATAGACATTTTTGCCGAACAGTCGGCCCACCAGCAAGTCAAGCCATCTGCTTAGCGGCACCACGCATCGATCGTAAAGACTGACCGCTCGCGCGCTAAGATGGCCGTTTTTGTTGCCAAAAATCTTAAAACCGAGAGCAGCAAAGAAACCCAGTGTGTCCATATATCGGGTTTTACAAACACTGAGCCCAGCCGACCGAGCCAATCGCTCCAAGTCTGTTCGGCGATAACGGCGATAGTGTTTGACTCTTTCGTCCAGACTCGTCCACAAGATTTGAAAAGCCGGAACGTAAACCAAAAGTCGGCCGCCTCTTGCAAGTTTTGAGGCGAGCCGGCGAAAACTGGCCCAATCGTCCTCGACATGCTCAAGGACGTTGAGGGTAAAAACGAACTCGAATGTACCATCCGGCACGTCGTTCAAGTCGCTAAATGTTAAGAACCCGTCACGAATCAGCCGCTCTGCGAGGTGCATATCAGGCTCGACGCACACCACCTCGATGCCCTTGGTTCGAAGCAGTTTGGCGAACGTTCCAGTACCGGCCCCAAAATCAAGCATTCGACTGCGTCCCTGAGAACTCTCCCGGATTAGACCCAGCAACAAGGAATTGTAATTGGTTGCTCCTTCCAGCGTTTCTAAAATATCAACCCCGGCGTAGCTCAGCTGCGGAGCAGTCATTTCTGGTATCTTTGGACGTTGTATTTCACAATCGCGTAGACAGCTCGTATTCCGTCTTTCCAATTAATCTTCTTGCCTTCCTTGTAAGTCCGCCCGCTATACGAAATGCCGACTTCATAAACGCGACAACCTCTCTGCGCGAGCTTGGCAATGATTTCCGGCTCGAACCCAAACCGATCTTCTTCAAGCTCAATCGATTTGATGAGAGAGGCTTTGAAGGCTTTGTAACCTGTTTCCACATCGGTCAGATTCAGATTTGTGAACATGTTGGAAAGTAACGTCAGAAACTTGTTACCGACCATGTGCCAGAAGAAAAGGACGCGATGTGGTCGTCCGCCCAAGAATCGAGAGCCAAGAACGGCGTCCGCCTTGCCGGACTCAAGCGGCTGCAGAAGCACTGGATAATCGTCGGGGCTGTATTCGAGATCTGCGTCCTGCACCAGAATGACGTCGCCGGTGGCGGCCGCGAAACCACTGCGCAGGGCCGCGCCCTTGCCTCGGTTTACCGGATGATAAATGATCTGATCGACTACAGCTGAAATCTTTTCGCGGAGCAGCGTCTGCGTCCCATCTTGCGAACAATCGTCCACGACGATGATTTCTTTAGAATTCAGCGGTGCGTTGCGAACCGCCTCGACGACCTTTTCGATCGTGTTCTTCTCATTGTAACAAGGGATTACGATGGACACTTTCATCTTCGCAACAAAAACGGCGTTTCGCCGCGCGAGGCATCGGGTCGAAAAGGCAATTTCGCTGGTGAAAGGAAACAGCTGTGCTTGACTGATAGGTTCGACATCCCTCGTCAGAATGCCTGCGCAAGTTATCAAAATTACCGGTGCCCGCCAGCACAATCTGAAGAACCTGCAGCTGGAGATTCCGCGGGAGAAGCTCGTGGTCATTACCGGGTTAAGCGGCTCCGGGAAATCTTCGCTGGCTTTCGATACTCTTTATGCAGAGGGGCAACGCCGTTATGTCGAGAGCCTCTCCGCGTACGCGCGGCAATTCCTAGATCAAATGGAAAAGCCGGACGTTGATTTCATCGAAGGATTGTCGCCCGCGATTGCCATCGAGCAGCGCAGCGCCGGCGCGAACCCGCGATCTACCATCGCGACCACGACTGAGATCTACGATTATCTGCGAGTCCTTTTTTCCGCGGTGGGTCAACCGCATGATCCGCAGACGGGCCGACCTCTCAGCCGCCAAACGCCCCAACAAATCGTCGATCAAATCCTGGCCTACCAAGCTGGCACCAAAATCGTAGTGCTGGCCCCGCTGATCGAGAATCAGTCCGGCGAATTCCGGGACGTCCTCGAAAAGCTCAGGCGTGAAGGATTCGTTCGCGCGCGGATTGACCGAAAGTTGATCGAGCTGGATCGCCCCGACCCAATCCGGCTTAACAAACGCGAGCGACACACGATCGAGGCGGTGGTTGACCGGCTGGTCGTCCGCGATGGGATTCGCGTGCGGCTTACAGATTCAATCGAAACGGCTCTGAAATGGGGCGGCAACCGCATTGTCGCGTTGTGCCAGAATCCAAAAACAACAAACACCCAACATCCAACGGCCAACGGCGAATGCGAAGAGTGGGCAGAATGTCGTTACTCCACAGAATACGGAAATACCGAGACCGGCTTCAATTTAGGCGAACTGACGCCGAGACATTTCTCTTTCAACAGCCATCTCGGAGCGTGCCCCGCCTGCCACGGCTTGGGGACGCAACTTGTGATGGATCCCGGGTTATTGATCTCCGACCAAGCTAAGACGCTGTCCGAAGGAGCAATCACACCATGGCGCCGCGGCACAAAACGCATGCGAGCCTACTATCGTCATCTGCAAGATGCCCTGACCAAACACTTCCACGTGAACGAAGACGTGCCGTTCGCAAATCTGCCCGACGCATTCAAGGCCGCGCTGTACTTCGGCACGAATGGCGAGCCCATCGAAATGGCGTTCGCCGGCAACGGCGAAAAGAAAATTAAAAAACCGTTCGAGGGACTCGTGCCACAAATGCAGCGGCTTTATGAGCAAACGCAGAGTGAATTCACGCGTAATCGCATTCGAGCCTTCATGGCACGCGAAGCGTGCAAGATCTGTGGAGGTGCGAGGCTTAAACCGGAAATTCTCGCCGTCACAATCAAGGGCCGAGAAGGACGCGAAGTGAACATCCACCAGTTTAGCCAGAAGACCGTGGAAGATGCTCTTCAATTCATTAGTGGTCTCAACCTGACCGAGCAGCAACAGACGATCGTAACCGACGTTGTCCGAGAGATTCGATCACGATTGCAATTTCTCGCGGAGGTCGGCTTAGGCTACCTCACGTTAGATCGGGAGAGCGGCACGCTTTCCGGAGGCGAAGCACAACGGATTCGGCTGGCGACACAGATCGGCTCAGGACTGGCAGGCGTTCTCTACATTCTCGACGAACCGAGCATCGGCTTGCATCAGCGCGACAATGCACGTCTGCTTGGAACACTGCGAAAACTGCGCGATCTCGGGAATTCCGTGATCGTGGTGGAGCATGATGAAGAAACGATTCGGGCTGCGGACCACATCATCGATCTAGGTCCCGGCGCGGGGCCGCGTGGAGGCGAGATTGTGGCACAAGGGACTCTCGACGACATCCTGCGCGCGAAGAATTCGTTGACTGGCGATTATCTTTCTGGACGTGCGCGCATCGCGATTCCAAAACAGCGCGCTCAACCACGACGCGACGGCTGGATTACAGTTGCACGCGGAAATGAAAACAATCTGAAAAACATCGACGTGTCATTTCCTCTCGGCTGCCTCACGTGTGTGACCGGTGTTTCTGGCAGCGGCAAATCGACTTTGGTGGATCATATTCTGCGTCGTACCCTTTTCCGACACTTCTATAACTCGAAAGATAAACCCGGCGCTCACGAGACGATTCGCGGACTGGAACAGATTGACAAGGCAGTGGTAATTGACCAAACCCCGATTGGTCGCACCCCGCGATCGAATCCTGTCACATACACCGGTGCGTTCACACCAATACGCGAACTCTTCGCCCAATTGCCCGCGGCACGAGTCCGCGGTTACGACGCAGGTCGTTTTAGTTTCAATGTGAAAGGCGGCCGTTGCGAAAACTGCGAAGGCGGCGGGCTGATCAAAATCGAGATGCACTTTTTGCCCGACGTTTACGTTGAATGCGAGGTGTGCCGCGGCAAACGCTACAACCGTGAGACACTTGAGATCACTTACAAAGGCAAGAATATCGCGGATGTGCTGGATCTGACTGTTGACGAAGCTGCGCGATTTTTCCGCAATGTGCCGACCATTGCGGAAAAATTGAATTCACTCCTGGACGTGGGCCTGGGGTATTTGCGACTCGGCCAGGCTGGAACGACGCTTTCCGGCGGCGAAGCGCAACGCGTGAAACTGGCTACCGAGCTTGCGAAGAAGGCGACCGGTCGCACCGTTTACATTCTCGATGAACCGACGACCGGATTGCATTTCGCCGACATTGAAAAATTGCTGGAGGTCTTGATGAAACTCCGGAACGCCGGGAACACAATCGTGGTGATCGAACATAATCTGGAGATGATCAAGTGCGCCGACTGGATCATCGATTTGGGTCCCGAGGGCGGCGAAAGTGGCGGGCAGCTCGTGGGAGTGGGTTCCCCTGAGGTCATCGCGACAATTTCGCACAGCCATACAGGAAAGTATTTACGGCAGATCCTGGAGAGAAGATGAGGCTCATAGGGCTGTCATTTCTAATAGGTATTGTTTGCGGGGTAGCGCCGCTCGCGCGTGCCGACGTTTCGCCCGAAATTGCACAGGCAAGTGCGCCAAATTTAGAGGGCGTACCGGAAGTGGCGGTCGTGCGGTTGCAGTCATTGCTAAATAAAAATCTGACCGAAGCGGAACGGCGTGCCGTTGTGGAAAAACTGGCGCAAGCGCAAATGGCCGCGAACGAGCCGGAGGACACTCTCGTTCTGTTGGCAGACGCCCGGCTACGTGACTTGCCATGGGCGAGATTCTGGCGGTCCCAGGCGTTGGCGACTGTTCAACGTTGGGCCGAGGCGCTGCCGCTGTATGAGGAGTTGGCAAACGAAACTTCGCCATTTCAGAAAGCAGCCGTTTTTGGGTGCGGCGAGACACTACGTGCGTTGGGAAAAAGGTCCGAAGCTTTGGCAAAATTTCTCGTACTCGTTCACGACAAAGAATGGGGTACCCGAGCGCAGTTACGAGCCGCCGAGATGTACATCCAATTGAGCGATGCTCCTGAGGCACGTCGACTCCTGGAGCAGATGCAACCGAATTCAATTCCAGAAAGACGTGAACGACGTGTCTTACGTGGGCGTTTGGAATTGATTTCGCACCGGCCCGAACGAGCGATTGGGATGTTTCAAGCGATCCTGAAAAGGCCTGAGGGGACTCCTCATTCCATTCTGCTCACGGCGCTCTTCGGCATCGCTGAAGCGCACTTGCAGCTGAAAACGCCGGAGATCGGAGATGACGTCCTCGAGCGTTTTATCGATCAGCACCACGCAGACCGTGATCTCGCGCTGGTATTTGCAAAACTGGATGAGCTGTATCGCGCCGAACGCAAACCGTCGCGCAACGAACTAGAGAAATGGGTGCGCCGCCCGGAACAACCTCGGCGAACAATCGCACGCTGGTATCTTGCGCGACTGGAGATTCGGGCAGGCCGCAGAGAGCGAGCCCGGGAATTGTTTACCGATCTGCGACGCACAGGGAGCAATTCGCCGGCCACTGCCCGTGCTCTTTTGGAGTTTGCGGAATTTGAAATAGACGACCGGCATTTTGATGAAGCGCTCGCGATCCTGGACGATGCGCGCCTGCTGCATCCGGACCCGGGTTTGTTGAACCGCATCGATTTTGTATCTGCGCAAGCGCATTATCTGGCGAGGCGATTCGACACGGCAACGGCGGCTTTTGAGCAAATTGCCCACCGCGATTCGCCCTGGACGAACGCAGCGCTGTTCAACGCGTCCAGCGGCTGGTTACAGCTCGGCGATCACGCCCGTTTTGTGGCTGACTACAACGAACTCGAGCAAAAAGGCGCCGATGAGCAAACGCGCACTGATTTGCGATTAGAGGAAGGCTTGATGCAGGCGGCTAAACACGACAAAAAAGCCACGGCATCGTTGGAGCGATTCATTCACGATTTTCCAAAAAATCCCCGAGTGTCGGAGGCTTGGGTTGCCCTGGCCGAATTGGCATTTCATTCCTCGCCGCCCCGAATGGAGGAAGCACATAAGGATCTGGATCATGTGGCCGAGTCCATGCCAACCGCTGCCGCGGCGGAGCGGGCAGATTATCTCCGCATCTGGGTGGAAGAGGCAGCCGGCACAGACGAATCGAAAGTCATTGAGTTCGCAAAGCGATTCGTCGACCAGCATGAGCAATCGCCTTTCGCTCCGGAGGTCCGGATGAAACTGGCGGAGCTGTATTATCGCCGTCAGGATTTCGCAAATGCGCAGACGCAGTTTGAAATTATTGCGCAACAGAATCCAAATGACACGCTCGCAGAAAAAGCGCTTTTTTTTGCCGCAGAATCAGCGATGTCGAGCATGGGTGAGCATACGCTGGATCGGGCGCTCGTATTGTTTGACCAGGTCGTGCAGAAAAACGGAACGATGCGCTGGGCGGCGCGCAACGAAGAAGCCGTGATCGAGCGCAAGCTTGGCAAACCCAACGACGCTCTTACCCTCTATGATGAGGTGTTAAAGAGCAATGCCGGCGCATCTGAAAAACGCGAGGCGCTTTGCGGGGAGGGCGACATTTTCTTCGAGGCAGGCGCAGCCGACCCGACCAATTACCGGCGTGCGATTGAGGCTTACGAGCAATTAGCGGCCGATAAGGAGGGGTCGATTCACTGGCGCAACCAGGCGCTTTTTAAAAAGGGCCTGTGCCTCGAGAAAAAAGGCGATCGCGCCGGCGCGCTTGCGACCTTCTATAAAATTTTAGAGGATGAATCGCGTCCCGGTGAGCGTCGCGAGCTGTTCTGGTATTACAAAGCTGGATTTAATGCCGCGCGATTGCTAGAGGAAGATTCAAAATGGGAATCCGCCGTTGCGATCTATGACAAGCTCGTCGCGGCGGGAGGCAATCGAAGCGAGGAAGCAAAAGCGCGTCTGAACAATATTCGCCTTGAACATTTCCTCTGGACCGACTGAAGCATTCCTCCGGAGACGGACGAAGTGGGCTGGCCGAAAAATACGAAGTGGATCGAGATTAAGCTTGCTTAAGATTCGCACCGGGCTCAAGATCACGGTATGGGAAAAGGAACCAGACTGAGTCGCGGGTGCGGCTGGTCGGTCCGATTTGCGATTGGGATCTTCGCCTTCGCGTTCTGCGTATCAGCATATGCTGCTGATCCGAGCAAGAATGTCGTAGCGCGGCCTGCGCAACCGATGCCTGTTAACACAGCAAAGAAAGTTTGTTATGTGATAACAGGTGACTCGCGCATTCCGCAGCGATGCGATCGTCTCTCTGCAATTCCGACGACTGCTCACCACATGGATATCTACGGTCATCGTCCGGGCAGGGACTAAAATCCTCCGACGATTTTCGTGGGCGATACGTGCTTGCTGTCGGCAGCGCGGGGGGATTATATTTTCCTGCGGTGGTTAAACCGTGCAGCTGTAGCAACTGCCCCTGCCCTGGTCCTAAATGAATTTCTTACAAAACCGTGTTGGCTTGCCCGCTCGTTAGGCAAGATTTTGCTGCGGCGATCACTGCTTTGTCGTCGTTATCGCTTAACCCGGTGAGGAACCCGCGGATCCGCCGGAACGATTGACGCAAAAACAGATTTGCGGCCGAGTGGTCCTGTGATGGCGTCCCGCCGTTTCGCCCGGCGAACTGAATCTCGCCGTCGATGCGACTGAGGACACAGGTCGAAGCGAAAAGGTCCATCGCCGCATTTGCGATTCGTTCCTGGACCAGTTGCATGTCAAGGATCGGCTCGCGATACATGATCAACGCGCGATTAACGGCGAAATTAAAACGCCAGATCAATCGGCCCAGCTCCCGCGCCTGTCCCCGCAGCTGTCCGCTTTGCACCGGCACATCGGGCACACGAATCGCCGCGCTGAGCCGGCTTTTTCCAGCGGCCCATGCTTTGCTCATCGCTTCGCGCGACGGCTTCATCATCGTATCGTAAAGTTCTTTAAACTCCATGCCAGGGCCGCGCATCCCGACCAGCGCGATGAACGAAGTAAGTACTTCGTTTGCGCCCTCGCCGATCTGATTGATGCGCGCATCGCGCATCATTCTCTCCAACGGGAGATCGGTGAAGTACGCCGAGCCCCCAAAAATCTGGAACACGTCATTGATGCACTCCCAGAGCCGCTCCGTCGTGAACACCTTCAACATTGCGGTCTCAAGCATGTAATCTTCCAAGCCACGATCGATGAACGACCCTGTCATCGTAGTCATCGCTTCCATCGCATAAGCGTCGGCGGCGATCCTGGCGATTTTCTTCTTCACCAGCTCGAATTCGCCCAGCGTCTTGTTGAACTGTTTCCGCGTGTTCGCATGTTGGATGGCCATTTCCAGACAGGTTTTCGCTGCGCCGGTGCAGCAAGCGCCGAACGTCGTGCGCCCGAAATCAAGCACCGTCAGCGCCACCTTAAGACCTTTGCCTATTGGCCCGAGAATATTTTCCTTTGGCACTTTGACGTCGCGCAACGCGAACCGTCCGGTGGCCGTGCCGCGGATTCCCATCTTCGGCATGCGCGCCTCCAGTATTTCGAACCCCGGCATGTCCGGCGTTACAAGAAATGCTGTGATCGCCGTTTTGTCCCACCCCGGCACGGGCGTGCGCGCCATGACCGTGAGCTCGTGCGCTATCGCTGCGTTGGTGATGTACCGTTTTTCACCATTCAAAATGAAGTGCGAGCCGTCCTCACTGGGGCGTGCCTGCATCTGCACATTTGCCGCGTCCGACCCGGCTTCTTTTTCGGTGAGCGCGAACGCGCCAAGTTGTTCGCCGGTCACCAACTTCGGGAGCCACTTCTGTCTTTGTTCGCGTGTTCCGAACAATAACAATGCGCGAATCCCGATTGAGTGATGTGCGTTAACGAATACCGAAGTGGACGCGCAACGGCGCCCGATTTCTTCCAGCACTTTGCAGTTGGCAATCTGCGAGAACCCGCGCCCGCCGTATTCCTTCGGCGCGGTCATTCCCAGTACGCCGATACGCCCCAATCCATCGATCACGCTGCGGGGAATATCTGCCCGGCGATCGATCTCCGCCGCGTCAAGATGTTCGCATAAAAATTGCCGAAGCTCGCGTAGCGTCTCGTCCAACTCGGTTTGTTGCTCCGCAGAAATCCGCGGATACGGCATCACCCAATCGGACACGAAATGCCCTTGGAAAAGTCCCTTGGCAAATCCCAGCGCCTGCGGCCCTGCAAAAAGCAGTTCCTCAGCCTGCTGAATCTCCTTCTGTCGCTGCGCGTCGACTTTATTCATTCAATTTTGCCGCTCGAAAAAGCGGCGACGCATTGTAGCCGTGCTCGCTCCCGTGTCCAATCGAGTGGAACAGGTGCGGATTGAAGTTTGGCGCGAGTACTCTGGAATGTGGCGCCTAAACCTCCACGCTACCACTTTGTTTCTCGGCTAGATCTCCCAAGTTCCGTAGGGAACACATATGCCAGCCCATTTTCCGCATTCATCGCGTGGGGCCACCTTTATTGGATTGCAAAGCGACTCGGCAGATATTCCAGCATTGTGACAGAGCGTTGTGTATCGAGATGCTGTCATTTTCGTCCGAAGGCCTCTCGACAAATCCAGTATCGAGACGCCGAAGATCGCGTTCAGAATGGCCCAAACCGCGGCCGCCGCAATTATTACATTAACCCCGCTTGCCACCCAGAAATTATGTATCTGTGTTCCAGTGATTGTCGCTCCGGCCAAAGCCGCACCTACGAGTATAAGTGTGAGGAAGGTTAGTATGCTATTTCCGGCGAACTTTCCGAACTTTGCCGCACGTTGAAACAAGCTTTTTCGCTGTTCTTCGCGTTGACTTTCAAGCAACAAAAGTCTCGACCTGGTTTCCGCGTGCGCAGCACATTCCTTGTCTAATTGTTTCCTCCTGCGCTGATGCCCGAGAATCCCCCTCAGCTGCAAGCGCCGGCGCGGATGACTTTGTCGCTGCCGCACACCGAGCAGGTAATGCCCATGAAGATACTGCCGAGTGCTATCGTCACGCGGTTGGATGAATTACCAGCGCCGTTCCCATTTCCTTCAGACGCCCCGCCGTTTCCGGAATTTGAGGGATGACCCGTGATGACGTCGATGATTTCCTTGTCGCCGGTACGCGCCAAATCGGTTACCGGCCGATTCAGCGCTTTCTTTTCGATCTCGGGAATTTCTTTGAGCGGCAGATCCGGCTGGCTGCGATTCGGCGAAGTCGCTTCCTTGTAGCCTTTGATGAACTCACACGCGAGCCAGCGGAACACGTAATCGGTGATGCTGGTTGCGTGGCGGATATCGGGATTCTTTGTGAACCCGCTCGGCTCGAATCGTTGATACGCGAATTTTTTCACCAAGCTCTCGAGCGGCACACCGTACTGTAACGCGATTGAGGTGAGCGTGCCTACGGTGTCCATCAATCCACCGATGGTGCTGCCCTCTTTTGACATGGTGATGAAAAGTTCGCCCGGCTGGCCATCCTCGTACAGCCCGACTGTGATGTAACCCTCGTGACCGGCGATTTCGAACTTGTGCGTCAACGATGTGCGCGTGTCAGGCATGCGATGGCGCACGGGTTGATCGATCTGTCTTCGCAGCGTCACCAGTTCTTGTTCCAGTTCGAGAATGCGGCTTGCAAGCGCGTCACCACCGGCATCACTGATGCCGGCTACAGTTGCGCCCATGTCTTTGGTCTTGCGCGTGTTGAGAGGCGCGGAACGCTTCGAGCCTTCGCGATAGATTGCGACCGATTTCAGGCCGAACCGCCAGCCTTCGATGTACGTGTTCATGATGTCGTCGACGCTGGCTGATTCCGGCAGATTTACGGTCTTGGAAATCGCGCCACTGAGGAATGGCTGGGCAGCGGCCATCATTTTCAGGTGTGCGAGGTAATGCAGCGAACGCTCGCCCTTGAATGGCTTGAACGCGCAATCGAAGATCGGCAAATGCTCCGGCTTTAGTCCGCTGCGATGTAGCGTGACCGTCTCGGTTGCGCTCTCGGGCCCGTTCGCAAGCGGGACGCTTGCGCTACCTTCTACATCTTCGATCGTGTCGAACGCGTCGATATGCGCTACGATGCGCTCGATCTCATCGGAAGCGTAACCGAGTTTCTCCAGCGCGGGCTTGATCGTTTGATTGACGATTTTGAGCATGCCGCCGCCGGCCAGCAGCTTGTATTTTACGAGCGCAATGTCCGGTTCGATCCCGGTAGTGTCGCAATCCATCAGGAAGCTGATTGTGCCCGTGGGCGCGAGCACGGTTACCTGTGCGTTGCGATAACCGTGGCGTTTTCCAACTTCCGCGGCGTAGTCCCAGGTGCTTGCGGCTTCCTCTTTCAAATGCGCGAACTCTTTTGCGTCCGGGATCTGATGCACCGCGCAGCGATGCAGCTCGATCACTTCCAGCATCGGAGTGATGTTGTT
>WNGK01004514.1_pt1 | contig 20597 bp, 22 predicted proteins | sample 5400601 | NCBI WGS metagenome assembly WNGK01 (sample SAMN13153376, study PRJNA577476) | soil metagenome | isolation source: 60 cm soil or saprolite under Garry oak tree replicate 1 | place: USA:California | collected 2016-06-15
GCTGCGTGTCCAGGTGGAGCAGACGCTTGCGGAAGCATCGGCCTACTTCAAGATCGGGCGCGTGGGCGCACAGCCCACTTACCTGCCGCGCTCCCAGAGCGAGACAGAGCAGCTCCATCCCATCTCGCAGTTACCAGCGGGCTCGGTGGTGTTGGTGCAGGGGCAGAAGGCCGCCCCGCAAATCGCACTGCTGCTCACGGCACCGCGAGAAGGGACGGTCACCCTCGTGGCCGAGCAATGGAAGGCGGGGACGCGTCCGATGAACCTCATACAGCTCGTCCCTCACCTGCGGCGGGAGGACCTGCTGGCGCTCCCAGCGGAGGAGATCCGAGCGAGCCTGCACGCTTGGCGAAGTTGGCTTGAGCAGGAATGGGTGGACCTGTTCACGTGGTGGGTCCAGTGCCGGGGGCAGAGCTTCACCTACGTGTCCCTGTGCGCGCAGCTCCCCTCCGACGATCTGCGTTTGGCCTGGGGGTCGGAGTTGTTAGAGCACGGCCATGAATTGTTTCGCCGGGATGGACCCAGTTGGACACCGGTCGAGGAGCAGCGGGTGCTGAGCAATGCGGGATTTGTTCATCACCTGGAACTGCTGGAGGCGGGAGCAGGCAGACACGTGCTCATCAATGGACGGCGCGGCACACTCACCGGACGCAGCACCTGGCGCTACTTCGAGGTGCGGTGGGATGAGGGAGAAGAAGCCGGAGAGCCCACGCGGGTGCGGGGGCACCATGTGCAGATAGTGGGAGAGGCGAGAGATGATGTCATGAGCTCCTGACCAAACGAACACTGACGGGATGCCAGCCATTCAAACGACGATCCGATACACGCAGGTGAACCACGAACAGGTGAAAGAGAAGCTGAAGCTGCTTCGGGGGTAGCGCCTCACCATTTGGGAGACATATGTCTAGCAAGAAGTTTTGCGCACATCCAATGAGGCTTGACGTATGAGAAAAACGATCATCAGGTCGCTCAGCATTATAGGTATCTTCTTCGTGCTTTTCGCAGCACTCATTGCCGTTGTCCGTTTTTACCCGTACACCTATAATTTTCCTGCTTATCCCAAAATAACCCATACCCAATCCGGGGCAGCAGGTGACCCGATCAACATGCTCTTTGTCGGTGTCATTTATTAGATAAAATTTACGGTTTCTCAGAAAACTTGCCACGCTGCCAAGTGCCTCCAGCGAATCGGTTTTCTCATATAATTTGGCACAGCATCGTCTCTCGTTCTTTTTCCGCTCTCCACTTCTCTCCTTCGTGAGATCCTGCAACATTCTTGCCACAATATCTGAGAAATGCGCCAACAAATGGGTAATAATGGTCGCATTTCTGGCGAATCTCAGGTATACTTCCTCTTGAGAGAAAGAGACACGCGATTCCAGCACAACGGAAGCGGAAAACGATCATGAAAATGACGCCCGAAGCATTTCATACCTGGAGCCAGCACCTTCGGTTGAACTCCGAAACCGAAGCACTCATCGCGTCTATTCGCTCATCACCTCCAGTTCGCCGTGTGAGCGGACGTGCCAATAACATCACTGGACGCTACCCGAGCCCCAAAATGGGAGTGTCCATCCAGTTTGAAAGCGATCGTGTGGAGTTCTGGGCAATCTACGCGATGGAGAGAGACGATGATGTGCTGGAATATTACGACCAGTCCTCTCGTATCCCGCTGGGCTATCGCGCCAAGTCAGGCCGTCGGACGACTCAGTGGCACACCCCGGACTTCTTTGTATTACGGAACGCTTCGGCGGGTTGGGAAGAATGGAAGCCCGCGCAGTCGCTTGATACCTTGGCCGTTTCCCAGCCTGCTCGCTATCACCACGCCGAAACTGGGCAGTGGCACTGTCCTCCAGGGGAGACGTATGCTGAACGACTTGGATTGACCTATCGATTACGTTCTTCCGCCGAGTTCCTTCCCCTTGAGATTCAAAACCTGAAGTTTTTACAGGACTTCTGGGCGCACGAGGTTCCTCCTCACCCAGAGCAAGAGGCGCTAGCACTGGCTCATATCCAGGCTCACCCTGGTATCCCTCTTAGTGAACTACTTGCAACCTACCCTGATCTTGCCGTCGATGTCGTTTGGATCTTGCTTGGCACTCGTCGGGCCTTTACCGATCTCTCCGCCACTCTGCTGATGCGCCATGAGCACGTCACCCTCTATGCACAGGAAACGCAGATTCCCAAGGTTCCCCAAGGGGAGCCTGCTGCCCTGATGGTTCCCCTACCCGATGCGCCTGTGGCCTGGGATGGACGGCTCTGGCGAATTGAAGGGTGGGGAGAGGTGGTGCAGTTGCGCCCAGAAGTCGGCGAGATCTTTACCATGCCGCGAGCTGAGTTTGAGTCTCTGAAGCAGGAAGGCTCCTTGTGGACCGTGGGTTCAGCATCTCCCTCTCCCATGACATCAGAGGTACGTCAACTGCTCACCCAGGCGGGTTCTAAAGCACAACAGGCGGCCAACCAACGCATGACACACATGCTTGCCTACGCACGAGGGGAAACAACAATCGCCCCAAAGCGTTCTGTCCAACGCTGGTGGAAGGCGTTCCAGCAGTCCAAAGCAAAGTATGGATGTGGCTATCTGGGATTGCTTGATCGGGTGGCTGCGCGAGGGAACCGGAACCAGCGCATCGAACCAGCCTCGCTGCAATTGCTGGAAGCAACATTGCAGACCCACTACGCCGCTCCTGCCGGCAAAAGTGCGGCAGCGGTCTATCGCCTCTACCGAGAGCAGTGTCTCAAGCTCGGACTTCCTCCGGTGAGCCAACCGACCTTTTACCGCGTTCGCGCTTGCTTTACCACCAACGAGGTGGAGGCCAAGCGCCGTGGCACACGTGCAGCCTACGCTTCTCAACCCTTTGCATGGCTCGATCAGACGACCCCTCGTCACGGAGAACGCCCCTTTGCTCTCGTTCACCTGGATCATACGGAGCTAGATATTGTTCTGGTTTCCTCACTGACTGGCAAACCGCTGGGCAAGCCCTGGGCGACCTTTCTCACCGATGCCTACAGCCGACGCATTCTGGCATGCTACCTGACCTATGATCCTCCCAGTTATCGCTCGGTGATGATGGCGCTGCGGATCTGCGTGCAGCGTCATCAACGTTTGCCGCAGGAGTGCTTTGTCGATCGCGGTTCAGAGTTTGGCAGCGTCTACTTTGAAACCCTGCTCACGCGGTATTTTGTCACGAAAAAAGATCGTCCATCCGCGCAACCGCGCATGGGTTCGGTCATCGAACGGCTTTTTGGAACAGCGCAGACGGAGCTCGTGTACACGTTACTCGATAATACCCAGGCGAGCAAACATCCTCGACAAATGACGCGTGCAGTTGATCCCAGGCGTCTAGCGGTGTGGACGCTGGAGCGGTTCTCCGCGCGGCTTTGCCACTATGTTTACGAGGTGTATGACCAGATGGACCATCCCGCCTTGGGGCAAAGCCCACGCGAAGCATTTGCCCAGGGGATACAACTGGCAGGCATGCGCACCCATCGTTTCATTCCCTACTCAGAGGAGTTTCTCATTCTCACCTGTCCCACCACGCGTACTGGCTCTGCCAAGCTCGATGCCGCGCGTGGGATCGTCGTGAATGGGTTACGCTACGGCCACCCGCTGATGCGCACCTCAAGAGATGCAGGAAAGCCTGTCGAGGTTCGGTACGAGCCATTTGATATGAGCGTCGCCTATGCCTTTGTCGATGGACAATGGTTGACGTGTACGGCTGATGCGTTCCTTCAGGTTCAGGGGCGTTCGGAACGGGAGTGGGAACTGCTCCTGGACGAATGGCGCGAACACCAACGAGCGCATCACCGCAAGCGGGTGAGCGTTGATAGCGCGCTCCTTGCGACATTTCTGCAAGACGTTCTGGCCGAGGAAGCGCTGCTCTCCCAACAACAGCGCGACCTCGAAGGAGCGTCCATTCGCGAAGCGATTGTGGGCCAGTCAAAGACGGAACGTCTCCCGCCGAGCAATGCCGATGCCGAAATGGACGATGAGTTGGATCTGGCCACCCTTCCCCACTACGAGGAGTATCGCTAATATGGCAAAATTGACACCAGAGGCCAAAGCACGACTCGAAGCCTTTAAGGCCGTCACCGTGGGGCATGCGCACCTGAAAGAGGTTGATGAGCAGTTGTCCTTGTGGGTCGAAGAGCATACCGATGCCACGCATGTGCTGCTGTGTGGACCAGGTGGTGTTGGGAAGTCGAAAGCCATCACTGTCGTGGCAGAACGCTTCGCCAGAGAGGAACCCGATCGCTTCGTGGTTCCGATCCTCGAGCTTTCGCCGATCCCGCCAGATCAGGGACCCTACCTTCGGTTGGATTACTACTGGCAAATCATCGACGCGCTCAAAGAGCATCTTCTGGTCAAAGAACTGCTGGGGAACGTGGCTCACCTCATGGACGCTCCCAAAGCGACTCGCTCAAAACTGGGCGCGATCGATTGGCTGAAGGTGCGTGGAGTGGCAGAGCGAGCCCTGATCCGGGCGCAAGTCCGTGCAGTGTTCGCGGATGAGGGACACCGCCTGATGCAAGGGGATGGAAGTCACAGTGTCGATGAGCAACTGGAATGGCTGAAGTCGTTAAGTAATCGCACGAATGTGTTGCACGTTCTGGCTGGTCCCTATGTCTTATTTGGGTTTCGCAATACAAGTGGGCAACTCGCTCGTCGTGGTCGAGATATTCATTTTGCCCGCTATCATATGCATGACAAAGACGAACGCAAAGCATTTGCCGGAGCCGTGCAGTATTTGCTCGAACGGGTACCGCTCACCTGTGACCTGGATGCCTTTCTCAAACGCTGGCGCTGGTTTGCCGAAGGCAGTGTTGGGTGCATCGGCATTCTCAAGGATTGGCTGGTCGATGCGGTGGCGGCAACCCTGGCTCAGGGAGAGACAATCTTAACCGAGGCGGTTCTTATCCGAACCATGCGAGATAGGGCCAGACGAGTCAGTCTGGAAATGGAGGCACGCGCTGGCGAACACAAAGTGGCTCTCCACAATAGCGAAGGTGCGAAGCAATTTCAGGCTTTGTGGAAAAAGCCTTCAAAAGCGGCAAACGGGAAGATGGAACCGACGCCTGGAAGCATGCCTGGGATGCCGTATGCTGTCCAAGCAGAGCAGGAAGCCAAGTCCGTCTCTACGTCTTTACCCATGCCACACGTGTCTCCCAAACCCACGCAACCTCGTGTGGGTCAGCGTGCCCCAGAACGTGATCCTGTTGGAGAAACAACAGCTTTCCCAGTGCGCAAAGCCATTGGATGTTCTTTTACCGAAGTCATTGTAGTGACACTCGCTCAGATGGAAGAATCCGGAGTTTCACGCTTTGAGTGTCCAACCTGTCTCGCGGTGAGAGATATTCCCCCGAAAAGGGAGCGTGTGAAGTTTCCCTGGCACCCGAAACGCACGACCGCTACCCCCAATCAGGGGTTACGCTGGGTGAAGCAGGAAATCGCCTGGAAACTTTTCGACTCATAAGCGCTGTCCATTGTGTAATTGAAGCCGGCTGTCCCAACCGGAGCCGCGCAGGGAGGGTGATTATCGCGGGGTCTACGCGCCTGCTGCACCAGCTGGGTGAGCGTTACGCCAGCATGCTGTTGGAGTGCCGCCAGGTCCTGCGCGCAGTTTTCGAGCAGTGGAACGGGAACGTCGTGGACACCCAGGGCGACGCCTTCTTCGTGGTCTTTGCCCGCGCCACCGATGCTGTGTCAGCAGCTGTGGCTGCGCAACGCGCTCTCGCCTCCCACGCCTTTCCGGAAGGGGTAGCGGTGCGCATGCGCGTGGGTCTGCATACGGGTGAGCCGCAGCGGACTGCTGATGGCTACGTCGGCCTGGATGTGCACCGCGCCGCACGCATCATGAGTGCCGGGCACGGGGGACAGGTGCTGCTCTCCCAGACGATCAGTCCCCTCGTTGAACAGGATCTGCCGGAGGACGTACACCTGCGCGATCTCGGCGAGCATCGCCTCAAGGACCTGGGACGCCCCATGCGCCTCTTCCAGCTCGTGACCTCCGACCTGCAGGCCTCCTTCCCACCGCTGCATACCCTCGAGAGCTCCCTCAACAACCTGCCTGTCCAACCGACACCGTTTCTTGGACGCGAGCACGAGGTGGCAGCCATCGCAGACCTGCTGCGCCGCGAGGACGTGCATCTCGTGACGCTCACGGGGTCTGGTGGGGTGGGGAAAACCCGCCTCGGCTTGCAGGTGGCGGCCGATCTGAGTGACCTGTTCGCCAGTGGCGTGTTTTTCGTGAATCTGGCTCCCATCAGCGATCCTGCCCTGGTCGTGCCAACCATCGCCGAGACGCTCGCCGTCCGGGAAGGAAGTGGCCAGGCGCTCCTCTCCCGTCTCGCGGAGCACCTGCGACAGCGACAGATGTTGCTGCTGCTGGACAACTTCGAGCAGGTGGTGAGCGCGGCAGAGCAGGTGGCGGCCTTGCTGACTGCCTGCCCACAGCTCAAGGTCCTGGTGACGAGCCGGGAAGTGCTGCATGTGCGAGCCGAGCATGAGTTTCCGGTACCACCACTGGCCTTCCCCGACCCCAACCATCTGCCCGATCTCGCGGCCCTCTCGCACCATGCGGCGGTCGCGCTCTTCCTCCAGCAGGCTCAGGCAGTCAAGCCCGATTTCCATCTGACGGACGCCAATGCCAGCACCGTAGCTGAACTGTGTGTCCGCCTGGATGGGTTGCCACTGGCCATTGAGTTGGCGGCGGCCCGCATGAAGCTGTTCTCGCCGCGGGCCTTGCTCGCTCGGCTGGGGAGCCGCCTCTCTGTCTTGACGAGCGCGTCGCGGGATGTGCCAGCGCGGCAGCAGACGTTGCGCAACACCATTGCCTGGAGCTACCAGATGCTCGATGCGAAGGCTCAACGGCTCTTCCGGCGACTTTCCGTTTTTGTTGGTGGATGCACCATGGAGGCCATAGAAGCACTCTGCACTGAACGCGACGGCAGCGAATCAGAACCTGTCCTGGACACCGTAGCTTCCCTCGCCGACAAAAGTTTGCTGCAACACGTAGAGCAGCAAACGGGAGAGGAGCCACGATTCGCCATGCTGGAGACGATTCGTGAGTATGCGCTGGAGAGCCTGGATGCCCTCGGGGAAACAGAGGCAGCACGAAGGGCACACGCCGCCTACTTCCTGCGACTTGCAGAGGAAGCTGAGCAGGGCATGGCAGGCCCACCGCAAGCGGTCTTGTTGGAGCGCCTGGAACAGGAGCACGACAACCTGCGAGCAGCCATGCAGTGGTCACTGGAACAAGCAGAAGAGGGGAAAGCCATGGCCTTGCTCTTGGGAGGAGCGTTACAATCATTCTGGTATATTCGAGGGTATTACGGTGAAGGGCGGGATTTCTTGGAGCGAGCACTCTCGCGAAGTGATGAAGTGGCAGCACCAATACGGACAAAGGCCCTGTATGCGGCTTCGCAACTGCATAATGCTCTGGGCTCCCTTGATCGAGCGGAGGAACTATGCGAGCAGAGCCTGGCCCTGTACCGGGAACTCGGAGACACTATGGGCATTGCCTCCTGCCTCCACTTGCTGGCAGACATCGCCTCGGGACGGGGAAACCTCGCCGTGGCCCGCGCGCTCGGGGAAGAGTCCCTGATGCTCTTCAGAGAGGTAGGTGACAGGAGATCAGTCGCCTATCTCCTGTTCCACCTGGGGAGTGTGGCCGTCGATCAAGGGGAGTACGCCAGGGGACGCGACCTGCTCACTGAGAGTTTGACGATCAACAGAGAACTCGGAAACACTCGAATCGTTGCTCACTCGCTCCTCTACCTGGCGCAGTTGTACCATGTGTCTGGAGGTGACCTGGCGCAGGCACACACGTGGCTTGACGAGAGCTTCGCACTCTTTAGAGAGGTGGGCGACAAAGAGGGGATCGCCTCCTGTCTCTCTCTCTCAGGGAGGCTCGCCCTCAGTGAGGGGGATACGGCCTCAGCACGCTCGCTCAATGAGCAAGCGCTGGCGCTCTTCAAGGAGATGAAACAGCAGCATGGCACAGCTCTCTCACTTTACGCCTTAGCGCAAGTGGCCGCTGCTCAGGGGGACCACGCGGGTTCCCAGGCTCTCTACGAGCAAGGCGTAGTGGTGGTGCGCAAGTCGGGTGACAAATGGACGATCCTCTTTGGCCTGGAAGGGTTGGCAGCAGCGGTTGCCGCTCAGGGAAACCATACCTGGGCAGCTTACCTCTGGGGTGCAGCGGAAGCCCTGCGTGAAGCTATCGGAGCGCCCCTCCCGCTGGTTGAGCGTGCCCCCTATGATCGGGCGGTAGAGGCTCTCCGTACCCAGCTTGGGGAGCAAGCCTTTGCCGCAGCGTGGGCCGAGGGACGCACGCTGTCACTAGAACAAGCCCTTACCACACCAGGACGGGAAGCACTCCCTGCCTCCACCCAGGAAGAAGAATCATTCTCCCCTGCTCCCGTATCTCCTCCACCCAATCCTGACGGGCTGACGGCCCGGGAGGTCGAGGTGCTGCGACTGCTCGCAAGAGGACTCTCCAACGCCCAGATCGCCGAAGAACTCATTGTGAGCCAGCTGACCATCAAAGCGCATCTCCGCTCTATTTATAGCAAGTTGGAGGTCACTTCCCGCAGTGCGGCCACCCGCTACGCCCTGGAGCACTCCCTCAGCTGAAGGCCATGCACGATAGGTTGCACCACTATTCCGGCCTCGTCTGACATCGAGGAGTGCAGGGAGGACGAACTCGTGACATTCCTCAAGCACCGTCTAGTTCTTTCGAACTAGACCTTCCCTGCTTCTCCCCGTGGTACAAATACCTCCCGCGAACGATGCGTTTTGCCCCTTGCCGACATACACTGTGAGTGAGGAGTTCACCAGGGTGAGTACACAGAAGCAAGCACGTCAGGTCCCGAAGATCAGGGGACGCGCCCAAGAGCAAAAAGTCGAGCACCAGGATGATCTCCATCACGCATCACGAAGGAGAGCAGAGATGGCAAAGAAGGAACCGGTGGACGAGCGGAACCTCGATGGCTCTGGCGCCCCGACCATTTCGTGGGAGCGGGCGCGCGAGCGGTTCGAGGAGGATGCGGGCATTTCGCCAACCCATTGGCTGGCAACGGTGCGCACGGACGGCAGGCCGCATGTCATGCCAGTATGGACCGTCTGGGTGGATGGTGCCTTCTACTTTGTGGCAGGCACCACCACGCGCACGAGTAAGAATCTCGCGCAGAATGCGCACTGCGTCATCACCGTCGCAAGCTCAGGACTCGATCTGGTCATCGAAGGCGAGGCCAGGAAGGTGAGCGACGAAACCAGGCTACAGCGGATCGCCGACGCCTACGCGGTGCAGGGATGGCACCCCACGGTGCGCCATAGCGTCTTCTACGCCGATGACGGAGCGCCAGGCACGGGTCCGCCTCCATACGACGTCTACGAAGTTGTTCCTGTGACCATCTTCGGCCTGGGCACGGACGAGCCCTACGGCGCGACCCGCTGGCGTTTTTAGCCCGCAGCGAACGACTTCGCCTCCCGTCAAGAGTGCGGTTCCAGGTGGAGGTATGCTACCCATCATACCGACTCAAAACAGGGGGTACACATAAGGGGCGTGGTCCATGGCGGAAAAAGAGGCGCGGCGAAGTCTCTCCAAGCTCAGGGTGAGCGTGCAATCACTTTCTAGAGGGATCTACCGGATCAGGCACAAAGCAGCCAAAGGAGGGCGCTATGGAACTCATGCTTTTCGTTCTTGCGCTGATTCTTCTTGCTCGCACGGCTCTACGCCGAGGGGCGGACAGCAGGGACAGTATCGACAGCCCGGAGTGGCAACGGCGACAACAGTGGGACGGTTTTCACTAGCAAGCGGGCGGATTCATGGAACAGATTACTTCAGAAAAGAGAAGGAGAAGACCTATGAGTAATGTCTTGAGTAACCAACAGAGAAGTGCAAACCTGTCAAGCAGCCGGCAACGGATGAGGAGCGTGACGTTGTGGACCATTCAAGGGGTCAGCATATCGAAATGTGAAATGTGTACGCGAAGGAGATAAATTGGCCTGGAGAGCCAGACGAGCATTCAACAGGAAGGAGCATGAGAGAGATGAATGACTACAATCGCCGCCTGATTGAGGAGTTTCGTGCACATGGGGGCAAAGTTAGTGGGTACTTCGAACACACGCCTTTGCTCCTGCTCAAGACCACCGGGGCCAGGAGTGGAAAGCGTCACACGACTCCAATGGGATATATGCCCGATGGCGACCGCCTGATCGTGTTCGTCGCCAACGGTGGCTCACCGACGCACCCGGACTGGTATCACAATCTGCTGGCGCACCCGCACGTCACCGTCGAGGTCGAGACCGAAACCTTCGACGCCATCGCTGTTGTTACCGCAGATGCGGAGCGAGATCGGCTGTGGACCCAGAGAGTGGCGGTGTACCCCTTTTTGGCCGAGTATCAGGCGAAGACGACCCGCCAGATCCCGGTGATCGCGCTCTCCCGACAAGAAAGCTGAAGACCATGAGTGGCTCCGACCAGCTGGCGTTCGGCTACGAAGCGCGTGACATGCCCAGAAGCACGGAACGTAGAATGACATCAATCTGGTATGAAATCCTGCCTGTCACATTGGAGGCGGAGCAGGTCGTAGTGCTGTACCGCTGTGAAGATGATGAGGCACAGCCCTGGCTTCTGCCTCATCAAACCGGGACGCACCCAAATGATGCCATTCTAGCGCATCTCGAACGCTGTTTTGGCGACCTGTTTGAGCCGGAGGCATCCATTGTTCACTCCACCTCATGGCGCTATTGCCAGCGAACCGAACGCGTCATTCTCACCTACCTGGTGGTGATGCCCCAGCGCGCCTGGAGTTACAAGCGGATTGCCAGCGATCGCATTATGGCACGTCGTCTGGGGAAGGTGGAGCAGGCGCGAGGCGACCACTTACATCCACCTGAAAAGATCGAAGTGAACCACGTCCTCGCGCACGCGCTCGACCATCTCGCGATGCTGAGAAACTCTGATGAGCGCATCAACGAGGTTCTCGAATCGGGCTGGATAGAAGTGCTTGAGACAAGGATACCGAAGCCAGCCGGGTATGTCGAGGTGGAAGAGATCAACTAAGCAGAGTTTTTCGGTCATCAGAACTGAAAGGGTGATCGCAGGGCATGGCTCAAAAAAGGGCAGACCCTTGTAGATCCCAAAGCGTTGTTTCTGAACAGAAGACAGAAACGAGCCACAGGAGGAGAGGACATGAAAAACAACCTTAATGGCATGAAGAATCATCCAGTCGTTTCACACGATGAGTGGCTTTCCGCACGAAAAGCCTTTCTTGCAAAGGATTGGGAGAGAGCATTATGAGTTTGCAACGGGAACGTACCCTCATCCTGGCACCACTGTTGATCCTGGCCGCCGCGTCGTGGGCGATTCTGATCTGGCAGTCCAGGACAATGAACGGGATGGGCATGGGACTGACGATGGGGATGGGAGCCGCGTTGTTTCTGGCGATCTGGGTGGTCATGATGATCGCCATGATGTTTCCCACCGTTGCACCGATGATCCTGGTCTTCGCGCGGGCCCAGCGTGACCGCCACTGCGGAGAACGCGCCGTTATGCCCACATGGGTCTTCGTGGGCGCGTACCTGCTGATCTGGACGCTCTTCGGGGGGCTTTCATATCTCGGTGCGCTCGCGACCTCGGAACTGGCCCAGCAGGTTCCCTGGATCATGATGAACGCGGCCCGCATTGGCGGCGGTATTCTCGTGCTCGCCGGGCTGTACCAGCTGACCCCGCTCAAACATGCCTGCCTGGCGAAATGCCGCACGCCTCAGGATTTCATCCTCCATTGCTGGCGTGATGGTCCTGCTGGCTCCTTTCGCATGGGCCTGGAGCATGGCATCGACTGTCTGGGATGCAACTGGCTGCTCTTCGTCCTGCTTTTTCCCCTGGGCATCATGAACATTGCGGCGATGGCGCTCCTCACTGCGCTGATCTTCGCGGAAAAAGTTTTCCCGCTGGGGACGCGCATCGCCCAATTCGCGGCTCTGGTTCTGATCCTCTATGGCGCACTCGTGATTGTCGTGCCCGCTGCACTCCCATGGAACGCCGCAGGCATGTAATGTGGTGATAGATGAGATGATTTTTCATGAACTTGCGATCTTTGGAGCTGAGGACACTGTTCCTCACTTATAAGAAGAATGAGCTCATCTCCAAAGGCGACTAGCATCTTTTGTCTGGCAGAAAGGACAAGCACTGAGAAAGGGGGTCAGCCTATCGAAACGTGAAACGTGTCGGCTTCGCAGAAAGAGACGGAGCATCCGGCGTGCTCCCCGTGGCGTGTTCCCTGGTGTTGGCTCAAAGCCGAGCTCAGGAGGTGCGGGTAAATTTGCGCGAACGATGGTATGCTTCCTGCAAGGAGGAGAACGGTGATGTGTGGCCACAAGCAGGAAGCGCCCGTTATCCAGGCGGAGCAGCGCGTGGTGGTCGATACGCTGTTGCGCCAGTGGGTGCTCAATCCGCGGGTGCAACAGTACTTGGAGATGGTCAAGGCGCGGGCGCTCGGACAGGATCTGCCAGCGATTGAGGCCAAATCGTTATAACGACAGAAGGAGAGAATCATGAAGGATGAGTCGAAGAACGTCGGGGGGCCGGCTGCCGGTGACACCGACACACTGGGGATGCCTGCGGTGGTCGACCGGGCCACCTATCAGGCGGAACTGGACCAGCTGCGGGTGCGAGAAAAGGCGCACACTCGCGAAGGTGACGCGATTGCGGCGGCTCGCAGGCGGCTGCCGATGGTGGAGGTAGACTCCACCATTCCGCTGATCGGCCCACACGGGCCGGTCACGCTGCTGGAGGTCTTCGAGGGCCGACGGCTGCTGATCGCCTACTATCACATGTGGTACACCGGTCGACCCGCCGCCGAACAGTGCGAGGGCTGCACCTTATACAACGGACAGGTCCGCGAGCTGTCCTATCTGCATTCCCGCGACGTCACCTACGCCACGTTCTGCCAGGGCCCCTACGAGGAGAGCGTCCGCTACCGCGACTTCATGGGCTGGGACGTGCCCTGGTATTCGGTGCAAGACTCCGCCGAGGCTCTGCTGGCTGGGCGTCAGGTCAACTGGTTCTACCTGGTGTGCTACCTGCGGCACGAAGACCGCGTGTTCGAGACCTACTGGACCAACGGCCGCGGTGTCGAGGTGATGGCTCCCGGCTATGTGTTGTTGGACAGGACCGTATATGGGCGGCAGGAGCCGTGGGAGGACTCGCCCGCCGGCTGGCCACAAAGGTGGGAATTCACTGGCGAACAAACATACCGCACCAACGGACGTCCCACCGCCCAATGGTCCCGGCTGGCGGCCGGACGCTCCGATGACCTCGGCACTAGGGCCACCGCCCCAGACAGCGGCCAAAACCAGTCGTGATCTCTCGATCAGCACCGCCGCCGCGGTGGTGTGCAGCGCGGCGGCCAGTTCCCTCTCTCCATTCGGAGCAGAAAGGAGGCCAGCTCCGATGAACCGGTCGGGGGAGGCACTCAACCCGAGCTTGCCTCCGGCTTGGAGCGGGGCTGGTCGTGATCGAGGAGTACAGTTCATGATAAACAGGATAAACAAGTGCACTATGCATATGCGTTTGCAACGAGCATATCCGCTTTTTCTGGCGCTGCTGCTGATCCTGGCCGCGGCGTCGTGGGGAAGGCTGATCGGGCAGTCGAGCCTGATGAAGAGGATGGGCATGTGTCAATTACACCAACAGGAGGGATCATGACCACTCGAAATGACTACAACCGCCAGGTGGTTGAGGAGTTCCGCGCGAACGGGGGCAAGGTCGGTGGAATGTGGGAAGGTACCCCCTTGCTCTTGCTCACGACCACCGGTGCCAGGAGCGGAGAGCGTCGCATCACGCCGATGGGCTATCTCCCCGATGGCGATCGCCTGCTCGTCTGGGCGTCCAACGGTGGCGCACCCACTCACCCGGACTGGTATCACAATCTGGTGGTGCACCCGCACGTCACCGTCGAGGTCGGGACCCAGACCTTCGACGCCATCGCTGTGGTCACAGAAGCTTCAGAGCGGGAGCGGCTGTGGACCAAGGCCGTGCAATGCTATCCCATTCTCGCCGAGCACCAGGCCAAGACCACCCGCCAGTTTCCGCTGATCGCGCTCTCCCGACGAGCCAGCTGAAGACCAGCAGCGGCTTCGCCGTGGTCCGCATTTATGCAAAAAACTGACGCTCACCCGCTTGGTGGGGATACCCATCACTTTTTTGTAGACCACTTTGGACAGAAAACGACGGCTCGTTTCCAGGGATGATGAGGGGAAGGGCGTGAGGTTCCGGGAAGCATAGCGGGAGGCGAAGGCGGAGTGGGTCGGAGCCGAAGAGCAAGCCAGGCAAGAGCGGATGCCATGGCCAGAAAGCATGACTGGGCGTGCTGGTGTTGGCGGCCTCGCTCGTTGGGTACGCAGATGGGTTTCCCTTGCCTGCTAGGCTTCGTTCCAGCGATCGTTGCAGACGGAGGTGCGCAAGCCAGTTGTATCTTCTGAAAGAGGCAGAACTGTTCTGCCTCTTTCAGAAAAGAAAGGATCGTGCGATGAATGACGTGAGCAAGACACCGCGCTTGCGCGGCAAACATGTGGTCGTCATTGGAGACAGCAGGGGTCTAGCAGTGTGTCGGAGAGAAGCAGATGCCCCTCGTCTCTGCTGGTAGACTTGAGGGCGGAAAACTGGTTGCATCGTCTTCATACGATACGATGTTTGTGTGACACTATCGTTACCACCTCAACAATAGAGAAAGGAGACGTGTGTTCTTCATGATAGACATTGCCCTTGCCACCTACACACAGTTACCCGATCTGGATGCCGATAACGCCCTGCTCATTCCCGCGCTGGCAGAGCGTGGTCTGCGCGCGCGGCCTGTGGTATGGAACGATCCGAGTGTGGATTGGTCCCTGCCCAAAGTCACCGTGATTCGCTCAACCTGGGACTACCATCATCAGCGTTCCACCTTTCTCGCCTGGGCCGAGGGCGTTGCGCGCCTTCACGACCTCTGGAACCCGCTGGAGCTACTCAGATGGAATACCCATAAATTCTACTTGCGTGATCTGGAACAGCAGGATATTCCGATTATTCCCACACTCTGGCTGGAGCAGGGAACGAGAGCCGATCTTGCTGTCTTGATGAAGCAGCACGGCTGGCCAAAGGTCATCATTAAACCTGCTGTCTCTGCCAGCGCGTACGCGACCATGCTGGTGACAGTGGCGACGGTCCAGGCTGGCCAGGCCCATCTCGACCAGTTGCTCTCGACTGCCGATATGTTGCTGCAACCTTTTCTCTCCACGGTGACCAGTTCGCACGAACGCTCTCTGATCTTCATCGCTGGGCAATATACACATGCGATTGAACGGATGCCAGCTCTCGACCTGGACCTCTCTGGCCAGGATCGGCTCATCGTTCCGCAAGAGGAAGAATTGCTTCTTTCGCGAAAGATCCTTGGCCTTCTGCCTGTTGCTCCTCTCTATGCCCGCGTTGATCTCATTCAGGATGAGGCAGGCACGTTGTGCCTGATGGAATTGGAACTGGTGGAACCGGGATTGTGGTTGGCGTATGCGCCTCACGCTGTGCAGCTTTTTGCTGATGCTCTTGCGAGAGCAATGAAAGTGAGTGTATTTCAATGTTGAGACTCATAGGGTTTCAGAGAACCTGTCGCAATACCTCGCTGGGGGCGCTAAGGCAACCTGCTGGAGTGGTAAAGAGAGCAATCGGCAAACTTTGCCGATTTTGAGTGAGAATATGAGTAGAACATTCAAAAAGGTGGACGACGACCGGGTACTCGATCTGACGGTGCGGCTGGGCGACTGTCTGCCACCCAACCATTTGGCCCGCTTCGTGGTAGACAGCGTGTACATCCCAGGATTCTGTGGCTCACCCGCGATTCCTGTGAATCTGAAGCAAGCGATGGAACACAAAGAAAAGGGGCCCTAGTTGGAACCGATTCATCTGTCCCCGCTTCTCATATATGCTAGAGCTTTCACATAAATTGCAAGTGAGCCACAGAATCGGAACTCCCTCAGTTTTAGTGATGAGGAGGAGAAGAGCCATCGACTTCTCTGGCACTTTCCAAAGAGATAATAGAATGTAAAGCGTGAAACACCTGGGCATCCGTTCTGGAACAACCAGGAAACTCATACACCCGTTTCGGGAACGAGAAAGGACAGAAACATGGCCACCTTCGTGAAATCGCCTTGTGATGAAGGAGTTATTCGCTCTGCCCCTAAGGCTCTGCCCTGCACCCCACATGTTGGGGTCTGGGTGCTCGTCGCCACCATCCTGGGATCGAGCATGGCCTTTATCGATGGCTCCGTGGTCAATGTCGCACTGCCGATCATCCAGAGAGACCTCAACGCCACGACCGCTGATGTCCAGTGGATTGTGGAAACCTATGCGCTTTTCCTGGCCGCGCTCATTCTGGTGGGAGGATCCTTGGGTGATCACTTTGGGCGGCGGCGCATCTTTGCCCTTGGCATCGCGGTCTTCATCCTGGCCTCCATCTGGGGTGGCCTCTCGCCCACGGTGCTGTCCCTGATCCTGGCGCGAGCCGTGCAGGGCATCGGGGCGGCCCTGCTGGTGCCTGGCAGCCTGGCGATTATTAGCGCCTCGTTCAGCGACGAGCAGCGCGGACGAGCGATTGGCACCTGGTCGGGGTTTTCCGCGCTCACCACCGTGGTGGGTCCGGTGCTTGGGGGCGTGTTAGTGCAGTACGCCTCCTGGCGCTGGGTCTTCTTTCTCAATGTCCCGCTGGCGGCAGTCGTGCTGGCTGTCCTGTTCTGGCGAGTTCCCGAGAGCCGTGATCCCGATGCTTCCGGAGGACTGGATTGGTGGGGGACACTGCTGGTGACGCTGGGATTAGGAGCGCTCGTGTACGGGCTGATTGAGGCGGGCTCCCTGGGCTTCGGCACTCCGCTGGTGCTGGGCGCGCTGGTGATGGGTGTCGTCGCCCTGCTCGCCTTCCTGCTGGTGGAAGCGCGTCGCTCGGCCCCCATGGTCCCGCTGACGGTGTTCCGTTCGCACACCTTTAGTGGAGCGAATCTCCTGACCCTCTTGCTGTACGGAGCTCTCAGTGGCGTCACGTTCTTCTTCCCGTTCGATCTCATTCAAGTGCAGGGCTATGCTCCCACCTTTGCGGGTGCGGCCTTCGTGCCGTTCATTCTGCTGATGTTTCTGCTGTCGCGCTGGGCCGGAGGGCTGGTTCACCGCTATGGTGCAAAGCTCCCGCTGGTGGTCGGACCCATGATTACCGCCGTCGGCTTTACCCTCTTTGCGCTGCCCGGTATCACCAGTGGCCCAGGCAGTTACTGGATCACCTTTTTCCCAGCCGTGCTCGTCATGGGGTTGGGCATGACCATCACCGTGGCTCCGCTTACCACCGCGGTGATGGGGGCGGTGGAGCAACGCCATGCCGGAATTGCTTCTGGCATCAATAATGCGGTCTCGCGCACAGCCGGGCTGCTGGCCATTGCCGTCTTCGGGATTGTGGCCCTCTCTGTCTTCACGAGCAGCCTGGAGAGCCACCTGGCGACCCTGCATCTGTCCCCCAGCGTGCAACAGCTGATTGATGCGCAGCGCACCAGGCTGGCTGGCATCACTATCCCCACCACTGTGAGCGATGAGGCGCAGGCGGCGCTCAAGCGAGCGAGCGATGAGTCATTTGTGAGCGCTTTTCGTCTCGTTTCGCTGCTTGGTGCAGCATTGGCTCTGCTGAGCGCATTAAGTGCCTGGTTATTGATTGAGGGAAAGCAACCGGAACGAGCAGGAGGGCCAGCGTCAGCGTCACCGGCTTCGATCGCTGGAGCAAATGAACAAGCACCGCAGATATCGGCGAACTCGTGATCCATTTCTCTGATGCAACCCACCTGGATGCCGTTCGTCGTTTCGCCAGAGCGTTCATCGCGTGAACAAAGCCAGATCGAACAACCGGATAACCAGAAAAGATATAGAACTGTAATGTATCTTTATGAAAGGATGGAGCCATGAATGAATTGAGTAAATCCCATTTACTGTTGGGATGTACCGTTGTAACGACAAGAATGTCACGACAAGAAGGAGAGAAACCATGACCGATCACAAGACCGGAACACGTGAAGAGTGGCTTGCCGCCCGACTGGAGCTGCTCGAGGCCGAGAAGGAGCTGACGCGGCGCAGCGACGAACTGGCGCGGCGGCGGCAGGAACTGCCCTGGGTTCGAATCGACAAGGAGTACCGCTTCGAGACCGACGAGGGCACGGTGTCGCTGGCCGATCTGTTCAAAGGACGCTCGCAGCTGCTCATCTATCACTTCATGTTCGGGCCCGAGTACACCGCAGGGTGCCCGTCCTGCTCGGCGATCGCCGACGGCTTCAACGGCTCCGTCGTCCACCTCGCCAATCACGACGTCACGCTCTGCGCGGTGTCGCGGGCTCCGCTTGCGAAACTGCAGGCGTACAAGCAGCGGATGGGCTGGAGCTTCCCCTGGGCGTCGTCGTTCGGCAGCGACTTCAACTACGACTTCCAGGCTGGGCACACCAAGGAGCAGGAGCAGTCGGGAGTCGTCGAGTACAACTTCCGCGCGATGGACGTGCGGCCGCCGGAGGCCGGCGAGGAGAGTCCAACGGACGCGGCGATCGCGGCGAGCGTTGGAACGGACTGGGCGACGTACGGGCGAGAAGCGCCCGGCATGAGCGCGTTCGCGCTCGAGGATGGCGTCGTCTATCACACCTACTCGACGTACACGCGCGGGCTGGACATCCTCTGGGGCGCATACCAGTGGCTCGACCGCGCGCCACGCGGTCGCAACGAGACCGGCTACTGGTGGCGCCACCACGACGAGTACGACAGCCAGTGAAACCATGGACACGCAACGAAAGAGGACGATGATGAGTGACTTGTCAGGCAGGACCACCGTCGTCGTTGGCGCGAGCCGGGACTTGGAGCGTGGCATCGCTCGCGCGTTCGCCGAGGCTGGTGGTGGCCAGCTAGGCAAGTGCCGGGCCGGAGGTTCTCGTCCTGGTCGCCGGCGACAACCCTGTGATGCGTCCGCTCCAGTACCAGATGTGGGAGACGTTCTCTGTCAACGGGCAGACCGACGTCAAGATCGCGTTCACCTGGCTGCGTGAGGCACTGCTGAAGCCGCTGCCGCCTGGCAGCAGGGTGGTGGTGGTGAGCAACGGAGCTGCCATCAACGGATCACCGGCCAGCGGAGGGTACGCCAGGTCCAAGGCCACCCAGCGGTTCATCGCGGGAGACGCCCAGGATGAGTCGCGCCGTGCCGGGCTGGACATGACCGTCACGGCGGTGATGCCCAGGATGACTCCGTTCGGAGACGTGGGCAGGCGGGGGGTTCGGGCGTACGCGGCGGCCAGACCGAGGAGGCATACCTGAAGCAGCTGGGGGAACTGTTGACCCCCAAGATGGCCGGGTCCGCCCTGGTGGACCTGGTACGGGCAAACCCAGCGACCACTGCCCCCGATACCTGCTCACCGCCGCCGGGCTGCAGAAGCTGCCATGAACACTGGCGCGGGACCGGGTGCCCAGGTCTGGGAACTGCCGTACCCTTGGGGCGCGGCTCCGTAACAGTGAGAGGGAGTACCATGAGTTTGCGACGAGAACATCCGCTTTTTCTGACGCTGCTGCTGATCCTGGCCGCAGCGTCGTGGGTCATGCTGATCTGGCAGGCTAGTATGATGAAGAGTATGGGCATGGGCTTGACCATGGGTATGGGAGCCACGGTGTTCCTGGCGATCTGGGTGGTCATGATGATCGCGATGATGTTTCCCACGACAGCCCCGATGAACCTGGTTTTCGCGCGAGTCCAGCGTGAGAGGCACAGCTCCAGGCTGCCCTGGGTGTCTCCCTGGATCTTCGTGGGCGGCTACCTGCTGATCTGGACGCTCTTCGGCCTGCTCGCGTATCTCGGCGCGCTCACCGCCTCGGGACTGGCCGGGCAGGTTCCTTGGATCATGCTGAACGCAGCTCGGATCGGCGGCAGCACCTTCCTGTTAGCCGGGCTTTATCAGTTCGCACCCCTCAAGCGTGTCTGCCTGGCAAAATGCTGCATACCTCTGGATTTCATCCGTGGGGCCTGGCGTTCCGGCTCCACTGGCGCCTTTCGTATGGGCCTTGAGCACGGCATCTATTGCCTGGGATCGAACTGGCTGCTCTTTGTCCTCCTCTTCCCCTTGGGCATCATGAATATCGCAGTGATGGCAGGGCTTACCGTTGTGATCCTGGCCCTGATCCTCTACGGCGCGCTTGTGATGGTCGTGCCCGCTGCGCTCCCACTGGGTGGCGCAGGCATGTAACGGGGAGGCACGCAGACAACTGGGGGAGCGGGACGAGCCAGGTGACCAGCCGCTGCGTGTTGGACAGAAGCAGATTGTCATTTATCCTAAAAAATTGGCTATTTCTCAGCAAACTTGCCACGCTCCCAAGCGTTTTCAGCGGATCAGGTTTCTCGCATAAGTTGGATCTTACGCAAGTTTGAAACGTCATGCGCCCGCAGGCGCACCACTCCGCATGAAAAAGAGTAGAATCGAAGGAGCAACCTTCTGGAGAGAAGACGACCAGCGGTATACGCGCGCGAACGTGTGTTTGAAACTGTGCTCCGGTGTCTGGACG
>WNGK01002806.1_pt1 | contig 20595 bp, 18 predicted proteins | sample 5400601 | NCBI WGS metagenome assembly WNGK01 (sample SAMN13153376, study PRJNA577476) | soil metagenome | isolation source: 60 cm soil or saprolite under Garry oak tree replicate 1 | place: USA:California | collected 2016-06-15
CCCAGTAGAGGCGGGCTCCGGAAATCGCCGTGTTCGTCAACCAGGTGATCGTGATGTTGTCGAGGACATCGTCCCGGGTGAGGCCGGCAGCTTCTCCGGAAAAGACGCGTGAGATCAGCGAGTAGCTCCACGCATCGTGGTCCAGAAAATAGGCGGCCAGGCCGACGGGCGAGTCAGCAATTCCGTACAACGTCTGCGGGCGCAATCCCATCTGGTAGCCGTAGGCGATGCCTTTGCTGTAGACGAATGTCAGCCGCTCGAAAGCAACTTTCTCTTCGGGTGAGAGACCGTCGGGCATTGGCGCACCGGTGAATGCCGCCTTGTCAACCTCGGCCGGAACCGCGCCAGGCATATTGGTGTGAATGCCGAGCAATTCCGGAGCCGCCTGTACACCCATTAGTTCGGTGATGACTGCGCCCCAATCGCCGCCTTGCGCCACGAATTTCGTGTACCCGAGGCGCTTCATCAGCACGACCCAGGCACGCGCGATGTGGGGTACATCCCACCCGGGCGTGGTCGGTTTTCCTGAGTATCCGTAGCCCGGCATTGACGGGATTACCACGTGGAACGCATCGGATGCATTTCCGCCGTGTGCGGTAGGATTGGTCAGCGGATCGACAATCTTCAGCTGCTCAATGATCGAGCCGGGCCACCCGTGCGTGACGATGAGCGGCAACGCATTTTCATGTTTCGAACGAATGTGAATGAAATGAATGTCCAGCCCATCGATCTCGGTGATGAATTGCGGCAGGGCGTTCAGTTTCGCCTCGCACTTGCGCCAATCGTAATCTGTCCCCCAATAGCGCGCGAGGTTCTTCATAGTCGCGAGCTGCACGCCTTGCGTCGCATCCGTGACTGTTTCCCGTTCCGGCCACTTGGTTGCGTTGATGCGCCTCCGCAATTCAGCAAGCTCCGTTTCCGGAAAATTCGCCTGAAACGGGCGAATCGCATCCTTGTCTGCTTGTTTGCTGGCTCGTTGTGCAGCAGTGCTTTCGGTCATGGTGTCCTCTTTCTGAGTAGTTTTGAATTTTTAGTTTGAGTCATCCTGTAAATATGCGGATTCGAGGCTGCACTGGATTTCTGCTAATGGCGACGTGATCTTGGGGCGGACGGACGAATACTTTTTCGCCATAACAGCTCCTTGCGCAGCGAAAACGCCGTCTGATTTTTGCAGGGAACCGTTGCCCAGTAGGCAGCGGAAAGGTGCTAGAGGAGACTCTCGTAGACTACGCTCTTGTGAGAGTCTTTGTCCATGTCTGGATCCTCCATTGGCTCATGTCGCCGATTGCTCCCGGATGACGGGCAGGAAGAAATCCCAAGGGAAGAGTTGCGGACCAACCGCCCAGTGAAGTAACCGATTCTGGGGTTGTGAGTGCTTCGGTGGCGAAGTCGTTCGCAATGCTGCCTCAGGCAGCTGGAGCCGGGTGCGGCCTAGAGCTCCTGGAACACATGTTAGGCGTCCACTCAGCGAGCCTTGCGGTAAACCGTGGGACCATTTTGCAGACTGGAATCAACGGCGAGATCGTACGTTCCATCCTTGGCGATCCAAGTAAATTCACCGGCGTTCCAGCTGTCGCTTTTGCGCATTGTGGCGACATAGCTGTCCTTTAGCGTGGTTGGATCTATCGATACCAAGTCCGACTCGCGGAACAGCGAGCGATCCTCGCGCATGGACGTCGAAGAGATGACGACAGCCAGTTTCTTTCCATCTGGTGACCAGCCGCGAAATTGGACGCCCGAAAAAAGGTCATCTTTCGTCGAGAACATGTCCGAAAGAAAATCGGACCTCTGTCCGGTCTGAAGATTAACCAGCGTTGCATGTCCGTAGGCGGGGACGACAACAAATTTGTCGTCCGGCGACCAGAACGAATCAAACCAATCCCCCGGCTCGTCCATCCCGAGCGGGTTCACCTGCACAGGCGCCCCGCGGGCGCCGTCGAAGTAGAACACCCCGGATTCGCTTCCGTCGTTTGCGCATGCCACGGTGTATAGGAGCCGCGCTGGATTACGTGGGCTGAAGGTGGTTTCGCGTGCAACCTTCGTCACCAGGCGATCCCTGTAGAAGATGCGATGTGCGTCCGGAGCACAGGCGCTCCGCAACGTCGGCTCCACCATGTAGTCCGCATGTTGCACGGAGCCCTTGGCGGGCCTCCAAGGCTTGTACACCCAAGGAAAGACAATGGCCCCGACCACAACCAGAAGTGCGGCGCCGGCAACGACGTATAGCGACGTTCGCACTTGCTGCTGGCTTCCGCTTTGCCGCATGGCAGAGAGAGCACGAATCGAACGTCGCAGAAGGACGCCGCCCAACGCGACAAAAAGGAGGGCAAGTAAGAAAAGAATGGCCGCGATCCCCGGGCTGGGCGGAAACGCATGAGGCGCGCCGCCCACGAATATGACTGCGACCACCGCTAAACCGAGCCCACACAGCACAAACACAATGAAGCCAACGATCCCAACCACCGGCCAGAAAGTCACTCTCACGCGGCCCATGAACTCTCCTTGTTTTTCGGATTGTTCCACCCCGAGTGCCCCAACCGCAATATCGTCCTGCGTAACTGTCGATAACAGGATATAGCACTCACGCACGAGGAGGGGGCCGGATTCCTGGTCGTGTTACGGGCAAACAGGATGTTATTCCGGGCGAGAAGTCCCGTTCGAGGACATCGCCACTGGTTTCCCCGAACCCCGTTTCCGGCCTATGACGCCACTGGATCTCTTGTAACGCGACTCGTCCAGTTGAATGCGGACTCAGGCAAGCCGAAAAAGCCCTCCATCCCAGAAGCTAACTTCGTGCGCCTGAAACCTTGGTTGGTGCTAAACTCCGACGGGGAGACCCTCTATGCGAACTGGCACGGTTTCTGCTATTTCAGTCTTACTCATTTCAATTTGCTCTCCACATCCGGCAACAGCCCAATCCAATGCTTCTAGTCCGTCAATGCCGCAGACGTCCCCTCAGAAGGCGGCCGGCCCCGCCCGACTTGTTGAACTCCCGAAAGGCGCCGAAATCAGAAGCGTCCCGCTCCGAACCGATTCCACAAACGGGCCCACGAATCCCCCGCAATCGTGGAACCTTCTCGCCCAACAAAATAGGTCAAGCGTGGATCAGCTCTGGTCGTTTAAGAAGGGGATTTTGCCGCAGCTTGAAGCCACCCGGTGTGGTCACATTGTCATATTTCAGGCGCCGAATATGGATTCAGAGATGATTCAAGACGTCCCACAAGAATTCAGCAGCAACATGCCGATGTTCGAGGGATTGCCGCCTTGTTGTCGAGATTTTCGTACCGCAATGGCGCCCCAAAACTTCCGTGGTCTGATGCCGATTCCGCCAAGGGCTCCCTTCATGGCTCCAGGGAGAACACCGCCCGCCCCAAACCTCGGGGTATGGATAAACAGCCTCCGGCCCTAGCCCTCTTGGATTACTACAAGGAGGATTTGCCATGAGTTACTGCAGGCTCCTCACGTTTGTCCTGGCCATATTTTGCTTACTTCCAATCGCGACACTGGGGCAAACGGCGGCTGCGGCTCAGAACTCGCCCGCACCTCTTGGCAAATTGATCGACGTAGGTGGCTATCGAGTTCATCTCTATTGCATAGGTGCAGGGAGCCCCGCCGTCGTGATCGTGGGCGCAGGGTACTCGTTCGATTGGGGGCTCGTTCAACCTGAAGTCGCAGAATTTACTCAGGTTTGCACTTATGACCATTCCGGAATCGGATGGAGCGATTCCGGCCCGAAAGATTCGTGCTCGCTTAGGGTCAGCGAGATACACGCCGCATTGAAAAACGCTGGAATCAAGGGGCCTTATGTACTCGTTGGGCATTCGCTCGGTGGACTGGTAGCGCGCGTCTACGCTGGGCGATACCCCGACGAAGTGACGGGCATGGTTTTTGTTGACCACGCCTTTTCGTTGATACTGCGTCCCACACGTCCGGGCGATGCGAAAATTCCGCCGCCTCCGGTAACTCCGACGGCTCCAATGCTTTTGAATTCTGGAGGCGGACGAGCAATTGGACTTGAGGACGACCCCAACTTCAATAAGTTACCCCAGCGCGACCGTGAGCTTCATCTTTGGGCTATCGCGCAGACTCGAGATCAAATGGCTCTTCAATCTAACCACGAAGTTTCGATGGAGTGCGCTCCGCAGGCCGAGGCAATCGCCAAAGAGCACACTCAAACACTGGGCGATAAGCCACTCGTGGATGTCAGCACAGACATGATGCGTAGTCCTGAATACATCAAATTCCAGACTGACCTTTTGTCTCTTTCTCGAAACAGCAAGGAGATAATTGCGGAAAAGAGTGGCCATTTCGTCATCATTGACAGGCCTGACGTTGTCATAGATGCGATTCGCCAAGTGGTGCAGTCGGTTCACAATAGCGCGAAGCTTTGAGACACCGCTCCAACGCAGGGGGAGTGCCTGGAAGGAAACGCCGACCAGCCCACAGTACGATTGCATAATATTGGTTGCCTGCTTAGCGTGAATTGAGCTAAAACGAGTCAGAAGTCCGGATCGGGGACATGACCGGTGATCTGCTCGAACCCCGTTTCTGGCGATACTCAGCCTTGCCCACAGGACAGTACAGGCACGGCCCAAAAGGACAGTAGCTAGGGGTCATTGTCCGAAGTACGCTGGGCGACTTCGGAAGTTTCTCAAGCAGAGGTTCAGATGAAGTGGAAGCCGGTAAGCGTTCCTTTCTTGTTCTTCGCCGCCTTGGTGTCCGCGGTTCCGGCGCCGGCCCAGCAAGGCAGTTCTAAACCCACCGTCATACCCCCCGTCAGCTATGACATTTCTCCGCCATTGGTGGACCTGGTCGCTTCCGCACCTCCCGAGGCCCCCACCGGCCAGCGCAACATCCCGCTTCGCCGGCCGGCGCGACCTGCCCCGGCTCCCCCCACCTCGGTCACCCAGGACCAGGCTCTTCAACAGCTTTCCCTGCCTCTGGTCAGCGCTACACCTGGACTGGACTTTGACGGCATAGGCGCGGACGGAGTGACACCACCTGACACGAACGGCTCGGTCGGAGCCACGCAGTTCGTACAGATCGTGAACGTAGAATATGCGGTCTACGACAAGATGTCCGGTGCCTTGCTTTTGGGCCCGACGCCTATCCACAACATCTGGAGCGGCTTCAACGGCGACTGCGCCAATGGCGACGGGAGCGACCCCGTCGTCCTTTATGACAAATCCGCCCAGCGCTGGGTGGTAGGCCAGATGAATGTCACTCTCACCGCCTACTGCATGGCCGTCTCCACGACCTCGGATGCAACCCAGAGCTATTATCGATATGAGTTCTCCTTTGGCAGCAACACTCCCGATTATCCCAAGCTGGCAGTCTGGCCCAATGCTTACTACTGGACGGCCAACACGTTTTCAGGCGCAAACACTTTCCTCGGCGCAAACCCTTGCGCCTTTGACCGCGCTACGATGCTGAGTGGTGGACCAGCGAACGCCATCTGCATGCAGCAGAATCCGAGCGTAGACAGCCTATTGCCTGCGGACCTCGACGGAACTACGCCGCCGCCGGCCGGGGAGCCCAACTTCTACCTTCAGATGGTGGCACCGAGCAACCTGAACCTCTTTAAGTTTCACGTGGATTTCACGACGCCTTCGAACTCCACCTTCACAGGTCCCACCGCGATCCCGGTGGCGTCCTTCAGCGAAGCCTGTGGCGGCGTCACATGCATTCCCCAGCCTGGAACGACGCAACAGCTCGATTCCCTCGGCGACCGGCTGATGTTCCGGCTGGCGTATCGGAACTTTGGCGACCATGAATCACTGGTGGTCAACCACTCGGTGACGGCGGGAAGCAGCGTAGGGGTGCGGTGGTATGAGATCCGCAGCCCAAACGCCACGCCGACCGTTTTCCAACAGGGGACTTTCTCACCCGACTCGCAGTACCGCTGGATGGGCTCGATCGCCATGGATCAATCGGGTGACATTGCTGTGGGCTACAGCGCCTCCAGCAGCAGCAATTTCCCGGCTGTTCGTTATACGGGCCGCGTGCCCTCCGATCCAGCGGGCACGATGGAGAGCGAGAACAGCATCATTGAAGGCACAGGATCGCAGACCAACGGTAACGGTGGCAGTCGCTGGGGTGACTACAGCAGTATGAGCATCGACCCCGTTGATGACTGCACCTTCTGGTACACCAACGAATACCTGACAACGAACGGTTCGTTTAACTGGAAGACCCGCATTGCGTCCCTAAAGTTCACATCGTGCGGTCCGCCTGGCTCCCCGTCGGCGACAACGTTAATCTCCTCGCTGAACCCCTCTGCCTTGGGCCAGGCTGTGACTTTCACCGCTACGGTGACGTCGTCAGCGACGGGCACACCCACCGGGACGGTCACGTTTCAGGACGGCGCTTCTGCGCTGGGCACGGGCACGCTGAGCGGCGGAACAGCGACGTTCACCACTTCGGGGCTGACGGCGGGAACGCATTCGATCACCGCAATCTACGGCGGCGATGCGAACTTCGCCGGCAGCACTTCGCCGGTCCTGACGCAGACGGTGGCGGACTTCTCCCTTTCAGCGTCCCCGAACGCCGCGTCGGCCACGGCCGGATCGACATCAACCTACGCGATCACCATCACTCCGCAGGGCGGATTCAGCCAGACGATTGCGTTTCAGTGCAGCGGCGCTCCGATGTTGGCTGTTTGCACAGCTCCTGGATCGGTGACTCCTACAGGCAGCTCCTATGCGCCGTTCAATATTACAGTGACGACGACGGCCCCGTCGTTGGTGCCGCCAGGCACGATCGTGCCTTGGCCGTGGGGCAGCTTACGAATCGGGCTGACGTGGCTTCTGGCGCTTGTAGCTTGCGCCATTCTTAGCAGGTTTGCCGCACCCAGGCGACGGTACGTGTGGCAGGTCTCCGGTGTGGCCATGTTTGCATTGCTGATTTGTGGTGGTTGCGCCGGCGCTGCTGGAAGTGGGCGCAGTCCGACGCCAAAGGCAGGCACTGCGCCGGGAACCTATACTCTCACTTTGACGGGAACTTCTGGCTCGTTGAGCCACAACATCCTGTTGACACTGACAGTGGAGTAGCCGGAGAGAAGTAGACTGAAGCGAAAATGTGGATGTTTACATGCGTCAAGGAAAACGCGTTTCACCGACCTCATAACAGTTGGCTAACCGAAGAGGTGGTCCACCATGTCGCCTTGGCGATTGTGGCCGGATCACGGCAAGCCGGAAGTTATTCCGGGCCAGAAGTCCCGTCGGGGGAAGTCTGGAGTAATCGAATGCCGCTCGCGCTCTGATCTCCCAGAACCCCGTTTCTGGCCAGCGACGGGGAGTGTGTCCGGTTAGCCGTCCACCCCTGGCGGAATCGATTACGTCGCGGCACAAATGACGGTGAAAAACCAGGACTTGGGATCCGTAGACCCTTCTTGGTGCTTCCAGTCGTAGCCTTTGCCTGGCACAAACTGACTGCTACTTTTGACAGTTGCGTACGCTTTCTTGCCGGGGTCATCATCCTTTGTGATGCGGGACACCGCGCGGCCTAACGGCTATAACTGACCCACCGATCCTCACGCTTGCGGCGAAGCGGCGTTGCCTTTGAAGCGTGCAATTCTGAAAAGTCGCGGCATTTTGGATCACGCTAGGATTGACAAAAGACCCTTCGGCGCTAGGGCCTGGCCGAAGGCGCCAGCAACAAAAGAATTACCTGGACGGGCAAACCTGCGGCGGGGAGGAAAATCATGCTTACAGCGGAACAGCAGCGGTTAAATGATACGCGACAGGAAAAATTTGCGTGGAAAAAATGGGGACCCTACCTCAGCGAGCGACAGTGGGGCACCGTCCGCGAGGACTATAGCGAAGGCGGTGACGCCTGGGATTACTTCACCCACGATCAGGCCCGCTCACGTGCCTACCGCTGGGGGGAGGACGGCATTGCCGGCGTTTCCGATGACAAACAGCACCTGTGCTTCGCGCTGGCCGTGTGGAACGGCAAGGACCCGATTCTCAAGGAGCGGCTCTTCGGATTGACCAACAGCGAGGGCAACCACGGAGAGGATGTGAAGGAGTACTACTTCTACCTCGACAGCACGCCGACTCATTCCTACATGAAGTACCTCTACAAGTACCCGCAAGCGGCATTTCCCTACGCGGATCTGATCGGGACAAACAAGCGGCGCAACCGTGGCGACATGGAGTATGAACTCCTCGACACAGGCGTATTCAATGGCGACCGGTATTTCGACGTTTTTGTGGAGTATGCCAAAGAGGGCCCGGAAGACATCCTGGTGCGGATCACGGCCGCCAACCGGGGACCGGGGGCGGCAGAACTGCATTTGTTGCCGACACTCTGGTTCCGCAATGACTGGTCGGCGTGGATTGCCGCATCCAACAGGGCTGCCGAGAAACCAATCCTCAAGCAGATCGAGGCGGCTGCGGGCACGAGCACGGTCACGGCCACACATCCGCTGCTGGGCAAATACATCTTTTCCTGCGAAGGCGATGTGCCGCTGCTCTTCACCGAAAACGAAACAAACCACGAACTGCTTTTCCCCGGGCAAAAGAACGAGAGCCCCCACGTCAAGGACGGCATCAACAACTGCGTGGTGCAGGGCAAGCAGGGCGCGGTAAACCCCGGAAAGAAGGGCACCAAGGTCGCGGCGCACTACCGGATCAATGTAGGCGCCGGTCAGAGCAAAGTGATTCGCCTGCGCCTCTCCAAGAGTTCCCCAGACATTAAAGACAAACCCTTCGGTAAGCAATTTGATGAACTCTTCGCTGACCGCCTGCGTGAAGCCGATGAGTTTTACAAGTCGGTCACGCCGCCATCGGTGGGTGAAGACGCGGCCAGGGTGATGCGCCAGGCCATCGCCGGCATGCTCTGGAGCAAGCAGTTCTTCTTCTTTGACGGTGACAACTGGCTGGACGAGCACCACTCCAACCCGCTCCATACCGGATACAAAAATGCCCGGAACTCGGAGTGGTACCACATGCTGAATGAGGACATCATCTCCATGCCCGACAAGTGGGAGTATCCCTGGTACGCGGCCTGGGATTTGGCCTTCCACACCCTCCCGCTCTCCATCGTGGACCCTGACTTCGCCAAGGAGCAGATGGACCTGATGCTCCGCTCCGCCTATTTGCACCCCAACGGGCAGATGCCGGCCTACGAGTGGAACTTCAGCGATGTGAATCCCCCGGTCCATGCTTTTGCCACTCTCTTTCTCCACCGCATCGAGCAAGCGCTGCGCGGCGAGTCAGACATGGATTTCCTGAAGTCCACGTTCAACAAGCTGCTGCTGAACTTCACCTGGTGGGTGAACCGCAAGGACCGCTTCGGCAAGAACGTGTTCGAAGGAGGCTTCCTCGGTCTCGACAACATCGGCGTCTTCGACCGCAGCGCCCCGCTTCCTACCGGCGGCCACCTGGAGCAGGCGGACGGCACGGCCTGGATGGCCCTGTTCAGTCAGAACATGATGGAACTCGCGTTCGAGCTCACCGCCCACGACCCCAGCTACGAACCCATGATCATGAAGTTCGCCGAGCACTTCTTCTACATCGGCGCGGCCATGAACCGGCCCGGTCAGGAAGGAATGTGGGACGAGGAGGACGGCTTCTACTACGACCTGTTGCGGCTCCCCGACGGCAGCGCCCAGAGGCTGAAGGTGCGTTCAATGGTGGGCCTCCTGCCCCTGTGCGCGACGACGATTCTCGAAAAGTCGATGCGGGAGCGTATCCCGCGGACGATGGCTCGAATGTATGAACGCCTGCGGCGGATACCCGAACTCAAGGAGACCATCCACCCCACGGGCCCGGGACATTTTGGTGTAGCCGAGCGCGGGATCGCGGCCCTGCTCAACCCGGAACGGCTGCGCCGGATCCTCACCAAGATGCTCGACGAGAACGAGTTCCTGAGCCCCTATGGAATCCGCTCGCTCTCCAAGTTCCACCAGCAGCATCCGTTCGTCTTGAACGTAGGCGGCCAGGAGTACCGCGTGGACTACCTGCCGGCCGAGTCGAACACCGGCATGTTCGGCGGCAACTCCAACTGGCGGGGACCGATCTGGATGCCGGTCAACCTGCTCATCATCCGGGCGCTCGGGAACTTCTATCTCTATTACGGCGACAACTTCAAAATCGAATGCCCCACAGGTTCCGGGAAGATGATGAACCTGTTCGAGGTGAGCAAAGAGATCTCCGACCGGCTCACCCGGATCTTCACCCGCGACGAGCATGGCCGGCGTCCCGTCTATGGTGGCGCGGAGAAATTCCAGAGCGATCCCCACTGGCGCGACCACATCCTGTTCTACGAGTACTTCCACGGCGACAACGGCGCCGGACTGGGCGCAAGCCACCAGACTGGCTGGACCGGACTCGTGGCCAAGCTCATTCAGATTTACGGCTTAATGGATGCCAAGCGGCTCCTCGAAGTGGGCAAGCGGGAAGCGTTCACTCACACTCAGGCCGCCCGCAGCGCTGCGGACTGAGGAGGGAAGTCATGGGCCTCAGGGACCGGCCTCCATGCGGGATGCCTGGCGTGGGAGTAGGGGGAAAAGTAGGGAATGTCGTGGTCATTCAGACCATGCACGGCGCAGGGAGGGAGATCAGATGGGCCGATTCAACAAATTGATGCTCGCAGTTCTCGTCCCGGGCCTGATCACGCTCTGTGCCTGTCAGGACCTGGTTCCACGCGACACGCGGAGCCTACTCATCCCCAGTCTTCGCCGGTCAGAGATCTTTGGCTTTTTGGCGGGATTTGGAACGACCTTTGCCGCCGTGCCGGACTTGACCGCGATGCTCAGACGTCGATCAAGCGCAGGCATGAACCCAAGGATGGCGACAATCAGGGGCGCTTTTCAGATCCTGTGGGTCTACTACGGCTTGCTGATTGCTTCGCGACCGGTGATCCTATGGAACGTGGTGGCGGTGTTGGTCAATTTCTTGAGCGTCGGTGCGTACCTTCATTTCGTCCGCAAATAAAAAAGCTAAGCAGGAAGGTAAGCGCCTCTGCCCACCGGTGCTCTCGAAGCAGGATAAAAGGTCCGCCTCACATTCCCAAACAGGATGACCGAGCCGGTTGTTGGCGATCCGTCGGAAATCCGGAAACTGCGCAGAGATTGGTGAAAAACGACAGTTCATCGTTCAGCTGCGGGAGGGGATGACGAGAGTACGGAAGGATGAGCTTGGGGTTCGCGGGCCGACGGTGGCTGGGATCCAGTGGAATGACGGAAGGATGGTCAACGCCCAATTGACACTCTCGTAGAACAATGCCCAAACGCCCCAGAAGTCCCTTTGTGGGGAATTGGCAGCTCCATTTGGAGTTTGCTGCCGCGAAGGGCGCTCTTGTAGCGAACTGCCGAAGACGGTCAGGGAAAAATTCAGCGATTCAAGTTGCGTGGGTAAAGGTAAGCGGGCGGGCCAATGCCCGCCCCGACGCGCTACATTTTCAGAAAACAGATCATGCGTGGTCGTTGTAGATGTCTTGGGATGAGGCAATGGCGCGGATTTCGGCGAGAGTTTGGTCGCGGAGGAGTTTGCCGTCCTCGAGAACGGTGTCGAGAGCGTTGCTGGGAGAGATGGGCTCGCCGTCGACGACTTCGACGGTAACGAATTCCTTGCCTTTGAGGATGAGGTTGAAGCGGCCGCCTTTGCTGGCTTTGCTTGGATCTGTTACCGGATTCTTGTAGACGTTGTGCCATTTGCCGCTGCGGTCGATCGCAGAACACTTCAACGCGAATTTCAGCGTGTCGCGATTCACCTGTTGCAGAAGCGCGCCGCCCATGCCGTAGCTCCAAATGTCCTGTGACCAGCCTTTGCGCGTGAGCTGCGCAGTGATGTTCTGAATGGTGTAGAAATTGACGCCGTCGCCCTGGATGAAACGAACGCAAGGCACGGTCGTCTTCCAGCCTTTGCGGTTCACTTCATAGCCGAATTTGTCACTGACAATTTTGAAGAGTTCCTCGAGGACAATGACGGCGTCACCGGAATCTGGGCGGATGATAAGGGTGCCCTTGCGCTGAAGAACCTTGTCGCGCAGCGCGCCGCCCCAGAGGTTGCGAACCGCGTTGAAAACGTCATAAGAGTCGCTGACGCAGGCGACAACGCCTTCAGGGCAGTTTTCGAGGATGTTGGCGTAGGCATCGAGCTCGTTGGCTTCGCCCCAGGCTGTAATGGTGGAGTGCTCGGAGGCCGGAATGCTGTAGGCCGCGCAGTCGAGTGGATTCCGCGCGGTGAGATCAGCGGAATAAAACTGATTGAGAAGCTGAATGGCAGCAAGCGTGTCCGTGCCGAGAAAATTGATGAGATGCGCGGCGCCGCCGATGGCGGCCGATTCCTTGGAAGAGACCCCGCGAAAGCCGAAGTCGTGGAGCTTGAAAGGAAGAAGCGACGGATCGCCAGTGCGGGCTAGGGCTTTGCCGATAACCTGCTTGATCGCGCGGGAAACCGTGGCGACCGTGATGGGATACCAAACCTGGACCAGAAGCGTTTCGGCCCAGTTGGTGAGCCAGTAGAACTCCGGGTCGGTGTTTTCGATGGTGATGAGCGCGTTGTGAGTTTTGACGACGGTGCCTTCTTTGACGGCGCGGATGCGGAGGGGCAGCCGGCCACCGTGCTTCGCATAGAGAGATCTAAAACCTTCGTAGTTGAAAGTTCTCGGGTGACCTGAGAAATGAGCGTGGGCAACGCGGCGGGCTTCTTCGACGTCGTCGAGGGTGAAGACCTGGCCGGCGAAATTGGATTTGATGATGTACTGCAGCATGGCGAGCATGGTTTCTTCGAACATGCCCCCGCGGGATTCGAGGTAGGAGTAGATGTGGCGCGTGTCGGGAGGATATTGCCACCAGTGGGTGAGCTTGTAGGAGTCCGTGTTGAGGATGGGGTTCAGTCGCAACGATTGCATAGGGCTCCTTGAGGTACTGGATGAAAGAGGAGTTGGATCGGCCGCTGACCACCGCCTTGAGAAGGTTCTCTACGGCCGTGAAAACGCTCACTTTTCTTCCCTTCAGCCGCTCGGCGCGAAAGATACGATTCCGAGCCTAGAGAAGGGGCCATGTCGCCTCCGTTTGGGGGCGGATAATCTTCCATGTCCAAAATGTAGATCGGTTTTGGGCTCATATGAAAGAAAAAGAATTCGGTCCCGGACGGCCCCGAGACCTGCCTGTGTAGTCGCATTGCGCTTCCGCCTGACGGTAACCAGAATTTTACGATTGGAAGGAAGCTCCTATGCCTAACCCTTAGCAGCTTCCTCGCAGTATCAAAGGGTGCCAGTCAGGGGCAGTCCAAGTTTTGATTCTTCGATCTCCTGTCGCCCCCAAAACAGCCCCAAGCAAGTCATTTCGTCGCGCGGAGTAGCTGAGGCGTGCTGTCTAGGCGCCGGTCGTTTCTCTGTGGCGAAAATAGGTTCTTGCTTCAGGACGGAAGAGAAAATAGGCGATCAGCAAGAGAATCAAACCATGAACCACCACTTTCTGCAGCGAATCGAAGAAGCTGATCCCCACGTGGAACGCGACCCAAGCCAACGCAAGCCAACGCGCCCAGTTGTGGCCTCGCAGCAGAAATGCCCCACAGACAATTGCAACAAATTCAGTGAGTTCGACCAAAAAATCGCCATTGTGAAACGCATGCCTCGCCAAGATCTCGCGGAGGTGGTAAACAAAACCGACAGTCCCGACACCGATATAAATGCAGGCAAGGATTGTTACAGAGAGGGGACGTTTGTTCATAGACGTGAAATAAGCAGCACCTCTGTTTCGATCCGTCTGTGCTACAAAGCGACGGTCCCTAGGTCATTCGAGAATTTTTCCGATGAGCCATATGTGTCCGAACGGGTCCAACACAGCGCCTTGCAGCATCCGAGTGACCGGACGCGGCCCGGTCGTGGCGTGCGTGTGTTCCTCTATTGGACTGTGCTCGGTAGCTCCGGCGCCCAATGCTCGCATCTGGACCGCAACGGGGTCCTCCACGAATAGCTCAATCCTCACGGTCGAGAAACCCACCGAGGCCGGGCCGCGCGTGCCGTGAGGTGGCGACTCCTGGGCGAGGAAGAATTGGGCGCCGTCAATCGAGAGTCCAGCGACTGCCCCATCCAGGTGCCACAGAAGCGTCGCGGAGAATGCAGCCTTATAGAACTCGATCGCAGCGTTTGCGTCGCTGACAGCCAGCATCGGAGAAATTTGAGGTGTCAAGACTACCGAGTGCGAAACCGAAGCGCCCCACTGCTCGGGGCTCATGTCCCTCGCATGACGTGAGAAAAGCCAATGATGACCGTCGAGGTCCTCGACTCCATACTGCAGTTCACCGTACTCACTCTCGTGCAGATCTTCCACGATGACGGCTCCGGCAGATTTGGTCCGTTGCAAGTGCGCCTCGATGTCTTCGATGAATACGGTTAGGCTCTGCGTCCCAAAACCAAGTTCTTTCGGGGTTGCATCTTCACGCCGACCTTGTCTCAGCATGATCCAGGCGTTGCCGGCTCTCATCTGAGCCCCGCTGACCGGACTACCGTAACGGTAATGCTCAACAAAACTGAACGCGTTGCTCAGCCAAGCGATGGCTTCTTCCAGATCCCGATACGTTACATGAGGAAGCACCGCATCAGTCGGCACGGAACGATTTGAAATCACTTGATTGTGTCCCTCTTGGGAAGATCACGCAACCAGCAAGAGCGTGCTTCAGCCACCTACGATAGTGAAACCAGCATCCGCTTGTATTGTAAAAAAACGTCACACGGCTCCCATCACCACATGGTTATTCCGCTGCGGCGATTGGGGCTTGTAACCCAACGGTGTGATGCCCGCCAAATCACGAAAATCATGGATCAGATGCGCCTGATCGGTATAGCCGTGTTCCGCTGCCAGCGCGCACCAGTCAGGCTCAGAGGAACGGCGCACCGCGCGCAAGACTCGCTGCAGGCGATGCACACGGGCAAACCGTTTTGGAGTAATCCCCACCTGGTTGGAAAACCGGCGCGCGAGTGTCCTGGGCAAAAGACCCAGGCGCGACGCGACCTGCGATACCGGCGCCCCGGCTTTCAATGCGGCGATCGCGTACCGAATAGCCGGATCGAACTCCGCCGCGAGGTGCTCGAGGAGCACTTCTTCGAAAACGCGGAACTTCGCCTCCAGTGTGGGCGCATCCAGCAGTCTGTCGCGCAACGACTCTCCGTCGCGGCCCCATAGGTTTTCCAGTTGTACGATCCGGTTGCAAACCTCAGTCATGGGCATGGAGAAAAAACGTCCGGCTCCGCCGCTTCGAAACTCCACCGCGGCGAGCCAGCGCTGCTCTCGTGTATCGATAACTGTAGGCCGCGCATGAGGCCCGGCCAGCACAGCGCCCGAGTGCCTGTCCATTCGTTCCGGGCGCGCTGCGTCGTAAATCCTGAACTCATCTTCAGCAAGGTTCACCATCAGGTGAGCCTGGCCGTTTGGCATGATTCGTTCCAGTGCGAATGGAAAGTTCGTCTCGTGGTAATGGAATGACTTTACGAATGCTGCCAGGGCGGGTGAGCGTGGTTTCGCGGCAAGGCTCTTCACGGCGGAAGCTTAGCACGAATCTAGCGAGGCCTCGTGAGCAGTTCCGAATCCTGAATTGTTAGCGAATAACGGGCAACCCGGAGAGCGTCTCCACCGCGATTACCCGGCGCGTCTTCGCCAGTGGCTGCACCCATCCTGGCATCTCGCCGATCGTCGTCAGCCCGCCATGGATCAGTACCAGGGGTTCGCCCTGGCCGTAGATCTCGTGATAGAGCTTGATGCCGTTCACGTCTGCGTAGCCGCCGCTCATTGGTTTCATCTCCTCTAATTTATGACGAACAGCAGAGGCTAAAATCGACAGCAACAGCGTCATTTTACCCGTTTTGGTCAGAGGCGAGTCCTAGCTCTGGGACGAGTGGGCAACTCTGACGTAACCAGATTAGGTAAGGGTTGCCGACTATACGCCCAGAAAACCTTGTATGTACTTGCCAGAGCCGCTTCCAGTCCGTTTTGCGACCGTTCGGTGCCAGCGGGGGTCAGCGGCTTGCTACCGCTCGATCATGTTCCAACGATTCCCAATCGCTTAAGTGAATCTCGGGGATGACCAATCGGCGGGTGAAGTGTTCCTGCGGCTGATATATCCGCAACACTACTCGCGACTCTGGAAGTTTCGCGGCATCCACCGGATACTTTGCCAATCCAGAGAGATCTCGAAACGGGACGGCCCCTTCGAAACGCGTTAGGGAATCAGGCGTATATTGCGCCGAATATGGTGAGTAATTGGGCCAGCAACCAAACCTTATCGGGTTCTGGCGTCCGGAAGGCGCGTGTTCCAGGAAAAACGCGACGCAGTTTGACTCGCCTCCGGCCTGAATGCAACGAAGTTGTACGTCGTCACCGTCATCATCCATTTGTGTCCTGCAATGTCCAAACTTTGGTATCAGCATATCTCCACCCAAGGCTGGGATGCTGTAGCTACTACTGTCGAGCAGGGTCAACGAATAATTTATCTCGAGACGCAGCGGCTGGTCCTTAATTCTTTCATAGAGATGACGTGGAATCGGAAGACCCTGATAGACCAACGCCTCACCGCTCCCAGGTACAAAATTCTTCGGCACCGCCATGTCTGCGGGGCCAATTTCCCGCCAACCCATCGGGCGCAGGCCGATGTTGAAGCTAACTGGCTCCAAATTGCTATCTTTGCGAACGAGAAGGTCGTCTGCGCGACCCTGGTACACCATCTTGCCATCACTAGTGGTAAGTAGCACCTCTGCCCTATCGGCGTTCAGCACGGTACTTTCGGCAAGGCCTGCAACCCTTATCGGCAAATAGATGGTGGAACCTTCGTCCCGTGTAAGTCCTCCAGCCCGGAACCAACTATTATGGTTCAGCCCTTCAGGGAGCCGGAACTTGCTTCCGCTGGGATCGAATATCGCTGTAATGGCGCGGCCAGCGCCCGGATTTGGAGAAAGCCGCTGTTCCACTGCAAAGGCGAAGTGCCAGGGCACCGTGTGTCCCAGAAGAAAGACAAAACCTGCGACTGCCATCAACCAGCGTGCACGTATGGTCTTCCTGCGGAAGTACTGTATTGCCAGCACTGTGCTTGACCCCACGACAGCCACAGCAAACATCGTTGATTCCCGAATCCAGGACAGCCCGGTAGCCATTACTGGCCCTATCTCACCGTAATTGTTAATGAGATTAATGAAGAGCTTAAAGAGCACAAAGCCTAAAGAACCGAGGACAGCTCCAATCACCAACTCAGCCATGTTTCTAGTCAGTGACGCGAATGCCAGTACAGGCAAACTGAGACCAAGTAGCAAATAGAGGCTGCGCGATGCCGCAGCGGTCAGGCTCTGGCCGACGGGAAATCCGTTCAGCAATCCTTCCATCGTGTCGGTGAGCAAAATTGGTCCATGCACCAGCAACAAGACAAAGAGCACCTTGGCCAGCAGTAGATCTCGTCGGCTCAGGGGACGCACCAGCCAATCTTGCCGGACGCCAGGGATTGCGTCCAGGTGCACCACCGTAGCAATGAGAAGAGCGCTTGCCAGGAGCGCACCTAATTGCAGCAGGTTGGATATATTTAGCAGCGCTTCGGTCACACGAATGTGGTCCATCGCATAGCACAGGCCCGCCGACGTGACCTGAATTCCGGCTGCGCCCAGAACAAACGGCCATAGTAATTTCAAATCTTTTTTGCAAATATGCCAAATCATGTTCGTAGTCGGCTTCATGGAAGTGCTCCTTCTCTCGCCGCGCGCGCCAGAGTTGTAAAAATGGAGCGCAGTGCCATCGGTTGGGCATCAACGGTTCTGACATTGCCGACCAGCGCGCGCAGTCGCTCGCCAACGTCTCCTTCGGAAAATTGTGTATCCACGAACGAAAGCACATTCCCCACGGTGCGTACTCTCAACCAGCACTTGGGAAAAGCAGGCGCCACTAGTTCGTTGCGGTTCTGGGTTCCGTTCCGCTCCAATGTGACGTGCACCTCGCGGAAGCGCGCAACCAGGTCGCTCATGGATTCCTCGAAAAGTAGCCTGCCCTCATCAAGAAACGCCACGTGCGTCGCCACGCCATCAATTTCGCCAAGCTCATGCGAGGAGATCAGGATGGTCATCTCACCGGCCTGTTGTAGCAGGCCCTCCATGAATTCGTCGCGCACCAGCGGATCGAGGCCGCTGAACGGCTCATCCAGAACGAGGAGCTTAGGGCGAAATGGCAATGCGCAGGCCAGCGACATCTTCATTCGCATTCCGTGTGAAAGCTCGCAAATTTTCCGCTCCGGCGGCAGCCGTAACTGGTTCAAGATGGATTTTTCTAGCTCTGTGTCCCAGGTCGGGTAGAAAGGCCGCAAGTAGGCGAGAAACTCCTCGACCGTAAGTTTTTCAGGCATGTCCTGGTTCTCGGAGACATATCCGATTTGACCAAGTTCTCGCGGCGAAATCTTGCGTGAATCGACACCCAATACTTCGGCCGTGCCGCGCGTAGGTTCCACAATGTTCATCAAAACCTTGATGGTGGTGGTCTTGCCAGCGCCGTTGGCTCCAATCAGCGCAAAGGCGCTGCCTTCGGGGACGGAGAAGCTCAAATCCCTGACGGCCTCATGGTGTCCGAATTTCTTGCATAGCTTATTGATGCGGATCATTTTCGACTCACTTCCAGCGGCTTCTCGAACCGCACCCAGTGCGACTCGATGGCTGCGATGATTTCTTCTAATTCCAACCCCACTCTCCTGGCCTCCACCACCAACTGCTCCACTTCTTGCTGCAAGATCCGCTTCCTCTCCCCGGCGCGCGCCTGCGGGGGATCCGCAACGACGGTGCCGATGCCGGGCCTGGACTCGAGCCATCCTTCCTGGATCAGGTACTGCACAAGTCGCAGCAAAGACAACCTGGTCAAAGATGGATTGCCCAGGACGAAGTTGGAAGCGAAGCACCGTCACAGTCGTACTGTGACACCTGTGAATCCCGCTGTCAAGCGATTTCTGTGGCAGCGTGGAGGCGGCTGCTACAATCGAGTTCAAATAGTCGGGTAGTCTGCCAGCGGTAGATGTGACTGCTCTCTCTTTTCACCTTTCGCGATTGTGCCTGGACGGGCAACCCTGAAGTAACCGGATTGGGTAAGAGTTGCCGACAACTCGTCCGGAACCTCCGCGTCTCGTTGCGCAACGCTGCCCGCCTGATGGCGGAGGAACGACACCATTCGGGCCGCCGTTTTTCAGCGGGGGCACCTCCTTGTCCGTAAAACGTCAAGCGCCAGGAGAGGCCGAAAAATCCATTTGACAATCGGCATCATAAGATGTATATACATCTACTATGAAGCAAGAAGCCTTTGCAAGGCGGCCTGCGGACGCACTTTTTCAATTGCCCTGTGCGTGTCAAAACCTGCGTCGCCTCACCAGGATCGTAACGCGCATTTATGACCGGGAGCTTCGCAAGGCTGGAATCGAAATCACCCAGTTTGGCCTGCTGACCGCGCTCGCCATAGCCGGCGAGGCCAACCAGAAGACGTTGAGCGCAGGCTTTGCCATGGATAGCACAACGCTCACTCGCACTTTGGCCCTGTTGCGCCGGCAGGGTTGGATCCAGGTCAAACCTGGAAAGGACAGACGAGAACGCGTCTTTCGTCTAACAGAAGCAGGAAAGCGTCAAACCGCGGCGGCTCAGCGACATTGGGAGGCGGCGGAACGCCGCTTGCGCAAGACGTTGGGACCTTCGGGTTGGAAGCAAATGCAGACCACGGTGGCCCAAGTCACGAACGCGGCGGCCGAGGCGTAAATTTTTGTACACACAATAGATGTATATGCATCTATATGAATGGAATAAGCCCTCGGAAAGGATTGCTCTGATGCGAAAAGTCATTTCTTTATTGGCGGTACTGGCGCTCGGCGCGGGCTTTCTGGCTTGCGCTGGAATAAGTCGGACCCCCAAGGGTAGCCCCAACCAGAATCAATTCGGTGCTTCCCGCCCGGAACTCGAATACCTGAAAGCGGTCAACAGCGCCGCGCCCCCAAAGGATCCGCAACTGCTGTTCCTTCTCATGGGGGCATACGCCAACGCCAACCAGCAGGCGGAAGGCGCCGAATTCCTCTCCGCGCGCTTGAACGAATTCGGCCCTCGCCTTAGCGATCCGCAAAAGGCTCTTTATCTGAGCGCCATCGGTTTGTTGCGGGCCCAACACGCCTCCTCGGTTTCTTTGCTCCACCGCATCGGCTATGTGAAAGACACCATCGCAATGCTGGACCAGGCCAAGCGACTCTCCGGCGGCCAAATCTTTGTGGTGAACTGGATTTCCGGGGTCGTCCGTTCACAACTCCCCAGTTTCTTTCATCAAAAGCAGGCCGCGCGCGACGATTTGAACTGGTGCGCCGCGAACATCGCCAAAGCGCCAGACGCCGGCTGGCTGCGGGAAGTGGATTTTCGTTTGGGAACGCTTGTCCTCGCTGATGGCGATCAGGTCAAAGCGCAGGATTATCTCCGCCGGAGCGGCTATAAACGTTTCGAAAAGCCGGTTGTCCTTACCACGCCATTTTCAGAAGACACGTTGTCGGGGCACGCTTTTGCGTCACACCGCATCGCGGAGATCATTCCGGCCCGGGTGTATGCTCTCTCGGGTTTCGAGTTCACGGAGTACTACTTCGTCGTTTCCGACGATCGGCG
>WNGK01002319.1_pt1 | contig 20591 bp, 13 predicted proteins | sample 5400601 | NCBI WGS metagenome assembly WNGK01 (sample SAMN13153376, study PRJNA577476) | soil metagenome | isolation source: 60 cm soil or saprolite under Garry oak tree replicate 1 | place: USA:California | collected 2016-06-15
ATGTGCCGTCCGGGAAAGCGGATCCGGCCCGGCGATCGCTTCGTGTGTGGTGAAGGCGAATTCAAAGGCGTTTTCGGCGAGTCTCGAAACGATGGACTTCGGCTCCTCAAGTTCGGATCATCGAAACCGGTGGAAGACTTGCTGGAACGTCACGGACATGTTCCGCTCCCGCCATATATCGATAGGGAGGACACGGCGGCCGACGCCGCCGATTATCAGACCGTCTATGCGAGTGTGCCCGGGGCCGTGGCGGCGCCAACCGCAGGCCTGCACTTCACCGAATCGACGCTCGACGCGCTCCAGTCACGAGGCGTGGAGATCCTGAAGATTACCTTGCATGTGGGCATCGGTACGTTCATTCCGGTGCGCACGGAAGATCCCGCGAAACATGCGCTCAGGCCCGAGCGCTTCGAAGTGACGGAACGAACGGCATCCCGTCTCAATGCCGCCCGGGAAGCGGGCCGGCGGATCGTCGCGGCAGGAACGACGACCACGCGAACATTGGAATATGTGGTCCAGCGGTATGGACGGTTGGAGGCACAAACGGGCGAAACCGACCTTTTCATTGTGCCTGGATATGATTTCAAAGTGGTGAATGCGTTGCTGACCAATTTCCATCTGCCGCGGTCGACGTTGCTCATGCTGGTGTCGGCGTTCACATCGCGCGAGGCCATTCTGCAGGCGTACCGCCATGCTGTCCAGGAGCGATATCGGTTTTACAGTTATGGGGACTGTATGCTGATCTTATGATCGCGGTCACTCTTGTCCAAATTACGAGATGCGGTTCGTTTCATGGGATTCTCTATTTGGAAACCTGTTTCGGGGATGTCCCTCTCCCTTTGGGAGAGGGTGGCGCGAAGCGCCGGGTGAGGGTCCTTCTCCCAGAGGGAGAAGGACAGGAGCGTCGATTTTGTCTAATTGGATCCAGTGAGTCGCCCCACGGTGAACTTTCACGGCCGGCGTGGGTTTCAGCCGGTTCCGGAGTTCAGGAATGTGGTGGTCCATTTCCGTGCCGGATGGTGTTAGCCCCTCGCGCAAGTTGACAGCCTACCTGTTTTCGATATAATGCCCGACGGTTAAACTTCGTGGCGTGTTGTAGTTGGAGAAAAGTGAGACCGAAAAAAATCGGTGGCCTGTAGTTCCCGTCAGCGGTCCTCTTTTCATGTTGCGAGTTTGGCAGATACAGCGTTTACAATAAGGAGTCGGACGGTAATGAGCAAAGAAACAGGCAAGGTAAAGTGGTTCAACAACAAAAAGGGATTTGGTTTCATCGAGAGAGCCGCAGGCGGGGATGTGTTTGTCCATTATTCGGCCATCGTGAGCGACGGATACAAGACCCTGAAGGAAGGCGACAGCGTGGAATTCACAATCACGCAGGGTCCGAAAGGATTCCAGGCGGAGAATGTTGAGAAGACGGCTTAAAGAGTTTTCGACCCTGCGATCGCTCCGGTCGCAGGGTTCTGTTGTCTTCAAGTGACCGAGCAAAACCTCCAGCCGCTGCGGCTCCGCTCCGGCTTAGAGTTCTCCCCTCAGCAAAATCAAGGTAAAACATTCGTCGTCGTCAAAGACCCGGTCACGGGACGCTACTTCCGGTTCACGGAAAATCAAGCAGCCATTCTGGATCTGTTGCTGCAACCGACGGACCTCGCCACATTGGCCTCTGCCGTTTCCGATAAGTTCGGCGCGCCGGTTCCCGTGACGACGATCGAAGCATTTCTAAAGTCACTCGAAGAGAAGTGGCTGCTGGATACGCCTTCCGTTGCTGAAAAGCTGGTCAATATCGAAAGCCAGAAGCTCAAGAAGGATGGCAACCTTCTGTATTGGAAGCTGGCATCGATCAATCCCGAAAAAATTTTCGCATGGCTGCTGCCGCGCACGCGCTGGGCCTTCACGAAGGCCTTTCACGTTTTCGCGGCTCTTTCGATTTTGGCCGGTTCTATTCTCAGTTACCTGAACTGGGACCAGTTCACGGGAAGCGCAGCGCAATTATTCAACCTCCACGGACTGTTCTTCTTGTGGATTGTGGTATTCACCGTGATCACGATGCACGAGTTTTCGCATGGCCTGACCTGCTGCCATTTCGGCGGTAAGGTGAGGGAAGTCGGTTTCATGCTCATCTATTTCCAGCCGGCGTTCTACTGTGACGTCAGCGACTCGTGGATGTTTCCCTCGAAGCGGCAACGGATGTGGGTGACCTTCGCTGGAGGATATTTCCAACTGGTGGTTTGGGGCGTGGCCATGATCCTGTGGCGGATCACGGATACAGATAGCCTTATTAATCAGATTGCCCTCGTGGTAATCGTATTTTCGGGTCTGCAAACCCTGGTCAACTTCAATCCGCTGATCAAGCTCGACGGCTATTACATGCTCAGCGATTATCTGGAGATTCCAAACCTCCGGACGAAGGCCATGAGTTCACTATGGAGTTGGCTCGGCCGGAAGCACCCGTCGAAGCACCCGTGGCATGAGGAGCGTGCGCAGCTCATTTACGGTTTAGCGTCGATGGCGTTCTCGACAACGTTATTAGTGGTTGTGTATTCGGCCCTGTATACTTGGGCCACATCTCGATTCGCCTTCGCGGGTCTTATCGGTTTTGTCATGTTTTCAACCTACACCTTGAGAAGAACGGCGGTGGAATATCTGGCAGGACTTCGGGCGCTGGCAACGCGCGCCGCATTTCGTAAATATCGAAATGCGGGCATTGCGGCGGCTGCGGTTCTGATCACCGTCGTCGGTCATTGGGAGCTGACGATTCCCGCCGAGTTCAAGGTGCTGGCGAAGAGCGAAATGGCGGTTCGGACCGGGACCGAAGGCATCATCGTCGAAATGCTGGTTCGAGAGGGAAGCCGCGTCAGGAAAGGCGACGTGCTGGCGCGCCTGAGCGACTACGACAAGCAGGACAAGATCTCCGAGCTGAAGGGCGACCTCGAACGAAAGCGGAGCGAGCTGGCGCAGCTACGCGCCGGAGCCCGTCCCGAGGAAGTGGACGGCAAACAGAAGCTGGTCGAAACCAAGCGCATCGAATTGACCAATGCCAAACGCAATCAGGAACAGCGGAATCAGCTCCAGCAAACGTTGGAGCGCAGGCGATCCGAACTCCAGCTCGACCAGCAGACCTTGATGCGGGCGCGGGAGCTTTTCAAAAATCTTTTGATTGCGCGGGCCGATCTGGAAAAGGCGGAGACGGCGGTGAAGGTGCGTGAAAAGGAGATTGACGAGACGGAAGCATCCATTCGCGTGATTACGGAAACGTCAGAGCGTGAGGCGGATTTGAAGGCGAAGGAGTTGGCCGAAGCGGAGAGTGAATTGAAGCTCATGCTGGCGGGAAACCGTCCGGAAGAGATCCGTCAGGTGGAGGCGGACGTCGATAAGCTCGCCAATCAAGCTCGCATTCTGGACCAGGAGCTGGGCAAGACCGAGATCCGCGCGCCCATTGATGGAATCGTGGTAACGCCGTTTGTCGAGCGGAAATTGAATCAGCATCTGGATCCCGGCGAGGAATTGTGCCGGATTGTCGACGTCGCCAGGGTGACGGTGGAAATGCAGGTTCCGGAAAAAGAGCTGGCCGATGTCCGGCCCGGAAATCCAGTGTGGATGAAAGCGCGCAGCCTGCCCTCCATCGATCTTCAGGGCCGGGTGGATTTCATCGCGCCCGTCGCGACGACGGTCAATGGGCAACAAATGGTCGTCGTCCGCAGCGAGTTGCAGAACGACGAATTCCTGCTGAAACCGGAGATGACCGGTGTGGCCAAAATCTATTGTGGCGATCGGCGGATTGTGGACTTGATCACCCGCCGGATGATCCGGTGGGTTCGCACGGAATTCTGGGATCTCCTTCCGTAGTCAATTGACCTCCATCGGCTCTCTTCAAGGATTTACTGCTGAAAGTGCCCATAACCATTCTCAAAACCTCTTTTTAGACAATTTATAATTTCTAGTCCGCCGAAGAGCGACAGTCGCCCAAAGGCGACTGTTTTCCACCGCCCACCATGTTGGCAAGTCGTTGAAAAAGTCGGAAATCGCTATCGTATTAGCAGTGGAAGCCGGCGTGCCATATGTAGGCCCGTCATGCAACAACACAATGCACACAAATCGATCGAACTGGAAATCGACTCGACCATTACCCTTGGGGGTTTATTGGAACCTCTCCGATAATGATTTTCGTTTCGCCTGCAATCCCCGATGACTTGAGAAAAATCATTTCCATCGCATCGAGAATGAAGTCCGTCAGCGAGGCAGTTTTCTCCATCCCACAAATGATTATCAATGTGACGGCGAGAATCCTTACCGCTCGGGAAGGACTTCTTTCCGTCACGGATAGGACCCTTTCCGTCACGGCCGGACTCCGTTTCCGTGACGGAAATGATTTGATTTGCGACGGAAAGGATTATTTGAGAGACATACAGAATCATGGAATCATGTCCACGGCCGACTACACTTTCTGCAGCTCGCACAAAACCTTCTTCGAGACGGACCCATTGATTTCCTGATTTCCTTTATCGACGCAATCATTTCCATCGTGGACAGACTCTCTTCTCTTTTCCACGAGGGAGAGATGTCTTTCCATGGCGGACAACATTCTTTCCGGCTCGGACAAAGGTTTCTTCGCGGTCGAAAAAAGTTTCACGGCCGCGGAGAAAACCGCCGGCCGCATGCTCAAGCTCCGGATCGAAAACAGCCTGACGTTCATTACCCACGGGACAAATGCAGCCCCTAACGAACTAAAAACCCCGAAGAGCCCAAAAGCTTGGGTTGCTCGAATGTCACGCAAACGCTCACCGGGGGACGGCCCTGCTGAACCTGGTGCCTCTCAGCGTCGCCGAAATCGGGCCATTTCCGCGGGTTTCCCGGGAACTCCATCGCATTTGGATTTCCGTGCTCGAAGCAACGTACATTTGTGCCGGATTGTAGACATCGCCAGGGTTTAACGGTGGAAATGCAGGTTCCGGGAAAAGAGCTGATGTCCGGGCCGGAAATCCAGTGTGGGTGAGAGCGCGCAGCCTGCCCTCCATTGATCTTCAGGGCCGGGTGGATTTCATCACGCTCGTCGCGCAGAGGTCAATGGGCAACAAATGGTCGTCGTACGCAGCGGGTTGTAGAACGACGAACTACTGCTGAAACCGGAGGTGACCGGTGTGGCCAAAATCTATTGTGGCGACCGGCGGATTGTTGACTTGATCATCCGTCGGGTCATCCCGTAGGTTCGCACGGAATTCTGGGATCTCCTTCCGTAGATTTTAAACTCGACTGTTCCCCTCCCAGAATCGACTGCTCAAAAGTGCCGTTAACATAGTGGCACTTTTTGCCAAACCGTTTTTTTCGCTCGACGTATTTTCTTTTCCTTTTTCCTGGTCTTTATGTTTGACGAGCTAAACAGATTCCTTTGTATCAGGCAAATCCGATCGAAAGACGGAGACGCAAAGTCACAAGGCTAAAACTCTCGTTTTAAATTGAGGGTCACGCTGGTTGGACCGCCAAAGGCGGGAGACCGGACGAGACCCTGACGTAATCGACCCGCACCTCCCTCCCGAGCGTACCCTTTGACAAAGGCAAACCCCGTCGAAAGGCGGGGACTCAAAGCTTCGAGACTACCGTCCCGAAGTGGAACTGGCGGACTTGTGCGTGGACCATGTCAGTCGGGCTGCCAAGAGAGGCTATACGCCTCGCGCCGCCCTTGTGCTTTTTTTTAGGGATCGAGATTTACAGGCAAGGAGGCATTGCCATGAAAGAAACCTACGGCGTCATTTGGGTTTAAGTCGCTGACTAAGCCCAAAAGCTGGAACCGAAAACTTAACTTTGAAAAACTTTTTAGGAGAATAGATATGAACGAGAATACCAACATTTTGAACGAAATCACCGTGATTGAGGAATTGGAAGAGAAAATTGCCCCGAGTGGTCTTTGGGATACGGACTAGCCACCGATTGCGTCCTAAAGTAGAAGTACTTTTTTAGCATGGATTTGATGCCTCAGGAGTAACTCGTCGATTAAACTTGTTGCTCCTGAGGTGCGCTTCGGTTAAAAAGCAAAGCTTTAAACTCTCCGTGCGACTTCTCATGGATTGGAAAGATCTGCCAAATAAGCTTAGGGCCTATTTACTTGTTGTTTACACAGCGGCCATTCCATTCGCCTTTCTCTGTTTCTCTAGTAAGGGCGAATACGGTTCAGTCTGGCTTCTATTTACAGTCGCTTCGCTTTTCGTCGCTACGATCGGCCTCCGTCTCCCGCAAGTTCCTTCCGTTGTCGTCTCCATGGGGGACGTCTTCACCGTTCTCGCCCTAATCTATTTCGGTCCAGGCCCGGCACTCGTAACGTACTGGGTAAACGTAATAGCAACAGCAGTCACATCGAAAGTTCGACAACAGGGTCTGCGTTTTCTAAATACAATCGTTTTGCACCGCCTCGCGTTTAACTTGTCCTGTTGTACCATATCGATCTTCTCAATGAACACTGGCTATGTGTTAGCCAGCAAGTTCATGCCGGGGACGGTATCCAGCCTAGTTTTGGGCCTGAGTTCCATTGCCTTGGTTTGGTTTGTGCTCAACACAAGCGCACTTTCGTTGGCGGTTTCGTTGGCTTCCGGCGATAGCTTTTTCCGCATCTGGAAGGAAGGAATGGGCTTGTACGTGCTGAACTTCTTCGGTTCAGCCGCTGCCGCAGGCCTCATCTTACAGTTCTATCAACGTGCCGGTTTTTCAGTATTTCTCCTCTCACTTCCGCTAGCTGTAATCATCTATCAGCTCTACGTCTTTTACATCGAGAAGTACCAAGAGACTCGTAAACACATCGCTGAACTGAACGAGCTCTATCTCCAAACCATTGAAGCGCTTGCCAACGCAGTGGATGCGAAAGACCGTTATACTCACGGACATATTCGCCGGGTTCAGGCTTATGCGGTTGAACTCGCAAAATCTATGGGGATAAACAAAGAAGTGGATTTGATGGCGATCAGGGCAGGATCGCTGCTCCACGACATCGGCAAGATCGCTATTCCGGAATATATCCTTAACAAGCCGACGGTGTTGACTGAGAGTGAATACGAGAAGATGAGAATTCATCCGGTGGTGGGTGCCAACATGCTCAAGAACATCGATTTCCCATATCCGGTTATACCCCTTGTCAGATCTCATCACGAACGTTGGGACGGAAAGGGTTATCCCGAAGGTCTCAGTGGGGAACAAATACCTCTAAGCGCTCGAATTCTCTCTTTGGTCGACTGCTACGATGCTTTAACAACAAATAGGCCCTACAGATCACCGATGCCGCGACTACAGATCATCGACCTTTTTCAGCGCGAATCGGGACGCGCGTATGATCCTCAAGTTGTGGCGACATTTATTGCGAACCTCGAACGTATGGAGATGGCGGGAAAAGCGGTGAGTGTGGCAGATAATGACGTTTGGGGCATTCAAGAACTTGAGCAAAATTCAAAAGGACCACGACAGTTGGAGCGGGTTCAACCGACTGTGAGTTATGGAAAAGCGCTCAGCGGCACCTCTAATGTTCAACGAGAGCTTTATTCAATCTTCGAATTCACGCGAGCAGAAATTCAATGCTTAAGCATGAGAGATGTCTTCACTTTCATGGCTTCCAAGCTGACCAACCTAATACATTTCGAGGCGGTCGTCTTTTACACAGCAAATTTAGCGCAGGGGACGGTAGTCGCTGAGCACGTCGCCGGCAGTGAATCGCAGGGCTTGTTGGGACTCAGCCTAGGCCTCGAACAGAAATTGACTGGCTGGGTCGCAGCCAATAATCAAGCACTTTGTAATCTGCCGCCTTTTCCAGACTTCCTCCGATGCGAGGAACCGCGACCGACATTCCAGTTGTCGGCTGTTGCACCAATGAATCGAAATGGGACAGTTGTCGGGGCTATTTCACTATACCGCAAAGATCACGAAAAATTTACCGAGCAGGAATTTAGACAATTGGAGATCGTCGCGTCGCAAACCGCCATCGCTGTTTCAAAGTGCCACACGGGGAACGATGAGACACTGTTGCTTTTCGATTCCATTACGGGTATTCCTAATGGCTTTCAGCTGTATCTAATGTTTGATCAGATTGCTATGGATGCAAACAAGTTCGAGTACCCACTGGCATTATTTTCCATTCATCTCGATGATCTTAAAGAGATTCGGAGACAGTGGGGATACCTGAGCGGAGATGAGTCTGTGCGTGTAGCAGCGAAACATCTGGCCAGAGAACTTCGTGAGACGGACGTTCTGGCGCGCTATGCTGCTGACGAGTTTGTAGTACTCAGTCCACGCATGAATGAAGAACAAGCTGAGGCTTTGAAGTCAAGGCTCCAAAATGAATTGGATCACTTTCGATTCCCCGTCCGTTCGGATGCGGAAATCTCAATTCCAGCATCCATTGGAATCGCGATTTTTCCGGGCGACGGATCGAACATCGAAACTCTTCTATCTATCGCTGAAAGGCGAATGCACGAAGATTGTGACCTTCGCGCCGCCGTAAGGCGACGAATACGTCACCTGTCCCCGAGTCAATCCATTTAATCGCACTTTCCCTGGCCTTTTGTATAGCACATAATTCGACTTTTCCCTGGCTGGTCCACTGCGACGAATTGAATCCAGTGACTGTCGGCTTTGGCCTCAGGTGTGTTTTTTGGCGGACGTATTTTCGACCAGCTTTCATAGCTGCTTTAATGACACGTTGATCCTTGATCGTAGTATTAGCTGCAGGACCTTATAAAGCCTATTTCGTGAGCTTCACAGAGGTGCAGCGTGAGAAGCCTTTTGACGGACCGTTTTGAACCTCGCCAGATCCTTGAGCAAACTCACGGGAAGATTACATTCGTTGGCACTGATCACATATTAGAAAAAGCCAATGTCCTCGTGAAAATAATTAGGAAAGGTCACTTTTCCTGCGACCGAGAAGCGCTCGCCAAATTCTTTTCTTGGCATCGAGGCATTAAGCATCCTCATCTTGCGCAAGTCTTGAATGCTGGTCTCACCACGAATGAAGATCTGTATTATGTGAGAGAGTATTTGGACGAAACCTGGCTAATCTTTTCGGGTCATACAGCGTGGATCGGGCAGTTGCTGGCAGCGGTTTCCGTTCTGCATTCGGGCAGTCAAGTCCACGGTAGCATCAGGCCCTCAAACATCTTTCAATCAAATGGCGCGCTGAAATTAGCGGATCCAAAGATTTTCCAATTGAAGCCTAGTGAACTGACACAAGAGGACATCCGCTTTACGGCTCCAGAAGTATTGCTAGGAGCCAGACCATCCACTGAAAGTGATCTCTATTCTGTCGGAGCGGTTTTGTATCGCTTCCTGTCCGGCAAAAACCCATTCGACGATTTTGACTTGGACAACTTGAGAACGAAATACATATGGGCAACTCCTGAGCCACTATGCAGTGTTTGCCACGTCGCTGGTGCAATCTCGGAGCTGGTGGCGTCTCTGCTAGAGAAGGATTACCGAAAAAGGCCCGACATGGCCTCATTACGATCAGCTTTCCCTAACGTAACCCGAGCTACCCATGCCCCATTTGCAGATCGAGAAGATGAAATACGAACAGTTCAAAGCTTCTTTGAAAGGTCATCATCTAGCGGTTTAAGAATTGCATTGATCGAGGGAGAACCTGGCGTTGGCAAGACGCGCTTGATTGAAGAATTGGCTGCCAGAGCAGGATTTTCTTTTGGAGACTATGCAGTTGGTCATTGCAAAGAGACAGACACTTCTTCGTTCCAGCCTATTATGGAAGGCATGGACAGCCTTTTAAGGTGGCGTGGGGTTTTCAGTCCGTCAGATTTGAGAAAAAAACTGGGGAATTTCTGGCCAACACTGCAACGACGGTACATTGATTCTGAAAGCGGCGGCAAAGAGGATCGTAACTACGCACCTGGACGTATCGTCTATGACATTGTCGGCCTGCTGAAATCACTGGCTGAAACAAGACCGATCACGGTCGCCATCGATGATGTACAACTGGCAGATGATTCCACATTGCAGGTTATACAACAACTATGCCTTCGATCTACCGAGATTTCATTAAATCTGATTCTTACGAGACGTAGTAATCCCCAACCATTTAAGCTCCGTGATCTGATGGAGGAATGCCTTCAAGAAGATTTTCATGCCTTTCGACTCGGCCCTTTGACACCGGCCGGAGCACAGCACGCCCTTTCTTACCTCGTAAACTCGCCCGAACTGAGCGATGCCATTTTGAAAGCTGCTGCAGGAAATCCACTCTTTCTCGAGGAATATGCAGCGGCCTATCCCCGATCCTACGTCAGACTGACACCGCGGCTTGAAGGAGTATTTCTATCGATTCTAAGCACATTGACGAAGTCTTCACTTGAAATGGCTGGCGTTCTGTCTATTTTTTACAAGCCTATTAGTTCAGAGTCTCTCCAACTGGTTTCGCAACTCTCTGCGTCAACTTTTGAAAGTGCACTACTGCAACTAAGTGGTACGGGTCTCGTTGAAATCAGTGGTATCAATATCACTTTTAAAAACCAGAGTTTTAGAACGCACCTGTGCTCTCGAATGTCAAAATCAAGAAGGACTCGACTTCACCAATTGGCCTACAGACTATTCCAGCGGCGGCATACCGACGAAGAATTATTGGCATACCACTCTTTTCATGGTCGACTCCATGACGACGCTGCCGTGCATTGCCTTAAAATCGCAAAGGACATGTGCGAGGAAGGAAATTATACTTTCGCGATTACGTTCTATAACCGTGCCAAGCTGTGCTTGCGACACTTAGGACGAGAACTCGACTCGGCTGCAAAGGCGGACCTTGCACTATGTTACGGTCGTGTCGGAAAGAGTGCCCGCGCAAACAAAATTTATCAGGACCTCCTAGCGGGGGCACCGGCGCTGGACGAAAATCGCAGCCTGCTCTCTTCGGTTTATATCCGTTTGGCAGTACCCGAATCTCGCAAGATTATTTCTGAACGGTTGCGCTTGTGTTCTCGGGCTGTAGAAACATCACCAACTGATTGGCCACAGCTAAGCGGTGTATACGCACGACTAACTCAATTGCTTGTTCAGGCAGGAGAATTAGCAAACGCCGAAAAAGCGTTGCAATTTGCTCACGAAAACGTGATGAGGCATCCGAGTGAGTCAAATGCAGTCTTCGTGCAAGCCGCGCGAGGCTATTTTTTGCTGCATTCAGGCAACTTTCGCGAAGCGGCAGCTACACTACAAGCGATAACAACAGGCAAGCAGAGTATCCTGGCCTCAGTTCTCACCAATATTGCACTTTGTTGGGAGCATCTTGGCAATCTCACACGGGCCAAAGAGTCGCAGTTGGCATCTTGGAAAGTGGCGGAGTCCTCAGGATATGCCTTGATTCAAGTTCTCTCGTTGATCAACCTGGGTGCATTCGAGACCAAATGTGGTAACTTCTCCGAAGCGTCTCGCTCATTTACCTCCGCGGCAAATCTCATTGCTGAATTCCGCACGCGCGACAGGAGCTTTCGTCCAGTAAGGATATCAGTGCTTAATTTGGATCTCGCGCGATTACAAATCGAACTGGGCCGGTACCAACAGGCGAGAGGAAATCTGAAACTTGCACGAAAATCGGAGTTCCTTGGAATAGAGGGCGGTAACCAGCTAATAACTGAATGTGAGCTGAATATCTGCTTCGGCGATACAAAGGCGTCAAAAGAACTGCTGAAGCTACTGGATAGGTCCGAGGTTTTCCGGACCGGGTTCTTTTCTGTTGAACGCGCTTTGATCGAGAGTTGCCTCGATGACGCAGATCTACAAGAAAAGCTACTTATTCTAACGCAGGCGGTCGAGGTCTCAACAAGAATTGGTACGCTTTACCAGCAATGCAGACTCCTGAACCAACTTTCAGTGGTGCTCCGCGCCCTCGGTCGGCAAAGCGAAGCCCGTACACATGCGGAGGAAGCGCTGCGATTGGCACAAACGCACGATTATAAGGTGTTGGCAGCAAAAGCACTCCTTTCCGTCGCTTTGGCGTCGGACGGTCAGGATAAAGAAAGAAACCTGCTTGCAGCGTTCCATGCGGCGTCCGAGATTGGACTACCCGAACTCCTCGCCGAAAGCGCTTACTACATCGGACTCGAACGGTATACCGCTGGCCATTACATCACGGCTGAAGAATACCTGATGAAAAGCATCTCCAAAACGAAAGAACTCTTAGAAGATGTTCCACGCCAATTGCGATCACACTACTTGTCGGCGGCATGGCGCGACAGAGCGCCAAAATTGCTGCAGGACTGCGGAAGTAGAACTCAATCAATGACATTCCTTAGAACCAGGCCCTTGGAGCAAAACAGAGATGAACAATATGTTCGGGCCCTATACCGCCTTACGCTTTCTTCAGCGACCGCGACGGGACCCGACGCCTTCATTTCATCACTTTTTCAAACACTCGAAACGTCTATACAGCGTCCTGTGCTGCTGATGCTTCAGGATTCAGAAAACATTGTTTACCACTCATCAAGAATCAGAGTCTCAGATGATTTACGAGATCGCGTAAGAACTCTCAACGAAAAATCGAAGAACAGAATCTACTTTGGAAATTCAGAAAGTGGGCAAACTAAGGATACTGTGGCTTGGATATCGATACGAGCGCAACGGTATACGGGTGGGATTTATGTTGCATGCAGGCACGCTGAATCTCCGCTGAGTGAGCGGGAAGTGGAATTCCTAACGATAATCGGCACAATTGCTAATGAAGCTTTGGACCGCATCGAAAATCGCACGACCGAAACGCCCAGATTCGATCACCCTACCGAATTCCGCGGCATGATTGGGGCGTCAAAGGCGATTCGGGAGGTGTATTCGCATATTGAGATTGCGGCGGGGAATGCGGCGACGGTTTTGATTGAAGGGGAGAGCGGCACGGGGAAGGAGTTGGTGGCGAAGGCGATTCACGAGACAGGGCAGAGGGCGAAGGAACCGTTTGTTGCGGTGGATTGTGGAGCCATTCCGGAGAGTCTGATCGAGGCAGAATTATTTGGAGCGAAGAAGGGATCGTATACCGGTGCAGTGGTGGATAGGCCCGGGCTGTTCGAGGCTGCTCATCGCGGAACAATATTTCTGGATGAGATTTCAAATACCAGTCCCGCACTTCAGGTGAAACTGCTACGGGTACTACAGGAACGAGAGGTCCGAAGAATCGGCGAGACCAGAGGACGACCCATCGACGTGCGGCTGATCGTCGCAAGCAACGCCAACCTGGATGCCCTTGTGCGCGACGGTCGCTTCCGGAAGGACCTTCTGTATCGCCTCAAGGTCCTGCACATTAAGCTGCCACCATTGCGAAACCGTCGAGATGACATCCCGATGCTTGCGCATGCCTTTCTTGAACGGCTGAACACAGCAAACAAGACTAAGAAACACTTTGCAGCCGGCGTCATCAATCACTTATTGACTCAGACGTTTCCTGGCAACGTCCGAGAACTTCAGAATGCTATAGAGCGCGCATTTTTCTTTGCCAAAGGAACGATTATTACCGAGGTCCCTCTGGAGCCTCACGCCGAAGACGTATCTTCATCCGACGAAGTGCAATCCTGGTTCAGAGAACTTGCGGACGGCCGCAAGGATTTCTGGTCGGCAGTGCACAACCGCTATAAGCGCAGAGATATCTCCCGTGAAAAAGTAGTTGCATTGGTGGACTTCGGACTGCGCTCGACACAGGGCTCCTATAAAACTATGGCCTCAATGTTTCGTCTGAAAGAAAAAGAATACCGGCGGTTCATGGATTTCTTGAGACGCAACAACTGTTTGCTCGATTTCCGGCCATATCGCAAGGCGGCGGGTAACACGCCGTGACTGTCGACGTTGTCGCGGCCATCATCCGCGATAACCAGAAAATCCTCATCACGCAGCGCTTCGATAACGTTCACCTGCCGGGCCTCTGGGAATTTCCGGGTGGGAAAGTGGAACCCGATGAATCACTCACCGCCGCGCTGGAGCGTGAAATCCGGGAAGAGCTCGGCGTGACGATCCTCGTCGGAGACGAATTCTTCTCCGTGGTACACGACTACAACGCAAAATCGGTTCGGCTCCATTTTTTCAATTGCTCCATCATCGATGGCGAACCCCACCCGCTGGAGGTTGCGGACATGAGATGGGTCCGACCTGAAGAGCTCGGCCAATTCGAATTCCCACCCGCGGACGCAGACTTGATCGCGATCCTGTGCCGGGGCAGCTGATTTGCCAGGCTGAATGCTCGATCAGACTATCCGCGAGCGGCAACGAGGCGGCCTGATCACGGCTGTGTTTATAAGGCCGCGGTAGGCTGGGCATCTTTGACGCGCTCGTCGAGAGCGATCCTGCCATCGCGAATGCTGACGATGCGGTGGGCGTAGGCGGCAATATCGCGTTCATGCGTCACCAGGATGATGGTGTTGCCTTCGGCATGAAGCTTGTCGAAAAGCTTCATGATCTCCACACCGGTTTGCGAGTCGAGGTTCCCGGTCGGTTCGTCCGCCAGGATGATCGACGGTGAGTTCACCAGGGCGCGCGCAATCGCCACGCGCTGCCGCTGACCGCCGGACAGTTCGTTCGGCTTGTGGTGCATGCGGTCGGAAAGCTCCACCAGCGCCAGTGATTTCTTCGCGAGCACCGCGCGCTCCTTAGAAGGCACGCCGCTGTAGATAAGCGGCAGCTCGACATTGTGCAACGCGGTGGCACGAGGTAAAAGGTTGAACGTCTGGAAAACGAATCCGATTTCCTTGTTCCGGATGTGCGCCAGCTCATCGTCGTCCATTTCGCTGACGAGCTTCCCATTCAACCAATAACGGCCCTTCGATGGTGTGTCGAGGCAACCGATCAGGTTCATCAATGTCGATTTGCCGGACCCCGACGGTCCCATAATGGCCACGTATTCGTTGCGGCTGATCTCGAAGGTGACCCCCTGGAGGGCATGTACCGCCGTACTGCCCATCTCGTAGGTCTTCCAGAGGTCATCGGTCCGGATCAGGATATCTCTGCTCTCCATTACGGTGCTTTCTGGACTCTAATTCTCGTGTTGTCCTTGATCGTGCGGAGAACCTGGTACGGCCCGGTGACGATCTCATCTCGTTCCGCCGCACCCTCAAGAACCTCGATGTCCGTCGTACCCGTGATTCCCGTCTTCACCGGCCGGAATAGCGCGATGCCATTCTTAATGGTAAACACACCTTCTTTCTCAATCTTTTTCTGGTTGTTCTTTGGATCGGCAGGAGCGGCAAGAGCGACCCCGGTCGCGCTTTCGGTTGTCTGTTTCGAATCGGGATCCAACTCCCGAATGGTCAGCGCCTGGATCGGTACAGTCAGAATCTGCTGACGGATAGCCGTCACAATCGTCGCCGTGCACGAAAGGCCCGGCCTGAGCTCCTGCGGCGGGCTATCCAGCGTCACCACCACTTTAAAGTCCTTCGCTTCCTGGGCGGTCGACGTATTTGAGCTGACCGTACCGCTGCTCCTGGTCAACGCACTGTTTCCAACTTCCGAAACGTGGCCCATCAGAACACGATCTCCAAGAGCGTCGACCTTGATCCGAGCTTCCTGACCAATCCTCACGTTCACAATATCGGTTTCATCGACTTTCACTTCGGACGTGATGACGGACATATCGGCAATCATCATCAAGACCGTGCCGGGCTGATTCTGAACCCCGACGATGGCGATCTCGCCCTCGTTCACCGGGAGGTAGGTAATGATTCCTTCGAGTGGAGAACTGATTGTCGTTTTCGACTGCTGGTCCCGAGCGCGGACGAGAGCCGAACGTTGCTGCGTTATGCGAAGGGCAACGCCATCCCGCTGCTTCTGCGCCTGAGCCGACTGCGCCTCTGCCTGCACGAGCCGCGCCCGCGCCGCGCCGAGCTGAGCGGCGGTGATGTCGAAATCGGCCCTGGCCCGATCGTACTGCTCGCGAGAGATCAGCCCATCTTTGCTCATGCGTTCGGCGCGATCAAAATTTTGCCTGGCTCGATTCAGGTCCGCTTCGGATCGGGTGATCTCCGCTTTGGCGGAGTTGACCGCCGCCTCCGCCGAGCGGATCTGCGCCGACATTCCTTCCAGCTCCGCCTGAGCCGCATCGAGGCTGGCTTCAGCAGATCGGACTTCCGCTTCGGTCTGAACCGATTCGAGGCGGATGAGTAGATCACCCTCGCGCACGTGATCGCCTTCTTTCACCGGCAACCGGACAATGCGGCCCATCGCGTTCGCGCTGATGTTGACATACTTCTTCGGCTTGATCTCGCCATTCGCCGATACGGTCTGCGTGAGGTCCTGACGAGTCACGCGGCCCGTCTGAACCGCGACTACACCGCGATTGCGCGCGATGATGCTGTAGATGACGGTCGCGGAAATCGAGGCCACCAGCAAGGTCGCAATCAAGATTTTCTTTGCCGTCGTCATCAAAAACCTCAGACTTCCATACGAGCCAGCGCCCGTCTGGGTTTCAAAAAAGACCATGATACGCGATTCGGAGCCGGAGAAAAAACACGGGGACAGTGATTTTTGGTTTGAATTTTGATGACACATGACTTAAAAATATTTCTAGCAACAGAAGAACTTGCCCGGAAGAGGTGAGCAATAGTCGGAAAGAGATAGAAGAATCGAGGTGAATGAATCAATGCCATCGAAAAAGAAAGCTCCAGCGAAAAAGAAGGCGACGAAGAAAAAGAAGTAACGCGCCTGGCCAATAAAAAGCCCCGCGGCAACCGCGGGGCTTTTTTTATGCTCTGTTCCCGTGCCTCGGCTTTGCACAAAAAGTTACTTGCTGCTTTCCAAACATCGCCGATTCGCATTCGCCGATTGCCGGGATTGCAGATTTCAGATCTAGCCCGCATTTCTCACCGGACTCTTGGGCAACTATGCCGAGAGTGCGTCCCTCTCCCTCTGGGAGCACCCTTGTCCAAATGACGAGATGCGGTTCCTTCCAGAAGCAGGATTGATGCGGGTTTCATAGGGCATGTCCCTCTCCCTTTGGGAGAGGGTGGCGCGAAGCGCCGGGTGAGGGTCCGCGGCGCCCTCTCCCAGAGGGAGAGGGACTTGGCGGGCTAACTGCGTGGCCGTTCCCGACTCTTTGTGCAAAGCCCAGTGCCTCAATGGATGGTTTGAACTTTCTTCCGCAGGTAGTCCATGAGAATGTACTGGCCGAGATTCATGGTCGTGGTGAAGTACGCCTTTCCGCGGCAGATCTCGGTGACTTTCTTGACGAAGTCGACCAGGTAGTGATCGCTGGCAAGCATGAAGGTGTTGATGAGGATTCCCGCCTTCCGGCACGTCGCTACTTCTTTGAACGTCTCTTCCAGGATCATCGGATCCAGGCCGAACGCGTTTTTGTAGATGCGTCCGGTCGGAAGCGTGATTGCCGAAGGTTTGCCATCGGTAATCATGATGATTTGCCGCATGTCTTTCTTATCCGCCATCAGTAACCGCCGGGCCAGGCGCAAGCCCTCGCGTGTATTGGTGTGATAGGGACCGACGACCACCCTGGCGAGCTGCTTCAGGGGGACCTCTTCGGCGGAATCGTGGAACAGCACCAGGCGGAGCGAATCGCCGGGATATTGGGTGCGAATCAGGTGCGACAACGCCAGGGCGACACGCTTGGCCGGAGTGAATCGATCCTCCCCGTAAAGAATCATGCTATGGCTCGTATCCAGAAGCAGCACGGTGGAGCAGGAGCTTTCGTATTCCGCCTGGCGAACCATCAGATCGCCGTGTTCCAGATTCAGCGGCACTCCCAGGCCTTCACGCGCAACCGCATGAAGCAAGGTCGAGCTGATGTCGAGATTGAGGGTGTCGCCAAATTCGTATTCCTTGGTTGCCTGATACGCTTCGACTCCAGTCGCAAAATGCGCGGTTTCATGCCGGCCGAAGCTGCTCCTTCCCAGCGAACCCAGCAAATGACGCAGCAGACGAAATCCGAGAAAGTCGACCGACTTGTCCGTCAGCTCGAATTTCGAGGAACCGGCGGGGACGTCCTCGACACCCTGGGAGTTCTCATCGAAGGCGGAGGGCGCCTCCTGCTGCTGTGGTGTCTGGATCCATCCTTCTTCGATCAGACGGCGGATCACCTGATCGATCCACTCGTCGAGTTTTTTGGCTTCCCCTTCCTCGCCGTCTTCCAGCCACTGGTCGAGTAGACTCTGCGGAATTCTTCCCAGCTCCACCAGTTTCTCAATGATGGCCTGGCGCAGGGCCTCGAGATCATGAGGATTGCCGTCATCGTAATAGCCGTATTGGAAACCGCTTTGAAGAAGAAACTCCGAAATCTGATCCAGGAGCTCTTCCATACTCAGGCCGTCCAGAGGTGAGCCCACCCACTTGGTGTATTTGGTGAAAGCCATGATTCAGTTCAGCGGTTTCTTGTACCGGTTCCTTTCGCCCGTATAGTCGCGATACAGCTCCTGCGATGTTTTCCGATCCGGCGCAGCAAAGCCACGCTCCTCGGACCGGCTGATCTTGTCCATCGAATGAAGGCCCTCGAGAACCATCTCACTGGCGGACACGCGCAAACCCGGCGGACTATCCGGAGTGGCGCCGAGAAGATCCAGCTTGTCGAACAGGCCTTGAACGGCCGCCAACCGGGCGAGGATCGCGGTGGCCGGCTCGACATCCGACAGCTTGATATTTCCGCCCAGATCAAACCATTCGATCACCGGCTTGAAGTCCGTTGCCGGGAAGTAATGCCGGAACATCATTTGAACAGCCTGCCGGATCAGGTCGCGCGCAATGGTGTCTGCGCCTTTCAGCTCGCCTTCATATTCCAATTCGATTTTTCCGGTGATTGCGGGAAGCGCCGCGTAAACATCGGAGACTCGCGCAACCACGTGATCCTCGCCGGCAAGAATGGCGCGGCGTTCGGCATTGCTGATCACGTTCTCCAGACACGAAATCGGCAACCGCTGGCTCACACCCGACCTCTTATCGACACGCTGATCCGAGCGGGCCTTGAAAGCGATGGCTTCAACGATCTCCTTGATGAAATCGGGGACGAGCACGCCACGGCCGGAATTCCTTTGAATCCAGGCCTCCTGCCCGGTGATGGCTACTCCTTGATCGATGGTCGCGGGATAGTGCGTTTTGATCTCGGAGCCGATTCGATCTTTCAGAGGAGTGACGATCTTTCCCCGCGCCGTATAGTCTTCCGGGTTCGCTGAGAATACGAGCAGGACATCCAGAGGAAGACGCACGGGATAACCCTTAATCTGAACATCGCCCTCCTGCATGATGTTGAACAGGCCTACCTGGATCTTGCCCGCGAGATCCGGCAGCTCGTTCATCGCGAAGATCCCTCGATTGGCACGCGGGAGCAAACCGTAATGCACGCTCAGTTCGCTGCCGAGCGCATGGCCACCCTTCGCGGCCTTGATCGGATCAATGTCGCCGATGATATCCGCAATGGTCACGTCCGGAGTGGCCAGCTTCTCGACGTACCGGTCGTCTCTCTTCCGATATTCGATTGGGGTACTGTCGCCCTTCTCCTGGATCAGATCGCGGCATCGCCGGCAGATCGGAGCAAACGGGTTGTCGTTGATTTCGCAGCCCGCAACCACCGGGATCACGTCATCCAGAAAATCGACCAGTCCACGGAGAATCCGGCTCTTGGCCTGACCTCGCAGTCCCAACAGAATCATGTTATGGCGCGAAAGAACGGCATTCGCGACCTGCGGAATGACGGTGTCTTCGTATCCGATGATCCCGGAAAACACCGGCTCGTTTGCCCGAAGCTTACGGATAAGATTCGACCGCATTTCGTCTTTGATCGTTCTTGTCCGATAGGACTCCCGGCCAAATTCGCTCCGTCGCAGTTCACCCAAAGTCAGAGGTAACATGTAAAAAAACTCCGTTAGCAGAAGTGCGTCATGATAGGTAAGACGCGCTAAAAAATAAGAAATTCGCGCAAAAATGCGCGGCGATCGCGCTTTCGATACCGCTCTTCATGTAGATGAAACCCAGAAGGATTCCTCCGAAAAAAGCGGCCGTAAAGCTGTATACGTTATGCACCAGCGCAAAGAGCAGCGACGACAGAACGACCGATAATGCCATCGGCAGCACCGATACCACACCGGGCCAGAGCGGAGCCAGGCGTGAATACAAGTGCCGGAAAGAGAAGAGGAAACACGATAGAATAAACAGCCGGTACACGATCTCCTCCGCCATCCCGCTATCGAGAGAGATGACAAAGGAATCATAGACACTGCTCATTTCCCGGATGCGAGGTGTGACGAACGGACTGTATCGATACGGAAAGAAGAAGAAGTAATTGATGAGACCGAGGACGAGTCCAGGAAGCACGCCGTAATTGACAAGGTCCCGTAGGGTGAGGCTCCATTCCTCCGAACCGATAAACAGAGAACCCTTGAGTTGACTCTCGCGGGCAACGGCGAGTCCGAAGGCGCCGAACACGAGCACCACGACAAAGCGTGATATCATGATCGACGCCGGAGAGGGCACGGTGCTCCGGGCATTCAGAGCAGACAGACCCGCGGCCGCAGCCGTAAGCAGCGCCAATACCATGGAGAAGCCCATGATCTTCTGGAGACGCATGTAAACCATCATACCATGCGCTATCTCATCCTGAGTGACATCCACGCCAACCTGGAAGCGCTTCAAGCCTGCATACAGCGTGCGGAACAAGCCACTTA